>Ga0126381_100004723_pt1 | contig 14875 bp, 12 predicted proteins | sample PanSoiMetPlot_28_FD_96465 | JGI IMG/M metagenome (GOLD analysis project Ga0126381, IMG submission 96465) | Tropical forest soil microbial communities from Panama - MetaG Plot_28 | ecosystem: Environmental > Terrestrial > Soil > Tropical forest > Bulk soil | place: Panama | collected 2016-02-17
GGAGGCCCGCCACATCGATAAGTCCAACCGCGATGGTGAAAACGATTGCCGCAAGCACGCAGCGGGGCAGGTATTGCAGCGGTCCGGTGAGGAATGACAGAACCAGCACGACAGCGACGACGGTGGTGAGCTGAGCGAGCTGGCTGCCCGCGCCGGCGCGCTCGCCCATCGCCGTCTGCGTCAGGCTGCCGTTGACCACGAATGCGCCGCTCGCCGCGGCGGCCACATTCGCCGCCGCCAATCCCAGAATGTCGTCATCCTCGTTGACGCGCTCGTGATGGCGCACAGCGAAAATGCGCGCGGTCGCCGCACTCTGCGCGATGATGATCACGAAGCAGGACGCCGCGATGGGCAACACCGCCACGACTTCGTGCCAGCGGGGCACCGGGATGTGCAGCGACGGAAGGCCTCCGGCAACCGGTCCGACGATGCCGATTCCGTGCGCGGCGAAGTCGTAGACATAACTCACGGCGATTCCCCCGATCACGGCGACCAACGAGACGGGCAACCGCGGCAGCCAGCGACGGGCCACGAAAATACCGACCACGACGGTCGTCGATACCACGAGCGTGGGAAGATGAACACGGGACCAGCTCTGAATAAGCTCGCGCAGCTGGACGAGCGTGCGATGCGAGTTCACCGCGATGCCAAGCAGGTCTCCCAGGACCGCAACGCCTACCTGGATGCCGACTCCGGCGAGAAAGCCGACCAGAACGGTGCGTGAAAGAAAGTCCGCGAGGAATCCGAGCCTGAACAGCCGAGCCGCCAACAACAGCCCCGCGGTGAGCAGCGCCACCATGGCGACCAGCGCCATGTACCGCTCGCTCGCAGCAGGCGCCATCGTCGAGAGGCCGCTCGCGAAAACCGCGGCTGTCGCCGAATCCGCCGCCACGACCATATGGCGCGACGAACCGAAGATCGCAAATGCGACGAGCGGCAGCAGCAAAGTGTACAGGCCGGTGACAATCGGCGTCCCCGCAATTCGCGCATAACCGAGGACTTGCGGCGCGTTCATCGATGCCAGGGTGACACCGGCCAGAGCGTCGCGCGCGGCCTGGTGCCGGTTGAGCGGCCAGATGCCGCCGAAGAATGTCAACGCCACCGGCACGCCCCGCGATTGAAAACCCCGCGACCTCGAATCGCCAAGCCCAGCATCCATCGGTGCGCTAACGCAACCAGAGCTGCTCCTGGCCTGTCTTATCCATCGCCTGCGCAAATGGCTTTTGCGCAGCGCTCAATCCCACCAAGAACAAGGAGCTTTCCCATGACCGCCCGTGCGTCCGACATCAAGCGTCGCCGTTTCATCAAGCTTACCGCGACCGGCATCGCCGTCGCCCCCTTCGCCGGCACCCTGCTCAGCCAAACCGCACAAGCTGCCGAGATGCTCAGTGAATCCGACCCGACCGCCGCTGCGCTGAAGTACAAGACCGACGCTACCAAGGCCCCCGAGCGCAAGGATGCCACAGCATTCTGCAACAACTGTAACTTCTACAATGGCAAGCCGACGGACGCCAATGGTCCGTGCACCGTGTTCGGAGGCAAGTTAGTCGCTTCCAAAGGCTGGTGCATGTCCTGGGGCAAGAAGGCCTGACGGTCAGCCCGCGGATGTACGATAGGCAGCAATCGGGCATGCGGCGACCCGCGCGTCGCCGCTCGCACCTCGAGCCGGCGAGCGCAACACCGGTGATCGACCCTGTGTCACTTCGGGATTCCGCTGATGAGCGACGCGCTGCCAGTCGTCTACCTTGCCCGCCACGGCGAAACGGCGTGGAGCATTTCAGGGCAGCACACCGGACTCACCGATCTGCCGCTGACGCCAAACGGTGAGCAACGCGCACGTCTGCTGGGCGAGCGCTTGAGCGGACTGTCGTTCGCCAAAGTCCTTGTAAGTCCCCTCAAGCGGGCGCGCCAGACCTGCAGTCTGGCCGGCTTCGATGGCGTCGCCGAGATCGACCCCGATCTGACCGAGTGGAACTACGGCGACTACGAGGGCCTGACCAGCGCAGCGATTCACGCGACGCGTCCGGGGTGGGAGCTTTTTCGCGACGGATGCCCCGGCGGGGAGTCGCCTGCGGACGTGGCAGGTCGCGCGGATCGGGTCATCCGCAGGGTGCGCTCGCTGCAGGCGAACGTGCTGCTGTTTTCGAGCGGGCATTTCCTGCGCATGCTCGGAGCGAGGTGGCTCGGGTTGGAGCCCGGCGCCGGCCGCTGCTTCTTCCTGAGCACGTCCGGCCTGTGCATCCTCGGCTACGAACACGGAATCTCCGATCCGGTGATCCGACTGTGGAACGAAACGCGCTCGACCCAGGGATGAGCGACCCGGGCTCGAGCCCCGGCGACCCTGCGGCGTGCACCGCCGGGCGACCGGAGTATGATGGTGGCTCCTGAAGCGCCGCAATGAACGTCCGAGGGCGCTGTCGCCTATTCGATCACCGATTGTCGCAGGCCTGCCGATGAACCCAACGCAAAAATTGCACGACCTCGGCCAGAGTCTTTGGCTGGACAACATCACCCGCAGCCTGGTGAAGAGCGGCACGCTGCGCCGATACATCGATGAGCTGTCGATCACCGGACTGACCTCCAACCCGACGATCTTCGACCTCGCGATCAAGGGCGGCAGCGACTACGACGCCGCGATCCGAAGAGGGCTGGCCCAGAACAAGTCGGGCGAAACGCTGTTCTTCGATCTTGCACTCGAAGATCTCACCCAGGCCGCGGATCTGTTCCGCCCGATCCATGAGCGAACCTGCGGCGTCGATGGCTGGGTTTCGCTCGAGGTCTCACCGTTGCTCGCTTATGACACCCAGACCACCATCGCCGAGGCAAAGGATCTGCATCGGCGCGCTGGCCGTCCCAATCTCTACATCAAGATTCCTGGTACACGGGAAGGCCTGCCGGCGATCGAAGAGTCGATCTTCGCCGGCGTGCCGATCAACGTCACGCTGCTGTTCTCGCGGGAACAATATGTCGCCGCGGCCGAAGCCTATCTCCGGGGCATCGAGCGGCGAATCGCGGCTGGGCTCAAGCCCGATGTGGCATCGGTCGCGTCGGTGTTCATCAGCCGGTGGGATGTGGCGGCCGCGGGAAAGGGACCTGCCGAGTTGACCAACCGGCTGGGAATCGCCGTGGCTCAGCGCACGTACAAAGCGTATTGCGAACTGCTCTCCTCCGCGCGCTATCAGCGCGCCATGAATGCAGGCGCGCGCCCGCAACGGCTGCTGCTGGCAAGCACGGGGACGAAGGATCCCAAGGCCTCAGACGTCCTGTACATCAAGGCATTGGCTGCGCCGCTCACGGTCAACACCATGCCGGAAGGGACGCTCAAGGCATTCGCAGATCACGGCGAAATAGCGGCTGCCATGCCTGCCGACGGTGGCGATTGCGAAACCACGCTCGCCGCATTCACCAAAGCCGGCATCGACATCGATGCGCTGGCCGCCCGATTGCAGAGCGAGGGTGCCGCGTCGTTCGTCAAGTCCTGGAACGACCTCATGTCGGTGATTGCTGCCAAGAGCGCGGCGCTGGAGAAAGTCGGCTGATCGGACTCGCTGCGGGTCGACTCTGGCGGCAACAACAAGAATATCGCGAAAGGAGCGGCGGGGCCGAGGATGAAAGTTCTGGTCATCGATATTGGCGGGACGCATGTCAAATTTCTCGCGAGCGGGCACCGTCAGCCGCGAGAGTTCCCTTCGGGTCGGACGCTAACCCCGCACAAGATGGTTGATGGGGTGAAGGACATCGCCGCAGACTGGAAATACGAAGTGGTCTCCATCGGCTACCCCGGCGCTGTGCTAAACGGCCGTCCCGTCGCCGAGCCGCACAATCTCGGTCGCGGCTGGGTTGGTTTCAACTATGCGAAGGCTTTCCGCCTTCCGGTGAAAATCGTCAATGACGCCGCCATGCAGGCGATGGGGAGCTACGAAGGCGGCAAGATGCTGTTCCTGGGGCTGGGTACAGGCCTGGGCACCACCATGATCGTCGATGGGATCGTCGAGCCGATGGAGCTCGCCCACCTGCCATACAAGAAGGGAACCTACGAAGACTACGTCGGGCTGCGGGGATTGCTCAAGTCCGGCAAGAAAAAATGGCGGGAGCACGTCGAAGATGTCGTCGCCAAGCTCGCTGCCGCCCTCGAGCCAGACGATATCGTGCTCGGCGGCGGTAACGCGCGCAAGCTCAAGAAGCTCCCGCCGGGCTGTCGCATGGGTTACAACGCCAATGCATTCATCGGCGGGTACCGTCTATGGAAGGGCATGGCAGAGAACGCTAGCGCGCGACGGCCGCCCCGCAGTGGCGCCAAGGCTGCTCCTCATCGTCGCGCCGCACGCAGAAAGCACAAGGGGTGAACCGATATGGCGAACACCATGTCTAGCGCGCGAACAGCCGCCATGACTCCGGCGTGGAAGGCGCTCCAGACGCATCAGCTTGGGATACGAGATATGCACCTCCGCAAGTTGTTCGCGCAGGACCCGCAGCGCGGCAACCGGATGGCGATCGAGGCTGCCGGCGTCTATCTCGACTACTCCAAGAACCGGATCACCGACGAAACGCTGGCGCTGTTCTGGCGTCTCGCCGAGGAATGCGCCTTGAGCGAGCGCATCGACGCAATGTTTCGCGGCGGCAAAATCAATGTCACCGAGCAGCGCGCAGTGCTGCACGTCGCGCTCCGCGCCCCCAAAGGCAGCTCCATCGTCGTCGATGGCCGTAATGTCGTTCCTGACGTTCATGCCGTTCTCGACAAGATGACGGAGTTTGCCAACCGCGTGCGCAGCGGGGCATGGAAGGGGCACACGGGACAGCGCATCCGCAACGTGATCAACATCGGCATCGGCGGCTCCGATCTGGGGCCGGTGATGGCCTATGAAGCGCTCAAGGCGTACAGCGAGCGCGCGATGACCTTCCGCTTCGTTTCCAACGTCGACGGCACCGATTTCGCCGAGGCGGTGCGCGATCTCGATCCGACGCAGACGCTGTTTGTGATCTCGTCCAAGACATTCACCACGCTGGAGACCATGACCAATGCGCACAGCGCGCGCGAATGGGCGCTGCAGGGTCTCGGCGGCGATGTTAAAGCCGTTGCGAAGCACTTTGTCGCGGTCTCCACCAACGCCGAGAAGGTGTCGGAATTCGGTATCGACACCGCCAACATGTTCGGCTTCTGGGACTGGGTGGGCGGGCGTTATTCGATGGATTCGGCGATCGGACTTTCCACCATGCTCGCCGTCGGTCCCGACCATTTCCGCGGCATGCTCGACGGCTTCCATCACATGGACGAGCACTTCCGCACGGCGCCCTTCGAGCGGAATCTGCCCGTGCTCATGGGGCTGCTCGCCGTCTGGTACAACGACTTCTTCGGCGCGCAGACCGTCGCGGTGCTGCCCTACGAGCAATATCTGAAGCGCTTTCCCGCGTATCTGCAGCAGCTCACCATGGAAAGCAACGGCAAGCACGTCACGCTCGAGGGCGCGCCCGTCGACTGCGACACCGGCCCCATCTACTGGGGCGAACCGGGCACCAACGGGCAGCATTCGTTCTATCAACTGATCCACCAGGGCACGCGGTTGATCCCCTGCGACTTCATCGCGTTCGGGAAGACGCTCAATCCGCTCGGCCGGCATCACGACATGCTGCTCGCCAATGTCTTTGCTCAAACCGAAGCGCTCGCCTTCGGCAAGACGCCCGAGGAAGTCAAGGCAGAAGGCACGCCGGAGTGGCTCGTGCCGCACCGCGTGTTCGAAGGCAACCGCCCGTCGAACACGTTGTTGCTGGAGCGCCTGACGCCTGCGGCGCTGGGTACGCTGGTGGCGCTCTACGAGCACAGCGTGTTCACCCAGGGTGCGATCTGGCACATCGACTCCTTCGACCAGTGGGGTGTCGAGCTGGGCAAGGTGCTGGCGCAGAGAATCATCCCCGAGCTCGAAGGGAAGACTGAGCCGAAGCTCGGGCATGACAGTTCGACCAACGAGCTCATTCGCCGTTACCGCGGCTTACGCAACCCCTCGAACTGATCGCAATTTCATCCTAGGACACATCATGCAACTCGGAATGATCGGACTCGGCCGCATGGGCGCGAACATGGTGCGGCGATTGCTCAGGAACGGCCACGAATGCGTCGTGTTCGACATGTCGCCGCAAGCAGTGACCGCGCTTACCAAGGAGAAAGCGAGCGGCTCGTCATCACTTGCCGATCTCGTATCCAAGCTTGCCAAGCCGCGTGCCGTGTGGCTCATGGTCCCAGCAGCGGTCGTCGACAAGACCATCGCCGACCTCGCGCCGCATCTGGAGCCGGGCGACACCCTGATCGACGGCGGCAATTCCTACTACGTCGACGACATCCGCCGGGCGAAGGCACTCGCCGAGAAAAGAATCGATTACGTCGACGTTGGAACCAGCGGCGGCGTGTGGGGACTCGAGCGTGGCTTTTGCATGATGATCGGCGGTCCAGACGCCACAGTGAAGCGGCTCGATCCGATTTTCAATACGCTCGCTCCAGGGCGCGGCAACATCGAGCGTACGCCTGGCCGGGAAACCTTAGGCGGCACCGCCGAGCTGGGGTATCTGCATTGCGGGCCGAATGGTGCCGGGCACTTCGTGAAAATGGTCCACAACGGCATCGAGTACGGCCTCATGGCCGCATATGCCGAGGGCTTGAACATCCTGCGCGCGGCCAACATCGGCAAACGCGAGCACGCGGTCGATGCCGAGACGACGCCGCTGCGCGATCCCGAGCACTATCAGTACGATCTCAATTTGCGCGACATTGCGGAAGTTTGGCGGCGCGGCAGCGTCATCGCGTCGTGGCTTCTCGACCTGACGGCGAGCGCGCTCACCCAGGATCCGGCGCTCGCCAAGTTTGCCGGTCGTGTCTCCGACTCGGGCGAGGGCCGCTGGACCATCAAGGCGGCGATCGACGAGGCGGTGCCGGCGCCAGTGCTGAGCACCGCGCTCTACGAGCGATTCAGCTCGCGCGGAGAAGCCGAGTTTGCCAACCGGATCCTTTCCGCGATGCGCTACGAATTCGGCGGACATCTGGAGAAGCCGGCAGCCAACTGACTCACCGAGGCAGACGATGAGCGATAGCCATTCCGACGCGCTGGTGTTCTTCGGCGCAACCGGGGATCTGGCGTACAAGAAGATCTTTCCGGCGCTGCAGGCCATGGTCAAGCGCGGGCACCTCAACGTGCCGGTCATCGGCGTCGCGCGCCAGGGCTGGAACCTCAACCAGTTGTGCGAGCGTGCCAAGGCAAGTGTCCAAGAGCACGGAGGGCTTGACCCCTCCGCTTTCCCCAAGCTGTGCAGTCTGCTGCGCTACGTCGACGGCGATTACAACGATGCCGCGACCTTTCAATCGATCCGCAAGGAGTTGGGCGATGCCAAGCACCCGGCGCACTACTTGGCGATTCCTCCGGTGCTTTTCGAAAAGGTTGTGGAACAGCTGGCTGTGGCACATTGCACCGAGGGCGCACGGGTCATCGTCGAAAAGCCCTTCGGGCGGGACCTGGCTTCTGCGCGCGAGCTGAACAGCATCCTGCTGCGCAGTTTCGACGAGGCGCACATCTTCCGCATCGATCATTACCTGGGCAAGCGGCCGGTGCACAACATGGTCTTCTTCCGCTTCGCCAACGCGTTTCTCGAGCCCTTCTGGAATCGCAGGTTCGTCAAGAGCGTGCAGATCACCATGGCTGAGAGCTTCGGCGTGCAGGGACGCGGCGCGTTCTACGACGAGACGGGCACGATCCGCGATGTCGTCCAGAACCACCTGTTCCAAGTGCTCACCAATCTCGCCATGGAGCCCCCGGCGCGAAACGACAGCGAATCCATGCGGGACGAGAAGGTCAAGGTGTTGAAGTCGATGCCGCCGCTTGCCGCCGAGGAGGTGGTTCGAGGACAGTTCCGCGGCTACCGCAAGGAACCGGGGGTGGCGCCCGATTCCAAGGTGGAGACATTTGTCGCGCTGCGACTTGAAATCGACTCCTGGCGCTGGGCCGGCGTGCCGTTCTTTATCCGCGCGGGGAAATCGCTGCCGGTGACCTGCACGGAAGTTGTCGTGCGGCTGCGGCGCGCGCCCAAGATATTTCCGGCATGCAATGGCGTGCCGAATCACTTCCGATTCCGCATCAGTCCGGACATAACCCTTGGCCTCGGCATCACGGTGATGGACCCGGAGGACAAGATGATCGGACAGCAGACGGAACTGGTGCTGAGCCGCCACCCGGGTTCGGGGGAGATGGACGCTTATGAACGAGTGCTGGGTGACGCCATGGAAGGCGACGCGACGCTGTTCGCACGCGAAGACTATGTCGAGGAAGCGTGGCGCATCGTGGACCCGGTGATCAAGCAGGGCACGCCGGTCTACGACTATGCGCCAAGTACCTGGGGCCCGACTGAAGTCGATGCCAAGGTGTCGCCGCGAGGGGGCTGGCAGAATCCGGTGGTCCAAGGCTCTTAGGCGCGTCGTGTTGATCGAGGTGCTCGCCGATGCCGCTGCCGTCGCCACGCGCGCGGCAGAGTTCATCGCCGATGAAGCCCGCAATGCCGTGACCGCGCGCGGTCGCTTCCTCATGGCGGTGAGCGGTGGACACACGCCCTGGCAGATGCTGAGACGACTCGCCGAGCTTGCCCTGCCCTGGGATCGCGTTCACGTCTTTCAGGTCGACGAGCGCGTCGCGCCGGATGGTGACCCCGATCGCAATCTCACCCATATCCGCGAGTGCCTGCGCGGGGCCCCGCTGCCTGCCGGGCAACTGCATCCCATGCCGGTCGAGAACCCGGACCTGCAGGTGGCAGCGGATGGTTACGCACGAGAGTTGCAAGAGATCGCCGGCACGCCGCCGACGCTCGATCTTATCCATCTCGGTCTCGGGCCCGATGGCCACACCGCCTCGCTCGTCCCCGGCGATCCCGTCCTTGAGGTAGCCGACCGCGATGTCGCGCTGACCAACCCGTATCAGAATCGAAGGCGCATGACGCTCACGTATCCGGTGCTCGACCGCGCACGCCGTGTGCTGTGGGTCGTCACGGACACGGAGAAGCAATCGATGGTCAAGCGTCTCCTTGATGGTGACCGCTCGATTCCGGCGGGGCGGGTGCGCCCGGACAACGCGCTGATCATATGCGACAAGGCGGCGCGCGGAATGCAATGACGGAGCCTTCGTATGTCCTATTCTGATCTCGACACGCTTTGCATCAACACCATCCGCACCTTGTCGATCGACGCGGTGCAGGCGGCGAATTCCGGCCATCCTGGCACGCCGATGGCGCTCGCGCCCCTGGTATACACACTGTGGAACCGGGTGATGAATTTCGATCCGCAGGATCCGATCTGGCCCAATCGCGACCGCTTCGTGCTGTCCAATGGACACGCCTCGATGCTGCTGTGGTCCGTGCTGCATCTCACTGGGACGCAGGCAGTCAATGCCGAGTACGAAACCGTCGGCAAGCCTTCGGTCACGCTCGACGACATCCGCCATTTTCGGCAGCTGGGCAGCCATGCACCCGGCCACCCCGAATACCATCTCGTTTCTGGTGTAGAGACCACCACTGGCCCGCTTGGCCAGGGCATCGCGACCAGCGTGGGCATGGCCATCGCCGAGAAGTGGCTGGCGAACCGTTACAACAAGCCGGATTTCGAGATTTTCAACTATGCGATCTATGCGATATGCGGCGACGGTTGCATGATGGAAGGCGTCGGAGCGGAGGCTGCATCGCTTGCCGGCCATCTCGCGCTGGACAATTTGTGCTGGATCTACGACAACAACCATATCACCATCGAAGGCAACACCAGGATCACGTTCACCGAGGATGTCGCGGCACGCTTCCAGGGCTACCAATGGAACGTGCTGCGCTTGAGCGACGCCAACGACATCGATCGCATCGAGGATGCGCTGCACATTTTTCGCAGAACCCGCGATCGTCCGACGCTGATCATCCTCGACAGCCACATCGGCTACGGTTCGCCCAATTTGCAGGACACACCCGCCGCGCATGGCGAGCCGCTCGGCGAAAAGGAAGTGCGCCTGGTCAAGCGCGTCTACGGATGGCCCGAGGATGCGCAATTCCTCGTTCCCGACGGAGTGCGCGAGCACTTTGCTGCAGGAATTGGAGCTCGCGGCGCGAAGGCAAGACGCGAATGGAATCAGCGCTTCGAGGCCTATCGCGCGCAAGACGCCGGGCTCCACAGCGAGATCGGTCAAATGCAGCGACGCGAGCTGCCGTCGGGCTGGGATCGCAATCTTCCCGTCTTTCCGACTGATGCGAAAGGCATCGCCGGCCGCGAAGCGTCGGGTCAGGTTCTCAACGTGCTCGCGCAGAACGTTCCGTGGTTCCTCGGCGGATCGGCCGACCTCGGAACATCGAACAAGACTACGCTCAAGTACCCCGGCGCGGGAGATTTCGAGCCCGGCTCTCCGGGTGGGAAGAACTTCCACTTCGGCATCCGCGAGCACGCGATGTGCGCCACGGTGAACGGAATGTCGCTCTCCAAGCTGCGTGCGTTCGGAGCGACCTTTTTCATCTTCAGCGATTACGCCCGTGCCGCGATCCGGCTGTCTGCGATCATGGAGCTGCCGACCATCTGGGTATTCACCCACGACGCCATGGGCGACGGCGAGGATGGACCGACGCATCAACCGGTCGAGCAGCTCCCATCGTTGCGTGCGGTGCCCGGCCTTACGCTGATCCGTCCCGGAGATGCCAACGAGGTGGTCGAAGCATACCGCTATGTCATGCAACTCAAGCACCGCCCCGCGGCGCTGGTGCTCTCGCGGCAGCCGTTGCCGACGTTGGACCGCGGCAAGTACGCGCCGGCGTCCGGACTTGCACGCGGCGCGTACGTATTCGCCGATGCGAGCGGCGGTAAGCCGCGAGTGATCTTGATCGCCAGCGGCAGCGAGCTATCGCTGGCTATGCAGGCGCACGAGCAGCTTGCAAAAGAAGGTATTGCTTCACGCGTCGTCTCGATGCCGTCGTGGGACATCTTTGAGTATCAGCCGCAGGACTATCGCGACAGCGTGCTGCCGCCTGACGTCGTGGCCCGCGTGGCGATCGAGCAGGCATCGACCTTCGGCTGGGAGCGCTATGTCGGCATGCACGGCGCTGTCATCGGCATGCAGACGTTCGGTGCTTCGGCGCCGCTCAAGGCGTTGCAGCAGCAGTTCGGATTCACGGTCGACAAGGTCGTCGGCGCCGCCAAGGATGTGTTGGGACGCGCGCATTGAGGTTCCGCGCGGCCCAAGTGATCGGCGCCATGCCGCTTCTTGAGGATGCCGGTGCGCGCACGCTCGGGGATGGCGACCTCGAAGCGCTGTTCCTGCCGAGACTCGGCATGCTCGGCGCATCGCTTCGCTACCACGGCATAGAGTTATTGCGACGCGTCCATGATCTCGACGCAGCCCGCGCCCAAGGCAGCACTGCCGGCATTCCGCTGCTCTATCCGTGGGCGAATCGCCTCGGCGGATTCCGCTATCGTGCCGCCGGCCGCGAAGTCGAGCTCGATTCAAGATCCGCTTCGCTGCATCTGGACGCGAACGGCCTGCCCATCCACGGCGTGCCGTGGTCGATGCTCGCGTGGCAAGTGACTGCGGCCACTCACAAGCATCTTGCCGCGCGGCTCGACTGGACCCGAGACGAGTTGCTGGCCATTTTTCCCTTCCCGCACGCTGTGGAAATGACCGTCGGCCTTGATGCCGATGGGCTGACCATCGAGACGACGGTCGTCGCAACTCAGGGCGACTCGGTACCGGTCAGCTTTGGCTTTCATCCCTATTTCGGTGTGCCGGGCGTTCCGCGCGATCAATGGAGGCTCAACCTGCCCGCGATGCGCAGGCTCGCGCTCGACCCGCGGCAGATCCCGACCGGCGAGGAAGAGCGCTTCGATAAGCTGGACGCTGCGCTCGCTGGATTGGACTTGGACGACGGATTTTCGCTGCTCGACGAAAAGGCAACGCTTCAAGTGTCGGGCGGGGGAGTCCGCATTCGCGTGGAATTGCTGGATGGCTTTCGATTCGCGCAGGTCTATGCACCCAAAGGTCGCGAATTCGTCGCGCTCGAGCCGATGACTGCACCAACCAACGCACTCTCAAGCGGGCGCGATCTGCGCTGGGTCGAGCCGGGCGGACACTTTTCCGCGGCGTTTCGCATTCGCGTCGAGACGATCTGACGCGAAGCATATCGAGTCTCGAATTCGATTCGAGCGTAGGGAGGGCACGCATGGCGGGATTGCGAGAGCGTTTCGGCAGGTCCCTGCGCCTCGGCGTCATCGGCGGCGGGCCGGATTCGTGGATCGGCCGCATGCACATTGGGGCGGCACAGCACGACGGCTGGTGGCAGGCGGTGGCCGGTGTGTTCTCGAGCGATCCTGAGCGGTCCCGCGCGGCGGGCGCCGCGCTGGGATTCGACGCTGCACGCAGCTACGGCGACGTAGGGGAAATGCTCGCCAAGGAGCGGCAGCGCTCCGACGGCATCGAAGCGGTTGCGATCATGGCCCCCAACGACACCCATTATCCGGCTGCGGCGGCTGCGCTAGAGGCAGGACTCGACGTCATTTGCGACAAGCCGGTGACGTACGATTTCGCGCAGGCCTGCGCCCTCGTCGCGCGTACGCGCAAGCATGGCCGCGTCTTTGCGATCGCCCATGGCTACTCCGCGTACCCGATGACGCGCTATGCGCGCATGCTGGTGCGCGAGGGCACGCTGGGGCCCATACTCCTGGTTCAGGTCGAATACATCCAGAGCGGGCTTGCTACGCGCATCGAGGAAGGGCCGCAGAACAATCGCTTGCGCTGGCTGCTCAACCCGCAGCGAAGCGGGCTCGCGCTGGTGATGAGCGCTATCGGCTGTCATGCGCAGCATCTTGCCTGCTTCGCCGCCGGCACGAACATCGCCCGCGTCGCCGCCGATGTTCGTGCCTTGCTGCCTGGACGCGTGGTCATCGACTACGCTTCGGCGTTGCTCGAGTTCGAAAACGGAGCGCGCGGAACCTTCACCGCCACGCAGGCAGCCGCCGGAGGAGAGAACGACATTCGGCTGCGCATCTACGGCGAAAAGGGCATGCTCGACTGGTCGCACCGGGAGGCGAGCTATCTAAGGCTCGCGCTGCAGGGCGAACCGGTGCACGTCATTGGCCGGGGCGACTCTTTCCTGCCGCCGGAGATCATCGCCTTGGGAAGATCTCCGCGCGGTCATCCGGAGGGACTGCGCGAAGCCTTTGCCAACATCTACGCGGAGGCAGCGCAGGAACGCATGGCACGCGCGCTTCGCGAGGCGGTGCCGGAGCTTCCCTATCCGCGCATCGAAGAGGGCGCGCACACCATGGCATTCATCGAGGCGTGCATGGAATCGCAATCTCGCGGCGGGTGGGTGGACGTTGCGCGGCTTCCCTCCTAAAGCGCGCAGATCAGTCCCAAAAACCCTGCAAGAAAAGGCCGACGGACGTCGGCCTTCGGTGTTGGGACGCCGCTTCGTTTACGCTCACGCGGCGCGCTCGTTGCCCGCTTCCGGTCTGGCGAACAGCGCTTCCATCTCGCGCCGGACGGCGTAAGCGGGTAACTTGGGATCGATGGCCACGTCGTTCCAGGTGAGCGGCTGGCCCTGCGCTACCGGCCGCATCACTTTGAGTTCATGTGCAAGCCCCAAAGGAAGACCGCCGAGCGCGAGCGATTTTTGCGCGGGAAGAAGCTTGCCCCACACCGTGTATCCGCCCTCTCCATCGAGAATTTCGCCGACCCTGAGGTCGCGTTTGGCGGTAGCGACGACGTCGGCGTTGAAGCAGACCGCGCTGCCCGTAGCTTCGCCGCGCAAGCCCACCGACGCCACGGAGACGCCTAACTCGAGACCGATCAGATGCCAGCGCTTGTACAAGCAGGCGTAGCGACCACTCGGGTCGGTACGCACCATGTACTCTTTGAGGCAATTGCGTATGTATTCGCTGTCGCCCTCGAATACGACAAAGACGCCGAAGCGGATGTCGTAGTCGATGGGCGTTCCATCGTGTCGAAGCGACGAGATCACCTCGACCTGTCCCTTCCGAAAAAGAACGCCGCCTTCATCGCGCGGGCGGCACACGGCGGGAATTTCGTCGATCGATGCCGGGGGGTAGGCCAGGCCGTCGGGAGGCGCTTGAAGCCCGGTGGCGTTGCACACCGCGGTGCATTCGATGGCGGGCTTGGACCCGTCGAGAAACGAATTGAACATCTTCGGATTCAGCCCGCCGATCCTGGCCTGTTCCGGCGTGAGTCCATAGTGGCCCCACACTGTCTCCGGCGTTGACTGCGCGAAGTGCGGCAACCATTTGTGACCTCGCCCCGCGGCCACTACGCCGAAACCTGCGGTACGCGCCCAGTCCACGAGATCGCAGATGAGCGCCGGTTGATCGCCGAATGCGAGGCTGTAGACGACGCCGGCATCGCCTGCCTTGCGCGCGAGCAGCGGTCCGCAAAAGGCGTCCGCCTCCACCGTGACGTTGACCACGTGCTTGCCGTTGCGGAACGCCGCCATGCAATGCTCCACCGCCGCAACCGGATTGCCGGTGCATTCGACCACGATGTCGATGCTGGGATGAGCGACGAGCGCTTGCCAGTCGTCGCCCACGTGCGTCGTGCCCTGAGCTAGCGCATCGTCGAGAGAACTCGAGTTCAAGCGCTCCTTCTTCCAGCCGATGCGCTCCAGATTGGCGCGCGCGTTCGCTGGAAAAAGATCGGCGATACCGGCGACGTGCACTCCCGGCGTTTTGGGAACCTGCGCGAGATACATCGCGCCGAACTTGCCGGCGCCGATCAAGCCCACGCGCAGCGGATTGTTGTTCGCGGCGCGCTGCAGCAGTGCGGCGTGAAGACTCATGCTGGCTCGGCTGTCAGCTCGACGCGCAGCGCTTCATGTA
>Ga0126381_100004724_pt1 | contig 14870 bp, 13 predicted proteins | sample PanSoiMetPlot_28_FD_96465 | JGI IMG/M metagenome (GOLD analysis project Ga0126381, IMG submission 96465) | Tropical forest soil microbial communities from Panama - MetaG Plot_28 | ecosystem: Environmental > Terrestrial > Soil > Tropical forest > Bulk soil | place: Panama | collected 2016-02-17
AGAGATGATGGCCCCGACGTTCAAGTCACGAGCGCCCCATCCGTCCAGGCGATGACCGATGCCCGGAACAAGAGCGTCGTCAACCGTGGAATGACACAAGGAGCACTGAATTCCCATCGACACCAGTTTCCCTTGTTGGTCGAAGTGGCCGGTTACGCCGACAACAGAGTTGAGCTTGAGCAAGGCCAAAGTCGTGGCCGGATCGTCGAGATTGACCTTACCGGCTTTGAGTTGATCTACGAGGCTGGCGGGTAACGCGTCCAGATCAACTTTTAGACCCACAGAGAGTGCCGTCTTGGGACTTACTCCAGGGCCTACACCGCCCAGTTTCTCTCCGGCAATCGCCTGGTGGAGTCGCAGAGCATCGCCCCAAAAGGCTTCGTCGCCGAATGTATCGTAGCGAAAAATCTGCTTGCCTTGCTTGAGCATATCCTGCGCATAGTTGCTGATAATCGTATCGTTTGGCGATTGAGCTTGCGGTGCGTCTGCTTTCCTGGACTTGGCCGCTTGTGACCAGGCCGCAGCCATGAGGACGCATAACGCCAGTATCACTGCCGCTTGTCTAATGCTTTGCATAAACTTGACCTTTCCTGTTTCAGAAACGAAACATAGTGAGAATCAAACCGAGAACCGAATTCTGACAGTCGCACCCTGGAACGTTTGGGCTTAACTAGTTTTCTCTTAACTATCCTGGGCGATGCACTGCAGCATCAGCGACGCTTGCGCAGGCTCCGCCCCTGGGGGCCATAGCTAACGTCTGGAACCTCTATACCCAGGGCAGTGGCTAAATCGATCTGGTGGTCCTGCTCCTGCATGAGAATCTGGCGAATTTGCTCCGCCATCGCGTATTCTCCCAGCGCTTCACATTGCCGGATGCGATCGCGGTAATTGCGAATGGTTTCATTTTCGTTCTCGAGATCGTACCGGAGCATGTCTTCCGCATTTTTCGATGTGCGCACCGTTTTGGGAGTAACAGTCGGCATTTTGCCCAGATAGTCGATCTGCCGCGAGATGATCAGGGCATGATCCAGCTCCTGTTTGGCGTGGATTTCCAGTTGCGCGGCGATGTCCATGTATTGGGCCCCGCTGAGCACCTGCGAATAAACTACATAGGCAATGATGGCCTGGTATTCGCGGGAGAGATCTTCGTTCAACAACTCTGCCAGACGATCACGGGAAATTTCATTTTCGTTTGCAGTGGATGCGGATGTAACCATTAGTTCCTCCCTGAAATCTGTGTGATCAACCAAACAACGAAGCCGAGAGCCTCGGCGGGCGAGGCTCTCGGCGCATCATCCTCAGCATTCCTAGCCGTAAATGCTCAGTATTTGCAGCGAGTTCTGGTCTTCATTCTTCTTGCACTTCACTTTAACTTTTTTCCCCATATGTCCTTTGCAGACGTCGGGGTTGTCGACTTTCCAGGCCTTGCCTTGATCATCGATGAATGTCGCTTCTCCGCTTTGTTCTTTGCAGCTCGTATCGCAACTGGCCTTGCCCGCATCCTGCGTCACGCATTTCTGGTCGCAGATGGTCCCCGTCATTTGGGATGCTTTGCCCTTGTCCCCGGCAGAAACAAGCGCAGTCAGTCCTAAAACAAGAGCGATCAAAACAACTATTCGTTTCATAGGTTTATTCTCCTCGGGGTAGAAACCCACAGTATTAAATGTTGGTCGTTTTGTTGGTTGTGTTTTGTAAATGGGGCAGCAATGTTCCGTGTAGGCATTCATCGCTGCACCTCGCGCCACGACGCCATCACAACAGAAGGCGTAGAAGGCGATCAATTGGACGAAAGTATTGCCGATACCTTGGTATCAGCCGGTTAAAGCAACGTGGGCAACAGTCATGGTGAGAAATTCGCCACTATTCTCCTGCCTTCGTCGCCAGGGTTTCGACTATCGCGATGTTTTGCAACAGCTCAGGTGGCAGGCCGTGCCGCTGCTGCAGATAAGTTGCGCTGTTGTAGCTGACCCAGACTTTTCCGGCAACGTCTTCCCGGACCAACATCTTCAGGGGAAGGTCGATGGCGATGCCGGGCACCGCTAACATGAGTGGCGTGCCAGCTTTTGGATTGCCAAAGATGAGCAGCTTGGTAGGAGGCATCTCTATTCCCACCTTCTCCGCTTCCCCGCTGTGATCCACCAGCGCAAACAGTGTAACTCCCTTCGCCTGCAAAATTCCTTTGAGCCTTTCGACGGTTTCAGCCACTGAGTGATTGCTGAGCTTATTGATGATTCCGTTATCTCTAGTGGGAGTCATGACTAGTTTTTGCCTACACGATCTCTCGCAAAGCGGCTGCAGCGGTGAGAGCAGCGGACACGAGAAAGCTGCGCCGAGAAATGTCGGGGGCTTGATTCGTTGTCATTAGCAGCCTCCAAAGTTTTTCGTACGATACCGATCCTGCGGTTGCGGAAAATTCAAAACCATTGCGTACGGATCGTTTCTTCCGCAACCTCGTCACGTGTAGAAGAGCTATCGGCCTTTCCGCGCTGCCGCTGCTGCTAGGCTGCAGCGCTTTTCTCAGTTTTGACGGATTCGAGGAAGCTCAACAAGTCAGCATTCACCTGGTCCTGATGGGTTGCGGTAAGCCCATGCGGTGCGCCCGGATAATAGATCTCCTTCGCACCCTTAATCAGCCTGGCGGATTTCTTCGCCGAATCCTTCACGGGAACGATCTGATCGTCCTCCCCGTGCAAAACCAGCGTGGGGATATCAAACTTCTTCAGGTCTTCAGTGAAGTCTGTTTCGGAAAATGCTTTGACGGACTCGTATGCGCCCAAGGCGCCAGCCTGCATGCTCCAGAGCCAGAACTGATCCAGGATGCCCTGTGAGACTTTCGCTCCCGGCCTGTTGGCGCCATAAAACAGCACCGCAAGGTCTTTGTAGTACTGCGACCGATCACCGGCTACGCCGGCGCGAATCGCGTCGAAGACTTCGATGGGCAGACCTTCAGGGTTGGCCGCAGTCTTCAGCATGATTGGAGGAACAGCAGCGACCAGAACTGCCGCTGCGACCCGCTTGCTACCGTGACGGCCAATGTAGCGCGCCACTTCGCCACCTCCGGTCGAATGTCCGATGAGGGTTGCATTCTTGAGATCCAGCGCCTCGATTACCGCCGCGAGGTCATCTGCGTATCCGTCCATATCGTTCCCTGAGGCTGCCTGACCGGATCTCCCATGACCGCGCCGGTCAACGGCAACACAGCGATAACCGTGTTGAACGAGAAAAAGCATCTGGCCGTCCCATGCATCGGAGTTCAGCGGCCATCCATGCGAGAACGTTACGGCTGGGCCCGTTCCCCAGTCTTTGTAGTAAATCGTCGTACCATCTTTCGTTGTGATCGTGCTCACTTGTTTTTCTCCTGAATTGAATTTGTTGAAAAGCAGAACTCCGCGCGATTTGTACTAGAGGCCCAACCCTTTGCAGCGCGAGAATCAAAACCGCTCACAGCAAGGATTGGGCACCCCTAGGGTGTAGGTGCGTAATGGGTGAAGACAAAGTCGCGAGCTTTGACCGGCTCGTGACAAGGGAAGCAGGTTTTGAGATCCGCCTTCTCGTCAGGTTTGCCGTCTTTGAATTGTGCGAACCCCCAGCCACCGGTCGAGGCGTATTTTTTTGAGTCCTTGACCATGAATTGAACATTCGTGGGAGACCCGGCAACGAAAGATTGCTGACGGCCAAAGACTTTGTTGTTTTCGTCTGACGGGACGTAAGTCCAGGCCAACCGGGCAATGATTGCGCCGTCAGGAAGCGGAAGCTTCCCTTCGCGATAGGCCTTGATCGCCACATCGTTGCCCAGAACGGCGCGCAAATCGTTGAGGTTGCCTTCTTCGTGGGCCACAGAGATCAACTTCCAGTCGCGGTATCCGGGCGGGATTTTGATTCCAAAGATGGGAGCGGCCTCATCGTCGGCACCGCTGGCTGCGAATGTGATTAAAGCGATGGCGCAAACTGCGATGGCTGCCATTATCAAGATCGAGATCCGTCTCATACAGCCCCCATTCATAAAACTTTCGCAAACACCGAAGGAACGGCTGACGCTAAGGGCAATAAGAGCAGAGGCGCTCAGGCAAAACAATTGGACGATGGTATTGCCGATACCTTCGTATCATTCGTGAGTGAACTCAGGGCCGGCACGACTAAACAGTTCTAGAGTTGGTGTATCCCGTGGCGCTTCGCGCCCAGAGACTGTGCAGAGCATCGTCTGTACCGGTGTATTCCTTCTAATGGGATACTAAGTCAGAACTGCAGCTTTGCCGCCAGTTGAATCGATCGCGGTCCACCAATCTGGTAGAGAGGACTGAAGCCGCCATTGGCGCCGCCAAGACCAAGGCTCTTGGCCAGCGTTTGCGTGGACTGCCCAAACAGAGGGCTGGCCAGGAGATTGTTAGGATTTCCAAAGTTCGGGTGATTGAAGATGTTGAAGAACTCAGATCGGAAACGCAGTCCCAGCTTCTCGGTGATATGAAATTGCCGCTGCAGCGCAACATCAGCCTGGGCCGCTCCGAAGCCCCTCAGCACATTGCGCCCGAAATCACCTTGTTGTCCAACGGCTGGCGCGGTGAACGCCGCCTTATTGAAGGCTTTGCCGCCAGGAAATTGCGAGCCAAAGAGTTCCAGCGGCGCTCCCGGTACCACATTGGGACGCGGAGTCAGGAGAATCCCGCCGGTAAAGAACGTTGCGCCCACAATGTTCACGGGTGGCGCCGATCGCGCCAGAACAAAAGCCTCCACTGACCATCCGCTGGATATCGCATGGACAACCGCCTGCGATCCCGCAGAAGGCAGATCATAGGTCACACCGGCGGTGAAGGAGTGGCGGATATCAAAGTCTGAATTCCCGCGGTCCACATTTGGACTGGCAACCGATGCCGGCGTGTTGAGCGTAATCGCCGCATCGGTGGAGCCAATATCAATCGAGTGAGACCATGTATAAGAGGCCAGCGCCTGCAATCCTCGCCGCAAGCGCCGCTCGAACTTGGCTTGCAGAGCGTGGTAATCCGATGTCGCTGAATTCGTGGTGAGTTGGACAACCAGAAAACTGGGGTTCACATTAAATAAATTTGTTATCCGCAGCAGGTCACGCCCCAGCGCGCCCACATAAGTGAGCGACAAACTTTGGCTCTTCCCCAGAGACTGCTCGAAGGCCGCATTCCACTGATAGGTGCGCGGGAGTTTCAGATTGGGATCGGCTACAAGCATGGTGGTGGCGGGGAGATTCGTGGTCAGGGCAGGCGGAGCAGCATTCTGGGGACTGAGCGGAAATGCGGGCAGCACCAGACTTTTGTTGGCGCTGAAAGGAAAGGAAGAAGATACTCCTCCTAGGGACCCTTGCCCCAGATCGTAAAATATTCCGGCGCCTGCGCGGAAAACTGAAAGCCAATCCGGATTCGCATTCAGTTGATACGCCAAGCCCAGTCTCGGCGCCACATTTCCATAGGTCGTCTCATACAGCGGAGTGCCACGAGGCGCCAGGGTCAGCGTGGCCGGATTATTCAGCCCGATCACGGTAAAAGGATCGTTGGCTGAGTTCTTGCCTTTGAGCGCCGGATTGATGTCCCATCTCACACCGTAGGTAACCGTGAATCGCGGCGTGATTTTCCACGTGTCCTGGCCGTAGAACGAGAAGTTTTGTGAGAGCAGCGCGACATTCTGAAAGATGGCGGGCTGGGCGAACAATGCCTTCCCGGACAAGGCCCCTCCGGGAGCGGCCGTGACTCCCGAAAATTGCACAAATCCCCGGTAAGTGAATGGACTGCTGAAAGGGGCGAGCCAGCGATAATCAGTCCCAAACTTCAATTGATGAGCGCCTTCAGTCAGCGAGAGATTGTCAATGAGGTTTACCTGGCGCTGCTCGTCCGTGCCTCCTTTGCCTTCACCGTACTCACCCGCTCCATTGATGAGGAATAAGAAAGCGCTGTCTGTGGATGAGAAGCCCGGGGGAAACAGGAGGGAGTCAGGCAAGGGGGCGGCCCCGCCGAAATTGTCCACAATGAATTGCGTCGCAACTCTCTGATTCGAGTAGTTCGCCCGCACCTCGTTGCTGATGTTTTGCCGGATCAGTTCTGTGAGGCCGAGCGTGAGAGTGTGTACTGTGGATGAAATCGAATCTTTGGTGCTGAGCGTTGGCGTGGTGAAAGGCGCAGCTCTTTGCTCCAGGCTCGATGGAGAATAGTTGTAGCGCAGAAACAGATTCAGGTTCGGGCTGATCACGTGATCCACGCGAATGCTGGTTGCGTCCAGCGAGGAAGGATTGGAATAAGAAGCGTTGAATTGCGCGAGTCCGTTCCCCAGTTCAGGTCCATTCGCAACCGGATAGGCATTCAGGAATGGCTGCATGGCGGCGGGAGCCTGCTGTCGCGATAGCGAGTCCGGGACGGCGACTTGCTGCGTGAACGGCTGGCGCAAGCGCAAGCCTTCATAAGAGAAGAAGAAAAACGTCTTGTCTTTCAGGATTCGGCCGCTAAAAACGCCGCCAAAGTCATTCTGCTTCTCGTCCGGTTTGGCCAGATGGTTGAAGTTCGCGAACCAATCATTGGCGTCCAGCACGCCATTCCTGAAGTATTCAAATAAGGTGCCGTGAAAAGTATTGGCTCCGGAGCGGGTGACGATTGAGACCTGGCCGCCAGGAGTGCGCCCGAACTCCGGCGCAAAGGAAGAAGTTTGCACGCGAAACTCCTGCAAAGCATCCTCGGAGACCAGGCTGTTGGTGCCTCCTGTGGCAGTGAGGGCCGGTAGCTCCCCGGAAGCTGACTGCACCATGGCAAGAAAACCGGTGACGCCAAAGTTGTCGATCACTCCGTCCACAGTGAAATAGTTGCCGTCCGCGCGCTGCCCGTTCACGCTGAACTGTCCCTGATCGGTTATAGACGTAGCCGTGGGAACTACGCCCGGCGTGAGCAGGATCAAGGTCTGAAAACTTCTGCCATTCAGCGGCAGGTTCTCGGCAAAGCCGCGGTCCACCACGGTGCTCACCGTGGCGTCTGTGGTGTTTACATTCAGCGCGTCTGCTTCCACGGTGATAGCTTCCGACGCGGGTCCAACGTCCAGCTTGCAATTCCGCTCCAGGTTATCCTGAACATTGACCGTGATTCCCGTCAGATGAAGCGGCTTGAATCCGGTTTTTTCCACCTCCAGGCGATATCGTCCGGGCCGGACATTAGGCAGATTGTAAGAACCGTCTCGTCCGGTTGGCACCTCGCTGGCGGAACCGCGATCAACATCAACCAGGCGAACCTTAGCTTCGGGAATCAGCGCGCCGCTGGAGTCGGTGACGGAACCGCTAATGCGGGCGGAATCGGTTTGGGCATAGGCGCATAATTCGGCGCTAAAGAGAAAAAAGAAGACAACCACGAGTCCCAGCCGGTCGGAAGCTGTTTTCTCACGTGCCACAAATCATTACCTGGACAAAAATTTTGCGCTGGCTAAGAGCAGGCCCAAAGGAGACGGGCAGTATATATCGCGCTTCTAAGCTGGTGCAATCGCCGCAATGACAATTCTTTGTAAAAAAGCGCTGATCGAGCGACGACCAGCGCTGCTATCCATGAAAATTCTTCGCTGCCCGAAAAAATTCTCTTTATCTTTCCCTTACCACAATTTTCCGTTCTTCTCTGTGTGCTCATAGTTTCTCTTGACCTCAGTGGTAAAGGTTTTGACTTTCATTTCCCTTTTGCTTTTCTCCGTGTCTCCGCGTCTCCGCGTAGATTTTTCTTTGCGGTTCCCGCGATGCGACCATAACGGACTAGATCTCGATGATCCCGCGCTTCAGCCCTATGGTCACGGCGTGGGTGCGATCATTGGCGCCAAGCTTGGAAAGAATGCTCCGCATGTGGGCTTTCACGGTTTGCTCGGAGATGGAAAGGTTATCTGCGATGATCTTGTTGGCATTGCCTGCGGCGACTTCCCGCAGAATCTCAATTTCGCGTTCGGTCAAAGCATCATCGCTGTGATGCTCCGCCATTCCGATGGCGATTTCCGGAGGGATTTTCTTCCTGCCGGCATGCACGCTTCGAATCGTCTCCGCCAGCTCCTTCCGCACCATGTTTTTCAGGATATAACCGGAAGCGCCGGCCTCCAGCGCGCGAACGGCCTGGACATCACCGCTGTAGGTGGTCAACACAATGATGCGCGCATCAGGAAAGTCCGCCCGAATGGCGGCGATCGTCTCTGTGCCGTTCATGACGGGCATTTGCAGATCCATGAGCGTAATATCCGGCCGGTGAGCGCGAAATTGTTCCAGCGCTTCACGCCCGTTGCTGGCTTCTCCAACCACCACCATGTCCGGTTCGCCGGCTACAATCGCGGCGATACCTTCGCGCAAAACAGGATGATCGTCCACCGTGAGAATTCGAATCTGGCGTATGGCACACATTAACCTTCTCCTCAGTCACCGATGCGGGAAGGCCTGCCAAACCAAAATTTCCGCTGCCTGGGCCGGAGAGGACGGTACGCCGTGGCTCCGGGGACCGTCAACTCGACTTCCGTTCCAGCGTCAGGACGGCTCCAAAGTTCTAACTGCGCGCCAATCTTCTGGGCGCGCTCTCGCATTCCCGGCAGGCCCCAGTGGTCTGGGCGTCCACCCTGCTTGAGGACGCTGGGATCAATCCCGCGTCCATCGTCCCGGACTCGTAGACGAAACTGTTTGGGATCATATGCGATTTCCACTTCTACGTGAAGGCCTCCGGAATGGTGAAGAGCATTGAGGAGCGCCTCCCGTGCGATGGAAAATGACTCCTCGAGAACCATGGGATCTAATTGCCGCACATTGCCTTCAATAACTACTTTGACGTCTGCCGCTCGCTCTGGTGAGGACTCTTTCGCAACCCGCTGAAATGCAGCCGGAAGGTCGCTGAGCGCATCGTCTGTCCCGCGCAGGCTTCGAACCCGGTCTCTTCCCTCGGCCAGAACCTGATCGGCATGATCCAGTGCCTGGCCCATGGCTTGACGGACCTCGTCTGCGGGAACTTGTCTTGCCAGGGCATGAAATTTCAGGATCAGGCCCTGCACGCTTTGCAAAAGAGTGTCATGCAGATCCCGGGCAATCCGTTCCCTTTCATCAAAGCGCTCCCCCATGCGCACCCGCACCTGGCGTGTTACCTGCCTCAGCCGCAGCAGATAAAGCAGGTACAAGACACACAAACCGGCAACAATGTTGAGCCCCTTAAACCAGCCGGTCTGGTAGAAAGCGGGAGCAATATTGAAATTCAGCGTGGCGCCGGACTCGTTCCAAACGCCGTCGTTGTTGCAAGCGATCACGTGAAACCGATGGTGCCCTGGGCTCAGTCTTGTATAAAAAGCCTCGCGGCGACTGCCGGCATCTTGCCAGCCATCATCCACTCCATCAAGCCTGTAACGGAAACGGATGCGTTCTGGAACTGTAAAGCTCAAAGCGGCATAGCTGATTTCCAGGCTGGTCGTGCGGATTGGCAACTCCACGTTTGTTGGGTTTCCGTATTGTTTGCCATTCGCGCTCACAGATGAAACCTGCACTGGCGCGATTAATAGATTCTTTCGCAGGTGACTCGGGTCAATCCACACTATGCCGTTCGCCAGCGAGAACCACAGTTTTCCGTCTGACGCCTGCACTGCTGTCGGTCGTGCTCGCAAAGCTGCGCTGTTCCCAGGAAGGCCATCAAGGTAATTGAACTCCCGAAAAACCATACGATAATCAGGACTTTCCAGCGCGTGCCGGACTTCACTTGCTGCCACGTACACAATTCCGTTCACCGCATTGAGCCACAAGTCTCCGTTCTCGGTCTCGACAATTCCTGTGATGCCACTGAAATGCGTCGGATCGGCGCTGTTGATGGTCACAAATCGTCCATCTCTGTACAACTCAAGCCCGAACTCCCCTCCAATCCAAAGGTGCGGTCCGTGTCCATAAATTGTCATCACGTCGCCAGTGGCGATGCCATCATTGGCTGAGAACATGCGAAACTTATTTCCATCAAAAAGAGCAAGCCGGTTGCGCGCGTACCCAAACCACACCTGGCCTGCAGCATCGGTATAGTTGTTGGTGGGCAAATCTTTCGGCAGGCCCTGGTCGGCGCCGAACTTCGTCCAGATTCCTTTCGCATAGCGAAGCAATCCGCCACCCGATATCGTGGTCCAAAAAACTCCCGGCCCGCCCGGGGCGATGGCGAAGGCCCAGGTTCCCTGAGCATCCTGGGGAAGCGCCACCTTTATGTAACGTCCTTCCACATAATGCCGGATGCCCGTGGGACCACCAAGCCAAAGGCTGCCGTCCGCATCGCGGTAGCCGCAGGTTGTGGCCCAGTCAGTTTCTTTTTGGGGATGGGCCGTCACTGATCGGCCCTCTATATTCATCAATCCCCGGTTCAGCGAAGCGGTCCACAGGTCTCCATGGTCACCGGGAATCAGGACCATGTCATTTGATCCGGCAGGAATAGGCACCGGTACCACGTCAGTTTCCTGGAAGCGATCCAATCCAGTTTGCGTTCCAACCCATATGTTCCCTTCGCGGTCTTCCAGCACTGAAATTGCATATTCTGACGAAAGCCCTTCCTTCTGCGAGGCAATTTCCGCCACATCGCGAAACTTCTGTGCTCCGCGCCCGCGCAATTTTTCCGGAAAACGGATGCGGCCAACCCCGCCTCCGATGCTGGCTATCCACAAGCTTCCCACGCTATCGAACAGCAAGCCATACGAACCTACGATGATTTCGTCCACATCAGCCTTGGAATTTTCCTCTTGCATTTTGATTGGACGGACTGAATAGGACGTTTCTCCAATCCAGATTGTTCCATCAGGGGCCTGAACGATACGGTTGACCTCGAAAATTTTGCTGACAACGTGCTCTCCTGTTGTTTGGAATTGATTTCCCCCTTCAGGCAAGAAGACAATCCGGTCTTCTGTGGCCGCCCAAAGCGTACCCTGCCGATCGACAAATAGCGTCTGAGCACGCGTCCAGGGAAAAATATCCTTTCCAACGCGGTTCCAGTGGTTACCTTCGAGTCGAAATAGTCCGCGGCCGGTTGCTGCCCAGATTTTTCCGTCCCGAGTCCGCGCAAACGAGCGCAGTACTGTAAACGGCAAGCCCTCCGCCTCGCTATAGACTGTGAGTTTTCCATCCTTAAGCAAGGCCGCGCCGCCGTCGCGAAAACCGATCCACAGCCCGCCATCCGGCAGCGCCAGCAGAGACTCCACGATATGCGAAGGAAGCCTTTGCCCCGCTGGAGGCTCATATCGTTCGAAGCGCTCGCCGTCGTATCGGTACAAACCGTTGGAGGTGCCAAGCCAAAGATAACCATCCGTGGTCTGGGCAAGCGCAAAAACACTTCCCGGCACACCGTCTTCAGCGATCCAGCTTTTGTGTTGCAATTCTGCGAGACTACGTTCCCGGCTCGGCGCGCGCTCGATGATTCGCTCTGAATTGGTATCCAGCGCGGATCCAGTCACGCCCATGAATAAGCACAGGACGCTGATAAAACAAGCTCGCGAGCGCCACCATGTCGTCAATTTCCATTGAGCCCTATGTGCACTCATTGATTTGTCCAATTTGCCTGTCTTTCCTTCTCTAAAAATTCGCGCATGTTCGCGTTGATTCGCGGCCAAGAAAATTTTTTGCTTTATCTTTGACGTTCTTCTCTGTGTTCTCTCAGTTTCCTCAGTGACCTCTGTGGTAAGGTTTTGCCGTCACCCAAAAGAGCTATAGAAGCATAGCTCCAAGTCGGGTATCCGGCATTACCGAAAGCAACTACGCTGAATCCATGCAGCGTTTGTTTTCGATGTTCCCGCAGGGCGCCCCAGGAATTGCTTTATTGCTTTTACGTTTCTCCGTGGCAGCCACGTTCTCCATCAGCCTGATCCAGGGGGCTGGCCTGGCTTCACCCTATGTTGTACTTCTTCCGCTCCTGGCTCTATCGGCATTGACGGTCATTGGATTTTTGACTCCTATTGTGTCATTTCTTATAGGCTCAGCGGCAACAACCATTCTCCTGATTCAGTTTCAATGGGATAACCTCATTCTCCTCTTCATCGCCACCAATGCGACGGCCCTGGGGCTTCTCGGGCCGGGAGCTTATTCGTTGGACGCGCGATTATTTGGACGCCGCGTTATGGTTCTTTCTGCTCCCAAAGATTCACGCCGGGCTTGAGTGACCCTGCCTTCACCTCAGCACTCAATTTCCATCGCTTTCCGTCCGTATTTTTGGATTCACGTTGATTCGCGGCCGAATGGTTTTGATGTGGCTCTCCTCTCCAGCACGTGGATGACTTCGGACTAACTCTATCGAGCGATCCTCCCCTCGCTCTATTTGACGTTTCCGCAAAAAGACAACTGAAGCAAACTAGTCCGCGTAGTACAGAACGGCCCACCAAATCAGCATAGGAGTCAGGCAATGGAAAATTTTAGTTTTACTGTGAATCCGCAGACCAGCGCCTCAGTTCACGACCACGGAATTGTGATCCTGCACCTTGGCAGCGGTCAGTTGTATACCTCTAACGAAACCGGGGCGCGCATCTGGCGCCGGATCGAGCAACAGCTTCCCCTGGAGGCAATTGCTGACGAGATCAGCGCCGAATATCAAATCGATCGCTCCGCATCTCGCGAACATGTAGTCGCGTTTCTGGCCGAGCTGGAACAGCACACGCTAATCCAGCGGGAGATGGTGTCATGAAAAAAGCCAAATACACTTCCCTCGTGCTCAAAGCACTCTGCGAGATCGCGCGCTACGACGTGACGGTCGCATGGCGCGGCAGCGGATACGTTTTGCGCCAGTTGCGCGGGCAATCCACGGCGCAAAAATCGTCAAGCGCTGAACTGGAACGGGCCGTTTGCGACGCCGTCCATCTCGCGACCTGCTTTTACTGGAAACCGGTGCTGTGCCTGCAACGATCAGTCTGCACCGCAAGACTGCTGCGAAAGCAGGGCATCGATGCGCGGATGGTCATCGGTTACAGGCCTTCGCCATTCTTCTCCCATGCGTGGGTGGAGGTAAATGGCCGCGTGGTCTATGGCTCGCCGGCTTACCAGAAGAGATTGCAGTTGCTGTGCGTGGCTTAGGGGGCAACAGGCAAGAGGCAACAGCAGAGGGAACAGGTTACAGGGAACAGCAGAAAAAGCAAAAAACCACCACAGGAGAGAGAAAGATCATGAAGGCACTAACACAACTAAGCCGGGTGGATGGCCCGAACGACCGCCACGAGAGAGCTGAGATCCTCCACTGGGATGGACGGCTCGATAATCGCGCCGATTTGCTCTTTCGGTTGAAAGATTTGTTGCCGAAGGCCCCGGCGGGCCGTGGGCAGGGCGAAACCAGCAACGCGGCAATCGCGCTCGCCGCCTACAAGCGCTGGGGCACTGACGGCTTTGTTCATCTGATCGGCGACTGGAGCGTTGTCATAGATGATCATGCCAATCGCGCCGTCGTTCTGGCCAGCGACTTCGCCGGTGTGCGTCCTCTTTATTATTGCGTGCAATCAGGGCGTGTCCTGTGGTCGAGCCGCCTGCAGTCTTTAGTCGAGACAACCGGAATCTCCGAACTCGATGAGCAGTATGCCCGCGCCTTCCTGCTGTTCGGCGGATGCCCCAACCGCACTCCTTATAAAGGTATCTATTCAGTTCCTGCTGGTCATGCGGTGTGCGTGCGCGGCGATGAGACGAAAATTCTCCGCTTCTGGTCCTTGCCGGTGGGCGATGAAATTCGCTATCGCGATGAGCGCCGGTACGCGGAGCAGCTTCGCGCTCTGTTTCAGGAGGCGGTATCCGTCCGCATGCAGAACGAAGCGCCGGTGCTCGCTGAACTCAGTGGCGGCCTTGATTCATCGTCCGTAGTCTCCATGGCCAGTCATCTGATGCGGAGTGGAGCAGCGAAAGCCACGCGTCTGAGTGGCGTGAGCTTTGTATGGCGAAACTCGCTGGACGAGCCCTTTATTCGCGAGATGGAGTCGTTCTGCGGAATCGATGGATTCCGCATCTCGACCCACGATGTGCCAATCATCGCGGAAAGACAGGTGGGCAATGCCACGCCGCAATCATTTCTGCCTTTGCGTGCCGCTGTTGCCGTCGAAGCAAATAGAATCGGCGCGGGCACCGTCCTGACGGGACAAAACGGCGACTTAATCATGGGGAACTGGTTCGACGATAGCCTTCAGATCGCCGGCTTCCTGCGTCGCATTCGCGTTGGCCGCGCCTGGTCAGAGTCACTCGCCTGGAGCAAAATCCTCCGGCGGCCCGTCTACTCGATTCTTTGGCGTGGACTTCGCGCAGCCTTGCCATCGTCGCTGGCGTCTCCTGCAATCTACATTTCACCTGATGGTTCGTACACGCCGAAAAGCATGGAGACCTCGCTTCTTTATGACGCCGGTGAACCTGAGACCTTACTCTCGAATGCCTGGCTGCAGGCGCCTCCCGAGCGCCGGAGGTATTTCCACTCACTATCCCTGATGCTGGATTTGCGCATCTTGCAACCGCCGGAGCCATTGCAGCACCTGGATTACACGCACCCTTTTGCTCACCGCCCACTGGTCGAGTTTCTGATGGCCGTGCCACCGGACGTTCTCTGCCAGCCAGGAGAACCGCGGCGATTGATGCGTTCGGCGATGTCGGATCTGTGGCCGCTCAAGTTGCAGACGCGTCGGTCGAAAGGCGTATTCAATGCTCCGTGGCAAGAGGCTTTGCAGCCGCTCGCCCGCACATTGCTAAACAGCAAGTCTTTGCATTTGGTGGAGCGCGGATTTCTGGATGGCGCCAGCGTGCGCTCGCGTCTCGAGCGGCTTTGCTCTGGGCTTGATTGCAATCAGCACCAACTGCGGAACATCGTCCTGCTCGAGTTGTGGCTGCGCAATCGCGCCGACACTACAGTCAGGATACAAGATTCTCGGGTTGCTTAGTCAGTTATGCGAATCGCAAC
>Ga0126381_100004725_pt1 | contig 14869 bp, 8 predicted proteins | sample PanSoiMetPlot_28_FD_96465 | JGI IMG/M metagenome (GOLD analysis project Ga0126381, IMG submission 96465) | Tropical forest soil microbial communities from Panama - MetaG Plot_28 | ecosystem: Environmental > Terrestrial > Soil > Tropical forest > Bulk soil | place: Panama | collected 2016-02-17
CCATTTCGTAACCACTCCCTCGCTGTGGCTCGGATGCTCTGAGCCGCGCGCGCAAGCAAGCGGTTTCGGAACGATCGAAGCAGTCCACTAGTTACCCGGACTGCCGGAAGCTGAAGCCGGCACGCCGCCGCGGCCCCCTCGGCCGCGACCCGCCGGCTGCGGCGGAGGAAGATCTTTGCGCGGCAACTTATCGGGACGAGTTGCAGCGTTGTAGACGAAGGACGCTTCGATGACGGCCATCTGCTCCATGTCCTGGGGCTGAATTCGGTCGTAGACGTCCATGTTCGAGTGATGAGTGCGGGTGTCGTAGTCCATCGGATCCTGAATGAACTGGAATCCGGGGAGTCCGACCGCGTCATAGGAAAGGTGATCGGTGCCGCCCGTGTTGCGAATCGTGATCACGCCGGGCGTCAGGTCTTTGAGAGCGGCGAACCAGGTTTCGAAGATCGGGCGGACCATTTCATTGCCTTGGAGGTAAATTCCCCGAATGCGGCCGCCGCCGTTGTCAACGTTGAAATAACCCGCGAGGTTATCGTGCTCGGCGGTCGGCTTCATGACCGTGGGATCGGCGAAATGGGCCTTTACATAATGCTGGGACCCCAGCAGGCCCTCTTCCTCCCCACCCCAGAGCGCGATGCGAACGGTGCGGTCCATTTTCAGGTTGAGGGACTTGAGAAGCCGGACGACTTCGAGGGCGACGGCGCTGCCCGCCGCGTTATCGGTCGCCCCGGTGCCGTAGTGCCACGAGTCGAAGTGACCGCCGACCATGACGACCTCGTTCGGCTTGGACGTGCCGGGGATTTCGCCAACAACGTTAAAGGATTCGGTGTCCTTCGTGAACTCGGTCTTCACGTCGAAAGTGAGCTTGACCGGTACGCTGTGCTCGATCAGCCGAGCGATGCGGTTGTAATTCTCAGCCGTGACGGAGACCTGCGGGATATTCTGGGTGGGGTCGCCCGTGCGGGGAGCGCCGCCGCCGAAGAGCGTGCCGCTCTGCCCACGCGCGGTGGCCTGAACCGTCAAAAGAACGCCTTCCTCTTTCCAGAAGTTGCGAAGCCGCGTCTGATAGGCCTGGCGTTCCTCGGGCGTCATATTTGCAAGAGCCGCCGCTGCGCCGCCCCGCCCGCCGCGGCCCGCGCCGGGAATCGGAATCAGCTCGGCGGTGAGATCGTTGAGTTGCTCGGCAGTGTAACGGGAGGCAAGCGCAGTGGTTGGGAACGTTAACTCCTGAACCGGAACCGTGAGAACGATTTTGCCCTTCAGCTTGCCGTGGTATTTATCGAGATCGGCCGGGCCTTCAATCGGCGCGAGCGCGGCTTCGGCCGTGACGGCACCTGACGTGCCCCGCGTCCACGCGACCGGCATTCCGATGAGGGGCATGTAGGTGGGCTCGACCATCGCGCCGCTGTATCCGGTTACCTGCCAGCCGGGGATGGCGCCGCTCGTTACGTCAGTGGTGGACCAAGGCTCGAGGTGGACGTTCGAGAGTCCCCATTCCTTCATCTGGCCGACCGCCCATTCGCCCGCGGCTCGGAACTGAGGAGAATTGGTCAGGCGCGGACCGTACCGATCGGTAAGGCTCCACATAATGTCCATGACCTTGGAGCCGCCGGGTCCTCTCCCACGGCCGCCGCCTCCAAAACCGCCGCCGCCGAATTCGGCTGTCTTGAGGCGATGAATAATATTGAGGTCCACGCGCTCGGGCTGTTGCTGCTGCGCCGTGATAAGCGCAGGAACAACCAGAGCCAGCGTAAGAACTGGGTAAAGAATCTTACGTAACATAGGCGAGATACCTGTGGATCATAACAGAAATGCGCAATTCTCACGTTTGTTATCCAGCAGATAGGAAAATCTGATCGGAGGCGACGCGAGAAGGATACGTTACGGGCCTGTGGTACAACGGGCACGTGATCAAGAGCAGGGAGGCGCTTCAAGAGAGCCTCGATGCGGCGGAGGCTGAAATCCGGCAGCTTCGAAACACGGTGACCTCCATGCGCGAACAATTGGAGACCATACGATTCGCGGAGCAGCAGAAGGCTCAGCGGTCGATCGCGGCCGCGAATGAAGAAGCCGTGTTGTTACGAAATACAGTTGCGGCGATGCGCGCGCAACTGGAAGCGATGAAAAGCGCGGAGCAGCAGAAAACGCAGCAGGCCATCGCAGGTTCTTCGGAAGAGATTGCTCAACTCAAGATGATGGCCCAGGCGCTGCGGGAACAGATGGAACGCCAAAAGGAAGCGCACGAAGAAGCGATTCAGGACCTTCGAAAAACAACTCGCGACGAGGCGGCCCAACTGCAGCTCACGATCGTGGAACTGAGGTCACGACTGGAACGGGAACATGGCAACGGGCGTTAATCCCGGCCGCATTGCGAAACGGCGCACGAGGCGAGGCCCTCAGACAGGGCTCCTGCTTCAGATCGCCACGAAAGTGGCGGCGGCCGAGACGCTGGAAGAGCTACTGCGTTACATCGTTGAGGTGAGCGTCCAGCAGACGGAAGCAGAGCGCGGCACTCTGTTTCTGAACGATGAGAAGACCAACGAGCTCTACTCTCGCGTAGCGCAGGGTGTGGGATTCCGGGAAATCCGCATCCTGAACTCGACAGGCATCGCGGGTCATGTCTTCCGCACGGGCGAAGGCATGATCATCGGCGACGCGTATACGGACCCGCGCTTCAATCGCGCGGTGGATGCGGACACGGGATTCGTGACGCGGAATCTGATCTGCGCGCCCATCAGCACCCCGACTCGCGAGATCATCGGCGTTCTCCAGGTTCTGAATAAGAAGGCCGGAGAGTTTACGGCCTCCGATCTGGAACTGCTGGAGTCCATGACTGCGCAGACGGCGATGACGCTGCGCAGCGCGCAGGTGATGGAGCGTATGCTTGCGGCCCGTCAGGAAGAGCTGAAGTTTCTCGATCTGGTGGCCGAGGTGACCGCTGATATGGACCTCGGCACCATGCTTTCGAAGGTGGTGACCGAGGCCGCGAACATGCTGCAGGCCGACCGCGCCACGCTCTTCCTTAATGATGAGAAGAAGGGCGAACTGTTCTCGCGCGTCGCGATGGGCGATTCGGTCGGTGAAATCCGCCTCCCGAACAATGCGGGCATCGCAGGGGCGGCATTCACGACCGGACAGGCGATCAATATTCCCTACGCCTATGCGGACCTTCGGTTCAACCCGGCGTTCGACAAGCGCACCGGATACTTTACGCGCTCGATTTTATGCGTGCCGATCGTCAACAAGAACGGAAGGACGATCGGCGTCACTCAGGTGCTGAATAAGAAGGGCGGCCCGTTCACAGACGAGGATGAAAAGCGGCTGAAGGTCTTTACGGCGCAGCTTGCCATCAGCCTGGAAAACGCGAAACTGTTCGACGACATCCAGAACATGAAGAACTACAACGAAGGCGTTCTTCAGAGCATGTCGAACGGAGTGGTGACGCTGAATGAAGACGGGCGCATTGTGACTTGTAATAACGCGGGGCTGCGAATTTTAAAGGTCGCCAGTAAAGAGGTGGTGAACCGGTTCGCCGGCGATTTCTTCACCGGAGCGAATGCGTGGATTCTGGAGCGCATCGCAGAGGTGGCTACGACGCTCAAACCGGACATCACGATGGATGCGGAACTCGACGCGGGGGGAGAAAAGCTTTCGGTCAACATGACGGTGTTGCCGCTGATGACTGTGCAGGACGGGCACGCGCCTCCGAAAAAGCTCGGAAGTCTGCTGATGATCGAAGACGTGAGTTCGGAAAAGCGGATGAAATCGACGATGTCCCGTTACATGGATCCGGGCATCGCCGAAAAACTTCTCTCGCGCGGCGGCGAGGCGCTCGGCGGCAAGAGCGTTCCAGCTACAGTGCTTTTCAGCGATATCCGCGACTTCACGCCCCTGGCCGAGGAGCTGGGCGCCCACGGCACGGTCAGCCTGCTGAACGAGTACTTCACAATCATGGTGGACTGCATCCAGAAACAGGGCGGGATGCTGGACAAGTTCATCGGCGACGCCATCATGGCGGTATTCGGGCTCCCACTCAACCACGATGATGATGAGGACCGCGCGGTGCGGACGGCGATTTCGATGATGAACGAACTGAAGCGTTGGAATCGCGAGCGCGCAGCAGAGGGAAAGCGGCCGATTGACATCGGTATCGGACTGAATACGGATAGCGTGATGTCCGGGAACATCGGATCGCCGCGCCGGATGGATTACACAGTCATCGGGGATGGCGTGAACCTCGCATCGCGTCTGGAGAGCGCGTGCAAGGAGTACGGGACAAGGATTCTCATCAGCGAAAACACTTTCCGGAAATTGAAGGGCACGTACCGCACTCGCGAGGTGGACTGTGTGGTGGTGAAAGGCAGGACGGAGCCCGCTGCGGTTTTCGAGATTTTGGATTACCACACCGAGGAGAGCTTTCCGAATCTGCGCGAGTGCCTGGAAAGCTATCGGGACGGGCTCGAACAATATCGGAAGCGGAACTGGGACAAGGCGCAAGCGGCTTTCACGGAAGCGGCTGCTTACCATACCGGGGACAAGCTGTGTTCGATCTATCTTGAGCGAATCGCGCATATGAAAGAGCAACCTCCTCCGGACGATTGGAACGGCGTCTGGGTGATGAAGAACAAGTGACGCTGGGAAGGCTGCTCATCTTTGCGGGATTGGCGCTGATCCTCGCCGGCGCATGCGTCGTTCTGGCGGAAAAAGCAGGAATTCACCTCGGACGTCTGCCCGGAGACATCCGCATTGAGGGAAAGCGCGGCGGCTTTTATTTCCCGGTGGTGACGTGCATCCTGATCAGCATCGTGCTCTCGCTGATCTCCTGGTTTTTCCGGTCGAAGTAGGTCAGCGGACGCGGCCGATTTTGCTCGGCGGCCAATAAATGAAAACGGCTTTGCCGTAGATCTGAGCGCGATCCACATACCCCCACATGCGGCTGTCGTTCGACGAGTTGCGGTGGTCTCCAAGCACAAAATAGGAGTCGGCCGGCACGCGACTTTTCGGAAGCGAGATGTGGTCGCGGTAATCGTCGGGAACGTACGGTTCGTCGATGCGCGCGCCGTTTAACAAAACGAAACCGTCGCGGACCTCCACTTCATCGCCGGGCAGGCCGATCACGCGCTTGATGTACGACTGGCTCGGGTCTTTCGGGAAATGGAAGACAACGAGGTCGCCGCGCTCGATGTTGCCGACCCCGAGTTTGTACTCGTACTTATTGATAAAGATCCGCTCCTCGTCGGTCAGCCCCGGCATCATGCTGCGTCCTTCCACTTTGACGGGCTGATAAATGAAGACGATGAGGATGATAGCGAGGACGATGGAAATGGCGATATCGCGGAGGAGCGACAGTGGGGCGAGTCCGGGCGAAGACCGCTCCGGCTCGACTACGGGGCTGTGGAGCGGCTGGGCTTGGGGTTCCTCCATTGGCAGCGACGAGTTCCCGCCACTCGATTATAGAACGGCCGCGATCCGGTTCCGATCAGAACGAAGCCAACGCCTGCCCGCCCTAAGCGTCATAATCCTTTGCAGGCAGCTATGAATTTCGTCTACGCCCTGCGCTCGCTGCGCAAATCGCCCGGCTTCTTCCTCCTCGCAGTCGTCACCCTCGCGTTAGGCATCGCCGCCAACACTGCAATTTTTTCGCTCTTTTATCAGGTGCTGCTGCGAAGCCTCCCGATACCAGACGCCGACGGCCTGGCTGTCTTCCATTCCGAAGACTTCCATATGCAGGGACGCAATTCGAGCGACAACTATGAATCGATCTTCTCGTACCCAATGTATCGTGCCCTCCGCGATTTTTCCCACTCATTCGAAGGCCTCGCGATCCGCTCGGGTCAATCCGCCCAGCTAGTCACAAACGGAGCCGCCGAGCGTGTTCAGACCGAAATCGTTTCGGGCAATTTCTTCGATGTCCTCCGCCTGCGTCCCGCAGCCGGTCGCCTCCTGAATGCCTCCGACGATCGCCCCGGCAACGGCAATCCCGTCATCGTTCTTTCCTACGATTACTGGACCAAGCGATTCGGCGCGAACATATCCGCCGTCAGTCGCACGGTCGATATCGACGGCGCTGTCTTCACTATCGTCGGAGTCGCGCCCCATGGCTTTCGCGGCGTTCTCAGCGGAAATTCACCCGACCTCTATCTGCCCGTCTCGCTGATCGCAACCATTGCTCCCGAATGGAAGGAATACGACAAACCTTCTATGTCGCGCTTCACCATTCTCGGTCGCCTCAAGCCCGGCATCACGCGCGAACGCGCCGCGCTGGAACTCCAACCCGTCTTCGCATCAACCGTGAGAGATCACATCGCGATCCTGAAGGTCACCAGCGCTCGAGCGCGCCAGAATCTGGAAAGCAAGCGTCTGGACCTTCTCCCCGCCGCCCGCGGTCTCAATCAACTGGAACGGCAGTGGCGCAAGCCTCTATGGGTTCTCGCCTCGATGGTCGGCCTCCTCCTGCTCATCGGATGCGCCAATCTCGCGAATCTTCTGCTTGCCCGGGGCGTAAATCGCTCGCGCGACACCGCGATCCGACTTGCCCTTGGCGCCGGCCGCCGCCGCGTTTTTTCAATGCTGCTCGCCGAGAGCCTCCTGATCGCCGCCGTCGGCGCGATCCTCGGAGCCGCCGTCGCGCCCTTCCTCACATCCGCCGTACTCCATCTGCTTCCGCACGACGAAACGGGTGGCTGGCTCGCCGGTGGCGTGAATCTTCCCGCGCTCGCTTTCTGCACCATCCTCATGGTTATCGCGGGGATCCTCTCCGGAGTGGCGCCGGCGTGGCAATCTGCGAAAGCCGACGCAGGTGTTGTCTTCGGCGACCGTTCTGCGGCCGTCGGCGGCGGGCACATCTCTCCGCGTGTCCGCCAGGGCCTCGTCGTTGCTCAGCTTGCCCTCTCGCTCGTGCTGCTTTCCATCGCGGGTCTGTTTGGCAAGAGCCTCGTCAACCTGATCCGTCACAGCCCCGGTTTCGATCCTGAGAACATCCTCACCTTCTCGGTCGACGCGGGTGGAACCGGCTACACCACGGAGCGCACCCTCCCGCTGTATCGCTCGATCTCCGCCAATCTCTCCGCTGTGCCCGGCGTAGAATCCGTCTCGCTCGCCGACGCCGTGCCTTTTTCCAACAGCGAATCCTCCTCCAACGTGACAGTCGAAGGCTACAACGCCGCCGATGGCGAAGACATGGACTCCGACGTCAGCGCCATCGGCCCCGCTTACTTTCGCACGCTCGGCGCCCCGCTCATCGCCGGCCGCGAATTCACCGCGCTCGATGCCGCAGGCGCTCCGAAGGTCGCCATCGTGAATCAGGCGTTCGTCAAGCGCTTCATCGCGAAGCGCAATCCGATTGGCCTGCGTATGGAACGCGGGGCAGGCCACCCGCCCGATCTTGACATTGTCGGCGTCGTCGGCGACATGTATAGCTCTGCGCCGCGTCAGCCGGTGAAACCCACCTACTATCTGCCCTACGAGCAGGCGGCGCCCCCAGGCCGCGCGCCGGGCGCAACATTCCTCGTGCGCGCCCGCCTCGATGCGAACTCTCTGACGGCCTCCGCCCGCGAGGTTGTGGCCCGCGCGGACCGCGCCATGCCCGCTTACGATGTCGCCACCATGGAAACCCGAGTCGGGAACTCCATCTACACCGACCGTCTGCTCGCTACCCTCACCGCCGCTTTTGGCGTTCTTGCGCTCATTCTGACCGCTGTCGGTCTCTACGGCGTCATCGCCTATGTCGTCGGACGTCGTACCGCCGAAATGGGCATTCGCATGGCCCTCGGCGCCACTGGCGGAAACATCATGTCCATGGTGCTGCGTGAGGTCGGCCTGCTCGCAGCCGTCGGCGCTGTGGCGGGAGTCGCCTGCGCCCTCGAAGCCATGTGGGCCGTCCGCTCGCTCCTGTTCGGCCTCGATGCGATCGACCCGTTCATTCTCATCGCGACCGTCATCGCCCTTGGCCTCGTCGCGCTCCTCGCGGGCGCCGGCCCCGCGCTCCGCGCATCTCGAATCGAACCACTCGCAGCCCTCCGGCACGAATAACCGCTCTTGAGCTGCGTTAACATACGAATTTGCGGCGCTTTTCCGCCATCTCGCTGTTGATCCTGCTGGCGCTTTCGCTGTTCACGCCGCTGTTTGGCGCCGGACCCGAAGCTTCCGTGCCCGCGTGCTGCCGCCGCAACGGCGCGCATCATTGCGCGATGGTTTCGGTGAGAAACGCATCGGAGAGCAGCAGTTCTCACGTGCCATCGTTCCGCGACAACCGCAAATGCCCGCTCTATTCCGGATTTAATCTGTTGGGCGCCTCGGCTCCCGTCGCGATCCACCGATCGGCCATCCGCTTTTCCGTTCGTCTGAAAACCAGTTCCATCCTTCGCCGCCAGGCTGAGGTCACTCGCGTCGTCGCATCCACGCGTGAGCACTCCAAGCGCGGTCCTCCTTCCGTCCGCTTCTTCGTCTAACCCTCGTTTCTAAGCGAACGATTTCAGGAGGAAAATAGTGTTGAAGTTCTTGTGTTGCGCGTTGTTGTGTTCCTGCGTCTCTATGGCGCAGGAGACCGTCAATAACGCGAGTCTGAGCGGGCGAGTCACGGACCCGACGGGCGCCGTTGTGAACGGCGCGCGCGTGACCGCCCGCCAGACGCAGACCAATATCGGGAACGAAACCGTCACCGACCGCGAAGGCCGATTCCGCTTTCCTTACCTGCCTGTCGGTCAGTATGAGATCACGGTTCGCAGACAGGGATTCGCCGACGCCATCCGTTCCGTGCGCCTCACCATCGGCGCCGCATATGACCTGCCGTTCACGCTTTCGCTCGGATCAACGGAATCCTCGGTCAATGTGAGCGCCGATTCCGACGTTCTAGAGTCCGCGCGCAGCCAGGTCGCCGCCACCGTGTCTCAATCGGAAGTCGCCGCCCTGCCGCTCAATGGTCGCAACTATCTTGACGTCGCTCTCGTCGCCCCTGGCGTATCGCCCACCAACACCGCCAGCACGCAACTTTTCGCGGAAACCTCCGCCATCCCGGGCCAGGGAATTTCGATCGGAAGCCAGCGCAACTTCTCGAACAACTTCATCGTCGATGGGGTGTCCGATAACGACGACGCCGCCGGCGTCACCGGAACCGTCTTCGGCCTCGATACGATCGAGGAGTTTCAGGTCGTCGCGTCCGGCGCGCAGGCTGAGTTCGGCCGCGCTCTCGGCGGTTACGTGAATATGGTGACCAAAAGCGGCGGCAACACGCTTCACGGCGACGCGTACGGTTACTTCCGCAACCAGCGCTTCAACGCCGCGAATCCGCTCACGAACGATCTGCTTTCCCTGACCCAAGCCCAGTTCGGCGCCAGCCTCGGCGGACCCATCGTCCACGATCGAACCTTCTACTACGCGAACTACGAGCAGCGAATCCTGAATCAGGATGCGGTCGCCGTGATCACTCCCGCCAATGTCGCCGCAATCAATGCGCGCCTCCTCGCGTCCGGCTACCCTGGTTCTCTGATCTCAACCGGCCTATACCCCAATCCTGTTCACAATCAGGATTTCCTCGCCCGGCTCGATCACGAATTCGGCTCGACCGACCGCTTCACCGCCCGCTATACGCTCTATCACCTCGATAGCCAGAACTCGCGTGGAGCGGGCGGGCTCAATGCGGTCACTGCGGCCGCTGCGCTGGAAGACGTCGATCAATCCCTCGCGGTAAGCAACATCAAAACTTTGTCGCCTCAGACCGTCAATGAGACTCGCGGTCTGTTTAGCTACAGCAAACTGAATGCCCCGCCAAACGACCTCGTGGGCCCGGCCGTCAGCATCTCGGGCGTCGCCTCTTTCGGCACGCTCTCGGCGGCTCCCACCGCCCGCCGCGACTATCTCTACGAAGTCGTCGATAACTTCTCCCATCAGGAGGGAGCGCACGCGCTCCGCATGGGTGTCGATTTCCTCGATAACGACCTTCGCATCGCATACCCGCGCTCCTTCCGCGGCAGCTATTCGTTCTCCTCGCTCGCGAACTTCCTGGCGGGCCCTTACAACAACTCCGGTTTCACCCAGACCTTTGGCCCGTCGGTCACGACCCAGAACAATCCGAATCTCGGCTTCTACGCGCAGGATGAATGGAAAGTTTTGCCCAACCTCACCTTCAACCTCGGGGTTCGTTACGACCTTCAGTTCGTCAAAACGATCTCGACCGATCTCGACAACATCTCCCCGCGCGTGGGCTTCGCATGGACGCCCTTCTCTTCACGCTCAACCGTAATCCGAGGAAGCTTCGGCATGTACTACGACCGCCTGCCTCTCCGCGCGGTCGCAAATGCGCTCCTTTCCTCCGGCAATACGACGACGCTGACCGCCGATTCCCAGGTGAGCGTCAGCCTCTCGCCCGCCCAGTCGGGCGCGCCGATCTTCCCGAACATCATCTCCACCCGGCCGGCCGGCATTCTCGTCAGCTACACCACGATGAACCCCAACATTCAGAACGCCTATTCCGATCAGTTGAGCTTTGAGATCGAGCGCCGCGTCGGAACCAGGGCCAGTGTGAGCGCAAGCTATCAGCATCTCCGCGGCATTCATCTGATCATGTCGATCAATCAGAACGTGCCCGCCTGCGTCGCTTCGGGTTCGAACAACGGGTGTCGCCCCAATCCCGCGTACGGCAATAACAGCCAGTACAACTCCGCCGCCGATTCCCGCTACAACGCGCTGATGCTCTCGTTCGTCGAGCGCCCCGTCAGATGGGGCAGCCTCCGAGTCTCCTACACTTACTCGCGCGCCTATGACGACGTTTCCGAATTCTTCTTCAGCGGCCCCATCAACCCCTATAACGTCTGGCAGGATTGGGGGCGCTCCGACGATGATCAGCGCCATCGCGTTGTCGTCGAAGGCGAAACCCACTACCGCGGCTTCCAGCTAAGCGGATCTTTGCAGTACTATTCGCCGTTGCCGTTCAACATTGTTACGGGTTCAAACACAATCCAGGGAACAACCGCGCGCCCGCTCGATGCCTCCGGCGCCTACATCCCGCGCAACTCCGGTATCGGCTTCGATTTCGTGTCCGTCAACGCGCGCTTCGGCCGCGTGTTCACACTAAAAGATCGCCTGAAAATGGAAGCCTTCGTCGAAGCCTTCAACGCCCTGAATCATCGCAATAACGTGATTCCGAACGGAACGTTCGGCTCAGGCCTGTATCCGACGAACCCCTCGCCGTCCTTCGGACAGCCGACCGCTGTGGGCGATCCGCGCTCTCTTCAACTCGCGCTGCGCTTCGATTTTTGAACCTCAGCCAATATCATCATCGTCGTCATCGTCATCCATGCCGACCGCGGCGGCATCCTCCTCAATCTCCAACTCAGGAATCTTCGCCTTCACGAGTTCCTTGTTAACCGCTGGCACATCCGAAGCCTGGACAGCCTTCCATTTCCGCATCAGATCCGCCAGCGTCGCGCGCTTCTGAGCGATTGCCGCCGCCTCTTGCATTGTCGGGGGAGCGTCCGCCGCCTGAAGAGACTGCATCAGCCCCGCGAGCGTCGCGCTCACGCTCGCCATCGTGTCCGGACCGGTCTGCGTCGCGCCGCGACCACCGCCGCCCCCGCGTCCCCCGCCGCCCGCGTTCCCCTGAATCGCCAGAACCTTCTGATCAAGCGACGTAAGCGCATCCGATGTCGCGCCCGCCCCCGCTCTCGCCCGCGCGTCACGGATCTTCTCCCGCAGTTCACGCATCTGCCCCATCGCGCTAGTCGCGTCGAGAACGTCGTTATAGACGGCCTTTGACAACGTGGTCTGCCTCGTCAGGTCCGTATGCACGCGCGGATCCAGCTTCACCGTAATGGATTCTGTGAACGTCTGATCTCCCGCCGTCAGCCGCACCTTATAAATACCCGGCGCCACCCAGGGCGAATTCGCCGGCGGAGCCGTATTCCGAAAGATCGCCGCGATCGGCAACTGCGCCCGCCCCCGGGGCAAAGGCTGATAATGCAGGTCCCACAAAAATCGGTGCAGCCCCGCCGCGTTCGAAAGCGTCCGCGGAGGACGCACCCAATACGTCGGAACGTTCAACATCGGGTCCGGCGTTTCCACAGGATCGTCGCTCGAATAATGACGAATCACCTTGCCCGCCGCATCCAGGATCTCCAACTTCACCGGTCCCACGGATGTGCCCAAGTAAGACGCGCTCAGGTAATAATCGATCACCGCTCCATCCGGAGGATTCGGCTCTGTCGCCTCGTCCGGAGGCAGCGGCGTATCGGTATTCATATCCCACCGCACCCGCACTGCCGTCGCCGGCTTGAACAAAAACGCCTTCGCCGATGTCACCTGATCGCTCAATTGCCGCAGTGGCGTAATGTCATCCAAAATCCAGAACCCGCGCCCGTGCGTCGCAACGCAAAGATCGTCATCCTTGATGATCAGATCGCGAACCGAAGACGCCGGCATGTTCAGCCGCAGCGACTGCCAGTGGTCGCCGTCGTCGAACGACACATAAACTTCCCGCTCCGTCCCCGCGAACAGCAACCCCTTCTTCTTCGGGTCCTCGCGAACCACATCCACGGGCGCGCCATCCGGAATCCCGTTGACGATCTCCGTCCACGTCCTCCCGCCATCATGCGTCCGGTAAATGTGCGGCTTCATATCATCCAGCCGCAGCGTGTTGATTGCCGCGTACGCCGTCTGCGTATCGAAGTGTCCCGCATCGATGATCGAGACCTTCTGAAACGGCCTCAACTCATGCGGCGTAACGTCCCGCCACAGCAAGCCGCCGTTGGTCGTCGTCTGAATCAGCCCGTCATCCGTGCCCGCCCAGATGCGGTTCACGCTCAGTGGCGAAAGCCCCAGCGCGTAAATCACGCCCCGCTGCGAAGGCGCCGCGCTTGGCTGATCCTTGTATTTCCCCACGCTCGCCGGAACGTCCCACGTCTTCCGCGTCAGATCCGGACTGATTTGCTTCCACGAGTTCCCGCCGTTCCGAGTCATCCAAAGCGTATTCGCCGCGAAGTACAACACATGCGGATCCGCTGGCGAGAACATCACCGGTTGTGTCCGCAAGGTCCGGAAATCCGCCGTCCGCATGGGCTTCGGCGAAATATTGCGCACCTGCCCCGTCTGACGGTTGTACACCGTGATCTTGCCGCCATAAACCAGATCCGGATTCAGAGGGTCCGGCGCGACGTACCCGTATTCCTCGACACCCACCGGGTGCCATTCCCGAAACGTCACCTGTCCGTCGTCGCCGCGGCTCGATACGCATGCCGAACCGCTCTCCTGCTGCCCTCCGCACAAGCGATAGGGGAACGCGTTGTCCGCGGTCACGTGATACATCTGCGCCGTCGGTTGGTTGTACCAGGAACTCCACGTTTCTCCCCCGTTCACGGTGACCAACGCCCCTTGGTCGCTCACCAGCAGAATCACGTTGTGATTGTCGGGATTGATCCAGATGTTCTGGTAATCATCCCCGCCCGGTGCGCCCCTGAGTCCAGTCCACGTTTTGCCCCCATCCGTGGACTTCCAGGTCACAGTGCTCGTGACGTAGACAACATCCGAATTCTTCGGGTCCACGCCCGGCACCGGAAGATCTCCCCCGCCGATCCGCCCCGCTGGCCGGGGATCCGTGGTAATTCGCGTCCAGTTCTCGCCCGCATCGTCAGAACGGTAAATCCCCACCGTGCTCTGATCCGCCACCGTCGCGTACAACCGCTTCGAATCGTTCGGAGCCGCCCGCACGTAAGCCTGCACCACGCTCGGCAGGCCCTTCGTCAGTTGCTGCCAGGTCGATCCGCCATCGATCGACTTAAATATGCCGCCCGTCGTCCCACTCCACGCCGCGTTTTCCCAGGGTCCTTGCCGGCCTTCCCAGAGGCTCGCGTAAAGGATCTGCGGGTTCGCCGGGTCCATCTCGATGTCTGACGCCCCGGTGTTCTCATCTTTATAGAGCACCTTCTCGAACGACTGCCCGCCGTTCGTCGAACGGAACACGCCGCGCTCTGCATTTGGCCCATAGGGATGTCCCAGCACCGCCACATACAGCCGGTTCGCGTTGTTCGGATCTACAATGATCCGCGGAATCTGCTGCCCGTCGCGCAGCCCCAGATGCGTCCACGTCTTCCCGGCATCCATGGATTTGTAAATCCCGTCGCCCACCGAAAGATCCGGGCGCTGCAATCCCTCGCCGCTCCCGACATACACGATATTCGGATTCGAGTTGGCGACCGCGATGGTCCCAACTGATCCCGTCGGCTGGCTGTCGAAGATTGGATGCCACGTGCGCCCGTAATCAGTCGTCTTGAAAACGCCGCCGTTAACGGCTCCTACATAAAACACGTTCGGCTGAGACGGAACGCCCGCCAGCGCCTTCGTCCGGCCCCCGCGCAGCGGACCGATGGTGCGCCATTTGAGTTCCGAGAACAGGCCGGCATCGAATCCCGCGGCGGCGGCGAGCGAACACACTGCTAAAGAAAGTGTGAAAAGTTTGCGATATCTCACGGCTGATGGCCGAGAATGTAGCACATCAACGCCGGTAGATCACTCCGCCCTTCATTACGAACTGAACGTGCTCCAGCACGGAAATATCCTTCAACGGATCACCCGGAACAGCCACGATGTCCGCGAAGAATCCCGTCTTGATCTGCCCGATCTCATTTTTCCAGCCGAGAAGCTCCGCCGCGTTGACGGTTCCAGCCTGAATCGCCCCGAGCGGCGTCATTCCGTTCTTCACCATCAGCGTGAACTCCCGCGCCTGCGTGCCGTGCGGGAAAGGGCCGACGTCCGATCCCATCGCCACCGGAACGCCCGCAGCCAGTTGCTTCTTAAATTCCGCCGCGTGAAACGCGTTCATCTCCCTCTGGTTCCCGCTGGTCGAATGCTCGGCAAAATATTCCGAAATAGTAAACGTCGG
>Ga0126381_100004727_pt1 | contig 14866 bp, 13 predicted proteins | sample PanSoiMetPlot_28_FD_96465 | JGI IMG/M metagenome (GOLD analysis project Ga0126381, IMG submission 96465) | Tropical forest soil microbial communities from Panama - MetaG Plot_28 | ecosystem: Environmental > Terrestrial > Soil > Tropical forest > Bulk soil | place: Panama | collected 2016-02-17
ATGACGGCCAATGGCAAGGTGGACCGAACCGCGCTTGCCAAGTCGCTGTGATTCCCTACGCGGATTTCACCTACTTCGTGCTGCTGCTTTACGTGGCAGTGCCGACAATCATTCTCGGTTTGTTCGGTCGCGCCGGTTGGCGCTGGGCTCTCCTGGTCACCACAATCGTGCTCGTCGTGCAGTACCAGGACGTGCTGCATTTGCGAAAACACTTCCTAGTCAGCGAAATCTGGCTCGTAATAGGGTTCGCCTTGTGGCAATGGCTGGCCGTACGCGCGTTCTCAGCCGCAGGCGCGCGTGCCGGCTGGCTGTTCTACTGCGCAATCGGCCTCAGCGTGCTTCCATTGGCACTGACGAAAGTGATTCCGCTCGTCTCACCGAAAACTCAGTTCGGGTTTCTCGGGATTTCTTACGTCACGTTTCGCGCGCTCGACATCGTGTTTTGCTTGAGGGACGGCGTCATTAAGAGGCCCGGCACAGTTGATCTATTCATGTTTCTCTTTTTCTTTCCGACGATTTCCGCGGGACCGATTGATCGTTACCGCCGGTTCGCTCCAGACTGGAGAAAGGCACGAAATCGCGCTGAGTTTCTGACGGATCTCGATTCCGCCGTGCATCACTTTTTTCGCGGCTTGCTCTACAAGTTCATTGTCGCTGCGTTAATCGAACAACACTGGCTCAAGGCAGCAGCGCAGAGCGGGAGCTTAGGTGCGCTGGTCAGTTACATGTATGCCTACACTTTTTATCTCTTCTTCGACTTCGCAGGATACAGCGCGTTCGCCATCAGCATTAGTTATCTATTTGGCATTCACACTCCGGAGAATTTCAACCGGCCGTTCCTCGCACGAAACATTCGTGATTTCTGGAATCGCTGGCATATCACCCTTTCGTTCTGGTTTCGCGATCACGTTTACATGCGCTTCCTGCTTGCCGCTGCCCGCGGCAAATGGTTCAAAAGCATGAATACCGCTGCGATTCTCGGATACTTTCTCGCCTTTGGATTAATGGGCCTGTGGCATGGCATCGAGCCGCATTACATCGTGTACGGTTTTTATCAGGCGACGCTGCTCTCTATATTCCACGTTTTCTCCGACTGGAAAAAGGTGCACCAATCCTGGCGAGAAGGGCCGCTCTGGAACGCCCTCGCGCTTTTTATCACCTTCAACGCAGTCTGCTTCGGAATGCTAATTTTCTCTGGACGCATCGGCGCGGCGCCGATCGCACAACCACCGCCCCACAAAGCATCGACGTCTAGCTCTTCGGATTTATAGGAAAATGCTTGTTCTTGAGATGCTCGGGCACGGCTTTGGTTTGTTCCGCCTCGATCTGCTCAGTCGCGGCATTTAGTGACTCGTATGCCTCGCGGCTTTTGGCCGCGCGACACATGTAGGCGGTCGCGTGCGCGAGAGGGATGCGCGCCTCCGGCATCCCGACAAATTCTACTGCCTGTTGCGTTGCGATCGCAAGCTGCAACGCTTCGGGATCAGCAAGACCAACGTCTTCGCTGGCAAAAATCACAATCCGCCGTGCAATGAAACGGAAATCTTCGCCGGCGTGCAGCATTTTTGCCAGCCAATACATCGCGCTTTTTTCGTCCGAAGCGCGCATGCTTTTGATGAAGGCACTGATGGTGTCGTAATGGGCGTCGCCGACGCGATCGTAAACCACAGCCTTCTGTTGGATGCTTTCCTCGGCAGCTGTCAGCGTGAAGTGAATCACGTTGAGCGAATCAGGTGGCGTGGTTAGCACTCCAATTTCGAGCGCATTTAGACATTTGCGCGCGTCCCCGTCGCTGAGCTTCGCGAGATGTCGGCGCGCCTCCCTGTCCATCTTCACGTTGTAATTTCCAAGCCCGCGCTCTTTATCAGCTAATGCGCGATCGATCAATTGCTCCAGTCGTTCGACGCTGAGGGGTTCGAGCCGGAAAACCTGTGAACGCGACACGAGCGCGCTGTTTACGTAAAAGAACGGATTGTACGTGGTTGCACCGATAAGCCGTAGATTTCCCGCTTCAACATCTGGGAGAAGGATGTCCTGTTGAGCCTTATTGAAATGATGGATCTCATCGACGAACAGGATCGTCTTTTGTCCAGATGTGCCTATACGGTTTGTGGCTGCGGCAAGCACACGGCGCATTTCGGCAACATTGCTTTCCACACCGCTGATCCGAACAAATTTCGCGTGCGTCATCTCGGCGATGATACGCGCCAGCGTCGTCTTTCCGCTCCCTGGCGGCCCATAAAGAATCACCGAGGGCAGACGATCCGCTTCAATCGCGCGACGCAAAAGTTTGCCAGGTGCAAGAATATGTTGCTGACCGACAAACTCCTCGAGCGATCGCGGTCGCATCCGTGTGGCGAGCGGCGCAGCCGTGTTTGCAGTTTCAGTTTCGTGCGCTTCTTCGAATAGATCCTGCACTGAGGAGAATAAGCTCCTCATGAGAATCGTGCATCTTCTTGTAGCCACGGGCCTGCGGGCCGTTGTAAGTGACGCGCCAGGCGCGTGGCTATAGGTTCGCGTATCGCATTGCCGCGATTGCAGCTTGCGCTGCCGACACGCGATAAGCGAAAACTGCCAGTAGATGAAGCCGCTCAGTGCGCCGCGTCAGCCATTTGTTGGGCTGACGCTGATGGCCGCAACGGGAATTGTGCTGGCGGAAATCGTTCCGCTTACATCTAGCACATTGATTTTAGCAGCGACCGTTCTCGCACTCTGCATTCTCGTTGCACTCTGCTGGCCGAAATTGCCTGCCACGTACCTCATCGTCGCGATTGGTTTTTTCTTGCTACATAAATTCGCGACAACAAACACGGCCGGCCAGCAACTTGTGGAGAAGCTTGGCGAGCGACCACGCGTCGTCACAGCAGCCGGATGCGTGATCACTGAACCGAAGATCGCGTCCAGCGGATTTGCAACCTTCCTGTTCAAGCTGAGATCAATCGAACTCGAAGGCAAAAACCAACCCACGCACGCAGTTTGGCAGGTCCGTTGGAAAGGCACGCCAGAGTTTGGCGATGAACTGAAACTTTTTGGAACCGCCGAGCCGATCGCACCGCCACGAAACCCCGGCGAATTCGATATGCGCGCTTACCTCGCACGTCATGATATCCGTCGAATGCTCTTCGCCCGCTATCCGGAGGACGGAACGCTGATCCGTCATGGCGGTGGCAATCCGATTTTGCGCGCTGCACAAGCGTCGCGCACTTGGATGCAAAACGCGTTGTCGCGCGGCTTGGATGACGCGCCTGAAGTAAAGAGTTTCATCAATGGAATCGTGCTTGGTATCCGGCACGACACGCCAGAGGACATTGAGGAACCATTTCAGCAAACAGGTACGATTCACCTTTTTGCGGTAGCCGGCTTGCATGTGGGAATTGTGGCGGCGCTCTTGTGGGTCGTGGCTACAATCGCGCGCCTGCCTCGGAAACGCGCAGCGGCCTTCATTATTCCGTCGCTTTTTTTCTATGCGGCGGTAACGGGGCTGCACATCCCGGCCTTACGCGCAGCTGTGATGGCTTCAATTCTCGTCGGCAGTTACTTCTTTGAGCGAAAGGTTTTTCTGCCAAACAGCCTCGCGGCAGCGGCCTTCTTCATCCTCTGCTGGAACACGAACGAACTGTTTTCCACCGGATTCCAGCTTTCGTTCGCGGTTGTCGGCGCAATCGTGCTGTTCGCCGATCCGTTCTTCAGATTTTTCCAACGGCGCGCGGCTCCGGATCCTTTTCTGCCGCAAACCCTGATACAAGGTCCACGCCGATGGATGCATTCCAGCTACGAATGGCTTTGCGGTGGCGCGTCTGTCTCGCTTGCGGCGTGGGTTGGTTCATTGCCGTTGATTCTTTGGTACTTCCATCTGGTGACGCCGATTTCTTTGCTCGCAAACCTCGTCGTTGTCCCGATCGCATTCTTTGTCCTCGCTGTTGCGCTTTTGTCGCTAATGGCTACGCCGCTGCTGCTTTGGGTCGCTGTGATTTTCAATAACGCCAATTGGGCATTGGCCACGTTAGTCATCGGCATCGTTCATCTATTCGCGCAAATTCCCGGTGGACACTTCTATGTTGGCGAACCTGACTGGGGCCGCCGCATCTCCGCAAAGATGACGGTGTTGGACCTCGGTGCGGGCGCGGCCATTCACATTCGAGTGAATGATCACGATTGGTTGGTCGATTGCGGGAGCAAGCGCAGTTATGACCGCATCGTGCGACAGTATCTGCACTTGGCAGGAGTAAATCGGCTTACAGGCTTGGTGCTCACCCATGGCGATTCGCAGCACATCGGTGGCTTCACGCAATTGTTGAGAGATTTTCCAGGAGTTCGTGTAATCGATAATCCTGCGCCCGATCGTTCGCTCATTCATCGACAACTGTCCCGAATAATGTCGGGGCTGGAAAGACGCGGACTGAAGCCTGACAAGTTGGCTGCCGGAGACAATTTTCATTTGTCCCGCGACGCTGTTGCGCATGTTCTGTTTCCGCCGCACGGCTTTGCAGGAGCCACAGCGGACGATCAAGCGCTCGTTATCCGGCTAATCATCGCACAGGGCACATCCGTCTTGTTCATGTCGGATAACGGCGGAGAAACTGAACGGGCCTTGTTGAGCAATGGTTCGGACCTGCGGAGTGATATCGTCGTGAAGGGCCAATATCACTCAGGAATTTCCGGCTCCGCGCCATTTCTCGATGCCGTTCGACCACGCCTGATCATTGCGACGTCAACGGAGTTTCCGGAGCACGAGCGGATCAGCGAACAGTGGGCTGAGCAACTTCGTGCGCGCGGCATCAAATTGTTTCGCCAGGACGAAACCGGCGCAGTGCAATTGACCTTCTCAGGCAACGAATGGAACGCGCGTGCTTATCTGACCCGCGAAGTCTTTCGAAGCGTCAGCCGATAAATCGGAGCGCCTTGATCGCGAAATTTTCTTTCGAACTTCGTTACCGGAAAGACGCAGTCGTCGGCCGAATTCGCCATAAGTTCAAATTGCAGATGGGCGCGGCTTAACCGCTCGATTTGATGAAAATAATCGAGGTGATCAGTCGCGGCGCGTAGAACACCGTGTTGCTGCAACCCAACGGCGATAGCATTCAAAAAGTCTTCCGTAAATATCCGTCGGAACTGATGCCGCCGCTTCGGCCAAGGGTCGGGAAACAAAAGATAAAACGCTTCCACTGAAGATTCAGGCAGCAGATCGCGGACCGCGAACAAAGTGTCCGCGCGTAGGACCCGAACGTTTTCAATCTTTTCGGCCTTCCGGCGAACTTTCTCTACCCGTTTGGTCAACCGCTCAACGCCGAGAAAATTTCTCTTAGGAAACTGTTGCGCCATTTCACAAAGAAAAGAGCCATCGCCGCACCCCAGATCGACATGCAGTGGCGCGTTGCGTCCGAAAAGTTGCAGGACATCGAGACGCGCGATCTGCGAATCCGGCATTCGTTCGATCACGAAAGAAAATGTCGGCATCTGACCGACCCTTCAACTCCGGCAAGATACGCGCACTAAAGGGAAACATCTTGAACAGCATCACGTCCAGAGCGACATGAAAGAGACAGCATGAATCGAATTTTTCTCTTCGCTATTGGCTGCGTGGCTCTTGGAACAGCGAGTCATGCGCAAAGTCCCGCCCAAGGCAGCACGAGGACTGCGGTTTTCGCAGGTGGATGTTTTTGGTGCATCCAGCCGGCGTTCGACAAAGCACCGGGAGTGATCAAAACCGTGGTGGGCTATTGCGGCGGAACCGAGCCAAACCCGACTTACAAACTCGTCACATCGGAAAAAACAAATTATCGCGAATCAATCGAAATCAGCTACGACCCGGCGAAGATTTCCTACGACCAACTTCTCGACATCTACTGGCGACAAATCGATCCCACGCAGGCCGATGGCCAGTTCACTGATATCGGACCGAGTTATCGCGCTGCGATCTTTTATGGCAACACCGAGGAAAAAAAGATTGCCGAGGCTTCAAAAGAAAAACTCACGCGCTCCGGAAAGTTTAAGAAACCCGTTGTGACCGAAATTTTGCCTGCGATGAAATTCTGGGCCGCCGAAGATTATCACCAGAAATATTACCAGCAGAATCCGGAGCATTTTGAAGCCTTCGAGGAAGGCTCCGGCCGCGTCTCATTCAAGAAAGACAAGTGGGGCGGCGAACAATAAATTGCTGCGCGACTGTCGGCGTTTCGCTATTCGAGACAAATAACTGAAGCATGATTGGAACGTTGGATCCCAAAATTCCGCCGGGGCCGCTGTATCAAAAATGGCGAAACCATCAAGACCATTCGCGGTTGGTCAGCCCAAACAACCGGCGAAAACTTGAGATCATAGTCGTCGGCAGCGGCCTCGCCGGCGGATCGGCCGCGGCGACCCTCGGTGAACTTGGATACCGGGTGAAATGTTTTTGTTTTCAGGATTCGCCGAGGCGCGCGCATTCAATTGCCGCGCAAGGCGGCATTAATGCCGCAAAGAATTACCAGAACGATGGCGACAGCGTTTATCGCTTGTTTTACGACACGATTAAGGGCGGCGACTTCCGTTCCCGGGAAGCGAACGTTTATCGGCTCGCGGAAATCGCCAACAACATTATCGATCAATGCGTGGCTCAGGGCGTACCGTTCGCTCGCGAATACAGTGGCTACTTGGCAAACCGTTCCTTTGGCGGTGCACAGGTTTCACGGACCTTTTACGCTCGTGGACAAACCGGCCAGCAACTCTTGTTAGGCTGCTACCAAGCGCTCTGTCGCCAAGTCGCCTCCGGCACGGTGCAGATGTTTCCATACACGGAGATGCTCGACCTGGCGATCGTCAATGGCCAGGCCAAGGGAATCGTTACTCGAAGCTTGCGCTCCGGGAAAATGGAAAGGCATGCAGCAGATGCAGTCGTGCTCGCCAGCGGGGGATATGGAAATGTGTTCTATCTGTCGACCAATGCGCGCGGCAGCAACGTCACAGCGACCTATCGCGCTTACAAGCGAGGTGCGCTTTTCGCCAACCCGTCCTTCACCCAAATTCATCCCACCTGCATTCCTGTGAGCGGCGACTATCAGTCGAAGCTAACGTTAATGTCAGAGTCGCTACGCAACGACGGCCGAGTCTGGGTTCCGAAACGCAAGGAAGATCGCTTCAAGCCGCCGAACGAAATTCCGGAGGCCGACCGCGATTATTATCTCGAGCGAAAATATCCCAGCTACGGCAATCTTGCGCCGCGCGATATTTCATCGCGCGCCGCCAAGGAAGTTTGCGATGAAGGCCGGGGGGTCGGTCCGGGCGGACGTGGCGTCTATCTCGACTTTGCCGATGCGATCAAACGACTCGGCGTAGAAACGATTCGCGAACGTTACGGAAATTTGTTCCACGTGTACCAAAAGATTACCGGCGAGGACGCCTACAAAGTGCCAATGCGAATTTACCCCGCGGTGCACTACACGATGGGTGGTCTTTGGGTGGATTACGATTTGATGAGCAATGTGCCCGGCTTGTTCGTGATTGGTGAAGCCAATTTTTCGGATCATGGCGCAAACCGGCTCGGAGCCAGCGCTCTGATGCAAGGCCTCGCCGACGGCTATTTTGTTATGCCCAACACGTTGCCGAATTACCTCGCCAGCCAAATGGGAAAACGACCCTCGCCCGAATCTCCCGAGTTTGAACAAGCAGAGCGGAATGTTCGCGCCCGGATCGAAAAATTGCTGAGCGTCAACGGCACGCGTTCAGCCGATTCGTTCCATCGTGAGCTCGGCCTTCTTCTCTGGGACAAATGCGGCATGTCGCGTAATGAACAAGGGTTGCGCGAAGCACTCCGAAAAATCCCTGAATTGCGCTCCGAATTTTGGCACGACGTGCGGGTGCCGGGAGACGAAGAGGATTACAACCAGGCATTGGAACGCGCCGGCCGCGTTGCGGATTTCCTCGAATTCGCCGAGCTAATGTGCATCGACGCGCTCGAGCGCGATGAATCTGCTGGAGCGCATTTTCGCGAGGAACATCAAACACCAGATGGCGAAGCGCTTCGCAACGACGAAAGCCACGCAGCTGCGTTCGCGTGGGAGTTTCAAGGCGACGGTCAGCCTCCGAAACTGCATCGCGAACAATTGCATTTCGAAACGGTGCATTTAGCTCAGCGCAGCTACAAATGAGCGCGCTCCGCAATCGATCATGAATTTTAAACTCAAAATCTGGAGGCAACCCGACGCGAAATCCCGCGGCAACCTTGTCGACTACGACGTCCGCGACATTTCGCCTGACACGTCCTTTCTCGAAATGCTCGATATTCTTAACGAGAACTTGATCCGGACAGGCGGGGAACCCGTCGCGTTCGACTCTGATTGCCGCGAGGGGATTTGCGGCACCTGCTCGCTCACGGTCAACGGTGAAGCACACGGTCCGGATCATCCCGGCGCTGTGTGCGAGCTTTATATGCGAAAATTTCAGGACGGCGAGACCATCACTGTCGAACCGTTTCGCGTCGGCTCGTTTCCAATCGTTAAAGATTTGGTGGTCGACCGCAGTGCACTCGATCGGATCGTGCAGGCTGGCGGATTCATCTCCGCACGCGCAGGCTCCGCGCCGGAAGCGAATTCGATTCTCGTTCCCAAGCACAACGCTGATTTGGCAATGGAAGCAGCGGCGTGCATCGGCTGCGGCGCGTGCGCAGCAGCCTGCCCGAACGGATCTGCAATGCTTTTTGCCGCTGCCAAAGTTTCGCACCTATCGTTTTTGCCGCAGGGCGCTCCTGAACGCGAGCGGCGCGTGTTGAAAATGGTACACGTAATGGACGACCAGGGATTTGGTAATTGCACCAACACTTATGAGTGCGAAGCGGTGTGTCCGGCCAAGATTAGCGCCAGTTTCATCGCGAAACTCAACCGCGAGTATGCGCGCGCCCAGTTCCGACGACGACTCGGCGAATGAAGGTCGCGCGTGTTCGCATAATCTGGGGACGGCACGCTGGTTTCGGCATTCTGCCGAAAAAATCTTTTCAAAAGTTCGCGAATGCAGAATGCATTCGCCGATACGCAACATGCCTGTGCTCCCCGGAATCACGCTACCGCGTGTTGCACACGCATGTCCACAGTTCTGAATCAAGCTCCGCTTTCGCGCGCATGGCCAACCGATCGACATCTGTATTCCTGCGAATCACAGCGAAGATCGTCGAACCGGAGCCGGACATCAAAGCGGCGCCGACTTCCGGTTGGGCGAGCAACCACATTTTTAGTTCCGCTAGAAAAACAAATTTTTCGAAAACAGGACGCTCCAGATCATTCACGAACGGTTGGCCGGCGAATGCTTGAGACGCATACGGGATGCCCGGAATTTCACGCGAGTCTCGCCAGCGAGAGTAAGCCCACATCGTAGGCACGCCGAACAGAGGCTTCAACAACAACACCGACAATTGTTCCCGCAATCTGGTCGGGCTCACGAGTTCGCCGCGCCCTTTGCACACCGCAGCGGATTGAAAAATGAAAAATGGAACATCCGATCCGATTGTCTCGGCCATTTTCGCCAACGCTTCACGGGCTAAATTCGTCTCGAATAGTTCGTTGAGCGCCAGCAAAGTGGAAGCGGCATCGCTGCTCCCGCCACCCAGGCCGGCGCCGTGCGGGATTGTCTTTTTGAGCTCGATCGAAACCCCGCTGCTAATCTTCGTTGCTTCGAAAAAAACGTTTGCCGCACGCACCACGAGATTTCCTTCGCCTTTCGGCACCGAAGGGTCATTGCACCGAAAAGTGATCTTCTGCTTCCCGGAACGCAGCTCGATCTTGATCTCGTCACAAAGCGAAATAGGTGCGATCAAGGTCTCGGTTTCGTGAAAGCCGTCGCCGCGACGGTTGAGAAGTCTCAGCGAAAGATTGATCTTCGCGGGTGCGATGACTTGCATAATCTGCAATTTGCTCTGTCATTCCGAGCGAAGTCGAGGAATCTCTTCTTGCTCGAAATACAGAGATCTCGCGACTTCGCTGACTATGACAAACGTCGCTGACAAAATCATCGTGGCACTGGACGTCGCCACAAAGGAGAAGGCACTCGCGCTCGTTGAGCAACTCCAGACCGAGATATCCTTCTTTAAGATCGGGCTTCAACTTTACACAGCTGAAGGCCCCGAAATTGTGCGCACGGTTTTGGCTACTGGCGCAAAGGTTTGGCTCGACCTGAAGCTCTACGACATCCCCAACACAGTCGCCCGAGCCGTTGAGTCCGCGGGCACTCTCGGAGTGCAGATGCTCACGATTCATTTGATCGGCGGCAGCGAAATGATTCGCGCCGCGATCGCCGCTCGCTCCAAGGATATGCTTCTCCTGGGAGTGACTGTTTTGACCAGCTCCACTGAACAAACGCTGCGCGAAATTGGAACCATAGACACCGTCGCGAATCAAGTAGTCCGTCTGGCCACGTTAGGCGCAGCGGCTGGCATCGACGGGCTCGTGGCCAGCCCCCATGAAATCAAAACGTTGCGACGCGAGTTCGGCGACAAAATCAAAATTGCCGTCCAGGGCATTCGACCAGCGTGGGCAGAACGGGGAGATCAGAAACGCTTCATGACACCACGGGAAGCACTGGAAGCCGGCGCAGACTACATCGGGATCGGGCGGCCCATCATCGGGCATGCGCAGCCACACGAAGCCGTGGCAAAAATCCTGGACGAGCTTTCCAACTAGTTGTCATGTCGAGCGAAGTCGAGACATCTCTCGATATTTTTGGCTTTAGTAGCAACCAGAGATCCCTGGCCGGCGCTCGGGATGACAAGACTACGAAAGCGCCGCGATCTTTTTTCAGAGCGCTAATTGTCTATCACGATACCGCCGGGCACTCAGCAGCGATGAATATGTCTATCGATGAGGCGCTGCTGGAATCGGCAATGATTCCAACTATTCGCTTCTATCGCTGGCGTTCCCCTTCCCTGTCGTTCGGATATTTTGGAAAGTTTTCCGATGCGGCGATTTACGCGTCAGGGCGCGATTTAGTTCGGCGTTGGACTGGCGGCGGGATCGTTTTGCACGGAGACGACCTCACCTATTCAATTGTGATTCCGGCAAGCGATCGGGTGTTTCATGGATCATCGATCGCTATCTACGAAAAAATTCATCGCTGCTTGGCACACGCGTTGAACGGAATCGGCCAACGGGCGGAAATGACAGTGCCGGCGCGCTGCGTCGACCGGACGCCGCAGCACGGCGTCCCTACCAACAACTGCTTCGCGAATCCGGTTCGCGCGGACGTGATGATGGATGGCCGCAAGATCGCCGGAGCGGCGCAACGCCGTACTCATCGCGGCTTGTTGCAGCAAGGCAGCGTTCAAGGTTTCGCCATTAGCGCTGACCTCGCCAAAGGATTTGCGCAGTCCCTGGCGGCCAATTGCAGTGAGTTCAAGGTCAATGAACAAATTTTCCAGCGCGCGCAAGAATTAGCCCGGCAAAAATACGGGACTGATTCCTGGCTGCGCAAGCGTTGAACAATATTCAGCGAGGTCAGCGTTATGTTGCTTTGACAACCCACAACCCACACCACTATTCTCGCCTCGTGGAACTCTTCGCCCGCACGGACCAGAGGACGAGTCGCCGCGCAGTTGCGAAGGCGAGCGGCTCTCCCGTGCTTCGTTTGGCAGAAGTCGCAAAATTAGTTCAACCGCACCTTGAGGAGGTCGAGACGCGTATTGCGCAACAAGCCGCGGCATTCGATCCCGCAATTGAAGGTTACGTCCTCTATGCTGTCGGCAGTCGGGGCAAACGCCTTCGGCCGCTGATGGCTCTGCTTGCAGGCGGCGCGACCGGAAAGATCGCCTCCGGGCATGTCGATCTCGCAGTGATCGTTGAGCTCATTCACATCGCTACGCTGATGCACGACGACGTGATGGACGAGGCAGAACAGCGTCGAGCACAGCCGACCGCAAACGCGCGCTGGGGAAATTCGCTGAGCGTTCTACTGGGCGACTGTCTTTTCGCACACGCGCTAACGTTATCGACCGATTTCGAGAACTCCGATATCGGTCGCGCAATCGCGCGCACGGCGGCGACAGTTTGTTCGGGCGAAATGATTCAAACACAGCGCAGGTTCGATCTTAATCTGACCGTTGAGGATTATTTGCGGATCGTACAGATGAAAACCGGATCACTTTTCTCGGTCGCAGCGGAACTGGCCGCTATTATCGGCGAGGCCGACCCGAAGGTGATCGAAATGTTCAAGGACTTTGGATTCCAAATCGGGACGGCCTATCAGATCTATGATGATTGTGTCGATCTCGCCGGCACTGAGAGTATGACCGGCAAAACGCTCGGGACGGACCTGCGCAAAGGCAAATTTACATTGCCGGTTTTGATTTTCCTCCGTTCCGCTTCGGAGTTTGAACGCGAACGTTGTTGCCAGCTTGTGCTGGACGAAAAAGTCGAAGAGATGATTGAACTTCTCAAGAACGGGGCGAACAACGGCGCGTTAAACGAGTCAATCGCAGCAGGCAGCGATCTGATTCGCAAAGCGCAAGGCGCATTCGATGGCATCGCGCCGAATCGTTATACAGATGCATTGTTCTCGCTCGGTGATGCGTTGTGCGACATGTTCGATCAACTGCGCGCGTGATTAATCAGCGGCGGCGGACCGCTGCTAGTTCGAACAATGGTGCAGCTCAAGATTCACGAGATGGCCGAGGACGAACGGCCGCGGGAGAAATTGGCTGCGCACGGCGCGCGCGCGCTCAGTGATGCGGAGTTGATTGCAATCTTGCTGCGCACGGGCGTCTCCGGAGCCAACGCCATAGAAGTGGCCCGCCAATTATTGGAAAAATACGGTTCGCTCACGGGATTGAGTCGCTGCTCCGTAGATGAATTATCGAAGATCAAGGGAGTTAAATTCACCAAGGCCGTTCAACTTGTTGCCGCTTTCGGACTGGGTGACCGGTTGGCGCGAGAAAAATGGGCGAAACAAAAAATCGACTCGCCCGAACTGGCGAACGAGCTCGTTGGTCCAGAGATGCGCCGACTCCAAAAAGAATCCCTGCGCGTGATTCTGCTCGACACCCGATATCACCTGATCCGTGTCGAGGAAGTCTCTCTTGGAAGCATCAACGAAAGCATTGCTCACCCGCGAGATGTGTTTCGTCCAGCCGTAATCAGTTCAGCCTATGCAGTCATCGTGGTGCACAATCATCCATCCGGGGATCCGTCGCCGAGCCAGACTGATCATGGCCTGACGCGACGCCTGGCTGAAGCCGCCGAGCTTTTGCAAATCAAATTGCTGGATCACATCATCATCGGCGCGCCATCGGAAACCAGTCCCGGTTATTTCAGTTTCAAAGAGGCCGGCGTGTTGTAGGTACGAAATCCGAAATTCGAATGTCGAAATCCGAAACATGACGGATAACAAGGTTCATCCCACAGCAATCGTCGATCCGAATTCAAAAATTGGCGCCAATGTAGAGATCGGCTCGTTCTCGATCGTTGGGCCGCGTGTGACAATCGGCGAGAAAACGACCGTGCAATCGCACGTCGTGATCGAGGGTGAAGTCGCGATCGGTCATGGAAATTTCATCGGACACGGCGCGATCATTGGTGTCCCGCCGCAGGATGTTTCGTTTTCGCCGGAACGAAAGACAAAAGTCGAGATCGGGGACGACAATATTATCCGCGAGTACTGCACGATCCATCGCGGCAGCCCCGACGGAAGTGCGACGAGAATCGGCGATAAGAATTTCCTGATGACCGGCTCGCACGTTGGTCACAACTGCGTTATTGGAAACAACGTCCTCATAGCAAACAATTGTTTGCTCGCCGGCCATGTTCGTGTAGGTGACGGCGCATTTCTTGGTGGTGGATCAACTTTTCACCAGTTCATGCACATTGGCCGTCTGGTGATGGTGCAGGGCAGCTCGGCGTTCGGGAAAGATCTGCCACCGTTCGTCGTCGCCGCGGAGCGCAATTCCGTGTTCGGACTGAATATCATTGGATTGCGCCGCGCTGGCGTCAGCGAAAAAGACCGGGACGAAATCAAAGCAGCATTCAAACTTATTTATCTGAGCGGACTAAACACATCGCAGGCACTCAAAAAAGCTGAGGCGATGGCCTTTGGCGGACCAGCGCGCGAATTCCTGGACTTCGTCGCCGGTTCAAAGAAGCGCGGCATTTGCCCATTCAAACGCGGCCCCGGCGACGACGTATCGGTCTAACGGTACAAGCAGAATATCCGCGCTGCCAAACTCAACCGCCTTGCACCGGCGGCATGATCGCGATTTCCTCCCCGGGGTTCAGTTTGTAATTGCGATCCACAAATTCCAGACCCGCACCAATTAGGATGCTTTTGTCCTGGGCACGAAGGGCAGGTTTTTGCGCATAAATCTTTTCGAGCAATTCTCGAACGGTCGCGCCTTGCGGGAGCTCGAGCTCTAGGTCGTGAATTCCGATGAGTTCACGCAGCTGCGCATAAAATTGCACGCGCACGTTCATTGATTTGATTGGTCCAGCAATTCCTTTCTGAGCACTCCGATGTACGGGAGGTTGCGATAGCGCTCCATAAAGTCGAGTCCGTAACCGACCACGAATTCGTCGTCGATTTCGAAGCCGACGTAATCCGCATCAACGTCACGCGCGCGATGTTTCCTTTTGCTCAGCAGCACACAAACCCGAATGCTGCATGGCTTCGCCGTTTCCAGTCTTTTTCGAACGGACGTCAGTGTATGGCCGGTATCTAGAATATCATCCAGAATTAAAACGTTCCGGTCCGCTACATCGGGAATGGCCAACTGCTTGAAAACGACGTCGCCGGTCGTCGTTTTCCCCTGGTAACTAGCCACGCTAAGACAATCCAATTTTAAGGGAAGTGGAATTCTGCGCAGCAGATCCGACATAAACATTAGGCTGCCGGTTAGAATCGCGATCACCGTCAGTTCGCG
>Ga0126381_100004728_pt1 | contig 14865 bp, 13 predicted proteins | sample PanSoiMetPlot_28_FD_96465 | JGI IMG/M metagenome (GOLD analysis project Ga0126381, IMG submission 96465) | Tropical forest soil microbial communities from Panama - MetaG Plot_28 | ecosystem: Environmental > Terrestrial > Soil > Tropical forest > Bulk soil | place: Panama | collected 2016-02-17
ACGATCCTGTTGACCGCCGTGATCGGCAGCGCGGTGGTGCCGACCCTCATCGCCCAGATCTGGTTCCAGCCCCGCTTCGAGCCGCTGGAGGAGGACGCCTGACGCACGCCACCTGCAGGTGCGGCATCCTTGCCGCAGGCCCTTGATAGAACCGCCGGCCAAACCCACGTAAACCGCGGGATGGAGTCCCCGGAAACCGCCGCTTATGGCTGATGACTCCTACTGCGTTGCGGCGTGGTAGGTGCTGGTGTCGACCCCGCCACAAGGCGAATCCATCGACAGACACCGGAAGAGGAGGCGTCCATGAGCCTTCTCAAAATCACCCTCATTGCGCTTTCGCTGCTGCTCGGGTCCCTGTTTCTCTATGCGGGGCTCGGCAGGCAGTTTGTGCTGCTCGGCGACGCCGACCTGTCGGGCTACGGAATCGCGATTGGCATCGCATTCCTGATCGCGAGCGTCGTGCTGGGGCTCGGCGGACCGCATCAGGACATCGGCACGACCCACTGATCGCCAGGTAAACGACCCCGCGCGAGGGAAGAAACGGTGCGCGGCGATGCCGCCGCGCACCGGGACGATCACGGCGTCAGCCGCAGACCCAGAAGCGGCGCCAAGCAAAGCCCCACGGGGTCCAGACTTGGCGGGCGCGCAGGCAGTCGTCGGCATCGCGATGGGCGAAGCGATGCTCGAACCGTTCGCGGCGCTCGAGCCGGTCCTCGATCCGGTCGCGGTGCTCGAACCGGTCCTCGATCGCATCGCGGTGGCGCCAGCCGTGCCAATCGGCGGACGCGGCGGTGGGAGTGAGCACCGTGGTGCCGAGTGCGGCAGCCGCGGCAAGTGCAATAACGCTCATGCGAAACATGGTCCATCTCCTTCAGTTCAGCATCGGCGGCGGCACGCAGTGCGCTGTCCGGGCCGATCTGACGCGCCTTTTAGCGCAGCCGCGCTGAACCGGGTCTGAGCTGCCGGTTCACGACCGCTTCAGGGAGATGAATGTTTGCTGCAAGCTCACCGGCAGATGCATTTGCCGCATCGCGGTACCGTGTCGCCCGAGGTGGAATTTGGGAAAAGCCTTACGCGCTGGCGCGTTCGCTGCGCCGCGCCTTCAGGTCGACCGCGCGATCCGGGATAGTGATGCGGAAGGTTGCGCCGATCGTGCCTTCGACCAGCCTGATCTCGCCGCCATGCGCGCGGATGAGCTCGGCCGCGATCGCAAGGCCCAGGCCCGAGCCGCCGGTGCGGGTCGAGCCCTGGAACGCCTCGAACAGATGCGCGCGCGCGGCTTCGGAAAGACCCGGGCCGGTGTCGGCGACCTCGATCACCGCAACCGCCCCCTCACGGCGGCCGGTGATGCGGATCTGGTCGCGGTCGGGATCGCGGGTCTCGCGGCTCTCCAGCGCCTGCGCCGCATTGCGGGCGAGGTTCAAGAGGACGCGGAACAGCTGGTCGGGATCGGCATCGACCATGAGGCCGCGCTCAACCGCGCTGATCCAGCGGATCTTCGTGCCGCCCTCAAGCTCGAGCGTCTCGCGCACCTCCTCGACACAGGCCGCGAGATCCGTCGATCGGCGATCCGGCGGCGCCTCCTGGGCGCGCCCATAGGACAGGGTCGACTGGCAGAACGCGATCGCGCGCTCGAGCGCCCGCATCAGCTTGGGGGCGAAGCGCTGCACGCGCGGGTCCTGCAGACTCGACAGGCGGTCGGAGAACAGCTGCGCGGAAGACAGGAGATTGCGCAGGTCGTGATTGATCTTGGAGACCGCGAGCCCGAGCGCGGCGAGCCTGTTCTTCTGCTGCAGCATCGAGGCGAGATCGCGCTGCATGGTGGAAAGCTCCCGCTCGGCTGTGCCGATCTCGTCCTGGCGCCGCGATGCCGCAATAATGCGCGCGGAATTCTCCGGATCGCTGCGGAACGCCGTCATGTTGGCGGTCATCCGGCGGAGCGGCCGCACGAAGAGGTAATGCAGCGACAGATAGACCACCATGGCGGCAATGCCGGTGACCAGCAGCGAGAGGAGGAGGAATGTCGCGGAGTAATCCAGCATCGCGGCCCTGAGCGGCGCCTCGTCGAGCACGATCTCGACGAACTCGCCGCCCATCGGGGCCGGCCCCATCACCCGCAACACGACGTTCTGGCGGGTCATGAGCGTCGCGAAGGCATCGATGGTCTCGCGCGCCACCGTCATGTTGCGCATGTCGATGTCGTAATCGACAGTGGGCATCTCGTCGGACACCGCGAGCGGCCGCCGCGAGGTCCCCATCTTGATGGCGACGGCGCGTGCCCCGATGCTGTCGAGGATCTGGCGCGCCAGGCTGTCGGGCACGTCGGGCGCCGCCTCCAGGACCAGCGCCGCCGTGTAGGCGGCGGAGAGCCGGTCGTTGAGCCAGTTGCGCCGGAAGGTCGCGATCGAGGGCACGTAGATCAGCACTTCCGCCATCATCACGAACGCGATCGTGAGAAGGAGAAGTTTGCCGGACAGCCCCAGGTGCGGCGGCTGCCTTGATCCCCCCGCCGAAGCGGCGCGATCCGTCATCGATGGCCACCCTGTTGCCGGCGCCCAAGTTTCAACCCAACCGGCGCAGCAATCCAATCACGCGCCGCGCCCATGCGCTCGCCGGACCCGACATGAAATATGTGGCGGTGGCCCATTTTCCAATGTCCGACAGGGTCGGATAGGGCACAATCATACCGGCGACCGCATTGAGCGGGGTCGACCGGCCAATGGCGAGCGTCCAGGGCGCGATGAGCTCGCCCGCCCCCAGGCCCACGATGGTCACCCCGAGAATCCGGCCCCGCTGGGTAGTCACGAGCTTGATATGCCCCGCGGGCGAGCGCTCGGCCTGCGCCCGGTCGTTCTCACGGAGAGGCCACCTCAGGACCCCGATCCGGTGGCCCCGCGCTTTCGCCTCGGCTTCCGTCAGCCCGACCTGGGCCAGCTCCGGATCCGTCAGAATGACCCGCGGAACAGCCTCCCGGGCGAACCTCACCGGCAGCCGGAACAGCGCATTGCGGATCACCAGGTTCGCCTGATGCTCCGCCAGATGGGCGCCCGCGCCCGCCACCTCCCCGATGGCATGGACCCGCCGGTTGGTGGTGCGCAGCCGCCCGTCGACCGCGATCCCGTGCTCGTCATACTTGATGCCCGCCACATCGAGGCCGAGCCCGACCACGCTCGCCCAGCGCCCGCTGGCGACCAGGACATGGCTGCCCTCGATAGTCTCCTCGCCGCCAGCGCCTTGCAGCAGCACGCGGATTTTCGCCCCTACCTGCTCGATGCGGCCCAGCGTGCCGCTGCGCACCGCGATCCCCTCGCGGGCGAGCTGATCGAGCACGACTGCGGCGCATTCCGCATCTTCCCCGGCGAGCGGCGCCTGCCCATCCAGGACCGTCACCTCGGCTCCCAGCCGCCGAAAGGCCTGGGCAAATTCCGCCGCCTCTGCGCCCGCCCCCAGCACGATAAGGTGGGCGGGGCAGGTTTCGAGATCGAGCACGGTCTCGGTAGTGAGGTGCGGCAGCGCCGCAAGCCCCGCGATCGGCGGCAGCGCCGGCGACGACGCGGTGGCAATGACATAGCGGCGGGCCATGATCTCGATCTCGCCGTCGACCGCGAGCGTGCGGGCATCCTTGAAGCGCGACGCGCCTGCGATCACCGGAATGCCCAGCGCGGCGAGCCGCTCGCGCGCCGCATTGGGGGCGCGTGCCGCAATGATTTCGCGCACATGCTGGCGCACGCGGCCGAAATCGGTCGTGACCGGCACCGCCTCGACCCCGAAATCGGACGCCTGCCCCGCCAGATGGGCGCGCCGGGCGGCGGCCATCAGCGCCGCCGCTGGCAGGCGGCCGGAGCGCAGCACGGCGGCTCCCAATCCGCCCTGCTCGACAAGCGCGACCGGAACCCCGAAGGCAGCCGCTTGCATCGCCGCCTGCAGGGCGCCGGCGCCGGAACCGATCACGCAGATGTCGGGTCTGATTGTCTCCGGCATGCTCCTCGTCCCCATCCCGGCGCCAGAGCCGGGCGCATGCCCACCCGAACTCGGATTTATCCGAGTTCGGGCACTCAATAAATTGGCCGAAGTCGGATATATCCGACTTCGGCTTACGTTTGACTGACGCGCCCCGCCTCCCGTATAAGCCGCCCGACTTCAGAAGCGCCGGCAACTCCCGGCACTAGGCCTGCGGAGAAGGAACCCGTGAAGCGGACCTACCAACCCAGCAAGCTGGTGCGCAAGCGCCGTCACGGTTTCCGCGCCCGCATGGCCACCACGGGCGGCCGCAAGGTGCTGGCAGCCCGGCGGGCGCGCGGCCGCAAGCGTCTCAGCGCCTGACGCCGCTCTACGAGAGCGCATGCCGGCGAATGGATGGACGGCAGTGCCACAAGCATGGCGGGCTCCCTCTCTCCATAGGGGAGAGGGTTGGGCTGAGGGGGTTATGGATTCTCGAATCGATGGGAGCCCCCTCACCCGGATCGCTTCGCGATCCGACCTCTCCCCTCCGGGGAGAGGCGGAGTTAGCGGCAGCGCCCCGCTCCAAATTAGGCGCTACTCGGCTTAGCGCCCCCATGGAGCGGCTGAGGCAGCGGGCCGATTTCGTGGCCGCGGCGGCTGGGCGCAAGGTGGTAACCCAGGCTTTCGTGTTGCAGGCGCGCTCGCGCCCCGACAACGGCCCGACCCGCGTCGGCTTTACCGTCTCCAAGAAGGTCGGCACCGCGGTCGAGCGCAACCGGGTGCGGCGGCGGCTCAAGGCCGTACTTGGGCGATTGGCCGCGGCACTGCGGTCCGGTCACGATTATGTGCTGATCGGACGCCGCGCCGCCCTTGCCCTGCCGTTCGATCGCATGGTGGAGGAGCTGAAAATCTCGCTGCGGCGGCTGGAGCCGCGGGCTGCGCGACCCGATATATCGGCCCAGAAGGACGGCATTGCGATGACCCGGCAAGGCCGCACCGGGAACGACACGGATCACTGAAGATGAACGACCAGAAGAACCTGATGCTGGCCATCGTATTGACTGGCATCGTCCTGATCGCGTGGCAATTCCTGTTCGGCGTGCCGCAGATACAGCAAAAGCCCGTGCCGCCGCCCCAGCAGCAACAGACCCAGCAGCAGCCCCCCGCCCGGCAGCCCGGCCCTTCCCCGCAGCCCGCGCCAGGGACGCCCGCGTCCGGGACGCCTGCATCCGGGACGCCCGCATCCGGGACGCCTGAGCAATCGGCCAACGCCCCGGTTCTCACCCGCGAGGATGCGCTGAAAGCCTCCGCGCGCGTTCCGATCGAGACCGAGCGCCTCGCCGGCTCGATCGCGCTCACGGGTAGCCGCATCGACGACCTCTCGCTCACCCAGTACCGGGAAACGGTCGATCCCAAATCGCCGGCGATCGTGTTCCTGGCCCCCTCCGGCAGCCCGGATCCGTACTATGCGGAGTTTGGCTGGACTGGAGCGGCCGGCACGCCCGGCAAGCTGCCGGGGCCCGACACACCCTGGCAGCAGGAAGGCGGCGGCGCGCTCTCGGTCGATCACCCGGTCACGCTTGTCTTCGACAACGGCGAGGGCTTGCAGTTCCGCCGCACCATCAGCGTGGACGACCGCTATATGTTCACCGTCAGGGACAGCGTGACCAACACCGGCACCGCGCCGGTGACGCTCTATCCCTATGCGCTGATCTCGCGCTACGGCGTCCAGCCGGCGTCGAGCTATGCGGTCCTGCACGAAGGCCCGATCGGGGTGATGGGCGACAAGTGCCTGCGCCAGTCGAGCTTCAGTCTCTATACCGAGTGTCACGAGGAGACCTACAAGACGCTCGAGGACCGCAAGGAGCTCAAATTCGACGTCACCAATACCTGGTTCGGCTTCACCGAGAAGTATTGGGCAGCAACGCTGGTGCCTCCCACCACCGCCAACGTGCAGGCCAGGTTCTCCTTCCTGAACGGCCAGACGAAGCGCTTTCAGGCCGACTATCTCATGGCGCCGCAGACCATCGCGCCCGGCGGCATGGGGGCGGCGGATCAACGCCTGTTCGCCGGCGCCAAGGAGGTCGCCACCGTCTACGCCTACGACCAGGACCTGCACCTCAATCATTTCGACCTGATGATCGACTGGGGCCGCTTCTACCTGATCACCCAGCCCATGTTCTGGTCGATCGACCACATCTACCGTTATGTCGGCAATTTCGGCGTCGCGATCCTGATCATCACCGTCATCATCAAGGGCATGCTGTTCTGGTTCGCCAACAAGTCCTACGCCTCGATGGCGAAGATGAAGGCGCTGCAGCCCGAGATGGCGGCGATCAAGACCCGCTTCGCCGACGACAAGGTCAAGTATCAGCAGGCGGTGATGGAGCTCTACCGCAAGGAGAAGATCAATCCGGCCGCAGGCTGCTGGCCGCTGCTCGTCCAGTTTCCGTTCTTCTTCTCGCTCTACAAGGTACTGGTCTCGACGATCGAGATGCGGCATGCGCCGTTCTTCGGCTGGATCCAGGATTTGTCGGCCCCCGATCCGACCAACGTGTTCAACCTGTTCGGGCTGATCCCGTTCGATCCGACCCTCATCTTCGGATCCTTCCTCCATGTCGGCGCCTGGCCGCTCATGATGGGCATCACCCAGTTCCTGTCGATGAAGCTCAACCCCCCGCCGCCCGATCCTTCCCAGCAGGTCATATTCAACTGGATGCCGTTCATCTTCACCTTCATGATGGCGAACTTTTCCGCCGGCCTGGTGATCTACTGGACCTGGAACAACATCCTCACCATGGCCCAGCAGAGCTACATCATGCAAAAGCACGGCGCGAAGGTCGAGCTGTTCAGCAACCTCAAGGCCATGGTGGTCCGCAAGCGGCCAAGCGGCTGAAGCTGGAGAGTCAACCCGGCCGTCACCCGCGGGCTTGACCCGCGGGTCCATCTTTTTCGTAAAGAACGCGAGAGCAGCTTTTTCGTAAGAAGATGGATTGCCGGGTCGAGCCCGGCCATGACACTGAGAGAGCCACAGGAGCCTGCCACGAGCTCCCCCTTCACCTCCGCCGAGATCGAAACCGGCCGCAAGCTGTTCGCGGGCGAATGGCATTTTGCCGCCGCCGCCGGATCGCTCGCCTCGCTGCCGGGCGCGCGCGGGCTGGAGATCGCCTTCGCGGGCCGCTCAAACGTGGGCAAATCGAGCCTCATCAACGCGCTCACCGGCCGCAAGGCGCTGGCGCGCACCTCGAACACGCCGGGCCGAACCCGCGAGCTCATCTTCTTTACCGGTCCCGCCAACCTGGTGCTGGTCGACCTGCCGGGCTACGGCTACGCCGCCGCTGCCAAAAGCAAAATCGCGGCCTGGACCGCCCTCATTGACGCCTACCTTGCGGGCCGCGCCAATCTCGCGCGCATCTATCTCCTGGTCGATGCCCGCCACGGCCTCAAGCCGGCCGACGAAACGGTCTTCGCGGCGCTCGACCGCACCGCCGTGAACTACCAGATCGTGCTCACCAAGTCCGACGCAGTCGCCGCGCCCGAGCTCACCGAGCGCGTGGCCGAGACCCACGCGGCGCTGACCCGGCATCCCGCCGCCTTCCCGGATGTGCTCGCCACCTCGAGCCGCACCGGCGCCGGCATCATCGAGCTGCGGGCCGCGCTGGCCCGCCTCCTCGCCGAGCGCGCCCCGGCGTGATGCGGCGGAGCATCACAAAATAAGCCGAAAATCAGCGGCTCCACTCCCGCCTGACCGGGGAGTGATTCACGTCACACCCGGCGGTGGGGCGATGTGGTACCTTTGCGTCGCCATTCTGGCCCGACCCGTGGGGTCAACATGCGACGGCGGGACTTCATCACCCTCCTCGGCGGCGCGGCCGCTTGGCCGCTCGCCGTGCGCGCCCAGCAACCCGGCGCGATCAAGCGCGTGGGCGTGCTGATGAACGCCGCGGCGACTTCGCCGGGGGGCCAGTCCGCGCAGGCGGCGTTCGTCGAGCGATTGCGGCAGCTCGGATGGAGCGAGGGCCGCAATCTTCGCCTCGAGGTGCGCTGGAACGCCGGCGATGCCGAGCTTGCCAAGATTTTTGCCGCGCAGTTGATCGGCCTGATGCCGGACGTGATCCTGGCCGCCTCCTCTACCAACCTGACGCTGCTCCGGGAGATGACGTCGAGCGTGCCGATCGTGTTCGTTAACGTCACCGATCCGGTCGAGCAGGGTTTCGTGACGAGCCTGACGCGCCCGGGCGAAAACATCACCGGCTTCAGCAATTATGAATCCGCGATCGGCGGCAAATGGCTTGCTCTGCTCAAGACAGTTGCGCCGAGCCTCGCGCGTGTCGGCGTCATGATCAATCCCGACACCGCGCCCCAGCTCAGGTTCTACATGCGGGCGATCGAGAGCGCCGGGACATCGCTGGGCGTGAAGGCCAGCACCTTGCCGGTGCGCGCCGAAGCAGAGGTCGAGCCGGCGATCGCAGCCTTTGCGGCGGAGCCGAACGGCGCGCTCATTTTTCCGGGCAACTCCTTCATCACCCAACACATGGCGCTGATCACAAGCCTGGCGGCGCGCCATCGCCTGCCCTCGATTGGTGTTGCAGACTTTGCCAAAGGCGGCGGTCTCTTTTCCTACGGCGTAGACGGGATCGAGGATTTCCGCGGCGCGGCGGGCTATGTGGATCGCATTCTCAAAGGCGAGAAGCCCGCCGACCTTCCGGTGCAGTTCCCGACCAAGTTCGCGCTGGCGATCAATCTCAAGACCGCCAAGGCGCTCGGCCTCACCGTGCCCGACGGCCTTTTGCTCGCCGCCGACGAGGTGATCGAATGAGTGCGCGGCGCGCCTAACCCGACGTCTGCAGCGCGTCGATGACCTCCGGCAGCAGCCGGGCTGCGGCGAGCCCCTGCCCCTGCGCGGTCAGGTGAACGCCGTCGGGCTGCAGATGCTCGCTCAATCCTGCCGATGTCTCATTGGCAAACGCGCCGGCGGCGGGGATCACGGCGATCTGGCGCGCCTGAAGCCGGCTCACCATCGAGTCGATGTCGACATTCGCCTGGCTGCGGGTTTCTCCGGTCTGCTGGTCATTACCGATGCCCTCGCCGGCGGCCAGAATGACAACCTTGGTCCCGTCCGGGACCGCATTGTCGAGCCGCGCGAGCATTCCCGCGGTCGTGTCGCCGTCAACGCCTGCGTTGGTGACCTGGACGTTGTAGCCAAGGGACTGAAGCAGGGATTCGAGACGCGCGGGATAGGCTGCGCGTTCCCCGACGGTCGTTCCTGCCGTGATGTTCGCGCCCAATGCCACGACCTGGGCGTGAGCGGCACCGGCAATGGCCCAGATCGCGATCGCCGACAAGCCTCGCACAAGGTTTAAAGCCGATCGCTTCATGCTGCGTCCTCCAGAGTTCCCTCCGACGGACCACTGGCCGCGCAGCTGAAGCGAAAGCGCGGCCGCGTGTCGCTGCAGGCGTAACGCCTTGCCGAATTAAGGGTTCAAGCGGTGCGGCAAGGTTTTCAAATGGAGACTGCGTCAAGGCGCCTCCAGCACCCGGTAGAGCTGGAAGTGTCCGCCGCCGAAGAGCGGCGCGAGATGCGCGGGATCCGGATTTGCTCTGCCGGGCCTGGTGAACAGGATGTAGACGTTGTCGAAGTGCTGCGGCCAGTCGTTGAAGTAATAGGGCCCTCCTCCCTGCGCGGCTGCCACGAAATACGGGATCGAGGGCGGGGTTCCGTCGCGGCTGTCGACGAAGGGGCGGTACTCCTCGCGCACCTCCAGGATGTGCTTGCCTTCGACCGTGAAGGCGGTCGAGACCAGCGCCGAGCGCTCGATGGTGGCGAGCGAGGCGATGTGCAGCAGCCCGAGATCGCTGATGAGGCCGGTTGTCGAGCGGTCGTCATGGGCGACCACGATGCGAGCGCCGCGCGCAATCGCGCTGACTGACCGCAGGGCCTCCTCCGGGCCGCGTGCGAGGTCGTTCCAGATGATCTGCACCTCCGAGAGCCGCAGCGCGAGCACCACCGCGAGCGCGGCGACCAATCCCTGGCGCAGGCGGCGCTCCGCGCCATCGATCCGCACGCAGGCCGCCACCATGAAGACGAGCGCGAGCGGAAGCCGCTGATCCGCCATGTGTGCGGCAAAGATCACGCGCGGCAGCGCGAGATAGATCGCGCCGCCCACCGCGATGATCGTCCAGCCGACCGGATGCATGTGCAAGGCTCCGCGCCGCCAGGCCGTAAAGGCGACGACCGCCAGGATCGCGAGCAGGCCGTAGGCGATCGCCGGATAGTAGATGTTGATCGCCAGCATCAGCCCTTCGAGCTTTCCCGGCACGTCCCAATAGGGAGGGATGCCGGCCGACTCCCAGGTCGTGCCGGCGATGAGCAGCAGCAAGGCGGGCAGGAACGGCACGCCGGTCGCCGCGAAATCGAAGAGCCGCCTCGACAGCGGGCCCTCGCGGCGCGTGAGCAGCCGATGGGTCTCGAATGCCAACAGCTCTACTGCGTAAAGGCCGAGTGCGAACAGATGAGAGAAGAAGATCGCCAGGACGATGAGCGTGGAGACCGCCAGACGCCATGGCCATGCGCGCTCGCGCAGCGCAACCCAGGCCGCGAAGCCCCACAGGGCAAGGCCGATCCCGAACAGATAGTTCATGACGCCGACCAGCAGCACACCGCTGTAGAGGAACGGGCTTGCCAGAAGCGGCACCCCGGACCAGCGGCCGTTGAGCGCGCGATGCAGCGCCAGCATCCCGGACAGGGTGAGGGCAAAGATCGAGATCAGGAAAATCTGGCCGGCGAGATAGATGCTCATGAACCGGTGCAGGAGCGGCACCGTGAGCTCCATGGCGAGATTGGGGATCGGCTGCCATTCGATACGATAGAAGCGCTGGAGATCGGGATCCGTCGCGATGGCGTCGATGATGTGGGCGGTCGCCAGGTGGTTGATGTAGTCGGAGAGCGGCGGCAGCGGATGGGTTGCGACCGGAATCGCGACCGCGGCCAGGACGGCCGCGCACAGGGCGGCCGTCCGGACGCCCTCGCGGATGGGAGCCGCGCGCAACGATGCGGGACGGTCGCTCGGATCGGGGAAAGCCCCGGCTGCGGTGCTTTTCATGGGAATTCGCCTGCCCCTTTCGCGCTGCCGATTAAATCAGCTAAAAGGTCGCGGACCGCCATGACCGTATCGGCCCACGATATCGCCCGCATCCTGTCCGAGGCCCTGCCCCACATGCAGCGCTACGACGAGGAGATCGTCGTGGTCAAATATGGCGGGCACGCGATGGGCGAGGAGGAGCTGGCAAAGAGCTTCGGGCGCGACATCGTATTGATGGAGCAGACTGCCATCAACCCGGTGGTGGTGCATGGCGGCGGCCCGCAGATCGGCGGCATGCTCAAGCGGCTCGGCATCAAGTCGGAATTCGCCGCCGGTTTGCGGATCACCGACGCCGCCACCATCGAGATCGTCGAGATGGTGCTGGCCGGCTCGATCAACAAGCAGATCGTCGGCTTCATCAACGAGGCGGGCGGGCACGCCATCGGGCTCTGCGGCAAGGACGGCAACATGGTGACGGCGCGCAAGATCAGCCGCACCATGGTCGACCCCGATTCGCAGATCGAGAAGTTCGTCGATCTCGGCTTCGTGGGCGAGCCCGAGAAGGTCGACGTGACGGTGCTCACGCAGGTGCTGGGGCGCGACCTGATCCCGGTCCTGGCGCCGATCGCGACCTCGCGCGAAGGGGTCACCTACAACATCAATGCCGACACATTTGCGGGCGCGATCGCAGGCGCGCTCAAGGCCAAGCGCCTCCTGCTGCTCACCGACGTGCCGGGCGTGCTCGACAAGTCGAAGAGCCTGATCAAGGAGCTCACCGCCGACGATGCGCGGCGCCTGATCGCCGACGGCACCATCTCGGGCGGCATGATCCCGAAGGTCGAGACCTGCCTCTATGCGCTCGATCGCGGGGTCGAAGGCGTCGTCATCCTGGACGGGCGGGTGCCGCATGCAGTGCTGCTCGAGCTCCTCACCGACCACGGCGCCGGCACCCTGATGCAGCGGTGACCCGGCTTTGCATGCCGAGGCGGTTCCCACAGGCAGGGAGGGCCCCTTCTCCCCGCTTGCAACCGAACTCAGGTTTACCTGAGTTCGGTCGCTTTTATGAAGATTGGCCGAAGTCGGATATATCCGACTTCGGCAGAGAAGGTTGGGATGAGGGGGCGTTTCCACCAATTCGGAATAGATTGGTAAAGTTCGAACTCCTTCGAAATCAATTCGCGACGCTCAGACTCGCGGAGAGGCCCCCTCACCCCGACCCTCTCCCCGCGCGCGGGGAGAGGGAGAGCAGGCGCCGTGCCCCAAGCAACAATGTCACGCCGAAAGCGCGGCGCGCGGGAGGGCCCCAATGACGGCCCCTTCGCGCCCGCCGCGGGGCTTCGCCCAGGTCGACACCTGGGTGTTCGACCTCGACAACACGCTCTATCCGCACCACGTCAATCTGTGGCAGCAGGTGGACGCCCGCATCCGCGACTACATCGCGGGCTATCTCAGGATTCCGCCCGCTGAGGCCTTCCGCGTGCAGAAGGACTACTACAAGCGCTACGGCACTACTTTGCGCGGGCTCATGACCGAGCACGGCATGGCGCCCGACGATTTTCTCGATTACGTGCACCAGATCGACCATTCGCCGCTCGAGCCGAACCCGGCGCTCGGACGCGCAATCGAGCGGCTGCCCGGCCGCAAGCTCGTGCTCACCAACGGCACGCGCCATCACGCGACCGCCGTGCTGGCGCGCCTCGCGCTCGAGAGCCACTTCGACGACGTGTTCGACATCGTGGCGGCCGAGCTCGAGCCCAAGCCCTCGCCGCAGACCTACGCGCGATTTCTTGCTGCCCATCGCGTGGACGCCGGCAAGGCCGCCATGTTCGAGGACCTGGCGCGCAACCTCGCGGTGCCGCACGCGCTCGGCATGACCACGGTTCTGGTGGTGCCGCATCACACCCGCGAAGTGTTTCGCGAGGACTGGGAGCTCGAAGGCAGCGATGCCCTCCACGTCGACCACGTCACCGACGATCTGGCGGGTTTTCTGGAGCGGCTGATGGAGACGCTGCAAGTAACGCGGTGACTCTCCACTTTCGCACCCCCGCACAGGTGAGCATTTCCTGGGCGAAGGCCGGTTTTCACGGGAGGCGGGATGACGTCGGCTCAGGCTACTAATCTGCGAATCACTTGCGCGGCGCGTAGGGGCCAAGCTCGTTGACGGCCTGAGTCACGAACGAAGTGTCGATGATCCGATCGACCGTGATGGAGGGGTCCTCGATCAGCTTGCGCTCCTTGAAGAACTGCAGGTCGTTGCGCAGGCCGGCCAGACTCATGCGGCCGTCGGGGTCGATCGCGGCCGGAGTGATCTCGCGATGAATTTTCGGGTCCTTGATGAAGGTGTACTCGGTCAGGATCGCGATCACCTCCTCGGCGTTGGGGCCCGCGATCTTGCCGTCCTTGAGCGCGTCGTTGTATTCGCGCACCGCCTTGACGTAGGCGCGCATGAATCTCAGCGCCAGCATCGGGCGCTTGCGGGCGAAGATTTCCGAGTAGAGAACGACCGCGGTCTGCTGATCGGGATAGATCTCGTCATTGCCCGCGATGCGCACCGCAAGACCGTCGCGTACCGCCTCCGAGGCTGTAGGCTCGTTGGTCATGCTGGCGTCGATCGCCTTGTTGGCATAGGCGGCCAGATGCTGCGGAAAGGTGAGCGCGACCATGTTGGCGTCGTTCCAGGTGAGTCCGCCGCGCTTGAGCGCTTCGTTGACCGCCGAGGAATTGGCGCTCCCCAAGGTGCCGACGGCGATCGTCCTGCCCTTGAGGTCCTTGAAGCTCTTGAAACGGCCGCTCTCGACCAGGTCCTTGCGCACCAGAAGGCCGGAGAAGCCGTAGCCGGGGCGCATCGAGCCTTTGTCGGCGACCGCCTTGAGGGCGATGCCCTGGGCCACCGCGTTGTAGAGGCTCGCCGCAACCGTCCCGGCCCCGACGTCGAGCTGTCCCATGCCGAGCGGCCCGATCATCTGCGGCGAGTTGGGAAGCGTGGTGAGCGTCACGTCGAGCCCCTCGGCGCGGAAATAGCCTTTCTTGTCGGCGAGGAAGAAGCCGATGTCGCTGGCGATGCCGGCCGACGCCACGTGCACATGATTGTCGGTCTGCGCCACCGAGGACGCGTTGACGAGGGCAAGGCAAACAAGCGCCAAGCCTGCGAGCGAGCCGCCCGCGCCGAGAGAACGGAGGAACCAGTCGGCTCTGCTGCGCTTTCTCCGCATGGCGTCATCTTACCGGTTTTGCGCGCGACGATGCGGCATCGCAGACCATCCGTCAACGCTCGCCATATTCCAAGGAGTCGCAGTGGGCCTTTCTTCCCGCCAGCCTGCAACTCCCGAACCTCTCTTGACAGCGTCGCTCCGCCCTTCGACAAGGCGCGGCCGTCACAGCGCCCGAGGATCCCATGTCGCATGCCGAGCTTGCCAAGACCATCGACGAGGCCTTCGAGGCGCGTGATGGCATTTCGCCGGCAACGCGCGGAGCGGCGCGGGAGGCGGTGGAGGCCGCGCTCGAGCTGCTCGATGCCGGCAAGGCGCGGGTCGCCGAACGGAGCGGCAACGGCAGCTGGCGGGTCAACCAGTGGCTCAAGAAGGCGGTGCTGCTCTCGTTCCGTCTCAACGACATGGCGGTCATCCCGGGCGGGCCTGGGCATGCCGTGTGGTGGGACAAGGTCGCCTCCAAGTTCGACGGCTGGGATGCGGCGCACTTCCGAGCCGCAGGCTTCCGCGCCGTGCCGGGCGCGGTTGTGCGCCGCTCCGCCCATATCGCGTCCGGGGTGGTGCTGATGCCCTGCTTCGTCAATCTCGGCGCCTATGTGGACGAAGGCACCATGATCGATACCTGGTCGACG
>Ga0126381_100004729_pt1 | contig 14857 bp, 11 predicted proteins | sample PanSoiMetPlot_28_FD_96465 | JGI IMG/M metagenome (GOLD analysis project Ga0126381, IMG submission 96465) | Tropical forest soil microbial communities from Panama - MetaG Plot_28 | ecosystem: Environmental > Terrestrial > Soil > Tropical forest > Bulk soil | place: Panama | collected 2016-02-17
CAGCGAGATCGAGAAGTGGGCCGGCCCGATCAGAGAGAGCGGCGTTTCGATGGATTGAGTTGGTATGGCGCACATCAGGCTCGCCGAAAACTTTCGCGCAATATTTTATGCGCCGTTCTATGCCACCCACGCGCTGGGATTCTATGACCGGGAAGGTGTCGATGTCGAATTGTTAAGCTCGTCCATTCCAGGTGGTGGCGCCTCCGCTCTCCTCGATGGTACTCTCGACATCACCTGGGGCGGGCCGATGCGCGTGATCAAGGCCGGCGAGCAACAATCAACTTCGCCACTGGTCTGCTTTTGCGAAGTCGTGGGTCGGGATCCGTTCTATTTAATTGGCAGGAACGATAATCGCGATTTCCAGCTCAAGGACTTGCTGTCGCTGAGATTTGCCGCAGTTGCCGAGGTCCCCACGCCTTGGATGTGCCTTCAGCACGACCTGCGCGAGAACGGCATCGATCCGACCAGGCTCAGTCGTGCGCCCGAGCGATCGATGGCCGACAATTTCGAAGCATTGTGCAGTGGACAACTCGATGTCGTGCAGGTGTTCGAACCATACGCATCCATGGCGTTACGGAGCGGCGCGGGTAACATCCTCTATGCTGCCAGCGCACGAGGACCGACGCTCTATACGACGTTTGTCGCCACGCGTGACAGCATCGAGCGCCACCGCACGGCTTTTATCGGGATGGTGCGGGCCATTCGGCATATGCGGGATTGGTTGGCAGAGCATTCGATCGAGGAATTGGCCGAAATCGTCCAGCCTTTCTTTCCCGACGTCATGCCCGAGATTTTGGTGAACTCGCTTCGGCGCTATCACCAAGCCGAAATTTGGACTTGCGTTCCGGATGTGTCGCGGAAAGGGTTCACCCGACTCGCCGAGAGCTTGCTGTCAGGCAGGTTTATTGCTCGGATGCCGACATACGAGGCTTCCGTGGATCAAAGCCTCTCTAAAATGTAGATGCCCTATCTACTATTAACTAGCATCGCGTTACGGTGCGGCCGTTCGATCATGAATCTCAGACCGCTCATGCGCTCGATCTCGGCGCGATCGTTGCCTACGCAGCTTATTCACGACTGGTGCGCTGGCCGTGATCCGCTATGCCAAATCCACGGGACCAAGTACTGATCATGGCTGGCGACGCTGTTGGCACGGCGACCTACAAAGGTCGCTGCCATCGCGCTTGCCAAACCAAATCGCCCGCATGGCGTGGGCGATGATGGCCGAGGGTGAGCGCTATGGGGAGCCTATCGCGCTGGCAGCGTAAACAAGATCCGGGCCATCATGGATATTTGCGCGCGTGCGTTCTCGTTAGTGGGTTAGGGCTCGACCGGGCCATCCGGGTCACCAGTGTCCGCATGCGCGGGAAGACTTATCCTCCATTTCGTCTCGCGACGCCCGTTGGCGAAATAGACGTCGACGCGGTGCCATCCTGCTCGACGCGCTCGAACGGGCATGGCGGCATAGCGTTCGCATGGTTATAATTGCTGTGAATTCGATAACCCGGCCCAATGGAGCCAGTTGGAGGACGAACTGTGAAATCCATACTTTCGGCTGCCCTAGTCACCCTGGCGCTCGGTATTTTCTCCAGCGCACGCGCGCAGAGCGAAATCACTCTCCTGTCGCCAAATCCAATCAAAGAGACGATTGATAAGCTTGTTTCAGACTTCCAAGCTAAGACCGGTGCCAAGGTCGCGATAACCTACGGCACCGGCGTGGGCACGAGGAAGACGGTTGCTGATGGCGGGGCATTGGACGTGACGCTGCTGTTTGCGCCCTTCGACGATGCGCTCAAGACGGGCAACGTTGTGGAGAGCAGCGCTACTGTCGTCGCGAGACTTCGTTTGGCAATCGCGGTGAAAAAAGGTGCGGCTAGGCCCGACATCTCGACGGTTGCGGCGGTCAAGAACACGTTGCTGAATGCGAAGTCCATCATCTCGGTCGACCCACTTCAAGGAAGCGTAGGGGGCGCTACCCTCTTGGCGCTCGACAAGATGGGGATAACCAACCAGGTTCAGCCGAAGATTAAGTGGGTCCGAGGCGGGGGTGAAGTGCAGAGTTCGGTCGCTAAGGGGGACACTGAGATCGCATTGGGCCCCTATCTCAGCGATATGCGTAATCCTGGACTCGATGTCGTAGGCGCGCTGCCGCCGGAGGCCGCGACGCCCGTTGATATCACGGGTTTCCTGTCCACCACCGTAAGGGATCCGAAAGCTGCTCAGGCGCTCTTGACCTATCTGAAGTCACCCGAAGCAGCACCCGTCTGGGAGGAAGCCAAGGTGTTTCCGGTTCGCTGAGCTGCGGTGTTGGAAGAATGTCGAAGCCCGGGGTACCCCTGGCATCGGCGGTGGAAAGGACTTCGCCGCGAGCGCGGGCTGAGGCTGGCAAAGCTGCCGCCGAGCATCCCGGAGGGCGTCACTCCCGCGATAGGCCCCGTGCGCCAATCTAGGCGCCACGGCCGCGATTGTAGTCTTGTCGCGGCATTGGTCGTGTGCCGGCCGCCGGGCAGCGGACGCTGTAAGATTGGCAGATCTGTAAGAGGTCCACCGCAAGTCGAGGAGACTGCCGCGAATGGAAAGATGGTTATGTTCGTGCTGGTCGTCACTACTGTCGTTGCGATTTCGGTCGCTTCTTCGTTTGCAATGAAGGACGATATGGCGACGACCGCCCCGAAAAGGTAGAACTGTCGTGCGATGCCGCCTGGATGGCCTCAATCCGGTTCAGCACCCCGAGATTTTCGGCAATGCTGCCGTGGCACGGTCATACGGCTTCGTCCGATCGCGCGATGACGGTTGGCACGTGGCGCCCAATTGTCGGCGCTGACGTGTCATCGGCGTGGGGCAAGCTTGGCCTGCCGCGCCTCACGGTACGCTGTTCGTCATCGACGACGATGTAACCGCGCGCATCGCGGCGCGCCGAGGCTCACTCACTCGGTCACCGGAGTGCCCCGGTCAGCTGTTGATACAGTCGCCGCACGGCCACTTCTCTTTCGGCATTGTATCCCTGCATCTTCTCATACTGCGGCCAGCGAATCACGGCGACCGCTTGATCCTCGGTTGAGCCGCGCGCAACCTCCTGCTGAACCGCATCCCGGATATCCACAAGCATCTGCCGGAACCGCCCGAGCTCCTGTCGGGTGTCCCGGGGGTCCGCGGGAATGGGACCATGCGCGGGAACGAAAATGTCCGCACCCAGGGCGTCAACCGCATCCAACGTTTTCAGCCAGTCGAGGCCGTAGCCGTCGTCGATATACAGAAACTGGCCAGCGAAAAAGAGTTCGCTGAGATAGACAATCCGATCCTGCGGAACGTAGATGATGCTGTCCCCGCGAGTGTGTCCGCGGCCCAAAAAAAGAACCTGAATTTCCTTGCCGCCGAGGTAAAGCGTGATCCGATCGCGGTAGGTCTCGTCTGGAAGTCGCGCCTTCTGCTCGTCCGCTGGCACCCTTTCGCGTCGCATCAACGCGATAAGATCGATACGGTAGTTCTCATGCCCGATCTTCCACACATCGGCGAAGGCAACGTTGCCTTTTGAATAGTTGTTGTGGAACGTTGAGGAAACCAAAAATCGAACCGGCTGCCGGATGGTGCCGGCGATCACATCTCGTTCGGCCTTCCCGACGGCCTCGGAATTAAGGGCATCAAGAACAACAACTCCTTCGCTTGTCGCTATAATCCCGCTATTGAAAGTGCCAGAGCTGAACACGTAATGTCCAGGAATAATCTGTCGCAACGCAGTCTGGCGCTGGGTTTGTTGGGAAGACGCGGAGCAAGAACACAGAAGCAGAAAAACGATTGCGAGAATTGATCTTTGCATCGCGCTTCCTCCGGTTGTCATGTTTGCAAATGGCACCTCTCGGGAGCGCCAACCCGGGAGCGTATTTCACTTTGGGGAAGATACCGAATTGATGGGCGCCCGTCAGCGGGTGCGGTAGGAAACTGGTATCCGAGGCCGTCAACTGACAGACTGCGAACCGGAGATCAGCTCCAGCTGAGGAAATAAGGTCAGGTCATTCCCTAAGCGAACACCAAGGCGCCGCGTCCTGATATCTGCGAGGTCGGGTCGAAACGGGTAAGGCTCAGAGCGAGGATATCTTTTTCGCTTTCGCGCTGGTGGCCGGATATAGCCGACGTGATCGGATATGCTGCGTTGGGCTTGGTTCGGAGCTGTTCACTGCGTAATAGGGCGAAGTCCCTCGCCCGCAGCAATAGTATCGGCCCATCGCTGGTTGTGCATTCTGTTGATCTGTAGGGCTTTCAGACACGGCTTAGGCGTCACGGTGAAGATGTCGCCGCGCTTACGATAGAACCGTCATCGACAATTACCGCACGCCGCATACCGAGAAGCTGCACGTCGTGGAGCGTTGGAAGCTGATTGATGATGGCAGGATGATGGAGGTGAACACCTGGGTCGAGGATCCGGACACTTTTTATAAGCCTTGGTCCGCAATAAGGCGCTACCAGCGTGTCCAGGAACCGATGTTCGAAGAAGTTTGCGCGGAGAACAACACTCCGTTGTTTGACTACCACATCCCGGTCTCAGCTAAGCCGGACTTCTGAGCCAACGCTTCGTCAGAGGCAATACGGGCGCGCACGCCTTCTGATGTCGTTACCAAGAACCCTTCCGGCGCCTTGCCGGACTTCGCGATACCGATGTTGAAGCGGTGAGATCGGGAGAACTCGACTCCTGACGGCCTCGGCTGATCGCGTCTCGGGGTGCCTCGGAGACCTCGTGGCCAGTCAGGGAGACCGACACTGTCTGGCGGTGCGCCTCGGAAAGAGGACGCGGCAGGCGAAAGCCGCTCGCTGTTTCTCCCGACTCTCAGGAGAGTGGGTCCCTCGCCCGTAGGTTCACCCATCTGCTAGGTGTTGCTCGAGAGCTCGGGCGGTGACTGTCTGATCCTCATTCACCCCTGAAGCTGAGACTTCGGAGAGGGCGGAGGCCCCCTTGCAAAATTCACTTGCTGCGGGCCACCAGAGCACTGCAATCCTACTTCCAAACCTCCTGTGTCCACGGGACCGCCTGCCGCAACGGCTCTCTGAAGCGGCCAGCTTCGTAATGCGCGACACCGGTCAGCGCGATCAGTTTTGCATTCACACCAGCCTTTTGAAGCTCCGCAATTCGCGCGGATGCCGGATCAAAAGGCACGACTTGGTCGTCGCGCGAATGAATCGCCATAACCGGAATCCGCCACCCGGCAGCGGATGTCGGCGGCCTGCCGGAGATTGGAATCGCCGCGCTGAAGCGATCCGGGAATTTCTCAGCCATATGCCAGGATCCGGTGCCTCCCATGCTGTAGCCCGTGACTGCGACCCTTTTCTTGTCGATTGCGTAGTGGGCCATGACCATGTTGAGCAATGCGTTCACGGCGCTTTCGTTTTCGGAGGTGCTCCAATTGCCGCGAACAGAATCCGGCGCGACGATGATGGCGCCTAGTCCCTCGAGCGCGGGACCGATGAGGCCGTTCACCAGGTCGGCACCGACGCCAGTCGAGTCACCGTTTCCGATCCCGAAGTGCAACGCAAGAATGAGCGGGGCGGGAGTCGATGGAGAATAGGTGGGCGGAACGGAGATCGCGTAGCCGATCCTAGGTTCGCCCGCACGTGCCAACGTCAGTTCATGCAGTCCCGGAGTAAGCACGGGGGGACCCCCTATACCCTGCGCGGCTGCGCCGATCGGCAAAACGGACAAAAGCGCGAATGCCATGATCGTGCAAATCCATCGAAATGGGACATGTCCGCAAGTGCTTTCACGCGACATCATCGTTGCTCCTCAATTCGGCAAGGACTGATGCGGAATGTATCACAAGGGCCTACGCTATTGAATCTTGTGCGGCTGTCGGATTGCTGCAGCGGAATTGCTCGCCCAACGACTCCGGCAAGCTCATCGCAGAGGAACTCGAAAAGGGGGCTCACGCCCCCACGTGGCGTAACGCGCGCGGCGGCGCACGCCCCGCTTGCCGAAGTGAAGCTATAGCAACGGCGCCCGTTCGACGAGCTCGATGCGAGCACCCCAGGGATCGGTAATATAGGTGACGGCGTTGCCGGTCGGCCCTTTGCGGTAAGGCTCATCGAGCTTTATGCCCTGGCTTTCGAGCCTTGCGATCATCGCCCGCAGGTCCTTCACGTCGACCCCGAAGTGATCGAGCACGCGACCCCGGGTTGGAACTTGTGCCTTGTCGGCCTTTGCGAACCGGAACTGGCCGCCCGGAATGTCGACTACCGGCGCGTCGTTGCGAGTACCGGCCATGCCGGCGAAGGTCTTCGCGTACCAGGCCTGGGCCTTGGGAATCTCGGTTTCTGTCAGCCAGAAGTGAACATGCTCGCCGCGGATCGGCATGGATTGAGCCTTGTCTTCCAGAATTTCGATGCGCACGCCGTCCGGCGTCTCGACGAAGGCCTGGTCCGGCCGGTTGTTGGTGCCCGGCAGCACCGGCACGCCCAGGAGCTTCCACTGGGCGGTCCGCTCCTGGACATTGTTGACGATGAAGCCGACATGGTTCACCACCGAGCCCTGGCTCCCGCCGTCTCCCTTCTCGTTCCCGAGGTTCAAATTGATATAGATGCCGGGGAACATCATCAGCGGGTTTCCGCCGGGCAGGAATAGCTTTCCGCTCATGGCGAGGAAGATTTTCTTGTTCGCTTCCACATCCTTTGAGATGAGATGCCAATGACCCATCGTCACGCCGATCTCGTTGAACGGGGCCGGTTGCGCGGACGCGCCCACAGCTGCCAACGGCGATGCGAACAATAAAGTTGCGAACAAAGCTGCCTTCATGGATGCCTCCCTGTTGAGCTCGATCCTCTTGGTTGACCGGCAATGGGACGCGGACGCTATCAGCCCTCAAGAATTTGCGAAAGCGTAGGCATGCGGATTTTCTCTGCAAGTCACGCGGCAAGTCTTCGTGAGGCGCCCAAACCTGCGACCGGCCTCGTGCCTCGGCCGACCCTTCTGCCGGCCGTGTCAGGCTAGTCGCCAAATGGGGAGATGACCCGTCCGGTCGAAGTTGGGGCCTTTCCTGCGGAACCACGCGCCGCAAATCGCCGCCATCGATTGTTTGTGGTTCCGACCATCAGCCTCAAGCTGCTTTATGGTTTGATCATTGTCCCAGCTAGCTCGGCGGGAGCTGGTTTGGATCAGCGCGCGGCACACCTGCCGGCCGAATAAATTGCGCAGCAGCCAATATATGGTCACGCTGGCCTGAAAGGGTTGAAGCTGATCTAGCTAGCGGAACGCGGGCATGCGCGGGTCTCTGCCCCTTCGCTGCTAGGCGCAAACATTGAAGACATCGGAGAATTTAGCTTCGGTGAAACGCGCTGATATCCCGCGCGCAAAGCAATGAGGTTGGCCACTCGCGATTGAACTGCCAGAGCTCGCGCCGGATCGCAATGGGGAGCCCATGACGGCGAACGCGGCTAGGTCCACAGTTTTTCAGCCCATGGCCTTAAGCGAGATTCGCGCGACGAGTTCAGTATGATACAAACGGCATGTTCCGTTTACAGGGGCGCGCGACCGCCAACAAGCTGGGTCTCCGAGCCCCGCGATCGAATGGAACGTTTTGGTCAGTAACACTCGTCAATATTTTTCGAAGGCGTACAATCCGCAGGGCACGTGTTGTGTCTGTTGGAGAAGGAGCTGCAACATGAGAAGGCACGTCTTCACGGACGCAGCGTTAGCGGCTGTCGTACTGGTGGCCTTTCTCGCCGGGCCTGAGTTCGAGCGAACCGTCGTCGCCCAAGACCAGAAGTCGGGTACAAATCCGGTCCTGCCGGTTTTCGAAGTGGACTCCCATTTCCCCACCATGCCGGACCATATGCTGCTGGGTGGCGTCGGTGGAGCGACCGCGGATTCCCACGGCAATGTCTGGGTGTTTCATCGCCCGCACACGCTCGAAGAGGGAAACGCGACGGAGAACGGGTATATACCGGCTCCACCAGTCCTCGAATTCAGCGAGACCGGCCGGTACATGCAGGGATGGGGCGGCCCGAAAAAAGGCAGCCCGTACGATTGGTTCAATCGCGGAGGACTGCATTCGGCATTCGCGGAGTGCGCGTCCTGCACGGGCGAACGGCGGTTGAATGGCGACGGGCGTCCCGGGAGCGGCGAGCACAGCATCGCCGTCGATGCCAGGGACAATGTCTGGCTGACGGGCAACGGCGACGGCGACGGGCAGGTCCTCAAGTTCAGCAGGGACGGAAGGTTTCTGCTGCAGATCGGCAAGGGCGGAGTGGCCGCCGACAGCAACAATACCGAGCATCTGAGTCGGGCGGCGGGCGTCACCGTGTATCCGAGGACCAACGAGGTATTTGTTGCCGACGGGTACGGCAACCGCCGCGTGATCGTGTTCGACGCCGAGACCGGGGCGTACAAGCGCCACTGGGGCGCTTATGGGAACAAACCCGACGACAAAGCCTCGAAAGCGCGCCAAGTTGCCGGTCAGGGTCCGCCGCAGTTCAACACGCCGCACGGCGTTGCGGTCTCCAATGACGGCGTCGTGTATGTGGCAGATCGCGCAAACAATCGCGTCCAGTCGTTCAGGCTCGACGGCACCTTTCTGAAGGAAGGGTTCATCAAGCGTGAATCGCGAGGAACCGGCACTGCATTTGGCGTCGCGCTGTCAGCCGATCCGCAGCAGCGTTTCGCCTACATCGCGGACGGCTCGAACGAGCGTATCGCAATTCTGGACCGCGCGTCGCTTGAAGAGATCGGTTCCATAGGCGGACCCGGACGCAAGGCCGGCGAGTTCTTCCATCTCCACAGCCTCGGCGTCGATCCGAACGGCAATCTCGTGACCGGCGAATCGCAGGGCTACCGCGTGCAGAAGTTTCTCTACAAGGGGCTGTCGACGGCGGCGACCCGATAGGATCGCTATGGAGAATGCCTGGCCGAGCGGCTGTGATCGTGCGTGGACTCATTAGGCGCAGCTATGACCTGAGCTTGTGGTACCGCGTTGCAACCCGACGACACCTTCCGATTGGCGCCCGTCGATCGGCCAATTATGGTGTAAACTGGCAGGCGACTGCGGGCGAAAGTGTGCGCCCTTCTGCACCTCTCGAACCATCAATCACGGGGGCTCCCATGCATAGGCAGTGGGGTTTACTTCTTCTCTCGTTGATATCAGCGGCGGTTGCAATGCCCGCCTTGGGGCAGGAGATGGCGCCAGTGGTCAAGGCGGGAGCTGCCGCGCCGGGCGGGGCGGTCGTCCCAGACTTCTCCGGTTTTTGGGCGCACCCCTACAACCCAGGTTTGGAGCCGCCAGCATCGGGCCCCGGCCCCGTGCGCCGCGTGGCCACGCGTGGGCGGCTGATCGGGGACTCCACCAATCCGATCCTGCAGCCGAAGGCGGCGGCCGCCGTTAAAAAGCACAATGACATAGAAATGAGCGGCGAAGCAGCGCCGATTCCGAGTAACCAGTGTTGGCCTTCGGGTGTGCCCTATATCTTTTTTCAATCGGGCATGCAGATGTTGCAGCAGCCCGGCAAGGTCCGTTTTCTCTACCTGCGAGATCACGAAGTGCGCCACGTGCGCATGAACGAGCCTCACCCGGCGAAGTTGACACCGTCCTGGTATGGCGATTCCGTCGGCCATTACGAGGGCGACGCGCTGGTGATCGACACGGTCGGCGTCAAGACCGACCGCCCGTTCGCGATGGTTGATATGTTCGGGACACCGTTCAGCCCGGCTTTGCACGTGGTGGAGCGGTATCGGCTGGTCGATTACCAGGTCGCCAAGGAGGTGTTGGACCGCGCGGTCGGACATAATGTGCGCATCCCCGAAGTCGGTGTCGATGACAATTACCGCGGCAAGTATCTTCAGCTTCAGTTGACGATAGAGGACGACGGGGTCTTCACCACGCCCTGGTCGGCCTCGATAACCTATGGGCGGCTCTCAACGCCGTGGGAGGAGCATGCCTGCTCTGAGAATCCGCATGAATATTACCCCAACGGAGACCCTAACGTTCCCGTTGCGGGCAAACCGGATTTCTGAGACATCGTACGCCGTAATATGATGAAATGTACTGCGCTCAGTCATCCATTTGGCGCGGGCCGAGATGCTCTCCCATTCGCACAATGTGAGTGCGCCCCGCAGGCGGGAAACGAACTTTTCCACGGGCACGGTACTCCCAAAGACCCGCAGCTCGCAGATTCCGACCTTCTGGATTCATCGTCGCGGGCAGCCGCGGGCATGCGCAGCATGTTGCGCGGGCCAATCGTTTTCATGACCGCCCTTGCGTCTATCTGCCTCAAGCAGGAACCGATCTAGGCTCTCGACGAATTGGTAGTTGCTGGCGAGATGACGCCATGACTTGGCCTTTTGCTCATTGTCAAGCGCGTTGCCTCGTCGGATGCTTCTCCTGCGCGCCGCTCAGCCTCCGCCGCCCGCGCCAAGCATTGTGGCCACGGAGCGAGCGCAAATCGGTCTTTCAGCCACCGACGCCCGGGTCCCTCGCAAAACACCAATCCGCCGCGCGATCTTTGCGAAAGATCAAAGCAGGCGCTTCGCAAAAAATAGCTTGACGGGTTGTTGCTCGCGCCTGCCAATTGCGCCCCCAAAACTTGGCCTCGACGAACAAGACTCGTGGGCAGGAAGCTGGCCCCTACCGCCGCTGGTGGTCCATTTGCGCAGCCAATCAAGGCTGGCTGATGCACGGGACTAGACGTAGGGCAAGATGGATCAAAGCTGGCCCTACGTTGATGCCTCGTAGACGAGGTCCGCTGCAAAGCTCCTATGGGTCGACTTGCCGAACGCTTGAGCGCCGTGGGTGCTGCCTTCAGCCGTCTTATTAAACGCCTGACGCCGCCTTAATCATCAAAGGAGCCTTCACCAGCTACGCCGCAACTTCCAACCGCCGCCTTATTTGAAATACTTCAGATCGGGAGGTTTCTGGCCCTTTTCCGTCGGCATCAGGAACCCGTCGGAGCTGATCATGTAGTCCTGATCGCCGACCCGCACATTGACGTTGTATTCAGGGCAGTTCTCCTCGTGCCAATACGGGCGTGGATTTGGATCACGCCGGTAGTTCTTCACCACGGTCCAGGGTTGCGTAAGCGCGTGGTCGTACACGGTGACCTCGTCGTGGGAAATGTTGGCGTCCTTGGGGTCGATGTAGAACTTTTCCTTGATCACGGACTGATTGTCATGGTGCAACGGTAGGCCGGTCGCGTCGTAGGCTCGCGGACCGCGGAAGCCGCGCGTCTCGGCCTCCAACACGTCGTATTTGCCGTTCCCGTTGGTATCGATCCATTGACCGATGGAATAACCAAGCAGTGTCGGTACGATCTGATCCGGCCAGGGCCGTCCGTCTGTGAAAATCCGCCGATTGTCGTAGATGTGGTCGACGAGGATGTGGAACGTCGTCGGCGCGACCACGAACTCGATGTCGCCATAGCCATTCGCGGCGCGCGGCATCCCGGGCGAGTAGCACAAATAGGTCATGTTGCTGGTGCCCTGGCCGCCTACGGATTGGGTGGCGTCGAAGATCGCCTGGTACTCCGGCGTAAGCGGAGCCTTCTGGTTGGGGGCGTAGAACCGAAGCTGGGCGCCGAAGGCATGCCACTGGCCACTGAAGTCGGGATATTTCGAGTCGTCCCACGCAAAAGCGCTGTCGATCGTGAGGCCAAGAGCGCCCACCAGAGCGATTGCATTGATTTGGTCTCGGTAATTCATTTGTTTTTCCTCCCTCGTCGCCTAAAACAAAACCACGTGCCGATGGCGCGGCTACTACGCCCGCCAGTCCTGCGACTTTAGCACAAGCCGGGTACTATCGGATTGCACTATGGTCATTTCCCAGGTGACGATCTGCCGCGCCAGGTCGCACGCGTTAGCCCGGGGTGTCAGTAGTTCTTTTGCCGCCTGAGACGGTTGAGAGGGGCCAAACTGGAACGTAAGCTAGCCCTCTGAATAGGCTCTTCGAGCTCGCGGGAACCTCCGACGCGCTATAGAGGGAGAAATGGTCAATCAATCGACTGCCGATGTCGGGCTTATCGACCGGCGCAGCGTGCTTCGGGCCGGGGCGGCGCTGGCTGCGGCCGGGTCGGCGCTGCTACACGGAGCGCCTGCCGAGGCGCAGCCGCGACCCAGTGGCGCGTCGTCGATAACGATCATCGATGCCCAGGTTCATGCCTACGCGGCGAACACGCCAGAGCGGCCCTGGCACAGCGTGCCGAACTGGCCTCCTCACGTCACCGGCGACGAGATGGTGGCCGCGATGGACAAGGTCGGCGTCGACGGCGCAATCTATATTTCCCCCGTTTCGATGTACCAGTACGACGCCAGCTATGCGGTGGAGGTGCAAAAGGCCCATCCTGACAAGTTTGCGCTCGTTAAGCCGGTCAACCCCGACGATCCGGCGGTGGCCGATGTCATTGCCGATTGGAAGAAGACACCTGGCACGGTTGGCATCCGCATCATCATGACCAAGGAATCAAAGCGCGCGCCGGACTACCCCGGCTTCGACCGCATCCTGCGCGCAGCTGTCAGAAACGATTTCCCGGTCAACGTCCTGTTCTGGGGCAATGTCGACGCGGGCACCGCGCTGATAGACCGCCACCCCGACGTCCGTTTCATCATCGATCATCTCGCCATCCAACAGCCGAGCGTGCCGCCGGCGCCGCCGCACCCCTGGGCCGACCTGCCCAAGGTATTGGAGCTCGCCAAGCGCAAAAACGCAGTGATCAAGGTCACCGGCGCCTGCACGCTGTCCCGGGAGCCGTACCCGTTCCCGGATATCTGGGATCCCCTCGCTCGCGTGTTCGACGCCTGGGGTCTCGACCGCTGCCTGTGGGGCACCGACTGGACGCGCGCGTTCGCTGTTGTCAACTACGAGCAGGGCGTCGAGCCCTTCCTGAAGACCGACCGCCTGAGCGACACTGAACTGGCCACGTTGATGGGCGGCGCCTGCGCCAAGGCTTATGGCTGGTCGCCAAAGAAAGCCTAGTGCCAGGTAGGAGTATTGGCCAACGTGCCATACTTGCTGCCTGTCGAGGCCGGCAAGGATTGCTTCAACGCCGACGAGCGCATCTGTAGACTCCGGAGCCAAGCAAGGGAAAGGTTGCGAAGATGAGTTATGCATTTGTGATAAGCGCCGCTGTGGTAGCCGCTCTGGCGGGGAGCATGGCGACAGCAGACGCGCAAAGCTATCCGACGAGGCCGATCCATTTTATCGCGACCGAGGTGCCGGGCTCCGCGACCGATATCCAGGCGCGCATCATCGCCAGGGGTATGGCGGAGGAGCTCGGCCAGCCAATAGAGATCGAGAACCTCTTTGGCGAGGCCGGCCTCACAAAGGGCATCAGGTCGGCCCCTGACGGCTATACGATGGTGTATGGCGGCTCTGGCACGCTGGCGCTCCTACCGAATATCAAGAAGGTATCGTTTGATCCATTGAACGATTTGACCCCGGTCGGGCGCTTTGTGATCAGCCCGACCCTGCTCGCGGTCACGCCGTCGCTGCCGGCAAAGAACGTGCAGGAGCTGGTTGCCTTGATGAAGGCGAGCCCCGGCAAGCTCAAAATGTCGACTGCCGGCGCCGGCACGGCCGGCCATTTCGCCGGCGAACTCTTCATCGCTATGGCGGGAGTGAAACCCCTCGTTGTGCACTATCCAGGCGGCGGCCCGGCGATCGACGCTGTCGTTAGCGGCGACGCGCAATGGACCATGGCGCCGATCGCGGGGAGGCTGCCGAATGTGCGCACCGGCAAGCTGCGCGCGCTGGCGACTGGCGGGCAGACCCGCCTCTCGATGCTGCCCGACGTGCCCACAGTCGCTGAGTCCGGCTATCCAGGCTACAACGCGGTCGGCTGGAGCGGCATCTATGTTCCGAGCGGAACGCCACAGCCGATCATCGACAAGCTCAATGCGGCGATCGTAACGGCGGTGGCCAAACCCGAAATCAAGAAGCTGTTCGAGGAGCAGGGAGTCGAAGGCGCGGCCAGCACGCAGGCGGAGGTCGCCAAGATGCTGCAAGAGGACTTCGTGCGGCTCGGAGAGCTGGCGCGTAGCATCGGCGTCCACGCGGAGTGAAGCGGTTTCGAACGGGTCGATCTGTTTGGTCAGTTGAGCGAGCACGCCCCCAGGGTCGTCGTGTCCAGCCCTGTTGGTGTTAAAGGTCAATCTTTAGGGCGTCCCGGCACAGCCGATCGGAGCAAAAGGAGGACGTCGATGTCCGAGATAAATCAGGGACTGCCTTGCCGGCGTTATCAGCCCAACGACCGAGAGTACATCCGATAGCTGACGGACCGGCCGACGCGCCGCGACGGGAAGAGAGGGCAAACAACGGCCCCTGTGCACTGCAACGAGCACGGGAGACCGGGCTTTTTGAAGACGGCAAATTCGTGTAATATTCGTTTTGCGCTGTTGGCGGGGTGTGCCGAATCGTGTCCGAGAAGAGTGGCACGCACGCCGGCGGCAGGCATTGACTTTTAAGACCCTCATTTGCCGGTCTGTCAGCATTCGCAGGCTGATGCGCGCGTCACGGGATCACGGGAGGCAATCATGGATTCCAATCCATCGGGCCGCAGGCGCTTCCTCAAGCAGGCTGCGGCACTGGCTGGTGTGGCTGCAGGCGTGGGGGTCGGCCCCGAATGGGGCGCGAGAGGCCAGTCCGCCAAGCCTGAAGGAGCGGCCGAGCGCCACGACCATCGCGAGTTCCTGCGCCGCGGGGCGAGATTCAGCGTCGATCACATCACCTACTACACGCCGCTGCAGGATTATAACGGAATCATCACACCTGCTTCGCTCCACTTCGTGCAATACCACGCGTCCCACTTCCCCGACATCGATGCGAAGGAGCATCGCCTCACCATCCACGGCCTGGTGGACCGTCCTTTGAGCTTCAGCATGGACGATCTCAAGCGC
>Ga0126381_100004731_pt1 | contig 14855 bp, 13 predicted proteins | sample PanSoiMetPlot_28_FD_96465 | JGI IMG/M metagenome (GOLD analysis project Ga0126381, IMG submission 96465) | Tropical forest soil microbial communities from Panama - MetaG Plot_28 | ecosystem: Environmental > Terrestrial > Soil > Tropical forest > Bulk soil | place: Panama | collected 2016-02-17
GTCAACTGCCTTAACGGTGACGGCGGGCGACCGGAGCAGGGCTCCGGGGGCCTGGTAGTACTTTTTCAAGCCGGTTACCTTTAATAGACTTGTTGTTGAACCTGTCATCGCTCTTCCATTGCAGGGGACTCTTTCGAGCCATTCAGCGTAACGAACTCGATGTTAAGGATTCGGGCGCCAGACTGCCTCTTTTGCGATAACGCACCGGGAATGATGATTAGTACCCGTTTGCAGAACCGGTATTTCGCCGGCTGTGCATTCCTGCTTCCTGTAGGGACACCGGACTGCGAATCGGCATCCGGGTGGAATGTCTATGAGTCCGGGCACGGCGCCCTCTATCGCGAGAAGCCGGCGACGGCCCTCGTCTTCAGATAATCGGGGGATGGATTGCAACAGACCCTCTGTGTAAGGATGCCTGGGTCTGTCGAAAATCTCCTGGACGGGAGCATCTTCGACGTCCTGCCCGGCGTACATCACGGCGACCGAATCAGCAACTTCGGCGACTACTCCAAGGTCGTGAGTTATCAACAGCATCGCAATACGAAATTCTTCCTTCAAACGGGCCAGCAGATTGAGGATTTCTGCCTGGATCGTGACGTCGAGGGCAGTAGTCGGCTCATCCGCAATAAGCACTCTTGGGTTGCATGACAAGGCCATCGCTATCATGACCCGCTGCCTCATTCCACCCGACAGCTGATGTGGATAATCGACAGCTCTGCGGGCCGGCTCGGGGATTCTAACCCTGTGCAGCATTTCGATCGCCTTTTGAAAGGCCGCTTTCTTTGGAAGCCCTTGATGAAGCCGGATGGCTTCGGCGATTTGTTCGCCCACAGTATAGACCGGGTTCAAGGAACTCATCGGGTCCTGAAATATCATAGCGATCTGCCCGCCTCGGACTTGCCGCATTTGGTTCGAAGGCAGTTGGAGCAGATTCTTGCCCTCGAACATCACTTCTCCGGCCACGATCCGGCCGGGAGGAGGGACCAGCCTCAAGATTGATAACGCCGTTATTGATTTGCCGGACCCTGATTCGCCGACGAGCGAAAGGGTCTGGCCTGCCGAGAGGGCAAAGCTGACTTTATCGACCGCTCTAACCACACCGGCGCGGGTGTAGAAGCAAGTCTCGAGGTTGTTCACGGAAAGGAGTACGGAGTCTCGAGTCTCAAGGCCGGAATGGGTGACCCGATCATCTGGGGCGTGGGTTTGAGCAGGCGAAGGTTGTTGATTCACTGCTATAGGTTGTCAGGTTCTTGACGCTAGTACGGAAACTTGTTCGAAGCCGCGTGGCCAGATTGAGGAAATCAGGACTCGAGATTCCCTTTGTATTCGCCGAAGACGGCTCTCAACCGGTCGCTGATCTCACCGAGGGTTGCGTATGCTTCTACGGCATCTACAATGAAGGGCATCAAATTCTCGTCTGATCGGGCGGCCCGCTCGATCATCTCGAGCGAGGCGGCGACTAGAGGTTGCGAACGACGGGCGCGAACTTCCCGGAGACTTTCGACCTGCTGCCGTTCGAGATCAGGGTCGATTGTCATTACGGCTATTGAAGCATCTTGATCAGTCGAGAACCTGTTTACGCCTACGACGGTTTGACTACCGGATTCGACTGACCGCTGATAGTCATAAGCGGCTCGCTCGATCTCGCGTTGCACATATCCGCTCTCTATCGCGCTTAGCATTCCGCCCATCTGATCTATCTTGCTGATGTAATCGGATGCAATGCGCTCTATCTCGTTCGTAAGCTCTTCGACAGCGTACGAGCCGCCAAGGGGGTCGGCGGTGTCGGCGACACCTGATTCATAGGCGATGACCTGCTGGGTCCTCAATGCTATGCGGGCGGCATGTTCGGTGGGAAGCCCCAGTGCTTCGTCCATTGAATTAGTGTGCAGCGACTGGGCCCCCCCAAGAATAGCCGCCAGAGCCTGTATCGCGGTGCGGACGATGTTAACTTCGGGCTGCTGTGCGGTCAGGGTCGACCCGCCGGTTTGGGCATGAAACCGCAACGCCATTGAACGGTGATCCCTGGCTCCGAACCGGTCCCGCATGATCCGGGCCCACATGCGGCGTGCCGCGCGGAATTTTGCTACCTCCTCGAGGAACTGATTGTGGGAATTGAAAAAGAATGCGAGACGGGGAGCAAACTCATCAACCTCGAGGCCCCGGTCCCGGGCTGCTTCAACGTAGGCAATGGCATCTGCCAGGGTGAAGGCAACTTCCTGGGCAGCGGTGGAGCCCGCTTCGCGTATGTGGTAGCCCGAAATCGAAATTGTATTCCAGCGAGGAAGCTCGCTAGCCGAATATGCAAATATGTCAGTCACTATCCGGAGGCTTGCACGCGGTGGATAAATATAGGTTCCTCTGGCAATGTATTCCTTCAGGATGTCGTTTTGGACGGTGCCGGAGAGCTTGCCGGGCGCCACGCCTTGCTTCCTGGCGACGGCGATATACATCGCCATCAGGATGGCCGCGGTGGCGTTGATTGTCATCGAGGTCGAAACGCGCTCCAGGGGTATCGATTCGAAGAGGCGCTCCATATCGGCCAGCGTATCGATTGGTACGCCGACCTTGCCGACTTCACCAGTGGCCATCGGATGATCGGAGTCATAGCCCATTTGAGTGGGGAGGTCAAAGGCCACAGACAGCCCGGTCTGTCCTTGATCGAGAAGGTAGCGATAGCGAGCGTTCGATTCAGCGGCTGAAGCAAAACCGGCATACTGGCGCATAGTCCAGAGTTTGCCACGGTACATGTCCGGGTATGGACCTCGGGTGAAAGGGAACCGGCCAGGATCGCCCAGATCATTCTGGTAGTCGACTGGCGCATCCTCGGGCCGAAAGGCGACCTTCATTTCAATCCCGGAACTTGTTTGAGCGGCTTTTGTAGTGACTTCTTTCATGCCATCGAGCCCCCACCTTCCTAAGAGGAGATTAGCAAAAAGGAGGGATGATCCGCAAAAGCGGGTTCTAACCCTCGCCAGCTTCTGACAAGATCAGGTTCTGACAAGATAAGGTTCTGACAGGATAAGGAGGCCGCTATGGAGACACCTCACCTGGCCAAAGCCGGGCTTCTGATGTTCGCGGCATTACAGACTATCTACTATTACAATAAGCTACCGGACAAGATTGCATCTCACTTCGTTGGCGGCGGCCGTCCGGACCGCTGGACGTCGAAGCCCGTGTTGTTCTTTACATATTGGATCTTCCTGGCCCTGGTTTTGGTGATTTCGCTCGGAGTTCCTGCATTGATTGTCAGACTGCCCAGACGCCTTATTAACCTTCCACGGAAGGAATACTGGCTGTCAGAGGAGATGTATCCCGAGACGATAAGGCTCGTTCGAATCCACTTCCACTGGCTCGGCGTCATTCTGCTGTCGCTGCAGGTCGGCGTGTTTCAGGTGATCTTTCAGACTAACTTGTCTCAGGACCCAAGGCTCAGCGGGTGGTTTATTGCCATACTGGTGGGATTTGCAGTGGCACTATTGGTTTGGATAATCAAGTTCACGACGAGGTTCAGGCAAGTCCCCGAAGAACTTTAAAGTTCCTAGAAGCGAAATGGCAAAGCGTCTCGGCTGGGTGAGGCCGTTTCTAGCGCAAACCTTTCTGGCGCTGTTTGCGAGAGGCCCTTGATTGTGTGTTATGGGGCTGGTAATTTGAATCAGGCATTATACCCTGGGATTTTGCAATGAAATTCTGTCCAAAATGCCGCAAGGAATACGCGGATAACATTGAATCTTGTTCGATTGACGGCACAGGCCTTGTCGTCTCAGGGCCGGATACTGACCCTCTTCTCGGTGCAACCCTGGCTGGCCGCTATCAAATACTCCAGAAGATTGGCCAGGGTGGGATGGGCACCGTGTACAAGGCCATCCACACCAGGATGAACCGCACCTGCGCCATCAAGCTTCTGGCGGCGGACCAGGCTGAGGGACAGAACCCAGTCGAGCGATTCAACCGCGAAGCCCAAATGGCCAGCCGCATTGACAATCCCCATGCGGTCGTCATCTACGACTTTGGAGAGACCGAAGACGGCGTACTTTACCTCGTGATGGAATATGTCGATGGCGAATCTCTCGGCCGGGTGCTCCTCCAGGAAAAGACATTTACACCAGCGCGAGTGTGTTCCATCGCCCGCCAGATCGCCGAAGCGCTGGGCGCCGCACATACGCTCGGAATCGTCCATCGAGACCTGAAGCCGGACAATGTAATGTTGGGGAGCCGCGGGGGCGCCGCCGATTTCGTCAAGGTCCTCGACTTCGGCATCGCTAAGACAGTGAGCCATGACGCAGCCGAAGACCTGACACAGACCGGGTTCGTGTTAGGCACGCCGGCATACATGTCGCCCGAGCAGTTGTCGGGCGAGAAGCTCGACGCTCGCTCGGACATCTACAGCCTTGCGCTGATCGTCTATCAGATGCTGTCGGGCAAACTGCCGTTCGAGGGCGAGAACACCCAGGCTCGCTTGATCAAGCGATTGATAGATTCGCCAGTTCCACTCCGCCGTAATGCTCCATCGATTAGCGCAGAGCTCGAGTCTGCCGTGATGGCCGGCCTGGCCCGCAGCCGGGACGACCGGCCGGCATCAGCAGCCGCGTTTGCTAATTCGCTACAGGCTTGCATTGGAGGCGAGACGACTGCCGCGGGCCCTACCCGCCTGACTGAGCCGGTGTCGGTGTCGAGTAGCCCCTCGGGGCCAACCGTTCGTCCTGATATTCATTCCGGTTCGCAGCCGCGTGACACCGAACCGCAGTCCGGCCCTACCGGAGCGGATTCTTTGCCGACAGTTCCAATTGGCGCCCAGATCACAAGCGCAAACGACGCGGGGACGCAGGTATACGATGCACCATCGTCGTACGTGACGCGGCAATCAACGACCCCGATGGTCTCAGAATCGAGCGGGGGATCGCATCAGGCTGTAGGACGCGAAGCTAGCCTTGAGTCAGCGGCGCCTGGGGACTCGCGTGCGCCAGGTTATTCCGGGCAGAGTCCTTCCGGCCAGCCTGGACCGGGGGCGCCCTTGAGACCTGCGGAACCCTTGCAACGGGCTGAGCAACCGGCGCCAACCAGGCTGCACTCGGGAATGCCGGTGACGCGATTAGACCAGCCGGCCAAAAGTTCATTTCAGCCGCCTCCAGAAACCGTCGAGGTGCCGGCGGGAGCCCAACAGACCCCAGCGACTCGCATAAATCCGCGGCAGTTTCCTGTATCCTACGAAGCCGGTCCAATATCAAGTCAGCCGCTACAGGGCGGTGCAAAAAAGAAAAGCGCGGCGGGCCTCCTGATTGTCCTGATGGGCGTCGGTCTGCTAGTGGTGGCAGGCGGGGGCGTCCTTGTCTATCTCAAGTACTTTCGCAACGGAGCTACTGGAAACCCGCCGATTTCTCGAGTCCCGGCGCCCGGTCCAGGACCGACCATGGGCGGGGGGGAAATTCCAGCTCCGACAGCAACGACACCAGTCACCACGGGAGCAGGCGCTGGCGTCGCCCCGACTAATCCGGAGGCGGCAGCGCACCTGGCGGCCGGAAAAGCCCACCAGAAGCAGGCTGAGATGCTGTCGGGCAACGGCTCCGCCTCCGCGGCGGATGAGGAAAGGCTGAAGGCCACGGCAGAGTACCGCGCGGCGATAAAGCTACAACAAGTCTTCCCTGAGGCTCACGAGAACCTCGGAGTTACTCTGTATGATTCGGGCCGGGTGAGTGATGCGCTCGACGAGTACAAGACCGCCATCGATCAATACACCTCGCTTCTCGGCCAGCCAACCTCGCAAATCGAATTCAACTATGGGCTGGCTTTGTTCAATTCACGGCGATACAGGGAAGCCGCTTCGGCCTTTGGCCGCGCTCTCGATCTGGACCCGAGCGATTACGACGCTTATGCGCATCGCGCATTTGCTCTCCAGAATGCGGGCGACTACCAGTCCGCCAAACAAGACTACCAGCAATACCTGTCGCTGGAGCCGTCCGGTCAATACGCCGAGGGTGTCAAGCAAATCCTTGCCGGCCGAGCTAGTCCTCCAACTGGCACAGGTGGTCGTTAGCTTAGAAGCTCACAGCGACTTCACAGCGATCAGCCGGCTTCACGTGCCACATGCACAGACGGGATGGGGATTGGTGTCGTTTATGGAATAGGTCTGGTATATCCCGGAAGCGATGATGAGCGTCAGAGTAGCTTTACCGGTCAACTGGCCGAGGTTGTATTGAATCAACACTCGGCGGTCTGGCTTGTTGTCTGAAATCATTCTTGTCTGGCGTGCTTTTTCGCCATTATTGCGGAGAAAATTTCGAAATCATTTCCCACGCAATTCGAAATCATTTTCCCACGCAAAAGGTAGAGAAAATCTGAGAGAGGATGTCTTCGGTCAAGGTCTCGCCCGTGATTTCGCCAATGGCTTGCAGAGCGGCACGCAGCTTTAGCAATACGATTTCCTCGAGCTCGCCGGCGCTCATAAGCTCGCGGGCTTCGGTCAGGGCAGCATTTGCGCTCTGAATCGCCTGGTGCTGCCGGGCGTCAGTGATCATTATGTCATCGCTGGCAGCGCACTGGCTTCCGCCTAGACGGCCGACTATGTGATCAGCAAGAGCATCGAACCCCTCGCCGGTTAGCGCCGATACCCAGATGATCGTGTCGTGAGCCAGATCGCTGGTGACGGGATTTCCCTCGGGAATTGCAGGGCCGACAGTCAGGGAAAACTCGAAATCGCTGACGCAAGACCCTCCTGAAGGCGCTACTTCAAGCTTCTGCGGCAGGTCGGTTTTGTTAAGAAGAATCAGTCGAGTTGGTGCCGGTGTCTGGTTGATAAGCGTTATGTCATCGGTTGTCAAAGCTTCTGATGCATCCAGAACGAGGAGCTGAATGTCCGCATCGGCTATCGCCTCGCGGGCGCGGGTTATGCCGATTGACTCTACGAGGTCCGTAGTTTCGCGAATACCGGCAGTGTCTATCAAGCGTACCGGAATGCCTCGGATCGAGGTGGACTCGTGAAGCGCATCCCGAGTCGTGCCGGGGACCTCGGTTACAATGGCGCGGTCGGAGCCTATCAGGCGGTTGAAAACAGATGATTTGCCCACATTGGGCCGGCCAACGATCGCCAGATCGAACCCTTGTTTAATGTAGCGGCCCAGCGAAAAGCTCGATGCCATTTTGGAGAGGCCGGCGCTGACAGCGGTCAGCTTGTCGATCAGGTTCGAAGTGGCTTCAGGTGAGATGTCGTCTTCGACGAATTCTAACGACGACTCCAGGTTGACTATGACGTCCACCAGCGAGTTTTTAAACGGTTTGATCCGCTTTGACAGCGCTCCATCAAGCTGCCTCGTCGCGAGCCTGGCCTGATAGGCTGTCTGAGAGTCTATCAGGTCCCGGACAGCCTGGGCCTGGGCCAGGTCGATCCGTTGATTCAGGAAAGCGCGCATGGTGAACTCGCCGGGCTCGGCAAGCCGCGCGCCGAGGGTTAGCGCCCTGTCCAACACCGCAGCCAGGACAACAGGACTGCCGTGACAGGAAATCTCTACAACGTCTTCTCCGGTGTATGACCGCGGGCCTCTGAAATAGGTCAGAACAGCAGTGTCGACCGCTTCTCCTGCTTTGTCGAGAACGTGTCCCACGACAACTTGATTTGGTTCAACTTGAATCGGCTCGGCCTGCTTCGTAGCGGAATCAAGATCCGCCGCTCGGACAACTCCGGCCGAAAACAAGCCACCGGCTATGTCTATGGAACCGGGCCCGCTCAGCCGCACTATGCCAATGCCGCCGCGCCCAGGCGGCGTTGAAACCGCAGCAATCGTGTCACTGGCGTTCATGGGCCAAGAAGTGATGAGTGATGAGTTATGAGTGGTAGCGAAGGACGACTTGGGTTGTCAAGATGAAGGGCGACCAGCTTGGCTGCGGCGTCGGCAGCGACTCATCACTCATCGCTCGTCACTCATTACTCTCTAAACGGGATATATTGTCACCTTGCGATCGATGCCGTCGCCCAGGCTCTCGGTTCTGACCGAGTCATCGCTTACGAGTGCGAGGTGAATGATTCGTCGCTCGTTGGGGCTCATTGGATCGAAGCTGAATGGCACATGCGAGGTCCTGACTTTTTCGGCGGCCTTCTCAGCCATCAGGCGCAATTCCTTTTCACGGCGAGCTCTGTAGTTGCCCGAGTCAAAGACAATGCGGTTATCGTGTCCAGGCTCGCGGTTAAAGATTCTATTGCAAACGTATTCGATCGCATCGAGCATTTCGGCGTTGCGAGCCAGGAGTACTGCGACGTCGTCGCCGCGGATTTGAACCTTGAATCCGTCTTCGGTGGATTCGAACTCGGCCGTAAGGTCGAGCCCCCCTGCGCTCAGGATCTGGTTGGTAAAGTCGACGACCTCCGCCCCTATGTCGTGCATGTTACTTCACGCCTCCGACGATTTCCTTTTCCATTTTGCCTTTACGGCCGCGAGGCCGGTCGATTTGTTTGCCGGCCTTCTCGGCTTTTTCTACCTGGGCGGCTCCCGCCGGTTGTTCAGTCGTGTATTTGTTGATTGCGAACTGTATGCCGACTCCTACCAGGTTGCTGACCATCCAGTACAGGACCAGGCCGCTCGGCGCGCTGAAAAAGAAGAGCCAGGTCAGGAAAATCGGCATTAGCCAGGTTGTCATCATCCGCTGCATCTTCATCGATGGGTCGGCTGCTGCCGGCTGAGGCTGAAGCATCGACGACCCGATCATTGATATGCACATTATGACCGGCAGGATCTTAATAGGATCGGATATCGAGAGATCATGTATCCATAGCACCCAGGGTTGCTGCCTGACGTCGAGCGATTGCTGCAGGTATATGTAGAAAGCCCAAAAGATCGGCATTTGCAAAAGCATCGGCAGGCAGCCGCCGAGCGGATTCGCTTCCTTCATCAAACCCATCTGCTCGCGTTGAAGCTCCTGTATCTCGCGCTCATTTTTCCTTTCGTTCTTTTTCAGGAGCTTCATCCGCTCTTGCAGCTCTTTCAAACGCGGCTGGTGCTTGGCCGCGCTCTTCATCTTCTTCGAGCTGTGCAATCTGAGCGGGGATAGCAGCAGATTGATAAGAACCGTGACCGCAACAATGCTCCACCCATAGTTGTGAAAGATCTTGTATCCCAGGTTGAGAGCGCCGGCGATGATTGGCGTCAGCGGTTTTATAACGACGGCGAACATCCCGTACTGGATCAATCCCTCGAGGTCAACGCCCAGCAGACTGCCGTAATGCGCCAGAACGTGCCGGTCTTTGGGACCCACAAATATCCGAAGTCCCCCATCCGGTACCATGATCCCCACCGAGGGATATTCGCGAATGTCCCCGCCGGTCTTGAAACTAGCGTTGGTCAAAACGATCTCGCTGATGGTTGTCCCCGGGGATGCCGGGACCGCAATCATCCCGAAGTATTTATCGACTGCACCCGCCCAAATGAATGGCCGGCGGCGGGTATCCGCCCCCTGGGCCACTTTAAGGCCAGTCGTTACTCCGTCGGGGAGCGAGCTCAGAACAAGCGAGCGGCCGCTGGCATCGCGCTCCACCACTCGGGCGAATCCAAGACTGAGCTTGCCGTCGCTACCGAGGACTTGAATGGAATCGACGTCCTGTGCAAGCGGCTTGTCGAGCTCAATACGTTTGGAGGCTCCATCGAGGGCGATGATTTTGCCAAAGGGTGGGGTAATGCTCCTCGGATCGATGTGATCGACGCGATCGCCTACCTGAGATGCCATGATGCTGGGCGGCTGACTGTAGCTTCCGGTGGCCCTGTCGCTCTGGTCGCTAAAGCGAGGCCCTATGACGAGCTCAACGGGCTGGGGCGATCCGTTTACCGTGACGCTGACGGTAGTGTTAAAGACGAGACTACCGCCCGTGAAGGCAAAAGTCTTGCGAACGACGGCCTCAGGGGACGAGTAGACAAAGCTTATGTCACGATGTTCGCCTTCATTCAGGTCTATTTCGGACTTTCCGGGCTCAAGGCCTTCAATGCGGAAGTTGGCGTTGTTTATCTTCGACCCGAGATCGGGCATCCAGGGAAGCCTTATCCCCAGCGGCCTGACAAGGTTGGCGCCTTCTGGGATGGGGGGCACGAGCTCGAGAGCCTGGCCGTCGGCGCCCGTGATTGGCCGCACCGAGCCGTCCGACAGTTTCTCGGCCGTAATCGCCATCGAAGTGGCGACGGCTCCCTTGTTCGAGAACTTGTAGGTCCAGTAAGGCGCGGACGTTATGGTTAACTCCGACTGGGCTACATTTGTCGTCTCGCCGGCGGGGGCAGGGGCTGCTGCGACTTCCGTCGGCCTGGCTGGCGTCCATGAGCCCTCCGGTGCTACCGGTGGTTGTCCGCCCTTCTGTTGTGTAACGAGCGGCCGGCGAGTCTGCTCCGGCGCTACATAGTGCATGACGATGGGCCACCCGATCATCACGATGGTGGCCAGTATTATTGCTATAGCTAAACGATATCGATCCATTGAAATTAATTCATTCTACGGGCGGTCCTGCCTACGGGCGGTCCTGCCGTTTTCTGGTTTTGAGGGTCCTAAGGAACAGGGTCATAGCCTCCGTGGTGAAAGGGATGGCATTTCAGCAAGCGGCGCACCCCCATCACAAATCCTCTGGTGACCCCGTACTTTGCTATGGCTTCAATTGCGTATTGCGAGCAGGTAGGCGAAAACCTGCACGCCGGCGGTAATATCGGAGAGACAATAACCTGATAGCCGCGAATCAAGACTACAAACACGGATCTCACTTGGCCCTCATTAGAAACTCTACAAAATCGCCTTCCAGGTCGTCATAGCCGGCTGAACTTAGCGCAGTCTTTACATTAATGACTATATCAACCCCCGGCGGGACACGCCATTTGTTTTTTCTGAAAACCTCGCGGACGAGCCTGCGCGACCGGTTCCGGTCAACCGACTTGCCAGTTTTGCGCGTCACCGTTATTCCGAGGCGGGATGTCTCTTGTTGGTTTGGGATAACGAACGCCGTGAAGTACTTGGCCTGGTACTTCCTGCCGCCATCATAAGTTCGCCGGAAGGTCTCGCGCTTGAGGATTCGGTCCGATTTCGGGAAGCCTTCGTCCGTCTTTCCGTGCGGCTCAGCCATGGGGCGGTGCGTGTCAATACCCGGCATTCAGCGACTTGAGTCAGCAACATTCCTGAGCTGTTGTCACCACCCTGAGCTGTTGTCACCACCAACGGGCCGCGAATGGGACTGAGGCGTCAACCTCAAGGCTCCCGATTCAAGGCTCAGGACTTTTTGTAGTGAGATGGGGTCAACTTCTTGCGACCCTTGGCACGTCGTCGCTTGAGGACCAGTTGGCCCGCCTTGGTCTTCATTCTCACGCGAAACCCATGCGTCTTGGCGCGTCGCCTGTTATTTGGCTGGAATGTCCTCTTCATCCCCCTATCACCTCTCAAACTCCGTATCTGCGCAAATTTATAATTCTAGGATTAAAGGCATCGGCGTGTCAAGTTAACCTCCGGTGAGCGCGCTCGCTCTGCTGCCGGCCTTGATCGGGCGTCGGCGGGTGGCGTGTTGTCGAAGCTAGCGCTGCACACATGCTCTTGCTCCTGAGTCACCTTATAATCGGGCAAGAAATTATGCCGAGAGGCGTGGGAAGTCAAGCGGCTGGTAGTGCTTAATGCAAACACAGGGATTGGGACATCACCGGCCATCCGAGAAGCGATCCGACGAGCCAGTGTGGGTCCGCAAAAATAAACCAAAACAGGCGCATGAGATCTTGCATGGCCGCTCGTATAAGGTATAGATTTAGTAGGGTTTAATCAACGCGAGTAAGGCGACAAGCCGGCCTTTTGTTTGTTCGTGTTCGGACAGGCCAATTCCCACAGGCGGACAGAGTCATCAGTAGCCAGCGGGAAGCCGTCTGTTAATTAGCGTAGCGCAATGGGTTGACCGCGAGACCGGTTCTGGCACAGTAGTTGGCAGGGCTAGTCACAGGGAGCAGCTATGGACATTCAACGAAAATCAAATGCCAAGAAGAAAATGATCCAGCGGGCCGTCCTTGTCGTGGTGGGTCTGGTCGCCATAGGTGGGATAACATTAGGGCTGAAACACTTGCCCACGGCAGCGCCGACTGCTGATCCTGGAACGCTCTGGCCCGGTACGGTTGAACAGGGCGACATGATCAGGCAGGTTCGGGGCCTTGGCACGCTAGTGCCGGAAGACATCGTGTGGATACCGGCCGTCACTGATGCGCACGTGGACAAGTTGAACCTGAAGGCGGGCGCTGTAGTAAAGCCTGACACGATCATCATGGAGTTGAGTGATCCTCAGCTCCAGCAGAATCTCCTCGACGCAGAGGCGTCGCTCAAAGGCGCGGAGTCGGCATTCGCGGATTTGAAGGTAACCACGCAAAGCAACTACCTCAATCAGAAGGCGCAGGCCGCAACGGTCGAAGCCCAAATGAAGAACGCCAAGCTCCAGGCGGACACGGACAGGGGCTTGAACAAACAAGGGCTCGTGCCGGACCTCCAGGCCCAAAAGTCAGCCACTGATGCTCTGGAGCTTGAAAACCGGTACAAGATCGAGCAAGAGCGACTCAAGATCGCGGAAGAGTCTATTAAATCGCAATTGGATGTCCAGCAGACGAGGGTCGATCAAGCCCGTGAGCTCTACAACCTCAGGAAAAGCCAGGTTGACCATTTGCACGTAAGGGCAGGGATGAACGGGAAGCTGACTTTGGTCAGCGTAGAAGTTGGGCAGCACGTGACACCTGGCGCCAATCTCGCGAGAGTTGCGGACCCAAACAAGCTCAAAGCCGAGTTGAAAATCGCGGAGACCCAGGCCAAGGATATTGCGATCGGACAAGAAGCTTCGATTGATACTCGTAATGGCATAATAACTGGAAAAGTCATCCGCATAGATGCGGCTGCCACGAACGGGACGGTCACCGTCGACGCCAGCCTGGAAGGTGAATTGCCGAGGGGAGCCAGGCCCGATCTTAACGTTGAAGGCACCATTACCCTGGAGCGGCTCATCAATATCGTGTACGTTGGTCGGCCTGTCCATGGGCAGGAGAACAGCACAGTCGGGCTGTTCAAGTACTCGGATGACATGAAGTCGGCGACCCGGGTCCAGGTTAAGCTTGGCCGGGCCTCCGTTAATACGATCGAGGTATTGGACGGCACTTTGAAGCCTGGAGAAAAGGTAGTGCTGTCGGATACGTCGCAATATGACAACTATGATCGGATCCGGATCTCAGGTTGAGCTGAACCCGGCGGGTTCGCCCAAGTCAAACCCAATGGCGGCGGCCTGACCCGTCAACCGCGAGATCACCAGCCTAATACACCGTGCGATGGAGGGAAAGAAGAAATGAGCTCGATCGACCAGCCTCTCATAAAGATGGAAGGGTTGAAGAAGGTATTCTTCACTGATGAAGTGGAAACCCATGCTCTCGAGGACATCCATCTCGAGATCAAGAACGGCGAATACGTATCAATTGCCGGGCCGTCCGGCTGCGGCAAATCAACATTGCTCTCGATTCTTGGTTTGCTGGATTCGCCCACTGAAGGCGCTTATTTGTTGAATGGGCGACAAGCCGCCGACCTGTCGTTGTCCGAGAGAGCAAAGATCCGGAATCGCGAGGTTGGCTTCATATTCCAGAGCTTCAACTTGATCGGCGACCTGACCGTCTATGAGAACGTTGAACTACCGCTGACCTACCGGGGGATGAGGTCCGCCGAGCGCAAGAAGCTGTGTAATGATGCGCTGGAGCGCGTCGGAATGGCCCATCGCTCGAAACACCTGCCCAGCCAGCTGTCAGGAGGTCAGCAGCAGCGCGTCGCAGTGGCAAGAGCTGTCGTTGGCCGTCCATCAGTGTTGCTGGCCGATGAGCCTACCGGAAACCTGGATTCGAAGAGCGGCGAAGCTGTGATGGATCTGTTGAAAGAGCTTCACAGTGAGGGAGCTACGATCTGCATGGTTACTCACGATCCGAGATACGCGCGGAACGCCGAGAGGAATATCCATTTGTTTGACGGCAGGATCGTGGAAGAAACGGTCGAGATCTGACTTTCGCGCAAGCGCGACTTCGCTGCCAGCACAATTTGTCGGGGATTTTCCTTAAGCTCGATCAAGCGGTTATGGCGTCCGTTCCGCTCCGGTTAGGCCGAGGTTTTGGTAGTCCGGTTTGATTCGGACCTCAGAGGCTGTGGGGTGCTGCTATAAAGGCATGCCCACCGGTTCCAGGCTCCGACTGCAGTGGTTGGTAGCTGCGTCAGTACCCTTTATCTCGAAATACCAGCAGATACACACCTGCGCCAATTATCGGTAACAGCAGGATGAGGACGATAACCACAACCTTGGTTGTCATGTCCCGATTCGATTTCAACACGTCGCTAATTGCAAATATATCAAGCACTACGCCGGCTAACCATAGTAGAGTCGGTAGCATAAACACCTTTTCCTCCTGGTCGGTTCGGTTGCTTACAATGCCCACACAACCTGGTCGTCGTCAGCGCCTGGTTCTACTGGGCGAGCTAGCAAGGATTACGAGACCCTCGCGCCATAAGTTCAAAAAACGCCGGGACCGTCGGGCTTTATCGAGAGGAGACCCCTCCGGGTCAAAAGCGCGCGATGGTCGCCGGTATCTATCGAGAGGAGACCCCTCCAGGGTCAAAAGCGTGCGATGGTCGCCGGTATCTATCGAGAGGCGGCGCAGTGGCCGACGGGCTCTGGCAGTCTGAAATCGACCACCAGCGCTCGGCAGTTCAAAATCTTGACATGGCTAGTGAGCCAAAACTAGAATTTTGCGACGGGTGTCGCGCTCAGAATTCGGGTAGGAGCCGTTGCGGGAATGTGGTTTTCGAAACGTCATCTGGGAGCCAAAGCCGCCGTCCTGGCATCGTTTCTTCTTGTA
>Ga0126381_100004732_pt1 | contig 14854 bp, 26 predicted proteins | sample PanSoiMetPlot_28_FD_96465 | JGI IMG/M metagenome (GOLD analysis project Ga0126381, IMG submission 96465) | Tropical forest soil microbial communities from Panama - MetaG Plot_28 | ecosystem: Environmental > Terrestrial > Soil > Tropical forest > Bulk soil | place: Panama | collected 2016-02-17
CCACTACCATACGGATTTGTGTAATTGGGAACAGCGGATTGGTTGGAGGCTCCAATGATGTTAGGTTGTGTAGATAGCGATGTGTCCGTAGTGGGACTGGCACCAGTACCCATTGTTTGTGGAACGAGATACGGTACAGTGACACTTTGAGCATTGGAGGAATTCTTTGAAGCACTCAGGAAATAAAAGAGGGCTGCCACTCCAATTCCTAGCAACCCCCACCACATATATTTCTTATCTTCTGGTCGCATTACTTCAATCCGAACCTACTTCCAAACCAGTACGTGACAACGAGAGTGGATACTGCGGCTGCACCACTATCGGCTTCAACGGAAGTCCCTGGTGTGAGAATAATAATTCCCACTCCAGTGAGAACGAACAAGCTGAGAATCAGTTGTGCTACCAATCGGATTCTCTCATAAAGCGGATCACTTTGATTTTCTAGCATTGGATAGTGCTATCGCCACCGCTTGCTTTTGTGGTTTGCCGTGTTCCATTTCAGTTCTAATGTTTTGACTTATTACCTTCTTCGATTTTCCCTTTCTCAACGGCACGTTCAATTATCTCCCGTTGCATTCCATAACAAGGCCAAGTTGCACCACAACCACCACAAATCAATTTGGTGATCAGTTCACGATTGCCCAATGAGCGATGATAAGTCCGTCGCTCCATCCAATGGAGTGGGCGTGATGATTCTTCCATCTGGTGTTACTTGACTTCCATTTGGTAACTGGTACTTCTGCTGGAAGTGTTCAGATAGAAATGACAACACTTCCTGTGCTGCCGCCGCTTTCATATATGCACGCTGGAGTAAGAGTTTATCGTCTGGTTGTAATTCCATCTAAACCTTCTGCACCCAACTAGTTCCACCAACGTCCGTCATACGATTCCAGTCCATGCACCAGCAGATTTGAAGTAGATATGTGCGGACGCAGCACCATCTAATCTGTGATAGTAATCACCATTTGCACCCAATCCAGCGGCTGGCACTCCAGTTCCACCCAACAAATTTGGTCCTGGCGTAGTTCCCGACATTGTGCGGAATTGTTGACAGAGAATGACTCCAACTGGTCTGTTGTTATTTCCGATCTGTTGTGATGGTGACGCGCCAATTCCCAACATCGGAACGAATGAGCCATCGTTGCCAAAATTCCAGTACGTGGATCCACCAGCAGAGATGTTGAGAGAACCACCACCATTCAGCAACAGCATGATTCCACCAGTTGAATTCAGAACGATGGAACCATTTGGAGCATTCAATGTGAAGTTGCCAGTTGTATCAATCTCCATAGGTTCTTGCACCCATGAAGGTTGAGCAATTTGTGTGATCTTCCAACTGTCACCATTGAATGATGGTGCGAGTATCTGGAGTGATGAGAAATCACCTTGTGTGTGGTAGTATTCGTAGATCGCTAACTGACTGACGTTGAATCCACCACTCCACAAATTCTGGAAGAATGCGTTGTTTCCCATTACATCCAGAATGACTCCAGCAACTGGACTATTGGGGAACGATGGCGAACCCTGGAATGTGATTGTCATACGTTGTACGCAGGAATCTTTCGCTGCGTTCCTCCGCTATCCGTGACTAAGAAGTATCCAGCTGGAGTGGCGGGTAATGCTGGCGCACCACCAGCAGTTGCAGTGTTAGCAATGGTAGTCATGAATTGGATTGAGAACGTGTAAATAGTTCTCAATGCAAGACCAAGCGCTCCAATGTCAAATGTGTTGTTTCCAAATGGTTGGAGTGTATTACCACTATTGACAGTTGGATCTATGGTCCACTTCCGCTGACCATTCGCACCAATTGAGAGAAACCCACTCGGAGTAATTAGGATGGGTGGTGGGGATCCTCCACGGTATTCCGTAGTGATGATGGCACCAGTTGACTGACCATTGAGAGTATCGAAATTCAGTCTCCAGTAGTTTTGTGTGAATGGACTTGACTTTGGATACTGACCGTAGATACGGAGTCCAGCACCACTCCCATTCACATCACAAGCAAGTGCTACCCACTGTGCTGATGTGTCTCCACTGAAGAATGTGTAGTAGTTGGTGAGATCCGTAGCATTGGAATCGTCAGAAGTCCATCCAAAAGCACCGTGTCTTGTAAGTGAGAACGCAGTTCCCGCACTCCCTGGTCCAGTTCCGAACACAGTCCACGGTTGCATGGACAACGCAATAAATCCGCTAGCAGTCCCATCCACCCAATTAGAGAACAGGTAAGCAAAACCCTTACCAGTAGAACCCCATCCAGTAAAACCATCACCAGCGAATGTGTATGGAATGGGAGTGGTGATGTTAGATGGATCAATGACTGTAGTTGTGGGTGCTGATAACGGGAACGTGACTCCACCAACTGGTTGTCCCTTCACCAGTAGATTATTGAAGTACGCATTGTTCCCATAAACATCAGCACCGTCCCACGGTTTGGGAGTGATCACCAACGCTTCTGGTTCCAATGGATCTAATCCCCTGAATACACGGAGTGCATTACCCGTCATGGATTGTAGGCAGGAATCTTACGCGGGTTTCCAGCCTGATCTATAACTGAGAAATACAACGCTGGAGTCGCAGGAAGTGCCGTTGCAGCACCAGCAGTAGCGACGGTAGTGAACGCATTACCGAATTGGAATGTTCCCAAACAATAGATGATTCCAGCCGCGTAAATGTTCCGTGGTCTATTTGCTGCTGGTGATCCAATGTCTATGGTGTTGTCATTCTGGAATTCAATTCCCATTGAGCCACTAATGGGTTGATTGACATTGAGTCCACCAAACAATGCGGAAGCTGCAACAGATCCACCAACGAACACATTGCGCGGTCTGCCTATTCCAGTTCCTCCAGCCGCTCCAATATCAAACGTAGAATCCTGATTGAATCCGATAGTTCCCATGAATCGGATAAATCCGTTTCCACTTGCACCAATCTGCAAATCGCGCGTGACAGAAGTAGGAGCAGCGACGATTCCGATAAATTCTGGTCCGCCACTTGCGGTTTGCATTGTGAGTCGGACATTATCAGCATTCGTGTTGAAGAATTCGTAGACATTGAAAGCTGATGGTGCTTTCTTGATTTCTACGGCATTCCCTGGTGGAGTGAGAACAATATTCCCACTCCCGCTATCAATACTTGCAGCACCCTGGTTGAGTCCTGGTCCACCAGTTACACCAGCAACTGGTAGTGGTGCTCCACTATTTGGTGGTTGTGTCATTCAAGTGCAAGCAACTTTTCAGCGTCCATCAGTTCAATTGATCGGAGTCCCTGAAGGAACGGATTGGAAGTTTGCATCAGGTAACACAACAGATTGAGATTCGGACCAGGGATTGCAGCACCACTATCTTGCGTTGCAGTGAATGTGATTGTTTGTGCTGGTCCCATGCAGTTCATCGCAACCAACACATTACCCAATGCGGTAACTGGTGTCAGATACCACGTGTGAACCACTCCACCAGGGGTTGCAACCATATTCACAACCCGACCAGTCCCACCAGTTCCCGCCCATGCGATATCAACAGACACAACGTAGGATGCTGCGAAGTTGACCACGAAACCATTGGGCAGAATCGTGAATATAGACGTGTCACCAACGGGTTGAATCTGGTTGCCACCATTGAATGCCAGAGTGGTGCCAGCAGCGTTCAGAGCGCCCGTAGGGACGCTTGTGAGGCTACTCATGGTCAACTGTACCAGCGTCTCAACAGTTGACCTAGGACTGATCCCACCATCGCCTGTTGCCAGCCGATTGAAGTAGGCAAGATTGCCCATCACATCGGGATTGAATGGAGCGAACACACCAGCAGTGGCACCAGTGATGTTCCCGATTCCAGACTGTGATTCTGGCAAGATCAGATGCGGATTCGCGTCCAACTGGAATTGAGCGTTGGGAATCTCAATCATCGGAGTGGTTGTCGGATCTTCTGTAGTAGTCATTCGTTCCTTCGTTTCTTCGTTGTCTATAGGTAACTAAGCAACGAAGTAACTAGTGTCCACCAGGGATCACTGGACTGATGAACGGTAGAACCTCACGTTCCCAAATTTGCGCGGACACTGCTACGTAGTCGATATTGAGCACAACTGGAGCGGTACTTGCATTGTTGACGATAAGTCTGATAGGTCTACCCTTATCAGTAATGAACAATTCGTCTTGGATAAATGCTTGGACAGCAAATCCAGCAGTGATCGTGTTTGTTCCTCCGCGCAAGTCAAAGGTAACTGTACCTGGAGTGATCCCATCCCATTGAATAGCGTGAAAGAGAATGTAATCATATCCAGCTGGTGGATTGATTTGTGTCTGTAGCGTTTGACCACCAGCAACGCTAGTTGAGAAATTCAACCCCTGACCTTTACCAGTAATAATCATCCACTCGTAAATGTCAGAAGTAATCACGTGCTGGAGTCCACCAGCAAGATTGATTTGTGGCATTACTCCATCACCTTACCAGCGATACCCTGAATGTCGATTGACTTACCACCACTTCCCAACAGATAGATTCCGCCTAGCAGTAGTGCAATCGCAATGATGATCAGTAGGAACTGGAAGATAATGTGTTGGATGGATCCACCAAACGAGAGATTCAATCCAGTTGGTGGTGGAGGAACACCACCAGCATTTGCCGTAGTTGTCCCTTGGACTCCAGTATCAGTCTGGAGTCCCGTCGTAGGGTTTACGGTTGTCTGTCCATTACCTCCAGTATCCGTAGTTCCTCCGCCGAATTGATTTGTCAACTGTTGCGCGTATGCCAATACAGCAGATGGATTCCAGCGGAACGCTCCCCATTCATTGGATAATCCGCTGATGTTTCCAATTCCCCTACCACGAAGCAACGAGAGTGCAGCTTGTGCTTGTGCGTTGATATCGCCTTGCAATCCAGCAACTGTGTATGTTGTTCCTCCAACTGTACGGGTTGGAGAAACAACACCATTTGATCCACGAAAGTTGATTTGCCAGATTCCAACGGAGTAATCACCAGTTCGCGGGTTGTCATTGATAACTGTTTGATTTCCGCTGGATTCCGCTGGTCCACCAGGGGCACCAAACGCAATTGCTGTTAGCAATCCAGCCTCACTTGGACTCCCACCATTGGAAGTAACCAAGCTATAGACTTGACTACGGTTTAGTGGATTGGGACTGGCTTGAATATCGACCACGGGACTAACCTGAAGTAGTAACAGGAGCAGGAGCGCTACCAGCATTCTGCCCGTTAGTTCCGTTCATCGCGTTAGATTGCGCCGTTTGATTTTGTGTAGCTTGTACGGCACCACCAGCCGCCGTCATTCCAGTCCCATTCATGTTTCCAGCAATCTGTTTCATGATTTGCTGGTTCTGTGTTGCTATCTGTGCGAAGCCTCCTTGCGTAATGCTGGCAAGATTAGCTAACTGTTGATCCGTGCCAGCACCCGACTGAACACCTTGCGTTCCAACGGTTGCAGTTGTCACTGGTCCAACTGGTGCCGTTGTGGAAGTACCTGACGATTGCTGACTACCAGCTTTGCCATTCATTACCACTATCACAATCAGAATCAACGCAAGTCCAATCCAGATTGGTAGTGGAACGTGTTTCAGTTTCTCCATCATGGGCGCGTCTGATAGTAAGTCTGACCCATGTTGTGCAAGTATGTGCCAAGGGAATACTGGCGCAACATTTCGTCACTGATGCGATAGGTACTACCAAATCCAGCCTGATCCAACGCAACTGGACTTATCGCGGCTTTGACTGGTGGATTGGTGCGAGCAATCATTTGTGCTTGTTCGCGGATGTAGTACCTATTGCGTAGATTCTCCAATGGTCGGATAGCTTCGAATCCCATTCTCCCACCATTGATATATGGTGGTTGCTTGAGAATGAACGGGAGGAAGAATGGTCTATCCAGATATTGGAGTGTGTCTACTTGCTGGAGTGCCACTTAGGCAGCCTGATAAGCCGACGGACCAGGACCACCAAGGTTCGCCAGATCCGTGATTCCACCAGTGTATGCACCAGTCAAACCCTTTGTGAGTGCTACTGCATTACTCTGGTCACGGATCAGAATGACCAGAATTACAAGTAGAAATCCCCAAAAGAGAAGATCACCAAAGTATTTCATTTCTTCAGCACCATTCCGAAGATCAATCCGATTACCAACGCTGCGATGAACCAAGCAATCCAGAACTGAATGTCAGTTAGATATTTCACTGTCAGTCCCTCCCGAACAGCATATGGTAGATCAGCAACCCAACGATAACCGCGAGAATGCTCCACACGAATGTGGGAATGTGAATGGCTGATGGATTCATGTTCTGTTGCATTTGCTCTCTTTCGATATCCTCCAGCACAACAGGATCATTTACCCGTAGTCTGTAGAGCGTTTCTCGTAAGGTTGTTCCAAGCACCTAGAAATACCTTCTGATTTCCCTGGTCGCGTACCAACACTGCAATGATTGCAATAACCAATCCCCCTTGAATGATGCGCGCGAGAGTGCTGTTAGTTCCCGATAGCGCCATTGCAACTATGACGATTGCAACCAATGCGAGAATGGACAAAACCAACTGGTTCATAGATTGAGAGAACCTATGAAAAGATAATTCATGCTGGAGTACCACCTTCCGCACTTACATTTGCTACGGCGGCTTGTGGACTGGAAGCGTTCACGTTCATTTGCCCACCACCAGCAAGATTGACCGTGTAATGTCCAATTGCATTATTGGATCCGCCACCACCACCACCAGCATTTACTCCAGTTCCCGCTTGAATGGAAGTGGAAGTATGCAATGGGTTGAAATCCAGATTCATGTTGTGATGTGTGGTGATTTCACTAATGACAGATCCCAACCACGTACCAACTGGTGACATTAGGAGTACCACTATTCCAAGGATTAGTAGCAATTCCCACGTGATGGATTGATCCTTGTTCATGCTGTTATTGGGCCACCACTACTGGATTGCACAATTCCATTCACGGTATTTACCAACTGATTTGGTGGAGTGGTGATGTTCCCTTGTGGTGACGGATTGGAGGTGTTCAGCGGAATGTCACCAGTTTGCGGACCATAAGTAAATGATCCTTCTGTTTCTGGTGGAGTGGGAACGATCTGATTTCCTTGTCCTGGTTGCGGAATTCCCTGTTGGATCTTTGACCACACCCACGGCCAACTATTATTCGCAACCATCACAAACATCAGAAACGCACCAGCGATTAGAACCCAACCAAAGGTTCCCATGTTTTCATCCGATGGTTCTAGAACTATTCTCGCCAATGGACGTATCGCAGCACTACGTATGCGAGTCCAAGGAAGAACACTGTCAGAATGATCGGATTCTGCCACGCTGGAAGTGCCATAACATTTCCACCCACTCCAGCCATTGTCGGGACTCCACCATTTTGCGCTGCACTTGTACTCACGGTTGCACTCGCAGGGAAATTGTTGGAAGGTACGGACGCTTGTGGAACTGGTACGTTTGTCGCACCACCCATTAGCGACATACTTGGAAGGTTGCTTGCGTATGCTCCATTCGAAATGACTGGTACTGGTGCTGGTGGAGCAACTACCGCATTCGATGGAGCGACAGGAACAAGCTGACCATTGACTACCGCACTAAATGTTGACACTCACATACTCCGATCTACGGTAGAGATAAAGGAAAGACAACATTTAGTTGCCAATCAAGGTCAGGAATTCCAATGCCACATCCACGTAGCTACCAGCGGGTGGAGTGAAGGAACCAAAGTCCAATGTGATCAGTGGTGAAGCCGTGTTGTATGTGTTGATACCGTGAAGGTTGGTTTTAGTATCCGCGTACATATCCCAAATCGCCAAACCTTCCGTGAGACGCATACCATGCTGACGGAAAAATCTATCCTGATGATCTTGCGGGCGATCATAGAATTTGTTCAGACCACTTCCATATGTCAGCTTGAGATTTGAGAGATTCGACAACGGAATTGGCGCGTGCGCTCCGTTGTCCCACATCCGAAGAACAATTGCGAGCAATTGACCTTCAACGGGAATCGGGATCTGAACACGCGAAGTACCCAACTGGTTGCGCTGAACAAACCACTGATGTGCCCAGTTGAATAGTGGAGGCATCAGCGCAGCATTTACTGGTTGTCTCCACCCACGTCGCTTGAATCGGACTTGACTTCCGTTATCAGTCCACGTTGCTGGTGTCGTTTGTGTTCCACCAACCACGAAAGGACCAAGATCACCAGAAGTGGCAAATAGCGGATTGAGCGTAATAACTGGAATGACATTCCTACCAGTTGACGACATCAGGAACGGACTGACATACGTCTGATCAAAGCGCAGCATCTGTCCACCATTTGACAGATCGTAGAACCGTTCAAAGTAGAGTGCTGGATAAATGTGGAAGTTGAAATCGTACTGAACGGTTGCGCTTGCTACTGGTTGTGCATATGACGGTGACGAAACCAGATTGGCTTGTGGAGTGTACGCAGTTGCCAATACTTCCTTCTGCTGGATGTACTGAACTGCGTCATACTCCGAATTGTTGGTACGCAACCAGTTGGTGATTGCCCACATATTCCCATCAGTGGAACCCATTGTGAGAGAACCAGACTGGTATGGAACACGGAGTGTCTGAACGAAGTTGTACGGGAAGAATGGTGACTGTGTAAGCGTGCCAGTAAATGCATTCAGTGTCCCTTTGAAAGTGAAGTAGGCTTCGATATCTTCCAGCATATCGGAACCAGTCAACGCTACCAGGGACACGTTTACGGGATTCGCTCCGAGTGGAACAGAAGGAACCATATCGTTGGTGTCTGGTTCTTCAAACCGCTCCAACGAACCAGGGTATTCAAGGAATTGTCCGCCAACCTGAGAAATACCAGCAGTCATTTGTTTCTTCGTTTCCTTGTTGTCTCTAGGTAACTAAGCAACTAAGCAACGGAGGCAGGTAGCAGCAAACCTTGCAACTGTGTATTCAGTTGCTCGATTTTGTCTGCATGCGGGAACCACTGGTTTGCATCCAGTGTTTCCACTTTCTCCACCATCAGCCGCGTTTCGTCCACGATCTGTTGCGCCAAATGGAGAACATCTGGATGAATGGTAGACGCTGCTACTGGTTGAGAATCCATTTGTTCATTTCCGTCATTCCAGCTTTGCCAGCACCGTAGGCAATGAGTTTCTGCATTGCTACGATTCCAACTGCAAGCGCCAGAAGGAACACAAACGGATGATCAAGCGACTCCACGAGTTTCATTCGGTAGATCCAATCGCATTAGTTTCTCCACTCGTTGCCCACCATTCAAACGTTCATAGAATACGAAGTCATATCCATGTGGAGCATGTGACATATGTGGTCCATGCTTTCGCATGTATTCAATATCTTCTTCGTACTCCAACGTGAAGATGTAATACTTCGTTGCTTCTGTCAAAGTGGGAAGTGGAATTGATCGTGGACGTTGAGTAGAAATCAATGCAGACATATACCGTTCACGTCCAGCACGGATAACCTGCAACACCCGTCTGTCAGTATGTCCCGATAGGCCACCACCAGTAATTAGATCGTAGTATTCGTCTACGTATAGGAGTGTTGGACTGGTTTCATGTGAAGAACGAAACAATTTCCGCGTGGCTTCAAACGCTTCTTCTTCGAAACCATCCACTTCGTGTGCATTGGGATAAAGCGATTGGAGTACCACACAGCGCGTAAACCGAAAAGCTGGCATGACTTGCGATGCCTTATGCACAGCAATTGAACCATTGATAGTGTCACCCTTTGCCCACTTCGGGTAATAGAGAGTCCACCCGTTTCGTTTGTGTGTTGCGCGGTATCGCGGTTTCGAGTCCACTATCAAAACGCGCGAGTTTCGATACTCCTTGAGAAATCGTCTCACCAGTTCCGTTGATAAAGTGGACTTTCCACAACCCGTTTGTCCAATGCAGACTCCGCGTTGTCCTGGTTCTAGTGAGAAACTCATTTATGCCGCTTCGTTTTCGAATTTCAGCCACTCCGCGAAATCCGCTTCCGTGACTTTTGGATCCGACACTTTGTCAAATGCTTGCGCCATTACGTTGCAAAGATCACGGAGTGTTTTCGGATCCACTTCATTCACTTTGCTGCGAATCAATGGCATCATTCCCAACATCATGCCAATCATTGGTCCGTCATTTCCCATTCGAACGCGAACCAAATCAATTAGCTGAACCATTTTGCGATTGGTTTCCTTGGACTCCACGGTACTGATACTGGTTGAGTCCTGAAACTCCCGAATCGGTGACGTGTCCGTTAGTGGCAACGGTCGGAACCTCCACTGTTTCTTTCTTCATTGTGGTGATGCGGATTACGTATGCGCTCATTACGGTAATGATTGCAATTGCATCAGCAGCATCACCAGGCTTCATCTTCTTCAGCAATTCCTTTGGAATGTGCCGCGCGGCAATCCTTCCCAAAGGTTCACCAATTGCTTGTCGTTCCTCCGCTTCCATTGGAGGAATGTGAAGCTTGTTATCCAATCCAGCAGATATGGCACCCAACAGCATAACCATTGCAGCTTGGAACACCACAATGTCATTACCGCTGAAAATGCTTTGTGGGAGTCCGTCACCCATTGAATGACCACGCTTCAATGCGCGGTTACCAGTGACTTCTTCACCACATCCACAAGCACACAACTTGCGTACTTTGGGTGCTGCTGGTTCCTCCGATGGATCCTGTTCTGATTGTGGGAATGCGGAGTCTACTTCAGTTGGCGTGAGTAATTCGAAATCATCTACCGCCAAAACGATGCCTCCGTTTCGTTGTTTCTTCGTGATGTTCTGGTTCTGGTTCCTCCGTTGGTTCGATTTCCTCCACTACTGGTTCTTCCACTTCCGCTGTTAGCGCGTGTTCAATTTCTGTGATTCTGTTATTGAGGCTATCAACGAATTCGTGACTTGCGTACTCGGAATGAGTATGTCCAACGGGAGAGTATTCTGGATGGGAGTGCCCTTCAACTTTCGCTTCGACTTCGGCAACTTCCGATTCCACTTCCCGTATGGATTCGGTATGTTCTTCTTCGGCACGCGCTTCCTCCAGAACCTCTTTCACTTCCTCCGCTACTTCTTCAGCAACGGACTCCGTGTGTTCATGTTCTACGTGTACTTCCGTCTCAGTCATTCGTTCCTTTGTTCCTTTGTTCTCTGTAGACAACTAAGCAACGAAGCAACGAAGCTATTCGTTCATTCGTTCCTTCCTTCCCTCTAGACAACGAAGCAACGAAGCAACGAAGCCAGACGTGTGATTGTTGAAGTCCACTGAATGGTGACATGAAAAATCCCGTACCCAAACGGATACGGGATTCGGATATTGGACTAACTATGTGATCCATATATCCTCCGCATGAACCACTCCAACCCATCAGGATGCAAGTAGCTTTCGCTACTGAATATGTGAGTGCATCACCTATCAGATCGAATGAGCGGATCGCAAACGCTACTCGGGTTCACATCCACCCACCATTGCCTAAATGTGTGGAGGAACTATCTGACAACTGACGGAGTATTGGAGTGTTCAAGTGCGCTGGTGGGAGAACCAGACACCTATAGTCTACCAGTTGTCGGTTCCACAACCCACTTCGTTTCCATTCGGTTACCAGGGAACAAGCTGGTGGGAACGAGTGGGCGGGGGTACACTGGAAGTGGACTGGCGTTACGGGATCCGTTGGGAGTAGTGGAAACCAAAATGTCAGTGAGTTACTTGTTCACTTGCAAAGATCAATAGATCGCAAACAAGTTTGCAAGTTGAGTTATACGGTGAGAAACCGTTGAGTCGGATTCCCAAGAACACTCATTCCAATAAATGACTCCATAAAGGGAATCCTACATTGGCGGGTGTGCGGCTTGAGTGGGTGGATGCTCCGTAGTAGGACACCCATTCATTCATGTTCGTACACTGACCAAATGGGAGAATACATTGCCTACATTCGAAGCGATAGACGTACCTGATGAACTGTTCCCTATTTCACGCGGTAAGCGTGGTTCATACAAAACAAAACCACTTCGCATAGTTACAGACTTCGAACCTCTGGATGAGTCCCAAATCAATCGCGAATTTGAATTGGTGACTCCAGAATACTTTGATAGTCTCCCTAGTGAATACTCCCACAAATCCAATTCATCGGACTCCACAAGTCGCAAGCCAGTTTGCTTTGTGGATGGGGAAGGTGCGAATGATGGTGAGAAAACCGTAGCGACTCGCAAACGTCATTTGAGACGTTGGGTACAGAAACAGAACTACGCATTGTTGGGTGCAACCCTCCAATCTGGTGAATACCGATGCATTGTTGGGGAGAACAACACTGCACAATTATCCACCAAACAATGCTTGGACTTCGTTCTGTCACTCCCTGGTGATCACGTCCTGATTGGTTACGCACTCACGTATGACATTGAACACTGGTTGAAGGATCTACGTGGTGAGAGACATAAGGACTTTCCAGATCGCATGGCACCAATGGAGCGACTGATGCGAACACAAGCTGTGTGGTGGCATGGATACCGAATTCACTACATACCCAACAAGATATTCACGATCGGGAAGTACAAGGGGAAAAAGAAAATTGCTTCCAGATCCGTGTATGACACATTTGGTTTCTATCAATCATCATTCAAGTCCGCAATCCGAAGCTGGAGTATTGGCACTCCAGAAGAATGGGAATTCATTGATCGGATGAAGGATGCGCGTGCAGACTTCGGACCAATAACGGAAGAAACCAAACAGTACAACAATATGGAGGGTATCCACGGTGTTGCGATGTTTCGAAAACTACGGGACGAATACACCAAAATGGACCTTCGCGTACCACGTCCAGTTGGCGCTGGAAGTATTGCCTCCGCAATGTTTCGAAAACACGGAGTGGAACAGTATTATCCGACAAGAGAATTACTACAGAGAGAAGTTATGCTCTCTCTTTATTTTGGAGGAAGATTCGACATCACGCGTACTGGATTTGTCGGAGACGTATTTGAGTACGATATCAATTCCGCCTATCCGTACATTGCAAGTACGCTACCGTGCCTTCGATGTGGTAGGTATGTTGTGGCGAATGGATTTGGAAGGGAACCTCACTCCCTATGGTTAGTAAGGTGGAAGGATAATGGAACAAAGTGGAGTCCGTTTCCATATCGTACTGACGGCGGACATATTCGGTACTATGCAAGTGGAGTCGGATATTACTTCACTGATGAAGTTCTTGCAGCAAGACGATTGGACCCTTCTATTGAAATTCTGGATGGATTCCGATTCGAGCAAGGATGTGACCATTCGCCATTCGGCTGGATTACAGAGTATTACCGCCTCCGACAAGAAATGGTCCGAAACGGAGATTTTGGAGAAAAGGTTATCAAGTTAGGTTTGAATTCCGTTTATGGGAAGTTGGCGCAATCCAAAGGAAGAAACCCGCGATGGCAACAATTGATTTGGGCGGGATTGATTACAAGTGGAACACGCGCAATGATCATGAATGGAATTGCACAGAATCCAGACGCAATTGTGAAAGTGGCAACCGATGCGTTGTTCTCAACTGTTCCGTTGGATCTGGACATTGACGAATACAAGCTTGGTGCTTGGAAATCCGAAACGCTCTACGATCTATTGGTGTTGGGTAATGGAGTCTATCAGTCAACAGGTTCCAGTAACCCCAAACACGCTGATGGAGTGGCTAAGAATCGCGGCTTTGATAGAGAGTCCAGAGTCATGTTCGATTGGGACGTTATCAGAGAGAACTACCGAAACGGAATCACCAGCACAGTAATGAAGCATGAATTCAGACGCTTCGTGAAAGCATTCCATGAACGGAAATTGGAGGAACGCTGCAATTGGATAGATAGCGAAGTGGAATTGAGAATGGACATTCAGAAGATGAAGCGTGTTATGGGTGAGGAAATCTGGCCGGCCGTGAATCCGACACCTAACGTGATCAGTGGTCCTGCAAAGATCCGCAATCTGAACGTCCCTGGTGAGACTCGTTCCGTCGTTGATTCGTTGGCTACAGAGAACGAAGAAACGAACGAACGAAGTTGACAGTGGGTAGTACACTGGAAGTGGAGAGGATACCTCTCTAGGGAGAACACAGATGGGTACAGAAGGTACTCGCATGGAACTGGACTTTCCGAAGTCCGTAGTCACTGCTGGTGGTCGGGTGGAGATTTACCCGAATGGTCCCGATCTGGAATCCGTGGTAGCTAAGCTGTTCGAAGCCAACCACAACATCACCGTCCACATCATTGTGGAGGAAGTGGGTGGAACGCAGACGGTATGCAACTTTGTAGATCCAAACGAAAGCGAACGCTATCGTTGGCCTTGTCACCAGTACGTGATAGACGGTATTTGTCCCGAAGAAGCGAAGCACGAAGAAAAGCGAAACAAGTTTCTCCAGCCAGACTTGTTGGAACTGGCATGAGTACATCGGAATTCAACGACGAAATCAGAGATCGCTACTACGCTTTCGTCAGAGAATTCCACATTCCAGAGTCGCCAGATACCCGCGTGAGTTTCTCACGCGGGTTCTTCTTAGGCGCTCAGTACGCAATGCGTACCAGTTCTAGATTGTCGCCACACATTGCCAGATTCATTGAATTCATGATGTGGCTGACAGAACGGGAGAACGATGATAGTGATGTGGAGAATTCCTGAACCAGACGATTTGGAATGTCTGGTGATGCCACACGTTGACGAAATGGCGAAGTTGGAACTGGATGCAATCTACGAATTGCTATCCAGTGACTGGAGTACCAATCGGGAAAGTGGAATGATTGGACTCCAGCAGTTCCTTGAACACGTTCACGTTCTACAGACTCACTCCGATGAACACCGTAACTGATCGCTCATTGATTGGTACGGAGTGGGTGAAAGTGGATGCGAAACACGCGGG
>Ga0126381_100004733_pt1 | contig 14854 bp, 21 predicted proteins | sample PanSoiMetPlot_28_FD_96465 | JGI IMG/M metagenome (GOLD analysis project Ga0126381, IMG submission 96465) | Tropical forest soil microbial communities from Panama - MetaG Plot_28 | ecosystem: Environmental > Terrestrial > Soil > Tropical forest > Bulk soil | place: Panama | collected 2016-02-17
ATAGCCGTGGCGCTCTTTGAGCGTGGGCATCACGTGCTCTTTATAGTAACGGCGAAATTCGTTCTCCATACTACTAAACTACCCCTATTTGCGCGCCCCTTCGCTGCGCTCGGGTCGTTTCCCCTTTTTGCCTCTTTCTGATTTTTCACCCTTCTCTGGTTTCTCCCGCTCGAGCAATCGCACGTTAGAAATATGAATTGGGCCTTCACGCTCCGCGATCTTACCGCTCGGGTTGTCCTGCGATTTGCGGAGGTGCTTCTTGATAATGCGAACACCTTCGACCAACACGCGCTGTTTCCCTGCAAATACCGCGAGAATCTTTCCCGAAGAGCCGCGGAAATTCCCGGAAATAACCTCGACGTGGTCGCCTTTCTTAACGTGACACTTGATGCGATTCATAGAACCTCGGGGGCGAGCGAGACAATTTTCATGAAATTGCGCTCGCGCAATTCGCGTGCGACTGGCCCGAAGATGCGGGTGCCGCGTGGATTCAAGTCCTTATCGATAATGACGATGGCGTTGTTATCAAAGCGAAGCAGTGAGCCGTCCTCGCGCCGGATTGACTGTTTCGTGCGAACGAGAACCGCGCGCACTACTTCGCCCTTCTTCACAGTGCCAGTGGGGCTGGCTTCCTTCACGTTGGCGGTGATCACGTCGCCGATGCCGGCGTAACGCGTCCGTTTGCCGATCACGCCGATCATCGTCGCCATGCGCGCGCCACTGTTGTCTGCCACATCCAATCTGGATCGAATTTGCACCATAGAAATTCTACTTTTGAATAACTTCCACAAGCCGCCATCGCTTCAGCTTGCTTAGCGGCCGCGTTTCCATGATGCGAACAGTGTCTCCGGGCTTTGCCTGGTTCTGTTCGTCGTGGGCATAAAATTTTTTCATTTGCTTGACGATCTTGCCAAATTTCGCGTGCGGCACGCGCGTGACTGTCCGCACCACGATGGTTTTGTTCATGCCGCTGGAAACCACCTCGCCTGTGCGCGTCTTCCGCGCAGCGCGGGATACCGGATCGGCTTGATTTGATGTTGGTGAAGATTGTTGCTCGCCCATGATCTACTCTCTCTCGGTTTTGTGAGTGCGCTGCGATAGCTCTGTTTCAATTCGGGCGAGGTCGCGCCGCAGTAAGCGCAGTCTGCTGGGCTGCTCAAGCTGACCGCTCTGCTGTTGCAAACGCAGATGCAGACTTTCCTGGCGCAGGTCGCGCCGTTTGGTTAGCAACTCGTCCATCCCAAGCTCCTTCAGTTCTTTCATTTTCATGGCGTTAAGCAGCCCTTACGCGATGCCGTGTGAGAAATTTCGTGCGCACAGGCAACTTGTCCGCCGCGAGGCGCAGCGATTCGCGCGCAACGGATTCGGAGACGCCATCGAGCTCAAACAAAATGTTGCCGGGCCGCACCGTGGCGACCCAAAACTCGGGCTGCCCTTTGCCCTTCCCCATGCGCGTTTCCGGTGGACGCGCGGTGACCGGCTTATCAGGGAACACACGAATCCATAGTTTGCCTTTGCGCTTCATGTTGCGAGTGAGCGCGACGCGCGCGGCCTCCAGTTGTGTATTGGTAATCCAGGCGCGTTCCAGCGTTTGCAATCCAAACTCGCCAAAATCAATTCTCAGATTACGCGAAGCCGTTCCCGTTCGGCTGCCACGCTGGGCCTTCCGATACTTCACGCGTTTGGGCATTAATGGCATAAAAATCCTCTTACACTTCAGCTGGCTCGGGTGGCGGCGGCGGCGGTGTGGCAGACGTGGCGGGTACTTCCGCTGGTCGCTCTTCTTTTCTACAGATCCAACATTTCACCCCAATTTTTCCGTAAACCGTATTGGCCTCGGCAAAGCCATAATCAACTGGCGTGCGCAGTGTGTGTAGCGGAATTTTTCCTTCCCGATACCATTCCGAACGCGAGATCTCAGCGCCGTTTAATCGCCCGGAGCTACGGATCTTGATTCCCTCTGCGCCAAAGTCCATTGCCACTTGCACTGCTTTTTTCATCGCGCGCCTATACGCTATGCGACGTTCGATCTGCAGCGCCACGTTTTCGGCAATCAGTTGCGCATCGAGTTCTGGTGTTTTGATTTCCTGGATGTCGATTTTTACCTGTTTGCCATCGGCCATCTTGGAGATTTCTTCCGTCATCTTTTCGATTTCTGCCCCCTTGCGTCCGATCACAATGCCCGGACGTGCGGTGTGAATGGTTACGCGAATAGAGTTCCAAGCCCGCTCAATCACGATTTTCGAAACCGCGGCAAATTGCAGCTTCTTCTTCACGTAATCGCGAATCTTCAGATCGTTGTGCAGAAACGATGGGTATTCCTGCGGCGAGGCGTACCAGCGCGATCGCCAGTCGCGATTCACATTCAGGCGGAACCCAATTGGATTGACTTTTTGTCCCATAATGTTGCTACTCCGCTCCCCATTCGCTGTCATGCCGAGGGAAGTCGATGGATGCCGCGGCAACCCCCAACGCTGCGCCTGGGTCAGAATGACAGTTCATCGTTAACTTATTTGTTTGATTTTTTACTCCTACTTTTGTCGGGTTTTCTCTCAGCCGGTGCGGATTCAGTCGCTTCGCTCCTAATCTTTTTCTTTGCAGCTTTCTTCCCCTGTTTTTGCTTCGCCTTTCGTGTTTCTCGCGTTTCGATTGCAATCTCGTCGGAAAGTACAATGCGAATATGACTGGTGCGCTTCAGAATTCGGCTCGCACTGCCGCGAGCACGCGCCATGATCCGCTTGAACGTTGGGCCTTCCCCGACCGTCGCTTCCTTCACGACTAAGCCATCAGGTTTCAGATTCGCGTTGTTCTCTGCGTTAGCGATGGCGCTTTTGAGGGTTTTGCTGATGAGAAACGCCGCTTTCTTCGGCGTGAACGTAAGTAGATCGAGCGCCGCCGAAACCGGTAGACCCTGAATCTCACGCGTGACTTCACGCACCTTGAAGGGCGAAATCCGCGCATACTTATATGTTGATCTAACTTCCATTATCTCAAACTTACATCGGGTTGCACATCTACCTGGAGACGGTCCCCCACTTTAATTTTGTCCTTCTTCGAATCCATGTCCTGAACGACGGCGCCGCAAATTTTCTCCCGCACATCGACTACCCGCAAGGTCGCGATCTTTCGATCATCGCGCATCACTCGCATTGGCATGCCGATCTTCACTCCCTGTTTCTCGCCAAGGTTGCCGACGATAAATGACCACTCCTCCTTCACGCTGATCACACTGCCATCCATCAAAGTCGGCTCGGGAACCTCCGCCGGGTTTGTCGATTTCGTAATCAACTCGTTGGTACCGCGCAATTGCGTTTCCACATCCATCCGCGCCTGCGCATCAACGCCCTGCGACATTTTCAGGTAGTGCAAGATTGCTTCGTTTAGTCGCAGCATCTGGTCGCGGTACTCGTCACGGGATTTCTGCGCCAACTGGAGATCACTTACTGCCGCCAGTAAACGCTGCTCGAGTTTCGCTCGATCCTTATTCGCCGACGCCAAGCCCAGCGCTTCCATTCTCAGTTCGAGATCGGAATACCTGCGACGCAACTCTTCCGCCTCTGCATTCGATTCGGCCAAGCTACTCGTCAAAGCCTTAAGCGATTCCTGCGCAATCGATAATTGCTTTCGCAATTCTCCAGTTTCCGCCGCGGCAGCCTGCGCCGTCGCCGATTGCATACCGGTTTGACTCTTGGATTCTGACAAAGAACTGTTCCCCTGCGCGTATGCGCAAACCCCAATTGCAAATTGCAAATTCAAAATTGCAAATTGGACTATCCCGCGACATCGCCGCGAGCTGCCAATCCGCAATCTGCAATTCGCAATCCGCAAATTATTTCGTGACCTTCGCCGTGTGCGAACCGTGTTTCCTGAACACGCGTGTAGGCGAAAATTCGCCGAGCTTGTGACCAACCATGTTCTCTGTGACAAAAACGGAATTGAATGTTTTCCCGTTATGCACCAGGAACGTGTGGCCGACAAAGTCCGGCGTCACCATCGAGCGCCGCGACCAGGTTTTGATCGGTTTCTTTGCACCCGACGCGTTCATCTTATCGATCTTCCCAAGAAGATGCGACTCGACGAAGGGTCCTTTCTTTAGCGATCTAGCCATAAATTGCAAGTGATTCGTTAACCGAGATTCGTCACATCGAGAATCGGGAATCGCACGACTCTCGATTCAGCAGTTACGATTCACGGCTACATTTTCTTTTTCGCTCGTCTCCTTTCCAAAATGAATCGATCGCTCGGCTTATGTTTTGAGCGGGTTTTGTAGCCTTTGGCCAATTGTCCCCACGGGCTGACTGGATGATGGCGACCGCCGCCGCCCTTTGATTTCCCCTGACCGCCACCCATCGGATGATCGATCGGATTCATCACCATGCCGCGCACGTGCGAACGGCGACCTCGCCAGCGAGTGCGTCCTGCTTTGCCGCTTGAAACGTTCATGTGGTCGACATTGCCGACCTGACCAACGGTCGCGAAGCAGTTTTCATGAATCCGACGAATTTCGCCCGACGGCAATTTCACAAGCGCATAGCCCGCCTCTAGTGCAGTAAGCGTCGCCTGTTGCCCGGCCGAGCGCGCGACCTGCCCGCCGCGTCCCGGAGTCAATTCAATGTTGTGAACGTTCGTGCCAAGAGGAATCGCCCGAAGCGGCAGCGAATTTCCCAATTCAGGTGTAACGTCACTTCCAGCATTAACGGTCGCTCCGACTTTAAGTCCGTTCGGTGCGAGAATATAGCTGAGTTCGCCGTCAGAATACTTGATGAGAGCAATGCGGGCGGAGCGGTTCGGGTCATATTCGATCCCGACCACTTCGGCCGACACACCGTGCTTGCGACGTTTAAAATCGACCTTGCGATATTTCTGCTTGTGCCCGCCGCCGATGTGGCGCGATGTCATCCGACCGTAGTTGTTGCGGCCCCCCGTTTTTTTCTTCGGCTCAATCAGACTCTTTTCAGGGCGCCACTTCGTGATTTCGTCGAACGTAGGCAGCGATTTGAAACGTAGCGTAGGCGTTAACGGGCGGAACTCTTTCAAGGCCATAACTTCTCGCGATCAGATCAGATCGATCTTGTCGCCCTCCTTCAAAGTTACGATTGCTTTCTTCCACCGCGGACGCCGACCCACCGGTCCACGCAGTCGCTTCTCCTTGCCGGCGTAATTGCAGGTGTTCACATCGACAACGGTTTTTTGAAAAAGCCTTTCGATTGCATTCTTGATCTGAAACTTGTTCGCCTTTGGGCCGACGCGAAAGACATACTTGTTCTGCTTTTCGCTCATCAGCGTTGATTTTTCCGTCAACGACGCGGTCTTAATTATCTCGTGTGGTTCGTTCATTTTATTGCGCGGCAGCTTTGCGTGCCTGCGGACGTGTCCTTTCAGCCAGTTTTTCCAAGGCCTTCTGCGTAACGAGAATTTTCTGAAACCCCAACAACTGCTCGGTGTTCACGTCTGAAGCGGTGGCAAGTCTTACTGGCTTTACGTTGCGAGCCGATTTGTAAGTTTTTTCGTCAAACGAATCGGAAACAATAAGCACTTTCTTCGCATCCGTCTGTTCCCTGAGAAGATTGATGAACGTCTTCGTCTTCAACTGTGGTACGACGAAGTTATCGATCGTCAAAACATCGCCGGCGTTGATGCGTTCGCTCAGCGCTTTGCGAAAGGCGAGTCGTCGAACTGACTTTGCAACTTTCTTCGAATAATCGCGGGGCTTCGGACCAAAAACCACGCCGCCCCCGCGCCATATCGGCGACGACTTGTAACCGGCCCGGGCGCGACCTGTTCCCTTTTGCCGCCACGGTTTCGCTCCTGACAAATCGACTTCGGCTTTGGTTTTTGTGTTGGCGGACCCGGAACGCCGAGCCGCGCGCGTGGCCACGATAACGTCGTGCACAGCCTGCGTGCCGCGGCCATCCTCAATGACATCGATCTTTGCTTCTTTCGCCGCGGCTTTGGTCAAAACTTTCGTGCTCATTTGTTCTGCGCCATTTCACGTAGCGTTTTCGGCTTCTTGGCCTTCTCTTCTTGCTCGTGCTTGCGATGCTCAGCATGTAATGCCAGCAGGCGTTCCGGATGTTTAATGGCCGGTCTCACAATCACATAACTGCCGTTCGCGCCTGGCACCGCGCCACTTACCAAAATGGTTTTTTCTGCTTCGCGCACCTGCATGACCTGAAGATTTTGCACCGTTACCCGCTGATCGCCCATGTGCCCGGGCATTCCCTGGTTCTTCCAAATGCGCCCCGGCGTAGAACGATTGCCGACTGCGCCGATGCGACGATGCATTTTCGAACCGTGCGCCGCGCCTTGTCCGGCAAAGTTGTGCTTCTTCATCACGCCTTGGAAACCTTTGCCTTTGGAGCGGCCAATTACATCGACGAAATCGCCGGGCTGAAATTGCGTAACGCTTAAGTTAATCTCACCTTCGGAAAGATTATTTTGCAGGCGGAACTCGCGCACAAATCTTTGCGGCTCGACACCGGCCTTCTTGAACTCACCGATTAACGCCTTGGTCACTCGCGATTCCTTCTGCTCGCCGAACCCGATCTGAACAGCCGAATAACCCTCATTCTCTTCGGTCAAACGGCGCAGCAAAACGTTATCGCCAGCTGCGATCACGGTCACTGGACATAGGCGCCCCTTGCCGTCGTAAACGCTGGTCATACCAATTTTTTGTCCAAGTAAGCCGATGCTCATGACCGTTCGATTGTAAATGTTTCAGAGGCGCCTCCGCTTAAATTTTAATCGTAATGTCAACGCCCGCGGGCAGGTTCAGTTTCTTTAGTTCGTCGACTGTCTTTGCGGTGGGCTCGATGATATCCAACAGCCGCTTGTGAGTGCGAATTTCAAATTGTTCCATCGATTTCTTGTCCACGTGCGGCGAACGATTCACGGTGAACTTTTCGATCAACGTCGGCAGCGGAATCGGTCCGGCCACGCGTGCGCCGGTTCGCTTGGCAGTATCCACAATTTCTATGGCCGATTGATCCAGCATGCGGTGGTCGAATGCCTTCAGGCGAATTCGAATGCGCTGGCCATTACTCATTTGGCCTCCTTTTGATCAAGGATCGCCGCCACCAGATTCGCAGGGACCGGCTCAAAGTGTGACGGCTCCATCGAATAACTCGAGCGGCCTTTCGACAACGACCGGATCGCCGTGGCGTATCCGAACAACTCTGCGAGCGGCACTAGCGCGTGAATCATCACTACGTTTCCACGTGTCTCGATGCTGTTGATCGCGCCCCGTCGCCGGCTCAAGTCGCCGCAAATGTCGCCCTGATATTCTTCCGGTGTGATGTTCTCCACTTTCATGATTGGCTCGAGCAGAATGGGTTTGCCCTGCCTGAAGCCGTCTTTCATGGCAAAAATCGACGCCATCTTGAACGCGATCTCGCTGGAGTCGACTTCATGGAACGAGCCGTAAACGATGTCCACCTCAACATCCACAACAGGATAACCGCCGAGTACGCCGTTGAGCACGGCTTCATCAATCCCTTTCTTTACCGCCGGGATGTATTCTCTCGGAATGATGCCTCCCACAATCTTGTTCTCGACTGTGAGGCCCTTGCCGCGCGCGGCCGGACGCACGTCCACTTCCACGTGCCCATACTGACCACGGCCGCCTGATTGCTTGATCAATTTGCCAACGCCATGCGCGTTGCTGGTGATCGTTTCTCGATACGCGATCTGCGGCTTTCCGGCGTTTGCGTCAACTTTGAATTCGCGGAACATGCGGTCGCGAATGATTTCCAGGTGCAACTCACCCATTCCCGCGATGATCGTCTGGCCGGTATCTTCGTGCGTATAGACGCGGAAGGTTGGATCTTCCTCGGCAAGCCGTTGTAATGCGGTCGCCATCTTTTCCTGGTCCAATTTCGTCTTCGGCTCAATCGCCATCGAAATAACCGGATCGGGGAAAGACGGCGGCTCGAGAAGAATCGGATGATCCTCATCGCAGAGCGTGTCGCCCGTTGTAATATTTTTGATCCCGACAATCGCAGCGATATCACCTGAGTAACAGGTTTCGATGTCTTCGCGTTTGTCCGCCTGAATCTGAATTAAACGCGAAATCCGCTCACGTTTGTTCGTGCGCGGATTGTACACAGTGTCGCCTTTGCTGAGGGTGCCGGAGTAAACGCGGAAGAACACGAGTTTACCGACAAACGGATCACTCCATAACTTGAATGCGATTGAACAGAACGAGCCGTTGTCGTCGGTGACCGCTTCCATTGGCTCGCCTGTGTCGGGGTTTTGGCCCTTGGCCGGGGGAATATCGAGCGGGCTTGGCAGGTAATCGACTACTGCGTCGACCAAATATTGAATACCGATATTCTTGAGAGCTGAACCGCCGATCACCGGCACAAACTTGTTAGCGATCGTTTGCCGCCGAATGCCAGCCTTCAACAACTCCGGGATGACTTCGCGCTCTTCGAGCACCGCCTCGGCAACTTCGTCGTCGATGTTGGACACTTGTTCGATCAGTTCTTTGCGCGCTTTCTCAACCGTATTCACGTATTCCTTCGGCACGTCAGTCACTTCATAGGTCGACCCGAGCTGATCGTTCTCGGAATAAATAATTGCCTTTTTGTTAATGACATCGAGCTGGCCTCGCAGTTGATCTTCTTTTCCGAGCGGCAGCAAAACAGGCCATGCGTTCGCGCCAAGTTTTTTGTGGATGCTATCCACCGACATCTCGAAATCTGCGCCGACCCGGTCCATTTTGTTGATAAATGCCAGACGCGGCACGTTGTACTTGGTCGCCTGACGCCAGACCGTTTCGGATTGCGGCTGCACGCCCGCCACGCCGTCGAAAACAGCAATGGCGCCGTCGAGCACACGTAACGAACGTTCCACTTCCGCGGTGAAATCGACGTGTCCCGGCGTATCAATTATGTTGATGCGCTGCTTGACGCTCTCGAAAATCTTGTAAACGCCTTCTTCTTTGCGTTGCGCCCAAGTGCAAGTTGTCGCTGCAGACGTGATCGTGATGCCCCGTTCGCGCTCCTGTTCCATCCAATCGGTGACGGTGGTGCCCTCGTGCACTTCACCCATTTTGTGGATCATGCCGGTGTAAAACAGAACGCGCTCGGTAATCGTTGTTTTGCCGGCATCGATGTGTGCCGCGATCCCGATGTTCCGCGTTCGTTCAAGCGCAAACTTGCGATCCGGCGAGTTCGGATTTTTCGCTGGGGCTTTCTTCTGTTCCATTGTCGCCGTCGCCATAATTGTCACCACCTGAAATGCGCAAATGCACGGTTCGCCTGGGCCATCTTATGTGTGTCGTCGCGTTTTTTGATGGCGTTGCCCTGGCCAGCCGCCGCGTCTTTGAGTTCTTGAGCGAGCGCGTCAGCCAATCGTAACCCCTTACGGCCGTCAGCAAATTTCACGATCCAGCGCGTGGCTAGCGAAATTTGCCGCGCGGGCGTAACTTCCATTGGCACTTGATATGTCGCCCCACCGACTCGGCGCGAGCGAACCTCAAGCCGCGGACGGACGTTTTCGACCGCCTTGTTTACAATTTCCAGCGGATCGACTGAATCAGATCCTTCGCGCGATTTATCGATCGCGGTATAGACAACCCGTTCGGCGAGCGATTTCTTTCCCCGCTTCATTACCGTAGTAATCAAACGGGCCACTGCCGGACTCCCATATCGGGAATCGACATGCTCCTCTTTTTTGTGAACTCTCCTCCGCCGCGACATTGTCGATCGTTTGTTTCAAATTTGATTTTACTTTATTTGGCCGCTGCCGGCGCGGGCTTCGCCGCGCCGCCTCCACTGGCCGCCCCACCCTTCGGCCGCTTTGCCCCATATTTGGAGCGACCGCGCCGCCGACCGTCCACACCCAGTGCATCAAGGGTTCCGCGCACAATGTGATAGCGTACACCAGGCAAATCCTTCACGCGTCCGCCGCGCACGAGCACGATTGAGTGCTCCTGCAAATTGTGCCCCTCACCCGGAATATAGGCAATCACTTCCTGGCCATTCGTCAATCGCACTTTCGCCACCTTGCGCAGGGCAGAATTCGGCTTCTTCGGCGTGCGCGTCATTACTTGCACACAGACACCGCGCCGCTGCGGACAACCAGCCAGTGCCGGTGACTTTGATTTCACCGATACCTTCCGGCGTCCTTTTCGAATCAGCTGATTGATGGTGGGCATCTGGCAATCCTAAAAACAATACGCCGCCAAACGTCTTTATTCCGGCGACAAAAAACCCGCTTCAGGCCACGCAATAAACTCTTTCACGCGCCTGATGCGGTAAACACGCAACATAGAGGGAAAAACGCGCTCTGCAAAGAATATTTTGCGCGTTCGATTGTCATTCGGAGCCAAGTCGAGGAATCTCTAAGTCAATACCCAAAATGTTCGAACTACGCGTACAGGATCGACAGACCAAGGCACGATGCGGCCGGCTAAACACAGCACATGGCGCAATCGACACGCCTGCGTTTATGCCGGTGGGAACGCACGGAACGGTAAAAGCCGTCAGCCCAGGAGAGCTGCGCGAGTTGAACGCACAAATCATCCTCGGAAACACCTATCACTTATTCGTTAGGCCGGGACTCGACGTGATCGAAAGCCTTGGCGGATTGCATAATTTCATGAGTTGGGATGGCCCGATTCTCACTGACAGCGGCGGATACCAGATTTTCTCGCTCGCGAAGTTGCGTCAAATCACTGAGGAAGGTGTGGAATTTCAGAATCACATCGACGGTGCACGGGCATTCATTTCGCCGGAGATCGCCATGGAAGTTCAAGCTGTGCTGGGAAGCGACATCGCGATGGTGCTAGATGAATGCGTTCCTTATCCGTGTGAGTACGACTACGCCGCGAAAAGCGCTGAGTTGACGAAGCGGTGGGCAAATAGGTGCAAGGAAGCACATGTCGTCATCCCGAACGAAATCGAAGGATCTCGTGAAGCTAGTTTAAAGGTTTCGCCACGGGATTCCTCAAGTGCACTTCGCTCCGTTCGGAATAACGACAAGGGGCGCCAGCTCCTGTTTGGAATAATTCAGGGCGGAACATTTCAAGATCTGCGGCGTGAATCTGCGGAGGCCATCGTGGAGCTTGGTTTCAATGGCTACGCGATCGGCGGCGTGAGCGTCGGTGAACCGGAAGAGGAAATGATGGCGGCGGTTGAGTCAGTTGAACCGTTTCTGCCGGCCGATAAGCCGCGTTACGCCATGGGACTCGGCACGCCGCCGCAATTGCTGGAAATGATCGCGCGCGGGATGGACATGTTCGACTGCGTGCTGCCGACGCGCCTGGCACGCAATGGAACTGCGTTCACCCCAACAGGTACGCTGAATTTAAAGAACGCAGAGTTCGCATTGGACAAACGACCAATAGAAGAAAACTGCGCATGCGAAGCGTGCCGCGGATTCGCGCGCGGCTACATTCGACACCTCATTAAGGCGGAGGAAATACTGGGACTGCGTCTGATCACGTTGCACAATTTACATTTTTATCTGAATCTCATGAGCCAAACCCGCGCTGAAATCAGAAGCGGGACGTTCGACCAATTCCGCAAGGGCTTCGTTGCAGAATACAAAGCGCGAGATACAGCGACGGCCGAATAAAGGTCAATCTGCCTGCACTGCGCTTACTGCCGCGCGGAGATCGCTCACGAAATGTTTATATTCGCGCTGGCGCGATTCTTCATCAGGCTGGCGAAGAAGAGACGATGGATGAACGGTAGCGAGCACTCTGGGCGCCAGTTTGGATGACAACACTTTGCCGCGCTCGCGCGTCACGCGGAAAGACGGACCGAAAATCGTCTGCGCTGCGGTCGCGCCCATGGCGACTACCAGCTTGGGCTTGACTAGTCGTAACTCCGCTTCCAGCCACGGACGGCAGGCTGCAATCTCTCGCGAATTTGGTTTCTGATGGATCCTGCGTTTCCCACGCGGCTCCCACTTAAAGTGTTTTACCGCGTTCGTGACATAGACTTCGGTTCGATCAATTCCAGCTTCTTCGAGCGCTTGATCCATGATTTTCCCAGCCGGACCAACGAATGGCTTGCCCGCGACATCCTCGTAATCGCCCGGCTGCTCGCCAACCAGCATCATCGGCGCGTGCTTCGGACCTTCACCAAACACTGTTTGTGTAGCGCGCTTGTAAAGATGACATGCCTCGCAATCTTTCGCAGCCTCGCACAGAGCCGACCAGCTCATCGTGTCGGGCGGCTGTGCCGGTCGTGCGTATTCTTCGGTCTGTTGTGGCATCTCTATTGTTAATCGAATGCTACGCGTAATTCGTGTTTACGTGAATGTTCGCTAAGATCGGGAGGCCGCCCCGCGGTGTTCGGACAGCGCGGCAGGCTGTCTCTACCATGGAGTTACAAACGTCTCGCCTAATTCTCCGCCCATTTCGTGCGGACGATCTCGATATTTTGGCGACGCTGATGGCGAATCCGGAATTTATGCGTTTTTCGCTAGGGCCGTACACACGCGAGCAAACGCAGCGCATCCTGCGGAAATTTCTCTCCTGGCACGAAGCTGAATTACCTTCGCCCTTCGCAGTTATTCTTCGCGAAAATCCAGACGTTCTTGGCTATTGCGGTTTCCTCCATCACCCTGAAGTCCCCGAAGAAGTCGAAATTGGGTACAGGCTGCATTCCGCATATTGGAACCGTGGTCTGACTACGGAAGCGGCGCGCGCCGTGCGTGATCATGCGTTTGTCGACCTTAAGCTACCACGCGTGATTTCGCTGGTTCATCCAGAGAACATCCCCTCACGTCGCGTGGCGGAGAAAATTGGAATGACGGCAGAAAAGCAGATTATCTTTCGCGGTTTTCCGACGAATGTGTTTTCATTGTCGAGACATCGCTGGCTGGAGCTGCGTGGCGTTTAAGAAATTCCTTCGCCAGCGCGCGATACGCCTGCGCGGCGGGTCCACTCGAAGCGTATTCGAGGACAGATTTCCCAAAGCTCGGCGCCTCGCTCAGGCGCACGCTGCGGGGGATCACAGTTTCGTAAACGCGTTCACCGAAATGCTTTCGTACGTCAGCGACCACTTGCTGACTGAGGTTGGTTCGCGCGTCGAACATGGTCATAACTATTCCGCCCAGCTCCAGACGCTCGTTCGCACCTGAATCGAGTACTTGCTCGATCAGCCGGACAATTTTTACCAATCCTTCCAGCGCGAAATACTCGCATTGGATTGGAGTCAATAGCTCGTGCGCGGCGGCGAGTGCGTTGCTCATCAGGATTCCGAGCGACGGCGGACAATCCAGAAACACGAAGTCAAAAGTCTGATCGGCGTGGAGTGGTTTCAGTGTCTCCGCCAGACGTGTGAGATGATTTGGCATCCGCGCGATCTCTACCTCCGCGCCGGCCAAATCGATATTCGCGGGCACGATGAAGAGTCCTTCTCGCTGGGTTGGCAAAATTTTTTCAGTGATCGAGGCCTCACCAAGCAAGGGTTCGTAAAGGCTGATTTGCTCGACGTCCTGCAAACCAAATGAACTCGTCGCGTTTGCCTGTGGATCAAGATCGACAAGCAAAATCCGTCTGCCCATTTCAGCCAACGCAGCGCCGAGATTCACCGCTGTGGTCGTTTTGCCGACGCCGCCCTTTTGGTTAGCAATCGCGACAATTTTCATTCCGGGCAGTGAGCAATCGCTTTGAGTCGCATCATTATGCAGTCTTTCGAACGATGATGTTGCCGGTCGTCCAAAACGGAAACTAAATTTTTCGAATTTCAGATTTGGAATTTCAGCGGCAGCAGTTTAACGGTCACAAACAAAGTGAATGCTTCTCTAGAAAAGATCGAATCGCCATCGCGCTCGAAAATATCCGAAGGCGAACAGCCACTCATCTTGCGAACTCAGGAAGCGGGCGGCGTGGTCGCGTTGACTCTGAACCGCCCGCAAGCGTTCAACGCCTTGTCTGAAGCGATGCTCTCGGAATTGCAACGTGAGCTCGACGCGATCGCCAATGATGAATCCGTCCGTGTAGTCGTCCTTGGTGCTGCAGGCAAAGCGTTTTGCGCCGGACACGACCTCAAGGAAATGCGTGCTGACCCATCTCCGAAGTATTACGAGCGACTTTTTACTCAGTGCTCAGATGTGATGCTGACCATCCAGCGGTTACCGGTCCCTGTAATCGCACGGGTTCAGGGAATCGCGACTGCCGCAGGTTGTCAGTTGGTCGCGATGTGCGATCTCGCCGTCGCATCGAGCACGGCCACGTTCGCCGTTAGCGGCGTAAACGTTGGGCTATTTTGCTCCACACCCGGTGTGGCACTCTCGCGAAATATTTTGAGCAAGGCAGCGTTCGAAATGCTCGTGACCGGAGAATTTATCAGCTCTGAAGAAGCAAAGACGCGTGGATTAATCAACCGCGTTGCCGAACCGGAACGGCTGGATGCCGAGGTGGAGAAACTTGTCGCGACGATTCTCGCCAAACCACGCGTCGCAGTCGCAATAGGAAAGGAGTTTTTCTATCGGCAAGCGGAACTCGGCATCGCAGCGGCCTACGGAGCAGCGAGTCAAGTCATGGCGTGCAACATGATGGACGAAGCTGCGCTTGAAGGTGTGCAAGCTTTCATCGAAAAGCGTCCGCCGCATTGGAACAAAGACTCCAACCGGTGAGAGACCTGTTTAGTAGGGCGCGACGGCCGGGCGGTCCGTCCCTACCATTTGATCTGGCTCGTAAATTCCTTTTTTCTAACCGTCTTAGCGATGAGTTTGACGCTTAAAGAATTGGCGGATCAGTCCGGTGGCGAACTAGTCGGCGACCCAACGCTACAAATCACCGGCGCTGCCTCTCTCGGCGTAGCGACGCAAGGAAAAATCAGCTTCTTTACTAGTCGAAAATATATCGGCCTGCTGCGCAAAACCCGAGCGCCGG
>Ga0126381_100004734_pt1 | contig 14854 bp, 19 predicted proteins | sample PanSoiMetPlot_28_FD_96465 | JGI IMG/M metagenome (GOLD analysis project Ga0126381, IMG submission 96465) | Tropical forest soil microbial communities from Panama - MetaG Plot_28 | ecosystem: Environmental > Terrestrial > Soil > Tropical forest > Bulk soil | place: Panama | collected 2016-02-17
CCGACCGGTGACTGCCGAAGTCGCTGTTCGGCACCCACAGCCCCGCCGCCAGCTCGCCGGCAATGAACTCGCGCACCTCCGCCCGTAATGCCTCGCACTCAGGCGGCGATCCGACCGGATCGAAACGGAACGGGGCAGCCATCACCCAGCGACGATACGACGGCAAAGGACGACCTGACAACCCGCCCCCTCTCGGCCTCTGGATCGTGTATTGACAACAGATTCGACGGGAGTTGGGGAGGTACAGTATGCAGCGACGCAAGCTCGGCGGGCTCGAGGTCTCCGCGATCGGCCTCGGGTGCGCGACGATGACGCCGTTCTACGACCAGCCCGACACTGCCTCGGCGATCGAAACATTGCAGCGGCTCGCGAAATCGGCATCGATTTTCTCGACACCTCGGATGCCTACGGCCAGGGCAGGAACGAGGAGCTGATCGCTCGTGCGACAAAGGGGTATCGCGACGATTACGTGATCGCGACGAAGTTCGGCAATCTCGGTATCGCGACCGGAGTGCCGAGCTCGGACGGAAGGCCCGAATACGTCAGGGCGTGCTGCGAGGAGAGCCTACAGCGCCTCCAGACCGAAATCATCGACCTCTACTACATTCACCGGGTCGACCCGACCGTTCCGATCGAGGACACGGTCGGCGCGATGAGCGATCTCGTGCGGCAAGGCAAGGTGCGCCACCTCGGGATCTGCGAGGCCGGCGCCGCAACGATCCGGCGAGCTCACGTCACGCATCCGCTCGCCGCTGTACAGATCGAATATTCGCTGTGGACGCGCGATGTCGAGGCTGAGATCTTGCCGCTCTGCGAGGAGCTCGGCATCGGCTTTGTCGCCTATAGCCCGCTCGGCCGTGGCTTCCTGGCTGGCAACATCGCCGATGTCGCGACGCTGCGCCCCGGCGATGCCAGGCGCAACATGCCGCGGTTTCAGGGCGATAATCTGCACCGCAACCTGCAGCTGGTTGAGGAGCTGAAGGCGCACGCTGCGGCCGAGAACTGCACACCCGCACAATTGGCACTCGCCTGGATATTGTCCCGCGCGTCGTACATCGTGCCGATCCCCGGCACGAGCCATCGCCACCGGCTCGACGAAAACGCCCGCGCGGTGGCGCTCAAGATCTCGGCCGATACCGAAGACGCGCTCCTCCAGGTGTTCGCGCCCGGTGCCGCGAGCGGGCTGCGCTACCCAGAGAACCACCTCGTGCGTCTGGGGATCTGATCGCAATTCTTGAAACCAACCCGACAGCGAAGGAATCCTGCTCCAGGGTATTCCTCATCCGCCGCTGCCTGCGGTTCGGAACTTATGCCAAGCACCACCACGGTAGCGCCAACAGAGTCTGCGACTGACTCCTATCACTGGATCAGCATGGCCGAGCCTTGAAGCGCGCCTGCGCAGCTCGACGAGCGCTTCGTTCGCGTGACCGAGGAAGTAGTCATTCAATTGTCGATCACTAGTACCGTAAATTGTGGCGATCCGAGGGCCAAACGGGGTGAACTGTTATCGGTTTATACCTATGGAAGACCAAAATACTGTAGAGAGCACTAAATTATAGGAACTACCAGTAACGCTAAGGACGAATTGGATTTCTTAAGCGCAGGAGGGAGGTTAGCGATGAAAATGCAGATCCCAAGGTTTAAACCTGTGGCTGAAGCGACGCTGAATCATCGCAAAGGCGGTCTCGCGAGTAGCCTTTGTAATGTTGAGATCCAGGGAGCATGTCACTACCCTGAAAGGGCCTTTGGGAATAGTATTCCAGCGGCGACATCTTCGACTCCTGCTGCAGGCAACGCAGGCGCAGCCCTGACGCTGGAACTCGGCTCCGTCGCCGCGACGATCTCGCCCGGACCCCTCCCGCGGCATGCCAACTCACAACACTTTGAGCAACGCCGTCGCTCCGTTACACCTATGGCTAATCCGATCGCGGTAGTGTAGGGCGCGATTCGAGGAGCCTGTGGAGAGTAGCATGCCGGATGCGCTTCTGCCTCGCCGACCATCGTTTCCCGGCTGGACCGGCGATCTCACCCGCGTGCCTTTCTGGGTGTATAGCGACGAGGCGCTCATGAAGGTCGAGCAAGACCAGGTATTTCAAGGGCCGGTGTGGAATTTCTTATGCCTCGAATCCGAGATCGCCAATCCGGGCGATTGGCGGACAACATTCGTCGGGCAGATGCCGGTCGTGGTCGCGCGCGGTGACGACGGGTCGATCGCCGCGTTCGAGAACCGGTGCGCGCATCGCGGCGCTCTGATCTGCCTCGACAATGCCGGCAGCGGTGCGAAGGATTTTCAATGTGTCTACCACTCCTGGCGCTACGACCTGCGGGGCAATCTGCGCTCTGTCGCGTTTCAGCGGGGTGTGAAAGGCAAGGGCGGGATGCCGCCCGGCTTCCGGGTTGAGGAGCACAGCCCGCGCCAGTTGCGTGTCACCATCTTAAACGGCCTCGTGTTCGGCACGCTCTCCGACAACACGCCCGCGATCGAGGACTTCATCGGCCCCGATGTGCTGGCGCGCTTCGAGCGTGTGCTCGGCGGCCGGAAGATCGAGATCATCGGGCGCTTTGTCGAAGTCTTGCCAAACAACTGGAAGCTCTACGCGGAGAACGCCCGCGACTCCTATCACGCGAGCCTCCTGCATCTGTTCTTCGCCACGTTCAAGCTGAACCGGCTGAGCCAAGGCGGTGGTCTCGTCGTCAGTCCGAACGGCGGCTGCAGCGTGTCCGAAACAATCGCGCCGACTGAACTCGACGATAACAGCTATGCCGGGATGCGGTCGGTCGATGACGGGTACAGGCTCGAAGACCTCAGATTGATGGACGTCGTCGACGAGCATCCCGACCGGGTTCGCCATCAGATCGTCACCGTGTTTCCGAATTTCGTATTGCAAAAGACGCAGAACGCAATGGCGCTGCGCTTCTTCACGCCCAAAGCCGTCGACCGCACCAACCTGGAGTGGATCTATTTTGGCTACGCCGATGACACGCCCGAAATGCGCAAGCGCCGGCTGCGGCACCTCAATCTTGGCGGGCCGGCGGGTTTCGTGTCGATGGAGGATGGCTGCGTCGGCGGTTTCGTCGAGCGCGGTATCGCCACAGCTGGGAACGAGAGCGCAATTGTAGAAATGGGCGGCGACAGCATTGCAAGTCAGCCTACACGCGCAACCGAGGCCTCCGTCCGCGGCTTCTGGTCGCTGTGGCGCCAGGTGACCGGCCTATGAGCGCTCTGCTGCGGGTTGCAGGGCTCAACGCCGCCTATGCGGCGACGATCGATGCCGACCGTCTGGAAGCGTGGCCGGATTTCTTTGTCGACGACTGTCTCTACAAGATCACCTCTGCCGAGAACCACAAGCGCGGCTACAGCGCCGGCATCGTCTATGCGGATTCGCGTGCGATGCTGCGCGACCGGGTGACGGCACTGCGGACCGCGAACATCTATGAGCGCCAAAGCTACCGCCATATCGTCAGCCTGCCGGTACTCGGTGCTACCGGCGCAGACAGCATCGCCGCAGAGACGCCATTCCTCGTCGCGCGTATCATGCGCGACGGACGCACGGATCTATTTGCGAGCGGCGTCTATGTCGACCGCATTCACGACGAACCGGAAGGCTTGCGGTTCCAAGAACGGATTGTAGTCTGCGACAGCAGTCATTTCGACACGCTGCTCGCGATCCCGCTATAGGGATGTACCGGAGGGCTTGGGAGATGAGCATGCGCTACGATCACATCCATGTGACCCCAGTCGCGACCTTTGTCGGCGCGGAGATCTCCGGCATCGATCTGGCTGCGCCCCCCGGCGGACCGGCATTGGCCGAGATCCGGCAGGCGTTGGGCGAATACGGGGTCGTGTTATTCCGCGACCAGCAGTTGACGCCCGAACAGCAGATCGCTTTCGCGCGATGCTTTGGCGAAATCAATATCAATCGCTTCTTTGCGACGGTGCCGGGCTACCCGATGATTGCCGAGGTGCGCAAGGAGCCGGAGCAGCAGCGTAATATTGGCAATGGCTGGCATACCGACCACTCTTACGACGAGGCGCCAGCATTGGGATCTGTGCTCTATGCGCGCGAGGTGCCGAAAACCGGAGGCGACACCTTGTTCGCGAGCATGTATGCTGCCTACGATGCGCTGTCGGACGGGTTGAAGGCGACCCTCGGCGGGCTGAAGGCATTGCATTCGAGTCGCCACGTCTTTGGCCCGGCGGCAGAGGCGAGGCGGGGCGACCTCAACGGACGCATTCGCAATGCCGAGCTCGCAACTCAGGACGCCGTGCACCCGGTCGTCATCTGCCACCCCGACACCGGTCGCAAGGTGCTATACGTCAATCCGGGGTTTACGGTGCGCTTCGACGGCTGGACGGAGGAGGAGTCGCGCCCATTGCTTGGCTATCTCTACCGCCACGCAGTGCGGCCCGAATTCACTTGCCGCCTCCAATGGCGGGAAGGCTCACTGGCCTTCTGGGATAACCGTTCGACCTGGCATTTCGCAGTCAATGATTATCACGGCGAACGCCGCCTTCTGCACCGCATTACGATCGGAGGCGAGAAGCTGGGTTCGGCGGTCCGAAGATCGGGATGACTCGATGAAGAGATTGTTGTTTGTATGTTCCGGCAATGCCGGCCGCAGCCCAGCCGCGCAATACCTCGCTCAGGAATATATTGATAGCGGCAATCTCGCGATTAAGGTGCAGTCGCGCGGCACCAATGTGAGAGGCGGTTCAGGGCCGGACATGCAACTTGTGACAGCAGTTCCGGCCGCAAGAGCGCATGTCCCGAAGGCGCTGGACAAAGAAGCGATTGAATGGGCAAATTTGATACTCACGATGAACCGCCAGCATAAACAAATCGTTACTGTCATGGTCCCGAGCGCAGCAGATAAAACATTTTGTCTATACGAATATGGCGAAGGCACAACTGAAGCGGTCGTCGACCCGGGAGATTATGGGCAAGAAGATTATGAGGATTTTCTCGAAGAGATGAGACGGATAGTGCAGCTCTCGTTGAACAATTTTGTAGTGCAGTGAGTTCTTCGCAAACCCCTGTCTGACCCCGATCGGACAAATGGATGAGCGCAGCGGCAGTCGTCGGCGAAGCGCAAACAGCAGGGGACTGTAGCAGCCTTGAAAAGGCCGCTACATGGCTAATCATACCCCGGGCGTTTACCGAGCAGCTCGGCCTTAACTGAACGGGGACGTAGGCCTCGAAGAGGTCAAGCGAATAACTGTCTACATCTGCATCGGGAGTCGATCTATCGACCATATCGCGCTATCAACCATATCGCGCGCTCTCGGGTCTTTGCAAACGCGAGGGAGACGGCCGTGCCACAGTCCATCCCCGTTTACGTATATTCTCTCGCCGTGATCATAATCGTAGGCACTGCTTCGGGAGCTGTCGCCCCGTCTTATTCCGCTGAGCCCTTTGCGGGAGAAGATGCCCAGGCTCAGGTTTCGAATAAGGCCCTAACCCCCGCGGCGACAATGCTAACTGAAGCACAGATCGAGGCGTTACTTCGAGAGATCGGGCTCGGGCGCGACCGCCCTAAGGAAGCCGCACCTCCGCCGGAGACAAAGACCTCGGTCGTGCCCACGACCACGCTCACCGACGCGCAAAAGGAAGCGTTGTTGAAAAGGATGAGCGTCTGGTACGCGAACCGCACGGAAGCCGCCCCGAAACCTCGGCCGAAGCCATCCCCGCCAGGGGATTCCGCGTCGCGACGATACTGGCGTCACTCCTATGAACCCGCTGCGCCGGATCGCGGAGAAGCAACTCGTCTGATGACGGATGAATTACGAGAAAGAGGCGTTGCCGTAGATAGCTTGTCACGCCCGAAGCCAATGGAGTGACCGGCGGCTTCGACGTGCGAGACGCCAGCTGGAACACAATTTACGGGAGCAGCACGGCGGCGCCCTGCAACGCGCCGCCGCGGAGATCGCCAAGCGCGTCGTTTGCTCTCGACATCGGATAGGTCACGGTCTCGGTCTTGATGCCGGCTTTGGGCGCCAAGGCGAGGAATTCCTCGGCATCGCGGCGAGTGAGGTTGGCGACCGAACGCAGCATCCGCTCTTCCCACAGAATGCGGTATGGAAAGGACGGAACATCGCTCATATGGATGCCGCCGCAGACGACAGTGCCGCCTTTCTTCGTCGCGGCAAGCGCTGCGGGCACGAGCCCGCCGACCGGGGCAAAAATCAACGCCGCGTCGAGTGGCTCGGGCGGTGGTTTATCGGAGTCGCCAGCCCATTCCGCGCCGAGCGAGCGAGCGAATTCCTGCGCCAGCGCATCGCCGGGTCGCGTGAATGCGAAAAGGCGGCGGCCCTGATGGCGCAGCACTTGCGCGACGATGTGGGCGGCGGCGCCGAATCCGTAGATCCCGACCAGCGGCGCATCCCCTGCCATGCGCAACGTGCGATAGCCGATGAGCCCGGCACACATTAGGGGCGCCGCCTCGACATCGCTGTAGCGCGGATCGATCGCAAAGCAATAGCGCTCGTCGGCGACGGTCAGCTCGGCATAGCCGCCATCGATCTGATAGCCGGTGAAACGGGCGCGGTCGCAAAGATTCTCGCGTCCCGCACAGCAATATTCGCACACACCGCAAGTCCAGCCGAGCCACGGCACGCCGACCCGGTCGCCGACCGCGAAACGGTCGGCCGATTCTCCCTTGTCGACGACCGTTCCGATGATTTCGTGTCCCGGAATGAGCGGCAATTTCGGGTCGGGAAGCTCACCATCGACAACGTGCAGGTCGGTCCGACACACGGCACAGGCCCCCACCGCAATCAAGAGTTGCCGCGGTCCAGGGCGCGGCGCCGGCAATTCGGTCGCGGTCAGCGGTTGCCCCGCCGCGGTCAGCAGTTGTGCGCGCATCGGACCTCCTTGATCCGTCTTGCAATCAACGCCGGCATCGTTCGTACTGCGCGGTGTGAACCTTGAAGATGATAGCGCATCCGCGGCGATGCAGCGCACCAGAGAAGCCCGAGAGACCGCGCTCTACGAGCCGGTCAAGAAATTCCTTGAAAGCCAAGGCTACGAGGTCAAAGGCGAAGTGCGGGGTTGCGATCTCGTAGCCCGCCGCGGCGACGAGCCGCTAATCATAGTCGAGCTCAAACTCCGCTTCAACCTGGGGTTGGTACTGCAGGGTATCGACCGGCTGGCGCTGACCGAGCGGGTGTACGTCGCGGTCCCGCGCCCGAACCGGCGAACTCGCGGCAGGAGGTTCGCCCCGGATAGACCCGAGATTCGCAGGCTCTGTCGACGGCTCGGATTGGGGCTGATGGTGGTCGGCTCGAGCAGGAAAAGCGTCGAGATCCTCGAAGAGCCGGTTCCGTATCGCCCGCGCCAAGCGAAGGGCCGGGCTTTCCGTTTGGTCGATGAGTTCGCGCGCCGCGTTGGCGATGCCAATATCGACGGTACCGTCGGCGTTCCCCTCGTCACCGCCTACCGCGAGGACGCGTTGCGCTGCGCCCAAATGCTCGCGACATCGGGGCCGATGCACCTCCGTGCGTTGCGTACCCTGGCGGGTGTTCCCGCCGCTGCACGCATATTGCAACGGAACGTTTATGGGTGGTTTGCTAGGATCGAACGTGGCACCTATGGTTTGACCGCGGAAGGAAGTCGTGCAGTTACCCGGTTCAGCGATGCAATACCAGACCTCTTACTTGCCAAAGCTAGTTGAGCCCGGCGCAATGATCACCGATTACGGAGAGGAAAGGCAGCGCAGCCTGATTCTCGACTATTTCGGCGGCGAGGCGCGGATGCGGGTATTGCGGCGAGCCGAAACCTTTGGCGCGTCGGTTTTTGTCGTCGATTTCGATCGCGGTCCGCGGTGTTTTCGCACGTTGGGCTCGTTCGCCGCCGGCGCGCAGGTGACGGAGCAGTCGAGCATGGACCTGCTCTACCCGGCGCGGCTCGTTTTTCATTACGAGCGGCTCATGTCGTTGGCGCTGGCAATGAGCCGGCAATCGGTCAACATATTGCTGCTGGGCGTCGGAGGGGCTGCAATGTGGCGTTTTCTCCGCGCCTACCTGCCCGACTGCTCGCCGACCCTCGTCGATGCCGACGAGACCGTCGTCGCGATCGCCCGCCGCTGGTTCCACCTGAAACAACCCGTCGTACTCGACACGGCGCAGCGGTTTCTCGCCGGAACGAGCGCAAAATATGATGCGATCCTTGTCGATCTCTACGATGCCCGCGGCCCTGCCGAGATGGGCGACGCCTTCTGGAACCGCAGCCTCGACGCACTCTCGACCGGGGGTTGTCTGGCCATTAATTGGGCGGATTTCGCGGTCAATCCCGATGTCAGGCAGATGGCCGAATCCCTCTCCGTCGTGGCGCGTGCCCGCGGCATCGATCCGATTTTTGTGACCCGCCGCGGCTTTCGCGACAACCTCGTACAATACGTGCCGACGGTCCCGGAAATCGGCGCCGAAGCCGTCACCGAAGTGCTCGAGCGCTTTGTTCGCGAACGTCACATCCCGGACCGTGGCAGTGGGATCCTGGAAAACTGCATCATCGGCACCCGCTTCCCGATAGCGTGATGCCCGCACCCTTCCCGCCTCGGCGCGCGGCAGGGCTGTCCGGGGAAAAACGGCGCGGTTATTCCGCGGGCGGCTGGGCGAGGGACCAGGCATACAATTCGGCAAAGGAGGCGCTGGCAAAATCGAGCGGCGTCCCGTCGGCAAAGCGCCTGGTCATCTCCAAGATCTTGGGTGCGAAAGCATCCTCCGCTGCCGGGTCGTGGGCGCCCGAGGACGCGGCATCGTCGTCGGCGCGCCGCAATTCGGCGGTATCGGGGAGCGCGGCGAGTGCTGCGGCGGCTTCGTCGGCAAGACAAAGACGGGTGGCCCCCGCCGCATCGACACCGGCGCGCGCGAGCGCATCGCGGATCACGGCGCCCATCGCCGCCTCGGCGCGCCATATGTGACGGCGGCGGAGCGCATCTGAGCAGCGTTCGACGGCAGCCGCCATCTTCCTCGCCTCGGCCCGGTCGAGCCGGGTGTCAAGAGGCCGCGCCATCGGGCGCCTCCAGCGCGCGCAGACGCCGCTCGAATTCGGTTGCTTCGACGGCGCGGACATAGGCCTCGACGACATGACCCAGCTGCATCGCTTCGCGCGGCGTGACCGCACCCTGCGCCGCTGCGTCGGCGACCGCGGCCATTGCACCCGCGAGGTCGCCGGCGTTGCGGATCGGCGGCATCGTGAATTCGACCGCGCGTTCGCGGTACGGCCCGACGATGCGCTCGAGGCACAGCCGCAATGCCGCCGGGTCACCGGCGAGCGCCAATTCGACGGCTTTGCGGGTCAACGCCTCGCCCTCGCCGGCGAGCAATAGCCGCGCGGCGCGATTGGCGTGGTCGCGCCAGCCGCGCGGCCGGCCGGCGGGATTGCCGGAGCGGCCCTTAGCAAACCGCCCGCGCCGGTCCCGCGCTCCCTGTTTCTCCTGTTTTATCTGGTCGAGATCAGGCATCGCCATCTCCATTCTGATTTCCGCGCCCGCTCAGAGGCGCTCGATGCCATTAGTGTATAATCTGAATATGGCAATTGCTCGGTTGGCGATATCGCCAAATCTGGCACAGGCGAAGGCGCGGCAATGTGCGCCTAGCAAGCACGCGCCCCGCAGGGACCTGCACTGCAAAGCCGCATAAGGTCAGTTACGGAAAATCGTGGCGGTCGGTTTGCAGCCGACTGCGAGCATCAATGTGCTGGCAAGGCATGAAGCAAGGGCGTTATCAAGCCAAGCACACCAGCGGCTACTAGATGCCCCGAAGCGTGCTCCATAACTCGTTTAAGGGCCTCCAGACCTCGCTGGATACGTCCGGAATCCGGTGCCCGCTCGTCGATGGCCGCTCGTAGCTCTGCCAAGGCCGCTTTCGTTTGTTGCTGTATCTCCCCGATCAAATCGGATGTCGGCAAGGCGCGTTCGACCTGACCAATCAAGTTCCGCACGCCTTGTACGAGTTGCTCGGTTGTTATTGTCTGGGTCGCCGTGATTTGTGAACTCGTCGTCCCTTGCTGAATATTCGAACCAGTCATCGTCTCAACATTTAAATAATAATTATAAGTGATCGCAGGAAAGGCACCACTGGTCTGATCAGGTGAGTGTTGTGCGTCTCTGATAGCATCCTGGCCTGCGGCACTAACTCTCGCCGCATAGGCGAGGTTGAATTTCGTTTCAATAAGACCTTTTCCACGTAAATAGTGATAAGAAGCTTTGGCCTCTTCTTCGTTCATACCGAGATTACGCAAATCTCCCAAATGCACGGGCGTCGATGAACCTCGCGTTGCTTCCTCCATTGCTCGCAAGAGCCGGAATGCGTTTGCCTGTACCGTTTTTTCTGGTTCTGCTGTCACGTCCCGTCCTCCACTGAACCCAATTTGTGCATCTCGGAGGGCTCCTGCCACGCGCTGCCGAAACACTTCGCTGTATTGCGCGGCTCCCTGCTCGCCGTGCGGCTGCGGATATCGATTCGTCAGCAGGGGGGCAAGCCACTCAACTTCAAGGTTTTCTAATATCGGGCGTGCGGCAGCGCCTAGTTCGGCCGGTGTCATTTGAGATCGTTTAGTAAATTCGTGAATTAGCTCTACCGACATTTTTATTGTCTCTGTGTGTAGGTCATTTGCGCACGTCGCCATCTGAGAGATTGATGCGCTGCTTCGGGCTAATCCTTTTGCGACGAGGCTACTGGTTATCCTCCCGCTTTCTGCTCTTAGCTTTGCCCGCGCTTTGTGAATGATGTCACACAGGTTCCGTTGGAAATCGCCTCTGGTCGGGGTTTCGTACATCGAGTTCATGTGGTCAGCCGTGAAATCGTGCTCTGACTGACATTGTAGCTGCGCGCCACGCTGCGCTGCGTCTCGCCCGCTTCGAGGCGCTTGCGGGCCTCTTTTTGCTGGTGGGGGGTGAGAAGCGGCTTGCGGCCGAATTTGACGCCGTTAGCTGCGGCGTCGGCCGGGCCGCGCGCCATGCGGTCGAGAATGCGGCGGCGTTCGAGCTTCGCCGCAACGCCGAGGATGGCGAAGATGATCTCGGCAAAATCGGACGTGATATCGAGGAACGGTTCGGCCAATGAGCGGATACCGGCCCCGGCGCGCTGCGTGTCGCGCGCGATCACCAGCAAGTCGGTCGTGTCACGCGAAAGCCGGTCAACGGCTGGGGTTATCACCACATCGCCGGGCGCGAGGGCCTTCATTAGCTTTCTGGCTGCGGGCGGTTGGACGTGGTGCCGGTGATCCTCTCGCGGAATATCTTCTCGCATCCGGCCGCCTTTAATTGGCGCACCTGTCCGGGTTTTCGTCTTGGCGGCCGTCGAGACGCGGGCGTAGCCGTAAATCATGCCCGAAATGTGCATCGAAAAAGCTCAATCGTTTCAACGGCCCGGTTTCGATGGAAAAATCTTGACTTTCGCACACCAGCATCAGCTGCCTCCGGAAGTTTACCGAACAGGCCGCTGTGGCACGAGTTCCTTGCTCCGCCGGTCCGCCTCCGAATTCTACGCAGGAGCCGATCAGTCAGGAGTATACTCCCATGCTGCCTCCTGAGTTATTTCAGCCGAATCAGGGGTTGGACCAATGAGCATCGAGACATTAGCAGCAATAGCCGTAGCCGATGCGGGAAAGCTCGTATACCGCGGCGAAAGAGTGGTTCAACACCAAAAGTAAGACAACGGTTTCCCAAGACCAACTTCAGCTCCTGGTGACAGAATTTCAAGAAACACGTGAAAAATATCTTGACTCCAACCCCGATCCAACTGCAGCAATCGAGAGGCGTAGATCGGCCTTACTCGCCCAAATAACGAGATGTCAAAACAAGATTTTATTCGAGGTTTCCGATTCCGACCTGATATCGCGGCTTGTTCCATTCGCGATTGAACAAACAACAAGTCTATACGCCATATCTAAAGAGTCTGAATTTGCCCTGATTGAGATGGGTATCGGGCAGCTTGACTCCATTCTTCCTAGAAATGCTTCTTACTTGCAAGCTAGGAGCAACCATAGATCTCTAGCCGTCTTCATGACTGTCGTAATTATATTGCTTATAGTATTACTAATAGCATCATCATCTTATATAGGGATATCCATTGATACTGTAGTCCCTATGATGAAAATACCGCTTCCCATTATATTATGGAGCGTTCTCGGAAGCATGGGAGCAATGTTGTACCGATTCAATACATCTGCTGACGCAGAACTTGCTGATCCGTTGCGCTGGTGTTTTACGCGACCCTTGACCGGAATTTTGATGGGCATTATCGCATATATGGTCTTCAAGGTTGGAATACTTGTACTTCAACCGGCCAGCGATGCGGTATCCGCTGCCCATGGGTCAGGGGGAGCGCCACAGGAACTGCTTTGGCTCGCAGCATTTCTCGCCGGCTTTAGTGACCGATTTGCAGATTCTGTTTTACGATCACTTGCAGGTCGCCTCGGCGGTGATCGTCAAGGTGATTTAGTTGTCACTGACCGCCCATCTTCGACAACAGTTACATTGAACTCGATTGCAGAGCGGCTGGGTATTGTTCGCACTCCAACCCAGACGGCGGTGGGTCCGGTTTTACCGTCGCACAACGTGGCGGCGCATCATGGTCCTCCTACTAATACGCAACGAACAGCTAAACCTGAACCCGAGGGCACGCCCAAGGCGGACACTCCACGGACCGATGGGGCCGACGCCGGCGCATCACCCATCAATGCGAACGAACCATCAGTCGTCCATAATTCTTAATTTCTGCACGGACGGGAGGGGTAGTGACACGGAAGCCGAAATGCCGCCCTTTTAGTGCGACATAACAAAGGGCTAATGACGACGCTCGGATGGCGCTGCGCCTGAGACCAGAGCACGGCAGCAATGATATTCACCTGCACCACCCGTTCCATTCTCTCTAGATGTAGTAGCCGGTGCGGCTTAAGAGGCGGTCGCCGAACCAATTGATCTGCTGATCAAGGATAGCCATGAGTTCCAATACACCCCTGACATTCTACGACACCGCGAAGGACTTTCAGCCCCTCGTCGCAGCACTTGTTGCCCTTGCGGCGGCTGTCACCGCCTACCTATCTGCTCAAGCCTCGGCGCGAAAGCAGTCGAAAACTGCCCTTGAAGTCCAGAAGCGTCAATTCCAAGACAAAAGGGTCGACGAAGAGCAAACGCACTATCGACGGGAGTTGGCAGTGATGATCCGGCTGGGGATGAAATTTCACCTAATGAACGTTTTGCTGACCGATCGAGTTAATTGGATCAAACATGTCAAAGATAAATGCTCCCCTGTACAGGACGAAGGCAACGTTTATTTAATCCCGAACGGCTTCGAAATTTGGCAATGGTTCAAAAACGCCCGGTCCGTTGTGAAAGAAGCAGAAATATATGACAGTAAGGAGGAAGATATCCAGTATCTCGACCCGAAGTTTCAGGTCGTATACCATTCCCTTTACCGTTTGGTATCCAGTTACGACAAGTTGCAAGCCGACGCTGTTGCACTAGCGGAGGCGCGGTCGCCCAAGGCTGTCGATATAGACGATACTCAAAAAGCTGCGACGGGAGCGTTAGATTTCATTGATGACAACAGCGTAAAGATCGACAATCGCGTTAGAGAACTTAGCGACAAGCTAAATATTGCTGGTAACGTCCCCGTGATGTGAGCTAAAGCATAGCACTGGCGTAGTTATGTATTTGGGACTTTTGCGCGGGACGGGTGTATTTCCCATAACAACCGATCCGCGACTTCCGCACGCAACGCGCCCTGAGGCGGAAATCTTACCGTTCACGGTCGCGGTCGGGTTCTTGTCTCTGCGGGATCATCTGTTTGTTTTCGGCGTGCCTCCGCGCAAGTGCGGTTTTCTTCCCGACCTTCGGGTCGGGGCGTTGGGCAAGGGTCGGTTGCTGCCGCTCGATCAGTAAATGATCGATCTGTTCTTTGAGCGCGGGTAAATCATTTTGACGGTTCACCAGACAACGATCAAATCCACAGCGAGATAGGCACGAATGACGACATTGCACATGTCGCGCATCTCTGCCCATGGAAGCTCTGGATGCTATGCAATGAAGTCCGGAGCGGCGCGGTTGATTGTGGTTCACGGCCTCGCCGATGATCTCGATATTGCGCACGACCGCATCCTGGACTTGCAGGTTCTTCTCGAATGCTGCGAAGTCGGGCAGCGGTTCAAGGTAGCCACTGGCGCGCTCGATGGCCTGCGCAATGTGGCCGAGATAATCGTCGACGCGCTCGGGTTGCCTCATAAAGGCCGCGAGTGCTGCAATACCTCGCTGCGAAACTTGGGCGGGAAGGCATTCGGCGTGAGCACGGATACGGAGACGCCCAGGAGCTTTTCGGCATCGATCTTGAACGCGGCAACCGTCAATAAGCTGGTCGACTCCGCAGGCTCGACCAACAAATCAAGATCACTTTCTTCGGTGTCGGTGCCGCTCAAAACCGATCCGAAGACGCGCGGGCGCGCAAGGCCGTGGCGGTCCACAAGCTCCCGCAACTCGCGATGATGCGCCGCCAAGGCGTCAGACGGTTTCATAGCCCCATTCTAGTGTTCAGATTAATTCACACGATTCACAGGCATGAAGCCCCCCGTTCAATCCCGCTTCACCGGCGAAAGCCGGTGCCCACGGCAGAAGTGGATCCCGGCTTTCGCCGGGAAAGTGAGGAAGGGGCGTCCGCTGAATCATCTGAATGGATCTGAGCACTAGCACGTGCGGGTATGAAATACGCGACCTCGGGCGATCCGCGCGCTGCACTCCTGCGCCGCCCTCGGCGATCGAGGCTTCGATGTCGGCCACGACCGGCTCGGCGTGATCGGCGCGTCGCAATGCTGGTCCAGCAAGCGTAGGGCGGATGCAATTCGCCGTCTTGGCATCG
>Ga0126381_100004736_pt1 | contig 14853 bp, 8 predicted proteins | sample PanSoiMetPlot_28_FD_96465 | JGI IMG/M metagenome (GOLD analysis project Ga0126381, IMG submission 96465) | Tropical forest soil microbial communities from Panama - MetaG Plot_28 | ecosystem: Environmental > Terrestrial > Soil > Tropical forest > Bulk soil | place: Panama | collected 2016-02-17
CGCATGCACAGCACGCGCTGCTGTCCCTTGGCTACCAATTCTTCCCCTCCCCCGGAGACCCGCACGTAGTCGAACGTGAAGGCCACCTGGGTCTGAGTCAACTCGGCCAGCCGCATCCGGACGGCGATCTCGTCGAACGCGAACACTTCAGCCAGGTACTCACAAGAGCAGTTCAGCGTGAAGATCTTCAGACCGTCGCCGAGCTCGGCGATAAGCCCGGGCACGCGTTCCCGCAGGAACAGCTCCCGGCACCGGCCCTGCCAGCGGACGAAGTGGGCATAGTACACGTTGCCGACCACATTGGTCTCGTCCAGCCCGACGATGTGGCTGTACTCGAAGTAGGGCGTCATGCGCGGCCGTCATTTCCGTTGGACGGGGATGCGGTGAGGACAGCGAAAACGACCGGGTGCGCGGAGTCGTTCACGTTGGTGACGAACGTGGCGACCCGTGCCTGGCCCGAGGCGAACGTGAGCCAGCCTGGCTCGGGTGAACTGATGAGGGTCAGCGGATCAGTCCCGGATCCCCCGGCTTTCACTTGGCATTCGGTGGCCGTCCACACCCTCGTCGCGGCGACCGCCAGCGATTCGCCGAGATCGGCCGCGGCCTGTTCGGCTAGCGTCATCCGGCTGGCCTGGAGCAAATGCCGCCATGGACGGTCGAGCACCGACTCAGCGTCGCAGCCGAGCGGACCGTCCCCGGCGACGGCCAGCGCGAAGCCCGGGCCGTGGGAAATCGAGATGGCGGGCTCGTTGCCCTGGCCGGCTAGGTACTCGATCTCGGGCCGTCCGTCAGGACGATGGCGCATGATGACGTCGGCACCCACGGCGCGGCCGACGGCGCGGCGGGATGCCTCGGCGCGCTCATCGTGCCCCTCCGGTTCGACCGCGATGCTGATTCCCTCAGGAAGCCGCCGCTGAAGGTAGGGCCCGACGAGGGCGGCGATCGGGGGAGGGCCATGGCGGCGCAGCGCCCGCAGCCGCAGCCCCTGCCATGTCTCCAGGATCTGTCCCGCTTCATCGTGCACCGTAAGGTCGTATAGGTAGACATTGCCGTCATGGCTGCGCTCGCGGGCGACAAGGACGAGCCGCTCCGGCCACGGGTCAGTCGCGGGCACGAGGCGCTCGATCCGGTCAGGCAGCAGCGTCGCATCGGGTACGCAGGCCTGGATGGCGTGCATGAAGGCGTCCCTGGGCCCAGGGTCGGCGAGCAGCAGATTGGTGGGCAGCAGCGGCCCGAACCACGGCTCGCCCCCGCGCCCGGATATCTCTGCCACACAGCCCGTCGCCGTGAGCTGCCGGTAGCCGAGAACCCGCTGGAAGCGCTTGCCCTGGAAGAACAGTGGGCCATACCAGGCCTCCGCCTCGATTAGGCGGGAGGGCTGGGGCAGCGCCACGTTGTCGGACGGGTTCACCCGGCTGGGCCGGAACGTGCCGCGGATGTGCTCGGCGGCGAAGGCGGTCCCGGTGCTCCGGATCACCACGTCGACCGACTCCCCGTCCTCCCGGACCAGCGCGCCGATCCTGATCGTGGTGGCCAGGTCAAGGTCCGCCGCCACAGGACGAAGGAACTCCACGTCCTCCCAGGCTGGGCGGGTCGGCAACGCGGTAAGCGCCGCGGCTGCCTCGGTCATTGCCTCCAGGGCGACTACCGCGGGTAGGATCGCTACTTTCTCCACTTGATGGTCGGCCAGATACGGATCGTCGTGATCGGTGAGGCGGGCTTCGGTGACCAGTTCGACCCTGGGGTAGAAGACAAGGGGATGCTCGGTGAACCGCGCCAGCGGCAGCTCGCCCTCCTCGAACGAGACGGTCGGCATGTAGCCGACCCGGCCGGCCACCACCGTCGCGCCGGGAGCGGCAGGATCGGCGATCAGGCGCAACAGCAGTTTGACACCGTCATCGGGCGGGATCGGGGTGATGCCGTCGCGCGCGAGGGCATCGAGGACACCAAGGCGTTCTCCCATCCCCACTCCCGACCACACTGACCACTCGACGGCGAGACAGCGCCAGGCGGGGTGGCGGCGAGCCAGGTCTAGGGTCAGGTCGGTCAGCCACTCGTTGGCGGTCCCGTACTCCGCCTCTCCACGCAGGCCACTCCGGCCGATGATGCTGCCGAATGTGACGAGCAGCCGGAGTCGGTCGTGGTCGACCGCGCGCAGGACGGCGCGCAGCCCGTCGATTTTCGGCGCCACAGTGGCGCGGAATGACACCTCCTCGGCGCGGTCCAATGGAGCCGGCTGGTTGCGCCCGGCACCGTGCAAGATGGCCGTCACCTCACCCAGCCGTTTGCGCACGCGGGCCACGGCGGCGGCGACCTGCTCAGCCGAAGTCACGTCCGCCCGGAAATACGCATGCGTGACGCCCGTGGCTTCCAGCCGCGCCAGGTTCTCCGCCAGGCCGGCGTCGCCCGCCGGATCTGAGCGGCCCATGATCGCGAGCTTCGCGCCGGTGGCGATGGCCAGCCCCAGCGCACACTCGGCCGTGATCCCCTTGCCGCCGCCAGTGACAAGCACGACGTCGTCGGGACCGAGCGGCAGGGGGCCCGGCCGCGGATGGTACGGGCGCAGGACAGGCACACTGCGCTGGCCAGACTCGTCCAGGCATACCTCAGTGAACCCAGTGGCGGCGGCTGCCTCGCGTACGATCGCCGCGACAGGGAAGGGACCGTCCGGCACGTTCACCACGCAGGTGACTATCTCCGGATGCTCCAGGTGCAGCGTCTTAGCCAGCGCGGCGGCACCGCAGCCATGCTGGACGACAAGGCAGCGACGGACTCCGTCCAGCGCTGCGCGGGCTCCGGCAAGAAGAATCCCGGCCTGCGCCGCGTCGTGCCCTGACGACGGGCATATGAGCACTCCGTCGCCGATGCCCGCAGCCGCCAGGGCACACCGGAGCGACTCAGCCTCCGGGTGCCCGGCTGGCGCGAACGCCAGCCACGAGCCCGATTCGTCAGCGCCAGCCGCCGACCGCGCGGCAAGCGCGGGCGCGGGTACCCAGGCAACCGCGAACGGGCGCACCCACGACCCCGCGCCTTCCACGGCATCACGCCGCGTGTCCTGTCCGAGCGGTGCCACCGCGGCTGCGTCGTCTAGCGCTTCGGCAAGCTCGGCCAGGCTGGCAGTGGCGAAGCTGGTCGCCGGCGCGAGCATGGTCAGCCCGCGCTCGGCGGCCGCCTCGGCCACGATCTGGCCCACGACGATGGAGCTGAGGTGCAGGTCATCCAGCGGCTTGGTGTCCGGGCGGACCACCTCGAGCGGCAGTTCGGCTCGCCTGGCCAGCAGTCGCCGTAGCCGATCGATCGAGGTGTCCTCGCCGTCGGCCATAGCGTGCTCAGGCTCGGCGTTACCACGGTCACGTGGCACCACTTGCGCTGCGGGCAGGTCGATGTCCGGGGTGGACTCGCATGGATTGGCGAAGAACCGCCGAGGCGCTTCTAGCTGGAACGGGCGGGTGAACCGGCCGTTGAATAGCGCTTCGGTGCGGACTGGGACGCCGAGAACCACGGCGGCCGCGATCACCCGCAGAAGCGGACCCAGCGACAGCGAGTCGACATCCATGCTCAGCACGGGCACGTCGAGGATGCGCGCGGCGAGCCCGGTCAGGGTCGAGCCCGACCCGGCCTCGATGAACAGCTTGACGTCGTGAGCTGCCGTCGCAGCCGCGGGACCGAACCGGACTGGGGCGGTCACTTGCTCGGTCAGCAGCCGAGCCAGGTCAGCGTCAGTCGAAAGCTCCTGACCGGTCACGGTGGATATGATCCGGCCACGGAGCGGCCGGAAATCCTGCTCCCGTATGTAGTCGCCGAGTAGCGTGGCGGCGGGCGCGACAAGCGGAGAGTGGAAGGCGTGGGAGACTCGCAGACGCGTGTACTCGATGCCCGCCTGCCGGGCACGCGCACCGACTCGGTCCACCGCATCGGCTGGGCCTGACACCACTGTCTGCCCAGGTCCGTTCAGCGCCGCGATCACCACCGGGTCGCCCGCAAGCAACGGAGTTACCCGGTCCGCTGACGCGCCGAGGCCGCCCATCGCTCCGCCGCTGCCGAGCCTGGCCATGATGCGCCCGCGGGCCGTTGCGATCCGTAGCACGGTGGTCTCATCGACCGCCCCGGCCCAGGCAAGGGCCGCGAGTTCGCCGACGCTGTGCCCGACTGCAACCTCGGCCTCGATACCGAGGGCTGACAGAATGCGCAGGGCTGTCAGCGAGGCGGCGACTATCCGGGGCTGGGCTATCGCGGTATCGACAGGGTCCCCGTCTGGCAGCGGCCACGATTCGAGTGCGGCACGGAAACGGCTGCGCGCGGCGCTATGACCGTGCCGGGTGACCGGGATCGAGCCTTGGCCCGGGAACAGCAGTCCAGCCTTCGCCGGGCCGGCGACCCGGCCGAGGAAGACACCGGCCGCCGGATCGAACAGCGATTCCCGCCCAGCCCCGGCGGCGCTGGCGGCCTGCCGTAGCGCTTCCGCTGCCTGTACTGGATGCCCGGCGACCACGGCGGCGCGTAGCGGCCGACCGCGATACCCGGCGTGGAGGACGGCGGCCAGATCGCCCAGTTCAGCGAACGAGAGGCCCGGGATGGATTCCGCCAGCCGTAGCAGTGCCGCCCGCAGTTCGGCCGGGTCCTCGGCGTCCACGAGCAGCAACTCCCGGTCTTGAGCCGACGACAGCAGCGATATGGACCGCGCCTCGTCGATACGGCTATCGCGAGACTGCCCGATAACCACGTGCGTGTTGATCCCGCCGAATCCCATCGCGGTCACTCCTGCCCGCCGCGGCTGTCCGGACGGCCATGGTTCGCCGACCGATGCGCGCAGTGCCGGGCGGTCCCGCAATAGCACGTCGTGCGGATTCACGCACCCGGCGGTGGGCGGGATAATCCCCTCGCGCACGGCGAGCGTGGCCTTGATGAGGCTGGCGACGCCACAGGCGGCCTTGGTATGCCCGATGAGGGCCTTGATGCTGCCGATGGCGGCAGGTGGTGCCAGCGGGTTGGCGGCGTCACGTTCCGCCGAGATGGCTTCGAGTTCTACCTGGTCGCCGGTTGGCGTACCGGTGCTGTGCCCTTCGAAGTAGCCGACAGTGTCCGGGCTGAATCCGGCCCGCTGGTAGGCGCGGCGCATGGCCAGCCGGTAACCGTCGACGGTCGGCCGGGTGATCCCGCCTCGGCCGTCGGATGATCTCCCCCAGCCTTCGATCACCGCGTAGTCGCCGGTCGCGTCCTCCTCCCGCATCAGCACCGCCATCGCGGCGCCTTCGCCCGGCAAGAATCCCGAGCTGTGCTGGTCGAAGACCCGCATCTCACCCGGGGTAAGCGCGCCGATCTTGGCGAATCCAACCAGCTCGAAGGGGTCGATGCTCAGGTCGACCCCGCCGACGATCGCAACGTCGAGCTCGCGGTCTGCCAGCGCCGAGCACGCGGTCACCACGGCCAGCAGCGATGAGGAGCAGGCACCGTCGACGGTGTACGCGCCGCCCCGCAGGTCAAAGTGATTGCTGATGCGACCGGCGATGGTGTTCGACAGCCCTCCGGCCAGGGTGTCTTCGCCGATCTCGGGGAAAGGTGCTTTGTACTGCTGCTCGAGGCCGGCCAGGAATCCTTCCAGCCGCACGTCGTCAAACCCTTCCGCGCGCAGCGCGGCCGCGACAGTCCGGCGTACGTACGGCCATCGCAGGCGCATCAGGTTCGCCCGGCTGAACTCGCCCGTAAGCGTGTTGCCCACGATGACGCCCGTGGTCAGAGCGGGCAGGCCCGCACCGCCGGGGAATCCCGCGTCGGCAAGGGCGCGTGACGCGACGTCCAGGGCCACCCAGTGCGTAAGGTCGGTGGACCGGTACGTGCTCCCGCTCACGGTGAAGCCGACCCGGTCGAATTCGTATCCCTCGATGACCGCGGCCATGTCCGTGTAGAACCGGTCGCTGGCGTCCGGGTCGGGCCAGTAGTAGTCGGCGCGACTCAGCCTCTCATCCGGTAGGCGGCGAAACGCCCGCCGTTGTGTCAGCACGTTCTCCCACAATTGGGCGGGAGAGGAGGCACCCGGGTACTCGCACGCCAGGCCGGTTATCGCGATCCGCTGCCGCATGTCGTCACCCGGCCTGAGCGACCGTGGCCGGGACCTGGGCTTGAACCACGGCCTTGCGGTCCGCGCGCCGCACGCTCTTTCGCAGCGCCTTTCCCCAGTGGTAAGCGCCGCGCACGGTGCAGACTATGACCAGCGCGAAAAACAGGCCATAGACGATGTGCATGGCCATAAGGACGCCATAGGCTACGCCCACGCCCGCACCGAAGATGACTTGGTCGCGCCGCCGGACCGGAGTGGTGCCAGGGTCCGTGACCATGTAGTTGACGAACAGCACGAACGCAGTGCCCGTCATCATCAGCAACGCTGGCCGCCAGGCAGTCCCGAACAGGAGAGAGCGGAGCACGGCCTGGCCCGCCCATGCGAGCACCAGCCCGCCGATCAGCGGCATCTTCTTGGTGAGCTGGGCGTTCAGCACCGTCCCTGATATTAGGATCGCTGCCGGTATGATCCAGCGCGTCGCCGAGCCCACGTTTTCCGTAAACTCGTACGGCGGGGCGATACTGACCCAGCGGAAAAGCAGCAAGGCTGCCACGATCCCGAAGTTCGACGGGTTCATGAAGTGCCGGATCTTCCCGTTGATCGGGGCCCGCAGGATCGCCTTCTGGCCGACCGCCACGGCGACCGCGAAAATCATCAGCCACGCCTGCGCATTGGCGTACAGCAGCATGTTCACGGCAAGGCCAGTGATGTGCGCAGGCAGTAGGTAGTCGACCAGGCCCTTGAGCCCGTGCCCTCGGTAGCCGGGAGGCCGGCGCTCGGCCCACGCGCTGACCGACTCGAGCAGCAACTCCGTCGCATAGGCGGTGCCCACCGCCATTACCGGCCACAGCCAGGGCTGTTCGAAGCCGAGCCACAAGTAGCCCAGGACATTGAATACGGTGATCGAGATCGCGAACCTGCGCAAAGCCGCGATGCGGACGTCCTTCGCCCTCTTCTCGCGCGCCGGGCGGGTCGCGTCGCTGGTGTCTTTTCCGCGGAATGGGTTCATGGTGTCGGCACCTCATCAATGGTTGAGCCAAGCATCAGCTGGTGGGATCCGGGGGCGAGCTTGATCGTCGCTACGTGGGGGTAGCCGTCCGTACCGCGCCATCTCACCGTTACGATCACGGGCCCGGCGGCTTGCCCTAGCCCAAAGTGCAGCCCGAAGTCGTTCTTGCCCGAGTGCCCGCTGCCGCCGTCCACCTGGGCGACCATGGTCTGGCCGGATGAGGTCCGCACCATGGCAACCGCTCCGATGGCCGGCGTTCCTACCGCCTGAAGCGGGGCGCGCGGACCAGACACTGGCAGGTAGAGCCGCAGGTCCAGGTATTTCCCCAGGTGAGCCGCGTCGTTTTGGTAGAAGGCGGGCGGCCCCCACTGGCGGGCCACCGCGAAATCGAGCGCCCCGTTGTCACGCGTGTCCGCGATGGCGATCCCGCGGGTAGGCGTGTGAACGCACAGGCCCAGGTCCTGGCTGATATTGAGGTAGCGGCCGCCCGGCCCGCTGGCGAAGAACGCAAGGCACTGGGACCCGGCTAGGTCGTCACCCGCCTCCACGTTCGGCCAGTACAGCGGGTTGGAGAGGAAATTATCGTTCATCGTGGCCAGTTCCTGAAGCTGCGGCCAGCGATTGACCTTGCCCTTGACGAAGCCAGCCGTCTGCACCACGTCCTGGGTGCCGGCGTTACTGAAGTCGCCGGCCTTGACGTCCCACGACCAGCCGCTCTGGGCGAGTCCCATCGGCCAACTCTCGTCGGTGAAGTCAGCGGTGCCGTCGAGCAGGTCGTGACGCATCTGTGTCTGGTTCGCGGACGTATTGATCCAGGTGAAATTGCTTTCTTCGAGACCGAAGGAGGTGGTGATGTTGCTGACCAGCATGTCGAGCTTCCCGTTGCTGTCCAGGTCGGTGAAGTCGATACCCATGCCTTTGAACGAGCCGTCGCCGAGGACTTTAGACTTCGGCATGAACGGCGACCGCCATCCCTTGGCCTGGGTGAAGCGGATGCGTCCGGGCCGGGACACGTTGACGAACAGGTGGGCATGACCGAAGTCGTTGGCCACGTAAACATCAGGCAACATCGAGTTGTCCAGGTCAGCAGCCGCTACTGCCAGCGTCCAGCCGGTCGTTGTCCCTGGCGGGAACGCATCGGGCGCGATGGCGTACGTCGGCGCTCCCGACGAGGTGACGCCATCCCACCGCAGGACGAGATCGCCGCCGCCGTTCTCGGCCTGGGAAAGCCCTTCGGGCATAACCACCTTGCCTCGCGAGTTCGACCCGAGAACTGGGGAATCAGGAAAGTAATTGCCGATGAAGATGTCCGGGTGGCCGTCGCCGTCAAAATCCGCCACGGCCACCGCGTTGGTGTTCCAGAGCGGACCGGAGTAGGTGCCGCCTGGGCCTGGCCGGTGCTGGACGACCTCGACTGGCTGGTACGCCGACGCCGATAGGTGCGTCGCGTCCGGCTTGAGCATGAAGATCACCGGGGTGCGGCCCCAGTAGTAAACCAGCAGGTCCATGCGCCCGTTCTGGCTGTAGTCGCCTGGCACGCAGCCCATCGGGGCCATGGTGGACGGGTCGTACGGGAGCGCAGGGGACGGCGTGACCACGAACGGCTTGAATGTCCCGACGGCTTTTGTGCCTGGCACAGGGGTCACGATCACGGCATTGCTCCGGGTGTCGACCAGGCACATGTCGTCCGGCTGGCCACTGCCGGTGAAATCATTGATCGCGACTGCCGCGCCTACGGACGATATCCACGCCTGTATGTGCTGGTAGGCAGGATTGACATCGCGGATCGTGGCATGCGGCAAGCCGGGCGGCTCGGCTATCGGCAAGGACGCGAAATGAAACTGTGAGGCGACAGCGGCCCGCTGCTGGGCTGACGCTTGTGGCAGCTGAGCCAGGGTGAATAGTGCCGCGAACAGCACGAGCACGACAGCCAACGGCGCGAGCTTTCTCATGTCACTTCCCTACGGTCGTGAGGTCCTGGCGGATCCGCCGTCGCCAGGTCTGGTACGCGTCAGCGGCTCCCCTGTCGGCGGGCAGGGCGGCATCCGTGCACTCGGCCGCGGCCGCGACCTCCATCCCGCACAGCACTTGCACCGCGATCTCCGTGTGGGACGTGACCAGACCGGCCAGGTGCCGGGCCTTGGCGGCGAAGGCGGCCCCCTGGGCGACGTCGGGCAGGTAGCGGCCAGCGCGGTCCGCCAGCTCACGCAAGCACGCTTTGGTGCCCGGGACCGCTGTGCCCTGGAGGTGGCCACTGGGGACTCCGGCCGTGCCGGTCATCGCCGCTTCAGGACTGACCCCGCTGGCCATCGTCGCCTCGCCGACATGCTGGCGGCATGCCACCGGCTGCGGGTTGGCCACGCCCGTCGGGGCTGTCGAACCTGCCATGGGCCGGTAGCCGGCGTATGCAGCGGCCAGGCCCACACCGGACCACAGATCCGCCCTCCGCCCGGGGGCGAAGCCTGCGATCGTGTCGGCCAGCCGGTCCGTATCCGCGCCGCAGACGAACCACAGGGCCCGGCCAATCCCCTGGTCGATTACCTGCGCGGCGCTGTTGGCACAGCCGCGCCAGCCAGGGAGGAGCCGAGGCGGGCGCTGCCTAGTCACCACAAGCGGCGTTCGGAAATACGCTTCGTGGAACCCGTATCCATCCAGCGCTAGCCAGCGCAGCAGCGGATCACGCGGCTGGACTCGCGACTGGAGTGCCCGCGGCAACCGCGCCATGGCCCAGCCAGCGCCGACATGCGCCGTATAGACCTGGTGGGCCGCCGGGCCAGCGACGAACCTGTCCAGCCGTTTCCCGCCCGCCGGAAGCATGCCGTCAAGAATCGTCAGCGCCATCGAAGCGCCCTCGTAAGCAAAGCCGCGGTACCCCCAGGGAACCGTCTCCAAGCGCGCCGCTAGGTCACTTTGACGTGGGACGGTCAATCCGTATTCCAGGCCCCTGAGGAACCAGCTGCCAATCTGCTCCAGATAGTCGCGAGCCTGCAGGTCGCTAGCGTAGAACCCGCGACGGAGAAAAGTCACCTCGCTTGCTGGCGGTGCCAGCACCTTATGGATAACAAATCCTGTGGCGAAAGTCATTTGCTTCTCTTAACCGTAGGGGCCGCTAGCTACATGAGTAACCCGGCCCTTGGGGTCGACACATCAATTTATATCATCCTTGGTGTATTTTCTGACACTCATGAAGTGCTGGTAATTAGCCGAGCAAAGCAATAATTTGCGCACACAGAAAATCCCAGACAATCACGGAAAGGGTTGCGCCGATAGCGCAAGCCCCACCCGGTGGAATGCCGTGACCGGGCTTAGTCACAACCTCGGGCGCCGCAAGATCACACCACTCGCGGGCGCCGCAGCCGGGCGGTCAGTCAGGCTGCTCCCGAGTGATCGTCGACTTTTCGCTCCGCCGCGAGGTTGTCGGCAATCCGGTGCCACACTCCGGCGCAGTGCTCTGCCAGGGCGACGACGCTTTCGGTACGGTGCGGTGGGACGGATTCGACGAATTGGCTCACGTCCGCCCCCCGTACCACGTGGCTGTGAAGCCAGCGCAGCAAGCCCCGGCCGGACTCAGACTGCCTTATCGCCGGATCCTGTACCAGGCTCTCCAACAGCGGCCTTGGATCGAAGTCGGTAACGTCCCTCGGTCGCCGCCGATTCCCTGCGACGTGACCGGAAAGGGGAGCCGGAGAACTGCCTCCTGGCCTGACACCCGACTGCCGTGGGAGCACTGGATCTTCACCGCGCTGCATACGTTTGCGGACGTCATGCGCCGTGCCGACCGAGACGCCAGCCACGCCCGCGACCTCCCGCAGCGACGCGTCCGGCCGGGCAGTAAAGAGTTCGAAGGCGCGTTGCCTGCCTTCGAAGCTACTCAGCGGGCGGGCGCGTCCATCCATCCCCACGCGCTTGCTCGTTTGCACGCCTTCGGCACTCGAACGTTCACGTATGCTGCTGACGGTTTTGTCCGACAGCCCCGTGTACCTGCCGATGACGCGATCCGACAAATGCGGGCTCCGAATGATTATCCGTTCGGCGGCGGCTCGTCGGTCGTCCATGGTGAGCGGAAGACCGTGCGTGACGTTCTCGCTGACGGCATGCAGAAATGCCTCGTCTTCATCGCCATCGAAGAACCGCACCTGAATTTCGTGCCTGCCACTCGCTATCGCAGCCCGCAGGCGGTGCATTCCATCGATCACCCGCATCGTCGCACGGTGTACGAGGATCGGCGGCAGTTGGGTAGCCACCTCGGCCAACCGACGGGTGTGGCTCTCGTCCTCTCCCGCCAGTCTTGGTGAGTCGGCTACCAATAGCTCGTCCAACGAAACAGTATACACCTCATGCCCGGCCACGGAAGAGAAGGGCTGGTCTTCTGCCAACTCCTCGCCATGGCATTCCGCTGCGGTCTCACCGCTCACCTGATGGGGGATTTCGCGAGTAAAGGAGCGAGCGGTGGACGGCTCAGTGACAGCGATGCGTACGGCGGGGTCAAAGAATGTCATCGTCGCTCCAGAAAGTCACAGAGTGTCACCGTCTGATGTGCTCCACGACGATTATGCGCTTAACGCATGCCTATTGGAACCCGCAGCCGGCTATTCACCTAGACCAGTTACAGCCTACTGGACTTTCACGCGGGATTAGCTCTCAGTTCATTTCCATCGAGAGTGTGTCTTACCTGGGAGAATAGCATCTATTCGCCCGTTGGTTCGTGCACACTTACCAAAACCCTGAATCGGTTCGTCTTCACTTACCAAAGGAATATGTGAACAACCCATTACCGACCGGCCGGTTGGATTTCCCTCAGCCACTGAGGTCCAAACCCCGGCAGATGGCGGCCGACAGCGCGGCGGGGCTTCAGCCTCGATAACCAGCCAGGTCTTCAATCGGATATCAATTGACAGCCGATAATCCACAGCCAGCAGGCGACCCATGACTCCCACGCGGCACAGCTCGATGGCGGCAATGGGTCCTCGGCGGTGCAGGTCAGCCACTCTTCGCAACCGTCGAACTCGACGCGCCTCGCTCGGCCGCCGGCAACCGAGACGACGTCAGCGTCACCCCGGTTGCCGCTGCCGCTCTAGTGCGGGACTGCGTGATGCCAGCGTCATCGCTTATCCGCGGCAGGCCCGGCCGCGGCTCGGCGGAGCCGATGTGAAAATTTCACTCATAGAGCACTGGGGTCGGCCACTCGGTCCGCTCAGCCATTCCACCGGCTCAGCCATGCCGCTTCCTGGCCGGACTTTTCCCGGTGGAAGGCTTCCGATGGCTCGTAGAGGCTGACTTCGGGGGCTGGCTCGGTCAGGAAATTGCCCGTGCCCTTGGCCGACCGCCGACCCCCCACCTCGATGTAACAGAAACCGTCACCGCTGAACCACGGCTCCGGAGCACTGTAGCCGAGATATCGCGTCACCCCGGCGGCGGCCACGCTCGCCTCCGCTTCGGCGAAGACCGCGGCCTTAGGCAGTGGCTTCTCGTTCGGCAGCATCAACTGCGTCGCGTCGCCGATTGCCCATATTCCGTCGATCTCGGTCTTGAGCGTGCGGGCGTCGACCGGCAGCCAGCCCGCCGGGCTGAGCTCCAGGTTCGCGGCCACGTCGGGGGCCCTGTGCGGCGGGATGACGATGAGCAGGTCGAAGTGCCCACGGCCGCCGCCTGTCCACGCAACCTGACGGCGCGCGATGTCGATGCTCTCGATCGCGGTCTTCGGATGGAATCCGATCCCCCGCTGGGACAGCATCTGTACCAGGCTCTCGCCAACCGCGGGTCCCGCGACCCCCATCGGCAGAGGCTCAGGAGTGTAGACGTCGATGCGTCCCTTTTCCGCCGCCCCCGTCTCGGTCAGCAGGTCGGCTGCGAGCAGTGCACCCTCGTATGGGGCGGCGGGGCATTTGAACGGGACTCCCGCCACCACCACCACGATCCGCCCGCCGTCAAAGGCGCTGAGCCGCTGATGCAGCATCGATGCGCCCTTGAGGGTGTAAAACTCCCCGGCGGCACCGGTCTCAAGCGCCTCGGCGAGCCCGGGGACAGCGCTGACGTTGAGGGCCGCCCCGGGTGCCAGGATAAGAGCGTCGTAGCGGAGTTCGCCGGCGGTGGTTACGACGATGCGGTTCTCTGGCTCCACCGCCTTGGCTTCGGCGGTGATCATCTCGACGCCGGGTAGCGCCGCCGGGGCCGGCCTGACCCGCACCTGATCGGCGCGGCGCCAGCCCCGCAGCACCCATGGCAGGGACAGACCCAGGACGCCGTCGAAATCGCGGTCAACCAGCACAACTTTGTCGCTCTCTGGCAGCAGGCCGCGAAGATGCGCGGCAGCGCACAGCCCCCCGACTCCCGCGCCAACGACGGCAACAGTACGTGACATGGCGGACCGATCCCCCTTCATATCCTCAGACGCTGATTACTTGATCGGCCCAGGCCGTCCATTCAGAAAGCTCGGCCATTGATGAGCGCTGGGCTCCCTCTGTCACCATGTACTCCTCGATTCCGCGGGCATCGAGGCAAGCACCGCAGGAACCGATTTGAGCGCCCTTGAGGGCCAGTGAGTGGAGCATCGAGGCAACGTTATAGTAGCCGTCAGGAGTCTTCTGCTTGGCCATTACGGAAATTACCGCGTCGCCAAACAGGAACACCTTCACTTCGTTGCCGCTGGCGCCAAGCATCTGTCGTGCCCATCGAATGCCATTATAGGTCCGCTCCGTGCCGTACGGCGGATCGTGCAGGACGAACAGAAACTTCATGGAACGACCTCCCTATTGGATGAATGTCCCCGGCCCACAATCGCGATGTCAAGATCCACGCGAGCTTGAAAGGCTCTAGAGGCACCGGCGTTTACAGCCCATCGCCACAGCACGTTCCTTTCGCACAGGCTGTTCCATAAGAGTAACCACAGGCCCCGGACGGAGCAATGTCACTCAGTTCTTTCCCTTAGCCGCACACATCGGCCGCCAGGAAAGAGGTTGGGCTATCCTTGCTTCATCTCAGGTTCGAGGCCGCTCTTGGCGGAGCCAGGTATACAGGCTCTCGCCGGGGCAATGAGGCCTGAGATTGCAATCCAATATCAGGAAGGAACCGGTGGCAAATGACCGCAACGCCAATGGCGCATCGGCTGGTCTCGACAGACATCGCGGAATCTCAGCACAACGGTCAGCGAGAGGCATGCGACGAGACCATCCGGCCGGCTCGCCGGACAATCGACGAGGTCATGGCGGAGGCCAGTGGTCGCCTGCGCCGGGTTGGTCCCATGCTCGCCGCGATTGAGGTAAGGGTCGGAGCGCTGCTGGTAGACACCCGATCACAGGCCCAGCGTGAGCTCCAGGGTGAGGTGCCTGGGGCGCTGCGCGTGGAGCGCAACGTGCTGGAGTGGCGCTTGGATCCGGCTTCGGAGCATAGGCTGCCGGAGGTGACCGGGTACGAGGCACGGGTAATCGTCATGTGCGCCGAGGGCTACTCGTCTGTGCTGGCCGCCGTGTCCTTGCAGGAGCTTGGCCTGGTTAACGCCACTGACATGGTCGGCGGGTTCGGGGCGTGGGAGCGCGCGGGGCTGCCGGTCATCGGGGGGCAGCGGGCATCGGCCTGAGCTCAGCCCGCCAGTCGGGACACGGGGCCGGTCAGCGAAAACAGGCGATGCCCTGCTTACGCTGTAAGCAGGGCATCGCCGCATGTCCGGGGGCTGGTTAGCCGGCGCAGGTGCTGTAGCCGTTTTTGATGATCTGCTTGGCCATGGGGATGTAGGCGGCGGGGTCTGGCGGGGTCATGGCGGCCAGGCCGTCGCAGTAGCGGTTGAACA
>Ga0126381_100004737_pt1 | contig 14852 bp, 14 predicted proteins | sample PanSoiMetPlot_28_FD_96465 | JGI IMG/M metagenome (GOLD analysis project Ga0126381, IMG submission 96465) | Tropical forest soil microbial communities from Panama - MetaG Plot_28 | ecosystem: Environmental > Terrestrial > Soil > Tropical forest > Bulk soil | place: Panama | collected 2016-02-17
CGCCGAGGACGCTGAGCACGAGGTTGTGCGGCGGCATCGGCTCGCTCGCATAGCCACGGCGCCGGCCCATGACCAGCGCCGCCATCAGGCCGGCGAAACCGGAATTGATGTGCACGACAGTCCCGCCGGCGAAGTCGAGCACGCCGGCATTGGCGAGAAACCCGTCAGGACCCCAAACAAAATGCGCGATCGGAGAGTAGACGCACACACTCCAGAGCCCGATGAACCACAGCAATGCCGAGAACTTCATGCGATCGGCGAAGGCGCCGCAGATCAGCGCTGGAGTGATGATCGCAAAAGTCATTTGGAAACACATGTAAACAGATTCGGGGATGGTCTTGGCAAGGTCGTTCACCGAATCGAGGGTCATTCCATAGAGCAGGAACCGGCTCGTACCGCCCAAGAAGGCTGACCCCGGCGTGAATGCGAAGCTATAGCCGATCACCACCCACAACACGGTGACGAGACAGGTCACCGCAAAGCTCTGCATCACCGTCGCCAATACGTTCATTTTGCGGACCATGCCGCCATAGAACAGTGCGAGACCGGGAATGGTCATCATCAGCACTAGCGCCATGGAGGTCAGCATCCACGCCGTGTCGCCCGAATCGAGTTTCGAGGCTATAGGGGCTGAGGCGTCGGCGGGTGTTGGCGCTTGCGCCGCGGCCGAGAGCGTCAGCAGCAGCAGCATCGATGCGGCGAGCATTAGGCGTTGCAAGACAAGGGGCAGGGATTTCATGAGCTCCTCCGAGAGACGATAGGCGCAAAGGCGAACCGTCTCCTGATCCATGAGCCGGACGCGTTGGCGCTGGGAACCAAGATCCGTGCCAATCGAGCCTTGCCCGGCGCTCCTCGGTCAGGCTGCCCTACTCATGCGTGCCGCCGACCGCCGGTCATGGTCTCCCGCGTGCAGGTTGGTGCGCCGCTTGATGCTTAAATAATAGGCAGAATCGCGTAATTTGGCACAGGTATGGGCCCGCCTGTACTCAACGCGTCAACAATGAGACCAGGAGCGCAAGCGCCAGCAGAGCCGCCAAGCCTTGCCAGACCTGCAGCGGCGCGCGCTCATAAAGCGTGCGCGGGCGGCGAATTTCTGTCGGGACGCGCGCCGGCCCGGCTTCCATTTCGAACGCGAACTCGGTCATGTCACGAAAGCGCTCGGCAGCATTGACCGCGATCGCCCGCGCGAGCGTCTTCTGCAGCCAAGCCGGAAGATCGGGCCGCAGCGTCGAAAAGTCTTTTGGCCGGTTGCGTCGCGGCGGACTGGTGGCGTCGAGATTGCCGTAGGGGAATTCGCCGGTGAAGGCGCGGAACATCGTGACACCGAGAGCGTAGATATCGCTCGCTTCGTTGCCGGGTTCGCCTTCGAACATCTCGGGCGCCATATACGCCGGGGTGCCAGGAATCTCCCCGGGTGGAAAATCCTCGAGCCCCGGCACCCGAACGACCCCGAGATCGATCAGCTTTAGCGAACCGCCGCTTTCGAGGATTACATTGTCCGGCTTAATGTCTCGGTGAATGATGCCGGCGCGATGCAGCGCCGCTGCCGCGCGGGCCAGTTTGACGGCGATGTTCCGCCCTTCTTCCAAGCCGAGCGCCGGACTTCGCGACAGCCGAGTCTCCAGGAGCTCGCCCTGGTAGAGCGGCATGACCGTGTAGAGACAGGTCTGGCGTCCGGGCGGCAATTCGACGACGCGCCCTACCCAGGGATTGTGTATTCGAGCGCCGACCCAGGCTTCGCGGACGAAAGCCGCGCGGTACGCGTCGATGCTCGCCATTTCGGGTTTGGGGAACTTGGCGGCGACGGTGCCGCCCTCGACTTCGTCCTGCGCGCCGAACAGACGGGTGTATCGGCCCTCCGACAGCAGCGCTTTCAACACGAACCCGTCCACCGCATCGCCCTGCTGCGGCGCCGGGAGCACGGCCAGCTGCAGGATGGCGGCGCTGACATCGGCTGATCCCGCCGCCGGCAGCGCCACGACATCCAGCACCAGGGCTGTGCAGTTGTCGGTACTGCCGGATTGGAGCGCGGCGGTAACCAACGCGCCGGCGGTATCCTCGGGAGCGGAGCGCTCGCGCAAGATGTCGGAAATCCTCTCTTCCGCCAGAAACCCGTGCACGCCGTCGCTGCACAACAGAAAACGATCGTGCAACGCCACCGGTTGCGTGGCGTAATCGAGGCGAACTTCTGTCTCCACTCCCAGCGCGCGGTTCAGCGTGTGGGAGCGCCCTCCGCCGTCCTGGCGGACATGGTCGGTCGTGAGGCAAGTCAGGCGATCACCGCTCAACCGATAGGCCCGCGTATCGCCGACGTGCAGCAGGTGGGCTGCACGGCCGCGCAGCACCAACGCGGTCAATGTGCAGCCCATTCCCGCGAGCTTGGGGTCCTGGCGAGCCATAGTGTTGATCCAGCCATTGAGCGCACTGAGGATTTTGGCGCCTGCTCGCTGCACCTCCATGGTCTCGGGCAGATCGCAAAATCCGTCCAGGAACCCACGCACCGCAGTCTCGGCTGCGATACGGCCGCCTTTCGCGCCGCCGATGCCATCGGCGATCGCCGCAATCACCTCTTGGCGAGGCTTGGGCAGCTCGGCGCCAGACAGGGCGCCCGCGAAATCCTCGTTGGCCTTGCGCGGCCCGGTCTTCGAGGCGAACCCGACGCTAGCCTGTACGCTGATCTCAACTGTCGCCATCGCGTCGCTTCCGAGACGTTGCGGTGCGCTCGGATCCGAGCGAGTGCCGCCTGGGACCGCCGGCACGCTCGCAGGTCCCTGCCGTCACCGCCCTTTCTCCAGGCTGCAACGACTGCGACGGAAATAGCCTCCAGTGCTCGATGCGACACTTGCCGTGAGGTCGCCAGATCCGCGGTCGAGTGTGTAATTGCCACCGTCCTTGGGATCGAACCAGGAGATCTCGGCCCCGCTGATTTTGGCGTGATATGTATCGACGGTGCCCTTACCGTAATCGATCAGAATGTGCCAGGATGCGCCGCTGAGCGGGTTGGTGCAGGTGACCGCGGCCGGGCCGTCCTGTGCCCGGCTGGGGGTCGCCGTGCCCGCCAGCCAACCGGCCACCACTACCGCTGCCGCTAGAACCGGATTGCGTGACATCGACAGAACGCCTGCGAAGCTACGCCCATTCAGAATGTAGACCGACACCAAGGTTTGCCTCAATTTTATGCAACAAGGATCGCGGCACCGCTAAGCTCAAATAAATATCCCGGCTAATCAACGTTTAAGTCGCGCGGGCTTTGGCATAGCTTTTGCCTCGCTCACTTAGTCCGCTCATTCAGCGCAATGATTGGGCACCGCTGGTTGTGAGGCTCGTCGCAACAGAAGAAAACAGGGGATAGATCAATGCTGGTACCATCACCCAAGTGGCTCGATTCCGGCAACAACGCGTGGCAGCTGGCAGCCGCGACTTTCGTCGGCCTGCAGAGCATTCCTGGTCTGGCCGTTCTTTATGCCGGATATGTCAAGCAGAAATGGGCAATCAATTCTGCCTTCATGTGTTTCTATGCCTTCGCGTCGGTCTTGGTCGTGTGGGTTCTGTTCGACTACAATATGGCATTCGGGGAGCAGTGGTTTCCGTTCCTCGGCAAACCCGCATTGGCGACCTCCGCGTCGTTCACCACCGGCCAGGCTGTGATACCGGCAGCCGCCTCCGGCATGCCGGAGCTGACCTTCCCGATGGCCACGCTGATCTTCTTCCAGTTCGTGTTCGCGGCGATCACGGTAATCATTCTCGGGGGTTCCGTGCTCGGCCGCATGAACTTCACGGCTTGGGTGATCTTCTGTCCGGTGTGGATGACCTTGGTCTACACGGTCGGGGCGTTCAGCCTCTGGGGCGGCGGCTGGCTCTCGCAGTTGGGGGTGCAAGACTTCTCAGGCGGCTACGTCATCCATCTTGCCGCCGGCACTTCCGGGTTCGTGGCTGCCGCCGTGGTCGGGCCGCGCTTGCAGATCGATCGCGAGCAGTTCCCGCCCAACAGCCTGCTGGTCACGTTAATCGGCGCCGGCATTCTCTGGCTGGGGTGGAATGGCTTCAACGGCGGCGATCCTTACTTTGCCAACCACGATGCGGGCGCGGCCGTGCTCAACACCAACACGGCGACTGCGGTAGCCCTTCTCGTATGGACGTTGATGGACAAAATGGCCTACGGCAAGCCGTCGATCATCGGCGCCGTCAACGGCATGATCGCGGGCTTGGTGGCAATCACTCCGGCCGCCGGTTTCGTCAATGGCTGGGGCGCCATCATCATCGGTATCGCTGCGGGCATCATTCCGTGGGCGTCGATGAACAAGTTCCAGAAGACCAGCTTCATGATAAAAGTCGACGACACATTGGGCGTGTTTTCAACGCACGGAATCGCCGGCCTGACCGGTGGGCTGCTGGTCGGCATCCTCGCCAACCCGGATATGCTCGAATACATCGGCACCGACAAGGAGGCTCCCGGCGTCAGCGTTACCGGCTTGCTCTACGGCGACACTGGAAATCAGCTCTTGCTCCAGCTCGCCGGCGCCGCGTTCATCATCGTCTACAACGCGATTGGGACGTTTATCATCCTCAGGGTGATCTCGATCTTCGTACCGCTGCGGATGAGCGACGCACAGTTGGCGGTTGGCGACGACGCCGTTCACGGCGAGACCGCCTACGCAATCACAGTGGGGGAAGCCGCCGAATAACGCCAACCGGTCGAGGCTTCCGCAGATGGGGGATGTAGTGCGGCTTATCCTCCCTCACCCCCATCCTCCTTCTGCCGGATTTCGCTGCGCCCTTTCCACCCCACAGACAGAACTTTATTCACTTGCCGGACGTCGCCGCTGTGGCGGGCTGTTGCGGTTCGCGCGCCGGCAATGCGGGTCCGGCAATAATCTCGCTCTTGAGCCGCTTGATTGCCGCTTCGTCGAGGGTCTCGGTTTCGAGCAGCGCGGCGGCGGTGCGGTCGAGCAGAGGGCGGTTCTGCTGCAATATGCCGTAGGCCTTCTGAAATGCGCCGTCGACCAGCTGGCGCACCGCTCGATCCACGGCTTCCGCAGTCTCTTCGCTGTAGTTGCGCTCTTGCGGGACCGGGACGTTGGGCTTCAGAAATGGTGAGCGGTCGCGGTCGTAGGTGACGTTGCCGAGCGCGTCGCTCATGCCGTAGCGCAGAACCATCGCGCGGGCGGTGTCGGTCGCACGGGCGAGATCGTCCGCGGCGCCGGTCGATATCTCGCGGAAGACCAGCTGCTCGGCGGCCCGGCCACCGAGCAGCCCCGACATTTTGTACTCAAGTTCGGCGCGGGTCATTAGATAGCGGTCCTCGGTCGGCCTTTGTATCGTGTAGCCCAGCGCGCCGACGCCATGCGGGATGATCGAGACTTTGTGCACGGATTCGGTGCCGGGCAGAGCCAGCGCCACCATCGCGTGACCCAGCTCGTGGTACGCCACCACTCGGCGTTCCAGCGGATTGAGCAGGCGATTGCGCTTTTCCAGCCCGGCGACCATGCGCTCGATCGCGACTGTGAAGTCGGCCATCTGGACCGCCTCGGCATTGCGTCTAGTCGCGAGTAAGGTGGCCTCGTTGACAAGGTTCGCGAGATCGGCACCCGTGAACCCGGGCGTCAACGCTGCGATTTGCTCTGGCTTCACGTCCCCCGCGAGCTTGGACACTTTTTTCAGGTGCACTGCCAGGATCTGCTCCCTTCCTCGCTTGTCGGGGCGGTCGACCAGAATTTGCCGGTCGAACCTTCCGGCACGGAGCAATGCCGGATCAAGCACCTCGGGTCGATTGGTCGCGCCGAGCAGCACAACGCCGCTGGACGGATCGAACCCGTCCAGCTCCGCTAGGAGCTGGTTCAACGTCTGATCTTTCTCGTCATGGCCGCCTCCGACGTAACCACCGCGGGCGCGACCGAGGGCATCCAGCTCGTCGATGAAGATAATCGCCGGTGCGTGTTGCCGTGCCTGCTCGAACAAATCGCGCACCCGGGCGGCGCCGACGCCGACAAACATCTCGACAAACTCCGAACCGGAAATCGAGAAAAACGGCACCCCGGCCTCACCGGCGACAGCGCGGGCAAGCAACGTCTTGCCGGTTCCGGGTGGGCCGACCAATAGCACGCCTTTGGGCGGCCGACCGCCGAGGCGCCCGTACCGGACCGGGTCCTTCAAAAACTCGACGATCTCGACCAGCTCGTCCTTCGCCTCGTCGACCCCGGCGACGTCCGCAAAAGTAACCTTGGTTTCCTTTTCGACGTAAATCTTTGCGCGGCTCTTGCCGATCTGCATCAACCCGCCGAGCCCGCCTTGCCCCATACGCCGGATCGCAAACATCCAGATCCCCACAAAGAAGATCGCCGGCAGGATCCAGGACAACAGATCGCGCAGCCAATGGCTCTCGACGACACCGCTGTAAACGACATTGTGTTTGTCCAGGCTTTGCGCCAGCTCGGGGTCTACCCGCGCGGTAATGAAATCCTTGACCCCGTCAGGCTGTGCTTCCTTTAGAGAACCACTGATGTAGTTCTGCGCGATAGCAATCTTGTCGACCTTGTTCTCGTTGAGCAATGTCTGGAAGCGGCTATACGGGATCGGCGTCAGCTTGGTGCTTTCCAGATAAAGGTCCTGGATGAGCAACATGCCGAGCACAGCGGCAATTATATACCAGAAATTTATGTGGAATTTCTTGTCCGTCGCATCCATGGCACACCCTGATCGCTCGAATCCCGCCGCCTTTCGTCTTAGCAGCTATATGGACCCGGCCGACTGGGGATGCATTGATTGATTGCGCGCGTCTGCGAGCCCTGCTTCGGGGCGGGCATAGAGTCGAATTGCGCACGCGAGATCGCCAAATCTGCGCTCCGGCGAGCCAATTTCGCGGTCCGCACGGCCTCCCCGGAAATAATTTGTTAGCGCAAGCCAGCCATTTTACGACTGCACGTTGTCTCCTGGGCCGTTCAAGCAACTAAACGGCATACGGATGCGTCGCAAATTACAAGGTCCGCGGTCGGCGGTATCGGAATGAAATGATCGCAGCGCAGCCATGCGCTTGAAAGCCGCAGGGATGCGAACACCTAGGGCGGAATATCTAGATTTTTAGTCATCAAGGCTCGGGGAGAGCCCGGGAGAACAAGCCATGAGGAATTTCATCGTATCGAAGGCGTCACCGCGGAAAGCGCTTTGCCTGGTTGCCATGCTCGCCTCAGCCGCTGCGCTCTCGCATCCCGTTGATGCAGCGCCGACGAGCGGCGGCGACACGGTCCAGAACCTCTACGACGCGCTGCTCGGCACGATGAAGAACGGCCGCACCCTTGGGCAGAGCGGGCGCTTCTGGCAGCTCGAACCGGTCATCCGCCGCACCTTCGACATCCCGTCGATGACCCGCCTGTCGGTCGGCGCCTCCTGGGCCGGCATCAGCGAGGCGCAGCGCCAGCAGCTCACCGACAGCTTCGGCCGCTACATCTCGGCGATCTACGCCGACCGCTTCGACAGCTATGACGGACAGAAATTGCAGGTCATCGGCGAGCAGCCCAACCCGGGCGGCGTCATGGTCAAGAGCCAGATCGTCAAGACCAATGGCGAGCCGGTCAAGGTCGACTACATGATGCGGCGCAATGGCGACGGCTGGCTGATCGCCGACATCTATCTCGACGGCGCGATCAGCGAGGTGGCGACCCGCCGCTCCGAATTCGCCGCCATCCTCAAGAACGACGGCATCGACGGCCTGATCGCCGCCCTCAACCGCAAGGCCGACATGCTCACCGGGACCATGGCAAAAGCCTTCTAGGTCCCCCACACTCCTCGCAGATAGCGGATTCTTGCATTCATCCGCCTGGCTCGCACCCATGCGGGGATCGGCCGTAATAATGCCGCAAGAGCAAAAAGGAACTGCGCCGGCGCATTCGATGACATCAACGCCTTTGCGTTGGTCCGATTGACCGCAGCTCGAACCACGGTCTGCTGCACCGCAGCTCGCGCTGCTCACTCGCCGGCAGCAATGCGCAACTCCGCCGATACCGGCAATTCGAACAGATCGCTGCGCAGAAGCCGCGTCGAGAAGAACAGCACTTCGAGGTTTTCCACCTCGCCCGTATGGGGATTGAGGCGTACGATCACCTCGTCGCCCAGCTCCTCCAATTCTTGCTCGGGATAAGGCGGGCGTTTGTCGACATGCAGAATGTCTGCATCACGCTTATACTTGAAGCTGAGCTTCGCTCCCATTCAACTTCTCCTTCGACAAGCTTCCGGGCGATATAAGCAGTAATGATCCAATGAGGGCTGTCCTCGCCGGAGCTGACGACGAGTACGGCAACGTGCTTGGCGCCCCTTAGGTCAGAATACCATCGTGAGAACAATTTCGCGGCCCCGAAGCGTCTGCTGCGGCGTACCTGGTCGGGATCGGCGAGGGTCGCGCTAATCCGGTCTCGATGATCCGGGAGAAAGTCCGGACGACGTCCCGCTATATGTGCTTCTGGCCTGCGTGAGTTGCACTTCGCCACTAGGATAAGGGCGAGAAAAAATTGCGCCGGTCGCATCGGCGGCAGGATACGGGTGCTTCATTCGATGACCTCGTCGGCGCGGGCGAGGATCGATGGCGGCACGGTGAGCCCCAGCGCCTTGGCTGTCTTCAGGTTGATCGCCAGCACGAATTTGGTCGGTTGTTCGATCGGCAGGTCGCCGGGCTTTTCGCCCTTGAGGATCTTGTCCACATACCTCGCGGCTCGCCGGAACATGTCGACCGTATCCGGTCCGTACGACATAAGCCCCCCAGCATTAACGATCAGCCGATTGTCGTAGCTTGCGGCGATGCGGTATTGGCCCGCCAGTTCGATCAGCTGCCGACTTTCCTGCACGAATAGCGGCTCGGACATCGCCACTAGCGCCCGGCATTGGTGCTTTGCTATCTCGGCAATGCGGGTTGCTAGGTCGTTTACGTCGGCGACCGTAATCGGCAGCAGCGGCACTCCGAGCACTTTCGCGGCGGTAGCGAGTTCGTGTGACGCCCTGTCGTAATCGACGCCTGCTAAGCCCAGCACCGCGACGCAGCCCGGGTCTGGCACGATTTCGAGCAACATCTGCAAGCGCTTGCCCATGACATCCGTGGAGAGGATCGTCTGACCGGTCAGATTGCTGCCCGGGTGGGCCAGGCTTTGCGCGTAACCGAGAGCCACCGCATCGCCGACGATCGACATGACGATCGGAATGGTGCCGGCCACCTCCTTCACGGCGCGGATCGCCGGCTCGCTGTTCGTGGCGATCACATCCGGTTTGAGTGAGACGAGCTCGGCTGCGAGCGCTGGGAGCCTCCGATTGTCGCCCTCGGCCGAGCGCACCTCCAGCACGATATTCTGCCCTTCGACATAGCCGAGCTCGCGGAGACCGTGCCGGAATGCGTCGATATTGGCCCAGTATGTCCTCGGGCTGAGAAACGCGACGAGCGGCAGCGTTCGCTGCTGTGCCGGGGCAGATCGCCGCCACGCAATCGCCGCGCTGCCCAGCGCTACAATCAGCTCGCGCCGTCTCATTCAATGACCTCGTCGGCGCGGGCGAGGATCGATGGCTGGATCTGGATACCGGTATCGCTTCTCAATGCCCGAGCAGCTTCGCAACTGCAAAGATGGCACCGACCATCGCGAGGATGTTCACGATCAGCGCCCCGAGGATCAGGCCGAAGACGCGGTTGAGGATATCGGCCTTAATTGCCTGCATATCGGATCTTATTGCTTCTATCTTTGCCTCGAGACGCAGTTCGGCTTCGCGGATCTCTCCTTTGAGTTCGGCGCGCAGTTCGTCGACATCTCGCTTGGTGGCGAACTCCGCGCCCTGTGCCGCTTCCTGCACGCTCGCAACGACTGCCTCGGCTTGCGGATCGGTAAAACCGGCTTCGCGCAGTCGTTTTGCCATCTGCAGAGTATCGATTGCCACCGCATCTCACGCCGCTGGCCACAGCTGGGCCCTGTTTCCTTAGCCGCAGCCTGCCAGGCGAAATACCATGGCACCAAGCCGCTTGCTTCGACAAGCGAGGGGCTAACGGCGCGACCTGTTTTCCCGTTGCATTACTCGATGACCTCGTCGGCGCGGGCGAGGATCGAGGGCGGGACGGTGAGGCCTAGCGCTCTGGCGGTCTTGAGATTGACGACCAGCTCGAACCGGACCGGCTGTTCGATCGGCAGGTCGGCGGGCTTGGCGCCATTGAGGATCTTTCCGACGTAGACGCCAAGCTGGCGCCATATGCCGGGGAGACTCGGTCCATAGCTGATCAGGCCGCCGGCCGCGGGGTATTCACGCCAGTCATAGATCGTTGGAATGGCATGGCGTGCGGCCAGCGCCACCATCTGGTCGAGCCGGCTGTTGAACAACCCGTCGCTGGGTTGGATGAGGCCGTCGACATGCGCTTGCGCGATGCTTGTGAAAGCAGCATCGATGTCGCTTTCGGTGCTGGCTTTCAGGACATGAAGCTGCACCCTTTTTGTGCGCGCCGCTTCCTGAACATTTGTTGTGGTGCTCTCGGCAAACGGATTGTTCGGGTTTACCAAGAGAGCGATCAACTTGGCTCCGGGAACCAGCTCGGACAGCATCTCGAAACGCTTGGGCGACAGATCGAGGCTGCTGACGCCGGTGAGGTTGCCGCCCGGCCGAGCGCGAGACTGGCGACCAGGCCGCGCTCGACCGGGTCGCCGCCAGAAAAGACGATCGGGATCGTCGAGGTCGCGCCCCTCGCCGCGACTGCCGGAGGAGTGCCAGCCATCGCCGCGATCACATCGACCTTGCGGTCGACGAGATCGGCGGCCAATACCGGCAGCCGATCAGAGTGCCCCTCCGCCCAGCGGTATTCGATCGTTACATTTTGTCCTTCAGCCCAGCCGGTTTGGCTCAGTCCCTCGCGGAATGCAGCGACAAGCGCAGCTTGCGAGCCGAGTGACCCGACACCGAGAAAACCGATCACCGGCATCGCCTTTTGCTGCGCGCAGGGCAGGCACCGCCGTCATCGGCGCAGCGGCAAGAAGGAGCACCAGCTCGCGGCGTCTCATTCGATGACCTCGTCAGCGCGGGCGAGGATCGCGGGCGGCATGGTCAGGTCGCGTGCACCCCGTGCCCTCCGTCATCTTGGCCACGCTCAATTGGCGGTACGGAATGGGTTGGCGATACGCAGGCGCCCGTCGATGACTATCCCGTCCTGCATGTCTTCCGACCACAGGGTGCCGCAATCTGCGCGCAGGGCCGAGGCAATCATCAGCGCATCGAAGATGCCGTAGCCATGGCGTTCGGCGATTCTGAGCCCGTCTGCATGCGTATCGATGTCGATCGGCAGAACCGTACCGACCAGCGTGCGGATCGCTGCGAGCGAGTCTCGCACTTCCTTCCAATTCATGCCGAGCTTGCGCCTCGCCACATTGGTAAATTCATTGAGACCTTGCACACTGACAATACCGCCGCGTTCGAGCAAAGCCTGGGCGGCCGCTGCACGCGGATCGGTGGTAAAGGCATAGACCAGAATATTGCTGTCCAGGAACTCGCCGGCCATCGGACTCACCGGGCGTTGGCCTCCTCGCGATCGAACTTCCAGTCCTCAGGAAGCTGTTTGCGGAACGCGCGAATGCGCTCCAGCGCGCGCTCGCGGCTGCGGTCTCGCGCAATGTCAAAAGCCCGCTCGCCGACGACGTGGATTTCGACCTCGTCGCCTTCTTTAAGCTCCAGCGCCTGGACAACAGAGCCGGGAAGACGAATGGCCAGGCTGTTTCCCCATTTCGAAACCCGCATCGTCTGCTCCTGATATCCATTTCTTTATGTATATCCCAGGCTGGCGCAATCAAGACGGATCGGTCAGGCCTTACCAGGCGACGCCTCATTCGATCACAGCGTCGGCGCGGGCGAGGATCGATGGCGGCACAGTGAGACCCAGCGACTTGGCGGTCTTGAGGTTGATCACCAGCTCGAACCGGGTCGGCTGCTGGACCGGCAGATCGGCGGGCTTGGCGCCTGCGAGGATCCGGCCGACATAGGCCCCGGCCTGGCGAGCGACGGCCGTGAAGCTCGGTCCATAGCTGATCAGACCGCCGGCCTCAGCGAATTCACGCCTTTCATAGATCGCCGGCACGGCATGGTGTGACGCCAGTGCCGCGAGCTGGTCCCGTCGGCCGAAGAAGAACAAGTCGCCCCCGACGAGGAGCGCCCCGGCATCCAGCTGGAGAAATGTGGCGAAAGCGGCGTCGATTTCGCTTTCGGTGCCGGCCTTTAGGATGTGAAGCATCAAGCCTTTCGCGCGCGCCGCTTCCTGCGATTCTGCGATGAAGCGATCGGTAAGGGGATCGCTCGGGTTCACGAGCATAGCGATCGCCCGTGCCTGGGGAACCAGTTCGGACAGCAGCTCGAGCTGCTTGGGCAGAACCTCAGTCGTCATGAATGTCATGCCCGTGAGGTTGCCTCCTGGTCGGGCGAGGCTGGCGACGAGGCCGGCCGCAACCGGGTCGCCGCCGGTGAAGACAATCGGTATCGTCGAGGTCGCGTTTTTTGCCGCCTGTGCCGGACCGGTGCCGCCGCTTGCCATGATCACGTCGAGCTTGCGACCGACGAGATCGGCGGCCAATGCGGCCAGCCGATCGTGGCGGCCCTCCGCCCAGCGGTATTCGATCGCCACGTTTTGTCCTTCGACGTACCCGGTGTCGCCTAGCCCCTGGCGGAACGCAGCCACATTCGCTGCATTCGAGCCGGGCGACGCGAGGCTGAGGTAGCCGATCACCGGCATCGTCTTCTGCTGCGCGCGCAGCCCGCGCGCCGCTGTCATCGCGCCACCAAGCGAAAGAATAAATTCACGCCGGTTCATTCGATGACCTCGTCGGCGCGGGCGAGGATCGCGGGCGGCACAGTGAGACCCAGCGACTTGGCGGTCTTCAGATTGACGACCAGCTCGATTGTGGTTGGCTGCTGGACCGGCAGATCGGCGGGCTTGGCGCCCTTGAGGATCTTTCCGGCGTAGATGCCAGCCTGGCGATAGGCAGCCCTGAGGCTTGATCCATAGCTGATCAGGCCACCAGCTGCGGCGTACTCGCGCTGGTCATAGATCGCCGGAATGGCGTGGCGTGCTGCCAGCGCCACGAGCTGCTCGCGCCGGCTGAGGAAGAACGGATCGGAGCCTTGGAGGAGCGCGTCGGCATGCAATTGGCCGAGGGCGGCGAAAGCGGTGCCGAATTCGCCCTCGGCGCCGGCCTTGACGATAGTGAGCTGCACCCCCTTCGCGCGCGCCGCTTCCTCGGCGTCTCGGATGGTGGGCTCGGCATCCTGACTGTTCGGGTTTACAAGCAGGGCGATCACCGCGGCCTGGGGAACCAGCTCGGATAGCAGCTCGAGCCGTTTGGGCGTCAGCTCGGTTACCATGACGCTGCCGCCCGTTAGGTTGCCGCCAGGCCGCGCGAGACTGTCGACCACACCGGCCCCGACGGGGTCGGCGACGGCCGTGAAGACGACCGGGATCGTCGAGGTTGCATCGCGCGCCGCCTGTGCCGAGGGAATGCCCCCGGCAGCTACGATTACGTCGACCTTGCGGCCGACGAAGTCGGCGGCCAATGCAGGGAGCCGATCATAGCGGCCCTCCGCCCAGCGGTATTCGATCGCCACATTTTGCCCCTCGACATAACCAGCTTCGCTCAGTCCCTGACGGAAAGCAGCCACGTTCGACGCAGACTCGCCGGGCGACCGGCTGCTGAGGAAGCCGATCACTGGCATCGCCTTCTGCTGCGCGCGAAGAGGCGTTGCGATCACAATGCTCCCGAGCAGCAGCAACAGCTCGCGCCGCCTCATTCAATGACCTCGTCGGCGCGGGCGAGGATCGCGGGCGGGATCGCGACGCCGATCTCTCGCGCCACCTTGAGGTTGAGGACCAGCTCGAACCTGGTGGGCTGCGGGGCAGGAGTGTCGGCGGGCGATGCCCCCTTCAGCATTTTGTCGATCAGCGCGGCCTCGATGGCATAAAGCTCGCGCAACGTCGTGCCGTAGCTCGCCAGGCACCCGGCAGCGGTCATCTCACGCCATTCGCAGATCGCCGGAAGCTTGTGTTGCAGGAGCAGCGGGCCGAGCTGGTCGCGATGGCTGTAGAATAGCGGCGAGGACAGGATATTGACGCCTTCGGCGCCGCCGGCTTGGAGAGATGCGAGGGCGGGCGGAAGCTCCTGCGGAGTGTGGACCTCGACAGTCATAAGCTCGACGCCGCGCGCTCGCGCGATACCGGCGAGTGCCTGCAGCCCCGCGGGCTGGCTGATCGCCGGATCGTTCAGAACCCCAAAGCGCCGTCCCGGGGGCGCGAGCTCCGTCAGCACCTCCAGCCGCTTTGCGTCGAGCTCGGTGACCATCAGGCTGATCCCGGTGACGTTGCCGCCAGGCTTGGCCAGGCTCGCGATCAGCCCGGAGGCGACGAGGTCGTTGGTGCTCGCCAAGATCGGGATCGTGCGCCTCGCCGCCTGCGCCGCGCGCGCGGCCGCCTCACCCTGGGCGACAATAACGCTCGGCTTGTCGCGGACCAGCGCCACCGCCATCTCGGGGAACCGCCCGACATCGCCCTCGGCGAGGCGGAAATCGAGGCGAATGGTGCGGCCATCGACATAACCGAGCGCCGCCAGCGCTTCGCGAAGCAGCCCCGACGACAGTCCGAGTGTGGCCGGCGTGTCGATCCGCATCACGCCGACAAGCGGCGGCTGTGCACTGTCTTGCGCAAGTGCCGAAACCGCAGCGCAGAACCAGACGATCAACGCAGCGCAGACGCGGTTCATTCGATGACCTCGTCGGCGCGGGCGAGGATTGTTTGCGGCACGGTGAGGCCGAGTGACTTGGCTGTCTTGAGGTTGATGACCAGCTCGAATTTCGCCGGCTGCTCGACC
>Ga0126381_100004738_pt1 | contig 14851 bp, 8 predicted proteins | sample PanSoiMetPlot_28_FD_96465 | JGI IMG/M metagenome (GOLD analysis project Ga0126381, IMG submission 96465) | Tropical forest soil microbial communities from Panama - MetaG Plot_28 | ecosystem: Environmental > Terrestrial > Soil > Tropical forest > Bulk soil | place: Panama | collected 2016-02-17
GTCTCAACGACTTCTATATCTTGATTGGCTCAGAGGCATCGCCGCAATCACGATGTTGCAAGGACATGTATTTCAGTCCTTTACGCGCAACGATCTTCGTAACGGCGGGCCATACATGATGTCACAGTTTGCGGGCGGCATGCCGCCGGCGATTTTCCTTTTTTTGCTTGGCGTGACGTTCGCGTTCCTGATGGATAGTCAGGAGAAGAAGGGTGTGACGGCGGGATGGCGTGTGCTCGCTTGTCTGCGACGAGCGGGTTATCTGTTCGCGGCAGCGTTCGCCTTTCGACTGCAGCTGTGGATCTTTTCGCTGGATTTCAGTGAATGGGACAATGTCTTCCGCGTCGATATCCTCAACTGCATGGGCTTGGCTCTGCTGGTGATGGCGCCCATGGCTGTATTCCGAACCGTCGAGCGAATCCGCTTGTGCGCCGTGTTGGGCGTGGGAATCGCGGTGGCATCGCCGCTGGTTTCGGCGGCGGACTGGACCGGTGTTCCTGAAATCGTGCGGCACTACATTGCGCCCGATTACAACTTCTTCGGGTTCTTCCCGTGGGCTGCGTTCGTTGCGTTTGGGTTGAGCGCAGGCAGCCTCCTGCGCAGGCTGAAGCCGGAGGAAGTTCCGGCCACCATGCAATGGCTCGGATGGGGTGGCGTCGCAATGGCGTTCGCGGCGTACACAATTTCGAGCATGTCGCCTTCGATTTATCCCAATGTCGACTTTTGGCTGAACAGTCCGGCTCTCATCTTCATCAAGCTTGGCGCGCTCCTGATTTTGGTTGCGTTCTGTTGGGTGTGGAATCTACAGGTCACTCCGGAACAATGGAGCTGGGTGCGGCAGTTTGGTATGACAAGCCTGCTCGTTTACTGGGTCCATATTGAGCTCGTCTATGGCCGCTGGCTGGGAGCATTCAAAGAGAACCTGAATGTCGGAGAAACGGTAGCCGCGGCTGCGGCGATTATCGTCCTGATGCTGCTGCTTTCGCTGTTGCGCACGAACTGGACGAACGTGAAGTCGTGGTTCGGCGGATTGAGTCCGGCCCCCCGTCGCGTTTCCGGCGATTAGTCCGTCTTGCCTCCCTGCGAGGATCGCTATATATTAGAGGCTGAAGGGAACCGGATAGTGCGAATCCGGCCCCCTTTGGTCAGGCTATCGGCCCTTTCGGATCGAGAGCACGATCGAGTGGATCGTAACCGTCAGCCTCACGGTGTACATAGAACCACCGCCTTTCAGTCCCCGGATTGAAGCAGAAACCAGCCAGCGGCTCTATCCGCTGGTTTTTCTGTTTCGGGACTTCGTACGTAATCCCTCGGCAGAAAACCAGCACACTGATTTCGGAGAAACTGAAAGCTGTGTCGAGTATTCCAGTCCTTGCGAGTTTCCGTCAATATCTCTCCGCTCGCTAGGATGTAGGGATATGGTCGTACGTATTCTTCTGGGGGCCGCGATGGCACTCTCGCTTTATGCCGCGGGAGAGAACGCCAGTAATTATTCGGCGACTGCGGACAAGTTGATCGACGCGGCGCTGAAGGATGAGCATTCGCTCGACCGGCTCGAGTATCTCTGTTATCGAATCGGAAACCGCCTCAGCGGATCGAGCACTCTCAATGACGCAATCGAATGGTCGGCCGCCGAAATGAAGAGAGCCGGGCTGGAGAATGTGCGCACGATTCCCGCGAAGGTCCCTCACTGGATCCGCGGAAAAGAATCCGCCGAGATGCTGGCCCCGCAGCGCAAGCCATTGTTCATTCTGGGACTGGGTAACAGCATCGGCACGCCTGCGGCCGGAATCACCGCCGATGTGGTTGCGGTATCGAATTTCGACGAACTCGAAAAACTGGGACGCTCGCGCGTAGAGGGAAAGATCGTTTTATACGACGCGCCGTTCGTCAGTTATGGCGAGACCGTGGCTTACCGTTCCCAAGGCCCGTCGCGCGCCGCGCGACTTGGCGCCGTGGCTGCGTTCGTGCGCTCGGTCACGCCACGTAGTCTGCGCGACCCTCATACCGGCGCCTTGCGGTATAACGATCAGGATCCGAAAATTCCCGCCGCTGCGGTGTCGGTCGAAGACGCGATCTGGATTCATCATTTGACCCAGGCCGGCGTAACCGTTCGCGCTCATCTGGAAATGGAAGCGCACTTCGAACCCGACGCCGATTCCGCTGATGTGATGGGCGAGATCGTGGGGAGGGAACGGCCAGAAGAGGTTGTCGTAATCGGCGGTCACATCGATTCCTGGGATGTGGGGCAGGGTGCGCACGACGACGGCGGGGGCATCATGGCCGCGCTTGAAGCCGTGTCGCTGATGAAGAAACTGGGGCTGCGGCCTCGCCGCACGATCCGGGTCGTGTTCTGGACCAGCGAAGAGAACAGCGGCAATGGCGGGCGAGCCTATCGCGAGTGGTTGGGCGACAAGGTAAAGAGCCATTACGCGGCGATCGAGATGGATGGCGGCGCCGAGCGGCCGATCGGATTCGATTTCGCGGACACGCCGCGCCGCCGGGGAGGCGCGTCAGCAAGCGCTGCGCCCGCAGCATCGAGTGGCGTTCGCGCGCGAGCCGAGGCCATCTCCGCGCTGCTGAAGCGCATCGGCGCCGATCGCGTGCAGGGTGGCGAATCGGAAGCAGATGTGGAACCGTTACTTGCGGCGGGTGTTCCGGTGCTGGGTTTACGTACGACGATGGAGCATTACTGGGACTACCACCATACCCAGGCCGACACATTCGACAAAATCGTTCCCGAAGATTTCAGGCGCTGCGTCGCGACGTTCGCGGTAATGGCGTACGCGCTGGCCGACTGGATTTGACGCCATGTCAGCGCCGGTGTTCGACCGTGACGCGGGCCCTTAGATTGGCTACGCCGGCCGTATAACGCTCATCTGCGACCGCGAACGCCACGGCGTCTTCACGCCAGTCATGCCAGAGGCCATCGGGATCGTGCGAGGCGACCGTTACCGTATAGTCGCCGGGGCAGAGATCGCACACGAATCGGAACGTAGCGATGAGGAAATCGCCCGCGGAAACGGGCCCGGCGTCGATTTTTTCCAACTCGGTATTAGTGCCGTACACATTGAGGCCGATGCGGGTGCGGATCATGATTCCGATCACCGGCGCGGGAACGTTCTCGTGGTAGCGGAAACGAGCGCGAATCGACATTGGTTCACCGCTGCGAAATACGGTCGACGCCGTTCCCGCCTCGTCGAGCAAGTCGATGCCTTCCAGAACTGCGCGCCCGTCGCCTTCGCGACGCTGCAGCGCGATCTCCGCGCGAACGTCCGCCCCCGCCGCTCGAAGGGCTTTCGCAATGTGCGCGCGATAGCGGTCCAGCACATCAAGGGGCTCACCTCGGGCGACGAGGGCGCCGTCGCGGAGCCACCAGATCTCGTCGGCGCAGCCTTCGAGCAGCGGTTCATCGTGAGTAATCAGGACGAACGTCCCGCCCGCGCGCCGCAAGTCCAGCAGCCTCGAGATCCCCCTGGCGCGGTCGACCGCGCATGATCTCGAAAACGGGAAGCGCAGTATGAAATCGCCCGGCTGTTCGGGCAAAGGTTCGTCCGGGCCGATGTGCCTTGCGCCGCCGCGATCGCGCGGAACGCCGCCGCTCTCCGCAATCACGCCGACGATGCTCCCCGGCGCAGCAGTGAGAGAGGGCGACTCGAATTCGATCATCGAACCGCCATGTTAGCGCGGCGGCTCTTATTCTTCGCGCAAGGCAGATAACGGATCCACGCGCGCGGCGCGAACCGCGGGGCCTGCCGCCGCCAGGATGGCTATTCCAGCTACGCCGAGAAGCACGCCGGCATACGTCGAAGGATCGGTAGGCTTCAATCCGAACAGCAGCGCTGAAACGAATCGCGAAACGGCCAGCGAAAGCGCGCCTCCGAGGACGACCCCGACTGACACGAGCGCGGCGGCGCGAAACAGGATGAGCCGCATAACGTCCGTTGTCCTCGCGCCGAGCGCGATGCGGAGCCCCATCTCGGAAGTGCGTAGCGTGACCACATAGTTCATGACCGCGTATATCCCCGCCATCGCGAGCAACAGAGCCAATCCGGCGAATGACGTCGCGAGGAACGCGCGGAACCGCGGCGCGGCGATCGAATCCGAGACCATGTCCTCGAGCGTCGTGAACCGAACCGCCATGTCCGAATTGAGATCGTGCGCGATTTTGCGAACAGCCGGCGCGAGTTCCGTTGGATTGCTGGTGGTTCGCAGAATCACCTGCAGTTCGTTCGCGTGGTACGGGTGCTGTTCGAGCGGCATGTAGAGAGTAGGCTCGGGCGGCGCGCCGGGCGAGTCCTGGCGCACGTCGCCGACTACCCCGACGATCGTCATGGGCCGCATCGAAGACTCGTCGAGCCCGCAGACGATCTGTCTGCCGAGCGGATCCTCAGCGCCGAAGACCTGCCGGACCGCGCTGTCGCTCATGATGATGACGCCATGCGCATCGTAGGTATCTTGCCGGGTGAAATCACGCCCCCGCAATAAAGGTATGCGCAGTGTCGCGAAGTAGTTCGGGCTGGTCAGTGACCAATTGGACTCCGGCAGTTTGCTGCCCGGAGCGAAAACATGCTTACCGATGACCGCATAGCTTCCGTTCGAGCCGTAGCGGCCCGTGGGCAGTCCCATAACAGCGGCTGTCGACTGGACGCCCGGCACTTGCCCGAGCGAGGGTATCAGCCGGTCGACGAAGGCGCGGCCCGCCCCAACATGCTCATCAAGCCCTTTTGCTGGCGCATGCGCGTACATTACGAGAACATTCTGCGATCGAAAACCCAGATCGACAGCGTTGAGAGCCAGGAAGCTGCGGAAGAACAAGCCCGCGCCCGTCGCGAGAACGAAGGAAAGCGCGATCTCCGCTACGACGAGCGAATTCCGCAGAGGATGCGATCCGCCATGAATCGTTCCGCGTGCGGCGAAGCCCGTGCGCGCGGCGTGAAACGCGGGCAGCACGCCGAAAGTAACGGCCGAAAGAACGGAGAGCGCCACGGCAAAAACGAGAACGGCGCTATCGACATGAATATCGTCAGCGCGCGGCAGGTTCGGCGGCGCGAGGCGAATCAGTAGCCGCGTTCCCCACCATGCGAACGCGACTCCGAGCAGACCTCCCGCGATCGCGAGCGTTAAGCTCTCGGTCAGCAGCATCCCGATGATTCGAGAGCGCGAGGCTCCCAGCGCCGCCCGCACAGCGATTTCCTTTTCGCGGACGGTGGCGCGCGCGAGCAGAAGGTTCGAGACGTTGGCGCACGCAATCAGCATTACCAGGAGCACTGCGCCCAACAACACATAGAGTGTCGAGCGTACAGATCCCGTGAGTTGCTCTCGCAGCGAAACCGCAATGAAGGTTTTGGCGCGATTGGAATCCGGGTAAGCGATGGCGAGGCGCGCCGCGAGGTTATCCAGACGAGCCTGGGCGGCGCCGGGCGAAACCCCCGGCCTGATTCGGGCGACGGCCCGGTAGTTATAGGCCGTCCGGTTGAGATTCTCGGGAACGTAAGGGGCGGGCAGCCACACTTCGGCTTCCGCCGGAAACCGCGCGCCCGGCAAGACACCCGCGACGCGGTACGAACGGTTCTCGACGCGCAAGGCCTGATTCACGGCGCGGGAGGCGCCGCCGAAATTCCTCAGCGCGAAGGCTTCGCTTACGATTGCGGTGTCTTCCGAAAGCGCCGGTACATTCTGCCCGAAAACCGCGAAGAATTCCGGCGTAACCCACCACACTCCAGTGAACTCGGCGTGATCGCGAAGCTGCACGCCCACATCGCCGCCGAAATAGAGTCCGACGGCGGAAAAAACGTCCGAGGCGGCGCGCAGATCCACGAAGTCTCCACCGGTCACCTTCGCGAACCCGGTTGGCCGTTTATCGAGCTTCGTGTTCAGGCTGACGATGCGATCCGGCTCCGGGAAACGCAGCGGTTGCAGGAGAACTCCGTTCACAACGCTGAACACCGCGGTCCCGATTCCGACTCCCAAAGCGAGCGTCAGGACTGCCGGAACCGAAAAGCCGGGATGTGAGCGCAAACCGCGAACCGCCTGGCGTAATTCGGAGAACATACTTTAGGTACGGAGAGCGCGCCGGAAAGTTTGCACGCTTGCGAGGCCGATCTCCAAACTTGCCCGGCAGCTCGCGGCTTTTACGCACAAGCGTTTCCCGGCTCACAGACCAGAAAACCGTGCGAAACCGACCCAAACACCCCATCCGCGCTGTCTCACCCCATACCGCACGGCCTTCACGGGCCCGTCATATAAAATATCCGGGGTACCTCTTTCCTCATGCTTCCTTCCGATACCAGCAATCCCGACTACTTCCACAAAGTAGTGGATTGCCAGTGGGCGTGCCCCGCCCACACGAACGTCCCCGAATACATTCGCCTGATCGCGCAGGGCCGTTTTGCTGACGCCTACATGCTCAACCGGCAGTCGAACGTATTCCCGGCCATCCTCGGGCGCACCTGCGACCGCCCCTGCGAACCCGCCTGCCGCCGCGGCAGACTGCCCAGCCTCGCGATAGCCGGGGAAAACGGGGCGAACGGAAGCACGGAAAAGCCAGTCGCTATCTGCCGTCTGAAGCGCGTCGCCGCCGATAACTGCGGCGATATTTCCGGCCGCCTTCCCAAAGCCCCCGCCGCCAAAAACGGAAAGCGCATCGCCTGCATCGGTGCCGGTCCGGCTTCTCTCACCGTCGCCAACGATCTCATGCCGCACGGCTATGAGGTCACGATTTTCGAAAAATACGACAAACCCGGCGGGCTGATGCGGACCAACATCCCGTCCTTCCGGCTACCCGAACAGGTCCTCACCGACGAATGCGACGCCATCCTTAATATGGGAGTCGACATCCGCTATAACTCGCCCGTCGAAAGCCTCCGATCGCTGATTGACGAAGGCTATGATGCAGTCTTCGTCGGAAGCGGCGCGCCGCGCGGCAAGGACCTCGACCTGCCCGGGCGTCACGATACCGACCGCATTCACATCGGCATCGATTGGCTCGGTTCCATAGCCTTCGGTCATCTCGACTCCATTGGAGAGCGTGTCCTGATCATCGGCGTCGGCAATACCGCCATGGACTGCTGCCGCTCCTCGCGTCGCCTTGGCGGCAAGGATGTCAAAGTCATGGCCCGGCGTCCCCGTGGTTACTTCAAAGCCTCGCCGTGGGAACTCGACGATGCCGAGGAAGAAGGCATCGAAATCGTCGTCAATCACGCGCCGAAGCGTTTCATCGTCGAGAACGGCAAGCTCACAGGGATGGAGTTCGACCGCCTCGAGTGGGATGCCGAAGCGAAACGTTCCACTGTCCTCGAAACGGTCGTGATCCCCTGCGACGACGTCATCCTCGCCATCGGACAGGAAAACGCCTTCCCCTGGATCGAGCGCGATCTCGGCATTGAGTTCGACAAGTGGGGCATGCCGAACGTCGATCAGACCACCTATCAATCCACTCGCCCCGGTGTCTTTTTCGGAGGCGACTCCGCATGGGGACCCAAGAACATCATCTGGGCCGTCGAGCACGGGCATCAGGCCGCCATCTCCATCGATAACCACTGCCACAGCATCGCCGTCACCGAGCGCCCGGCGTACGGCATGAACCTGATCAGCCAGAAGATGGGCATCAGCGAGTGGAGTTACAGCAACGACTACCATCCCGCGCATCGCCAGAAGATGAAGCACGTCGACCTCGTGCAGCGCTTCGAAGACCTGCACCTGGAAGTCGAGTTGGGCTTCAGCGCCGAGCAGACCGCGCGTGAGGTTCAGCGCTGCCTGAACTGCGACGTCGAAACCGCATTCAATGCGCCCAAGTGCATCGAATGCGACGCCTGCATCGATATCTGTCCGCTCTCCTGTCTCACCATCGCGCCGGATGCGCCTGAAAACGTGCTGCGGGAAAACCTCTCAGCGCCCGCTCTCAACCTCGATCAGGCGTTGTTCGCCTCGAAGCCGCTGCCGCAGACCGGCCGTCTCATGCTTAAAGATGAAGATCTCTGCGTTCACTGCGGCCTCTGCGCCGAACGCTGTCCCACTGCCGCGTGGGACATGCAGAAGTTCCAGTTATTCATTTCTTATGCAGGGGATCAGTTACCCACCTCATCATGCGTAGCCGCGTAAACGATTTTGCGATCAAGCTGGCCAATGTTAACGGGACCGGCTCCGCCAGCGCCAACAGCCTCATCATGCAGGCCATCTTCCGGATGGGCGTTCCCGTCTCCGGCAAGAATCTCTTCCCGTCGAATATTCAGGGCCTGCCCACCTGGTACGAAATCCGCGTCAACCGCGATGGCTATACGGCTCGCGCGCTCGATTACGACCTCATGGTCGCGATGAACGGACAGACGTACCAGCGCGACATTACCGAACTGCGTTCCGGCGGCTACCTGATCTACGACTCGACCTTTCCGCTCGACCCCGCGCTGCGCCGCGACGATATCGAATACATCGGGATTCCGCTCGCGCAGCTCTGCAACGAGAACTTCCGCGAGCCCCGCGAGCGCATCCTCATGAAGAACATCGCCACCGCCGGCGCTCTGATTGAGTTGCTCAACATCGACGGCGCGGTGGTCGAACAGCTTCTGGAAGAGAAGTACGCCAAGAAGAAAAATCTTCGCGAATCGAACCACAAAGCGCTCAGCCTCGGCGCCGATTATGTCAAGGCGAACTACGCATATCCGTTGCCGTTCCATCTCCAGAGCATGGATGCGAACAACGACAAGATCCTGATCGATGGCAACACCGCGACCGCGCTCGGCTGCGTGTTCGGGGGAGCCACGGTGGCTGCGTGGTATCCCATCACGCCAGCTACCTCTGTGATGGACAACTTCACAGCCTTCTGCGAAAAACTCCGCAAAGATAAGGCCACCGGCGAAAACAATTACCTCATCCTTCAGGCTGAGGACGAACTCGCCGCCATCGGCATGGTGATTGGGGCCTCGTGGAACGGAGCCCGCGCCTTCACCTCCACCGCCGGTCCCGGCATTTCGCTCATGAACGAACTTCTCGGGCTCGCCTACTACGCCGAGATCCCCGCCGTCGTCGTCGACGTCCAGCGCGTCGGCCCCTCCACCGGCATGCCGACCCGCACACAGCAGGGCGACATCCTCGAATGCGCCTACGCCTCGCACGGCGACACGAAGCACATTCTCTTATTTCCCGCGAACCCCGCTGAGTGCTTCGAATTCGCGCCCGCCTGCTTCGATCTCGCCGAGCGCTTCCAGACGCCGGTGTTCCTCCTCTCCGATCTCGACATCGGGATGAATGACTGGGTCACTCCGAAGCTCACGTGGGACGACAATTACCGGCCCGACCGCGGCAAAGTTCTGAACCTCGATCAGATCGAATCGTTAAAGGCCTTCCATCGCTATCTCCCGGAGAACGGCAGCGCGGTGGCAGCGCGCACGCTTCCCGGCGTTCACCCGAATGGCGCCTTTTTCACCCGCGGTTCCGGCCATAACAAATTCGGCGGATACACCGAAATCCCAGACGAATATCAGGAAGTGATGGATCGTCTCCTCCGCAAGCACAAGGAGGCGGCCGGCTACGTGCCCGCGCCCATTATCGAAAAGCGGCATGGCGCGCGCGTCGGCATCGTCACTCTCGGAGGGTGCGATGCGGCGGTCCGCGAAGCGCTCGACATTCTCGACCAGATGGGCCGCCCGATGGACTACATGCGCGTCCGCGCATTCCCGTTCCCGGCCGAAGTCGAAAGCTTTTTCGCGGATCACGATTACTGCTACGTCGTCGAACAGAATCGCGACGGCCAGCTCTGTTCCCTCCTCACCCTCGAAACGAACGTGCCCAAAGATAAAATCAAACCCGTCCTGGTATATGGTGGCTTCCCCCTCAGCGCGAAGAACGTGCTCGACGCCATCGCGGTGAATGTGGAGGAACTCGATGCCATCTATAGTTAAGCCCCGCGTCGCGCATCCGAGTCTGGCCCGGAACGAAATCGGCCTCACCATCCGCGACTACGAAGGATCGATGTCCACCCTCTGTGCCGGGTGCGGCCACGATTCGATCACCGCGGCGATCACGCGCGCATTCTGGGAACTTTCCACGCCGCCGCACATGATCGCCAAGATGAGCGGCATCGGCTGCTCGTCGAAGACGCCCACGTACTTCGTCGGTGGTGCCCATGGATTTAACTCCGCACACGGCCGTATGCCAGCCATCGCGACAGGAGCCAACGCCGCGAACCGCGAACTCACTTATATCGGCATCTCGGGCGATGGCGACTCGCTCTCCATTGGTCTCGGTCATCTCTGCCACGCCATCCGCCGCAATCTCAACATGCTGTATGTGATCGAGAATAACGGCGTCTACGGTCTGACCAAAGGCCAGTTCTCGGCGTCCTCCGATCCCGGCTCAAAGAGCAAAAAAGGTGACACGAACCGGCTCCAGCCGATCGACCCTGCAGTTCTCGCACTGAGCCTCGGAGCCTCTTTTGTCGCCCGCGCGTTCTCCGGCGACAAGCAACAGCTTGTCCCCATCCTGAAAGCAGGCCTCGCCCACCAGGGTTTCGCCATCGTGGACGTCATCTCCCCCTGCGTGACCTTCAACGACCACGAAGGTTCCACCAAAAGCTATCTCTATACGCGTCAGCACCTGCACGCGGGCTTCGTGCCGCCCGCGAAGGAAATCCTCACCGAGATTTCGCCTTCCGGTTCCACGAAGATCACGATGCATGACGGAAGCGCTCTCAGCTTTTCGAAAGTCCCAACCGAGTATGATCCGACCGATCGTCTCTCCGCGATGGCCTATCTCAAGGCTCATGAAGGCGAAATCGTCACCGGAATTCTTTATCAGGAAGAAGCCAGCGCCGATATCCACGAGCGAAACAAAACCCCGGCCACAGCCCTCGCGAAGTTGCCCTTCGAAAAGCTGTGCCCGGGGTCGGCCGAACTCGACCGTCTAATGGAAACGTTCCGCTAAAATTGGAACCGCACCCCCAACTGTAACTGCCGCGGCAGATTCGCCTGATACGTAATCTTGCCGAACGCCGCGTTGCCGAACTGCGTATTCGGGTTCGCAAACAACGGCGAGTTGAACAAATTCAGCGCCTCGGCCCGGAACTGCGCCGTGTACTTCTCTTTGAACGTGAAGTTCTTGAAGATCGAAGCGTCCCAGTTCTTCATCCCCGGTCCGCGGTAATTAATGTCTCGCGACAGATTTCCGAATGTGTAAGCCGGAGCCAGCGAGAACGCTGCAGGATTGATATAAGCATTCAGTCTCTGCTCCACGCTGCCGCTCATCGACGGGCTCGTTCCCGTTGCGTTCGGCCGCTGCTCGCCCGTGCCGATAATCGAATTCAGGTTCTGCTGGAAGATGAACAGCGGGAAGCCTGTCTGGTAAATCATCGTCGCATTGGTCTGCCATCCGCCCACCGCGTAGTTCAGCCACTTGTTGTTATTCAGGTACGGCTTGCCCTTTCCGAACGGCAGCTCGTAGCTGTAAGTCGTGGTGAACCGTAGCGGCGTATCCACCGACGAGAGCGCCCACTCGGCGCCCAGATTGTAGTAATTCTGCGGCTGCGAAGGCGGCGTGCTCCCCGCGAATCCGTTGAACGAATTTCCCGAACCCGCGCCCCATTCATTGTCCAAGCTCTTGGCGTAAGTAAACGTCGAAAGGAACGTGAATCCTTGCGCCAGCCGCTTCTGAGCCTTCAGTACCACCGAATCGTATTGCGCCTTCGACGGGTTCGTCACCTCGCCAATCGTGCTGTACTGCGGGAAAGGCAGCAGCAACTGCGCCTGGGCCACGGTCGCCGAACCGATCACGCCCGTGCCTCCGTGCCCGAAGAACGGATTCGCCACCGCCGCGCCCAGCGCCGAACCCATCGAGAGATACGATGTCGGCAACTGATTGATGTTCATGTTGCCGTTGCCCGTCGGCGAAGGCTGCAGGTGATTCGATCGCGAACCGATATAACCCGCCTCGAATGCGACGCCGAACGGAAGCTGCCGCTGAACATCGAACGAGAACTGCTGCACCATTCCCGCCGTCCGGCCCTGATCAAGATAGTTGAAGGTCGATCCGATCGCCGTGAGGGCGCCCAGTGAATTCCCGATCGGCTGCAGCACGCCGCCGGGGAACGGATTGCTCAGGGAGTTCGCCGGCGTCGAATTGCCGTTGTTACTCGCCACATACGTCGTGGTCTGCGTATATCCGGGAGCGATTGATGCGTCCGTCGAGAAGATCGTCGGCGCATAGAAAATGCCCCATCCGCCGCGGATGGTCGTCTTCGGGGTGAGCTGATAGGCCAATCCGAATCTCGGCCCGAACTTAGTCTTCGACGGCGCACAGCACGAGGTCGCAGCGCCGCCGACGCCCGCATACTGCAGTACGCCGACCGGAACCACGCCCGTCACACCGGCGCCGATCGGATTCGGCGCCGTCTGATTGAACGCCGTGACAAGGTGATTGTTCGACTCGGCGAGCCCCGTTTCGTACTCGTATCGAAGCCCGATGTTCAGCGTCAGCTTGCTGTTGAACCGGAAATCATCCTGAACGTATCCGGAGTAATATCGAACAAAATCATAGAACTTCGTCGTCGTGACAACCGAACCGCTTGACGGATACCCCATCAGCAAATCGGCGAAATCGGCGCCCGTCCCATTCGTCACCGTCGGATACTCGCGCGAGAACACGCCGTTGAAGCTGAAGTTCCCCGCCGCATTGCTCAGGCTGGTGAAGTCCGTATGGATCAGCCGGTAATCGAACCCTGCCGTCAGATTATGCCGGCCGATGTACTTCGAAACCGCCGCCGAGAAGTTCTTGGAATGGAACACCGAAACGCTCGGCGAAACGGAACTGATCGTGTTGCTCAGCAGCCCGATGGTCGGGAAGTAGTTCGCCTGAATCCCGCTGACGTAGCTCGCCGGTAATCCGAGCGTCCCCGGATTGAATCCATAGCTGACGCCCTCAGTGAAATTCGGGAAGCGATTGAACCCGTACCGCAGCGTCAGCACCGTCGTCGGATTCAAAGTCATGATGCTGTTGACCGCCGTGGCATCCACCTTTCGGTAGAGCAGGTAAGGTCCGTTACTGCTTCCGCCCGGCAGCGTCCCGAGCGAGTTCCCGCCCGGTTCGCGGCTCTTGTAGTGCATGTACGATGCGCTCACGCGCCACCAATCGAAGATGCTGTGGTCCGCTTTGGCCGTATACTCATCCGCGCGGTCATGCAGCGTGTCAACACCCGTATAGTTCAGACTGTCCGTCTTACCCGAGCCCGGCGCCACCGTCGGAATGTACGACATGATCGCCTGGCCAACCGGATTGATCATGCTCGCGGGAATGATGTTGCCGGCGAACGCAGTTCGCACGGTTGATACGTTGCTGGGGCAATTGTCGGCGGCCGTGCACGCGCGGCTGCTCAGTGGGTTGTAAATTACCGCCGAACTCTGCGAGTAATTACCCGTTGCCTCGAGCGTCGTCGGCAAAGCATAGCCATCCGAGAGCGGCGACTGCTGCCGGTAACTTTCCGTAGCCACCCAGAAGAACGTCTTGTTCTTGCCGTTATAGACTTTCGGGATCACCACCGGTCCGCCGAAAGAAGCGCCCCACGTATAGAACGGCGTCTCCGGCCGCGGACGCCCGCTCGCGTTGTAGAAGAAATTGTTCGCCAGCCAGTCGCTCTGTCGCGTATACCCGAACAGCGATCCATGCAAGTCATTGGTCCCTGACTTCAGCAGCGTATTGAAAACGCCGCCGCCCGTGCGCCCCATCTGCGCATCGTAAGTCCCGGTCTGCAGCTTCATTTCAGACGTCGCTTCAATTGAGGGAATAATCACCGCACGATTGGTCGAATCCGTGATCGGCACGCCATCAATCAGATAGTTGTTTCCACGTATCGGTCCTCCCGCCACCGAGATCTGCGACGAACCGCTCTGATCCTGAAACCGGTTGAACCGCGGGTCGCCAGCCGGGACCACGTTCGTTGAAAGCTTCGACAGCAGGAAGGGATTCCGCCCCAGATTCGGCAGGTCCGTCATCTTCTGCGTATCGAGCACCTGGCCGTTGGACGCGTTTGAAGTCTCGATCAGCGGCACGTCCTCCTTGACCTCGATGCTGGTCGTGACATCACCCACTTCCATCTTCAGGTCGATCGTCAGGAACTCCTGCGTCGCGACCACCAAGCCCTTTTTTTCGGTCTTCTTGAACCCCGGAGCTTCCACCATCACGGTGTACGTGGCAGGGTCGACCTGTGAAAACGCGTACTCGCCTTGAGCATTGGTCACAGTCGAGCGCGTCGTCTGCTTCTGCTCATCGACTAGGGATACTTTGGCGTTGGTCACGGCGGCGGCCCCCGCATCCTGCACCATGCCGCGCACCCCTCCGAGATAGGACTGGGCAGGCAGAGAGCTGGCTGCGCCGAGCCCGAGAACCGTTGCGATTACCGCGCTGTAAATAGACTTTGCCTTCACGAATGCGCTCCTCTTGTTGAGATTCGACCAAGGGAATGAAAGGCGGCGGGGACTTGAAGCTAGCGCGGTCTCGGCGCGTTTACAACGAGGAAAAACTTAAAAGTATAGTAGAACGCTCCGAGCGCCCTGCTGAAGAAGAATTTGACGCTAGCGCCGATTCAAATTTTCGATTCCACTTTTGATTCGTTGATTTCGATTGAATTCGCGCTCCCGCTGCGTTGACATTAAAGCGTCGTTGCGTTACCGTAAACTCGTTCCCGATTCGTTTTCAGGTTCGGGCCCGCCTCGAAGCGCTTCTCCACGTCCGGAGAAATTAGTACACTACATCTATCGTTTCGCCTGCTCACAATAGCCGGCAGTCTGGGGACGACAAGGAGACTCAGTGACACTCACCGCACAAGAACAGAAGGAATTCATCAAGCGCGGATTCACGCGCCGGA
>Ga0126381_100004739_pt1 | contig 14849 bp, 15 predicted proteins | sample PanSoiMetPlot_28_FD_96465 | JGI IMG/M metagenome (GOLD analysis project Ga0126381, IMG submission 96465) | Tropical forest soil microbial communities from Panama - MetaG Plot_28 | ecosystem: Environmental > Terrestrial > Soil > Tropical forest > Bulk soil | place: Panama | collected 2016-02-17
AGCTAGGGCACGGACGGCATCGCGGCGCACTGGGGCCGGTGGCCCACCACCCACGAAAGAACAGGGGTTGTGGCCCACAGCCCCCGGTGGATCTGCCGTGCCGCCCGCACCCGGCCTCCATGTCCCGGGACCGGTGCGCGTCGGTTTCATCTCGACCACACGGACTCGGTTGCGTGCCGGATGAGGAAAACTAGTGCCGTGTCGGCCACGCTCATCACCCGTATCAGCGAGCTCGTCACCAATGAGGGTGATCTGGAGGGCTTCGCCGCGATCACGAACGCGGCGCTGGTCATCGAGGACGGGGTCGTCGCCTGGACCGGGCCGTCGTCACGGGCGCCGGCCGCTGACTCGTTCGTCGACGCCGGGCGCCGGGCGGTGCTGCCCGGGTTCGTCGACTCGCATGCGCACCTGGTCTTCGGCGGCGAGCGCAGCGCCGAGTTCGCGGCCAGGATGGCGGGCCGGCCGTACGCGGCAGGCGGCATCCTCACCACGGTCAAGGCGACAAGAGCCGCGTCCGATGCGGCGCTGCGGGCCAACCTGCGGCGGCTGGCCGATGAGATGCTGAGCCAGGGGACGACGACATTCGAGTGCAAGTCCGGGTACGGGCTCACCGTGCCCGATGAGGAACGCGGGCTCATGCTCGCCGCCGAGATCACCGGCGACACCACCTACCTTGGCGCGCACGTCGTGCCGCCCGAGTTCGCCGCTGACGTGGCCGGCTACGTGGACCTGGTGTGCGGGCCGATGCTGCGGGCGTGCGCGCCGCACGCTCGCTGGGTGGATGTGTTCTGCGAGGACGGCGCGTTCGGCGCGGACGAGGCCGCGGCGATACTCGCGGCCGGCCGGGCGGCGGGCCTGTCCGCCCGGGTGCACGCCAACCAGCTGGGACCGGGTCCCGGTGTCCAGGTGGCGGCGCGGGCCGGCGCCGCCTCCGCGGACCACTGCACGTACCTGACCCCCGCTGACGTGGACGCGATCGTCTCCACCGGGATGGTCGCCACGCTGCTGCCCGGCGCCGAGTTCTCCACCCGGCACCACTACCCGGACGCGCGCCGGCTGCTGGACGCGGGCGCGACCGTGGCGCTGGCCACCGACTGCAATCCCGGGTCCTCGTTCACTTCCAGCATGGCGTTCTGCGTGGCGCTGGGGGTCAGGGAGATGAGGATGAGCACCGAGGAAGCGGTCTGGTCCGCCACCGTCGGCGGCGCCCGCGCGCTGCGCCGCTCCGATGTCGGCAAGCTGACCCCGGGCGCCCGTGCCGACCTGATCCTGCTCGAGGCTCCTTCGCACGCCTACCTGGCTTACCGTCCCGGCGTCCCGCTGATCGCCGCGGTCTGGCGAGCAGGAGAACTGGTCTCCGGAGCCCCGTTACCCGGCGGCGGGGCTAACTGAACGTACCGGCCGCGGAATCGCACCAGGGGAGCGCCGTCCTCGGCCAGGTAGTGAACCGCGACCACTCGCGCGACCACGAGCAGGTGATCCCCGGCCGGGACGCGCTGCTCGGTCGCGCACTCGATGGCGGCCAGGCCGTTCCCGGGGATGAGCGCGCCCGAGTCAGCACCTCGCCGATGCGGGATGTCCTCCAGCATCAGCCGGGCGCCCGGGCGCCCCGCCGCGGCGAACCGCCCGGCCAGCACGCGCTGCGCGGACGACAGCAGCGTGACCGCGAACGCGGGAGCGTCTGGCCTGGCCAGCGCCTCGGCCGGGTAGGACTCGGCGATCAACGAGACGAGCACCAGCGGCGGAACCCGCGAAACCGGACAGAAAGCGCTGACCGTGACGCCGATATCGTCCCTTCCGTCGGCGATGGTCAGCAGCGTGACCGCGCCGGCCCAGGCCGCGTACGCCGCGCTGACGTCGGTAACCGGGGTCACGGAGGAAGCACCGGTGCCGTTGTGCTCAAAGGATTGTCCAGGAGCCAGGGAGCATCAGCGGCCCGTACGGCGGCAAGCCCGCCCGGGCGGCGAGCTGCCACGCCGGTCCCCAGCCGTCGGTGAAGCTCAGCCTGGCCGCCGCGGCCGGGCGGGCCTCGCTCGACTCCGGCGGGCGGATCTGGTCGATCGGGCTCAGCCGCGGGTAGATGCGCAGCGGCGCGTTATCAGGCAGGCCGCCGCGGGTGCGCGCGATGGCGGCCGCCGTGTGCAGCCCGCCCAGCTCGTCCACCAAACCGTTCGCCGCCGCGTCGGCACCGGTCCAGACCCGCCCTCTGGCCAGCTCGTGCACGCGCTCGGGGGTCATGTTGCGGCCCTGCGCCACCTTGGCGGTGAAGTCACGGTAGATCGCGTCGAGCCAGTGGTTGATCCGGTCCCACTCGTCGTCGGTGAACGGGTGCGTGGCGGCGAACATCCGGGCCCGTTCGCCCTGGCTGACCGCGTCGGTCGTGACGCCGGCCCGGTCCAGGAGCTGGGTGAAGACCGGCTTGCCGAGGATGACCCCGATGGAGCCGGTCAGCGTGCCCGGCAGCGCCACGATCACGTCGGCGGCCATCGAGATGAAGTAACCGCCGGACGCGGCCACATCGCCCATTGAGACCACGACCGGCTTGCCGGCCGCGCGGATGCGCACCACCTCGCGCCAGATCGTGTCGGACGCGGTGTACGAGCCGCCCGGGCTGTTGACGCGGAGCAGCACGGCCTTGGCCCGCTCGTCGCCGGCCACCGCGCGCAGGGCCGCCGACACGGTGTCGGAGCCCATCGGGCCCTCGCCCGTCGGGCCGCGGCCGCTGCGGCCGTGCTTGATCGGGCCGGCCGCGTGGATCAGCGCGACGAACGGCTGCTTGCGCTCGGCGGGGAGGCGCCTGGCCTTCTGCGTCAGCGCGTAGGTGCGGTAGTAGCGGGCGATGTACAGCAAGATGGCGTCAGGGCCCGCCTCGCGGCGGACGTCGGCGTAGACCTCGTCGCGGTAGCCGAGGGCGTCGACCAGGCCCTGGTCCTTGGCCTGCTGGGCGAGGAAGGGCCCCTGGTCAAGGAGCTCGCGAGCCTGCTCGATGGTCTTGCCCCGGCGCTCGGCGATGGCCTCTGTGAGCTGCTCGGCAACTGATTGGGTGAGCCGTTCGACGGCCTCCCTGGCCGGACCGGTGAAGCCGCGCTCGGTCAGCGGGTCAGCGGCGGTCTTGTACTCGTGGCGCTTGGCTGACTGGAAGTCGATGCCGACCTTGACCAGGGCGTCGTGCAGGAACAGCTGCTCGACCGCCACGCCGGTCAGGCCGAGCGAGCCGGACGGCTGAAGGTAGATCTTGTCGAACGCGGTCGCCAGGTAGTAGGGCAGGTTCCCGTGGGTGAACTCACCGAATGTTTCGGTCCAGGCGACGGTGAGTTTCCCCGACTCGCGGAAGCTCGCGATGGCGTCCCGCACCTCCTGGAGGCGAGCCAGGCCGATGCCGGTGCCGCCGACCTTCGCGACGACGGCGCGGACCCGGTCGTCGTCGCGAGCCTTCCTGAGGCCGTCGAGCACGTCGCTCAGGCGGGTCTTGCGTAGGGCGAGAAGCCCGGAGACCACGTCGGTTACCGGGCGTTCGGTGAGTCCCTCGGTAAGGTCGAGTTCGAGGATCAGCGGTGCCGTCGTACGCTGGCGCAGTTTGGTGAACTGCTCGGTGAGTCCGGCAATCGTCGCGTCTGCCATGCAGTCAGCCTACGGCGCACGCCGCGACCCATAACACTACGGGCTGGCGGATCACCGGGTGATTTCCGCGGTCGTGACAGCGGAAGATGGCGGGAGGGGGCCTGTTCCGATGGTGACGGTAGTCGTGGACGCCGCGAACGTAATGGGATCACGGCCGGACGGATGGTGGAAGGACCGGGCGGGAGCGGCGGTCCGGCTGTACCGCGATCTGCGCGGGCTCGCCGCACGTGGCGCCGTCGTCCCCGCCCAGGATGGCCACGAGGGCCACGAGGGCGGGCTGGCGGGCTTCGTGCTCGTTCTGGAGGGTGCCGCGCGGGGCGCGGTGAAGCGGCTGTCCGACGACGACCCCGCGGCCGCGCCGGTGGACGTCGCCGCGGGGGAAGGCGCGCTGGGGGAAGGCGTGACGCCGGGGGAGGTGCGGGTCGTGCTGGCGGCCGGATCGGGCGACGACGCGATCGTGGCGGTGGTGCGGGAACTGCCGGGGCAGCGGGTGGTGGTCACCGCGGACCGCGAGCTGCGGCGGCGGTGCGCGGCGCTCGGCGCCTCTGTGCTCGGGCCCGGCTGGCTGCTCGGCCAGTTCGGCGCGTGAGCGCAGCCGGCGCGTGAGCGCAGGTCGTGGACTTCGCGGCGGGGAAATTTCGGGCCGCCCGGCCCGTTCCGCCAGGCGGCCCACTTCCTCTCTCGCCCCCGGCGCGCACTGGCACGCCGGAGCGAGCATCGTACCAGGCAAAAAGCCTTGTCCGCCGGGCTTTGCGGCATAAGTCTCGTTTTGATATCGGGCCGCTAGGGGAGTTAACTTGCCTCCGAGACGATCTTTCCGAGGGGACGGAAGTTTGCCTATGGTAGTGCTGCTGGCTGTTTTGCTTGTCCTTCTGGTCGGCTTGCTGTTCGCCGCTGACCGCGCGCTCAAGGCCGTCAGACGGGGCCTTCGCCGACGCGAGGTGAACGAACGCCTGGCCGCGGTGGCGGCCGAGGCGGAAGCCAGGGAAACAGAGCGAAGAGCGGTCGCCGAGGCCACGGAGGCTCTCACCTCCATCATGCCCACCATCCACGACCACGACCCCCGCCACGTCGAGTAACCCCGCTCCGTGGCCCAGCGGGCCGCGGGGTTGAGCGGTTGAGGGGTTGAAAGTCAGGGCTCTGGGTGGTCGCGATGCGGGTTGTGGTGCTGGCCGATACGCATGCGCCGCGCCGGTGGCGGACCTGCCCGCCGCTGGTCGCCGAGCAGCTGCGCGGCGCGGACCTGATCCTGCACGCCGGTGACGTGTGCACCGCCGCGGTGCTCGACGAACTGGCCGAGTACGCGCCGGTGGTGGCGGTAGCGGGCAACAACGACGGTCCGGACGTCGCGGCGTGGGGCGCGGGCGAGACCGTCGAGCTGGACATCGGCGGGCTGGCGGTCGCGATGCTGCACGACAGCGGTGCGGCTACCGGACGGCTGGCCCGCATGCGGCGCCGCTTTCCCGGTGCGGATCTCGTGGTGTTCGGGCACTCGCATATCCCGCTCGACGAGTCGGGCTACGGCCTGCGGATCTTCAACCCCGGATCGCCCACCGACCGCAGACGCCAGCCCGCCGGCACCGTGGGCGTGCTGCGCATCGACGACGCCCGGATCGCCGAGGTAACCATCCTCCCGGTCACCTGATCGGCACGCCAGCCGCAAAGCCCCAGCCGCAAAGCCCCAGCCGTTACCAGTGGCCGCGGTGGACCACTTCGTTCAGCGGGCGGCGCTGCGGGCGGCGGATCAGCTGAAGCGTCCGGTCCGCCGGATACCCGAACGCGACAAGGAACGGGCAGAACTTGTCCGCGGGCAGACCGAGAACCTTGCGCGCCAGATCCTGATCGTCCACCCCGGCGTGGCCGCTGCCGATCCGGAGCCCGGCCGCGGCGAGCATCATGCTCATCGTGGCCTGGCCCAGATCGAAGTAGAGACGCCTGAGGCGGCCGTCGTCGCCAGGTTCGACTGGCGCCGCGACGACGGCGACCGCGGCGGCCGCTCCCGCGACATAACCCGCGCCCGGCGCGACCTTGGCTAGCTCGGTCAGTGACTCCCGCGCGTCAACCACGACGAAATCCCAGGGCTGCCAGTTGAGCGCAGACGGCGCGCGCCTGCCAGCCTCCAGGATCTCGTCGAGGTGGTCGTCAGGGATCTGCTGATCCGTGAACGACCTGACGTTCCGCCGGGACCTGATCGCTTCCCACGTTTCCACCCGTGCAGCTTACGCCGCTACTCGGTCCACCAGTCCTCATCGTCGGGCTTGCCGGCGCCGTTGCTCGTTGGCTGCCGCGCGGCGGCACCCGGAGACTGGGCGGTCGGCGTCTGGGCGGAAGCCTGGACGGTCGCGGTCGGCACGACCTGAGTCGGCTGGTGCGCGGCGGCGCTGGGCTGATGTCCCGCGGCGCTGGGCTGGTGCGCGGCGGCACTGGGCTGGATGGTGGTCGGCGCGGCGGCGCCGTTGCCGCCGGCCTGCCCCACGTGGCCGGCCTGAACCGGTCCACCTGGATCGATCGCCGGCTTGGGCGGCGCCGCCATCGCGGCGTCCATGCCGGGCATCTGGGCGCCGGGCATCTGGCCGCCGAGCAGCTGGCGCACCTGGGCCAGGTGCGAAGCAATCGAATCCTTCTGCCTGGTGAGCTCGTCGACCTCGCGCTGCGAAGCGACCCGGCGCCGTTCGGCGTCGGCCTTGACCTCGCCGAGCAGCTGCTCGGCCTGCGCCTTGGCCTGGCTGACGATCTGGTCCGCGTTCTTCTTCGCGTTGGCGACCAGTTGCCGTGCGTGCGAGTCCGCGTCGCGGCGGGTCTGGTCGGCCTGAGCCGAAGCCTTCGCGGCCCGCTGCTCGGCGGTGGACGCCCGCTGCTCCGCCTCGGAAACCAGCTTCTGGGTCGCCGACTGGGCCGCGGCGAGCCGCTCGGCTTCCTGCCGCTCGGCCTCTTCACGCCGGGACGCAAGCTGCATCTCGAACTCGGCTTCCGCCTGCGTGCGCTGCGCCTCGCTCTCCTCCAGGATGCGCTGCGCCTGGCTGCGCATCTCGTCAGCCTGACGCTTGGAGGTGGTGAGGATCTCGTCGCGCTCCCGCTTGGCGGTGGCCTTGAGCTGGGCGACTTCCCGCTCGGCGGTGGTACGCAGCTTGGCGATGTCGCGCTCGGCCCCGGCCCGCTTCTCCGCCACCTCGTGGTCGGCGGTGGCCCGCAGCTTGGCCACCTCGCGCTCGGTGGTTGAGGTCAGCTCGTCCGCCTCGCGCCGCGCGGTGGTACGGATCGAGTCCGCCTCGCGGTCAGCGGCGCCGCGCAGGTCGTCGGTCTCCCGCTTGGCGTTCGCCCGCAGCTCGGCAGCCTCGTTCTCCGCGCCGGCCCGCAGCTCGGCGGCATCAACCTTGGCCGCGGCCTTGATCTCGTTGGCCTCCGACCTGGCCGCCTGGACCAACTCGGTAGCCTGCTCCTCGGCCAGCCGGAGCAACTGCTCGATGCGCGCGCCAAGCCCGGAATACGTCGGGCGCTCCTGCTCCTGGATCTGTCGATGCGCATCGGACAGTTCCCGCCGCATGGCCTGGGATTGCTCTCGGTGCTGGCGCACTTCACTTTCGAGCGTCCTGATGTGCTCATCGACCTGGTGACGATCGTAACCCCGCATGACCGTGGCGAACTCGCGTGGCGGGGCGTCCTCGAAAAAGTTGGTCAGCTGGGCGTCAATATCCGATTGCATAAGGCCTAATCCTGGCTAGACGTGACTGCGTCGGGGGTTGCGGGCTGGCCCTGCGGCAGCGCTGGCCCCAGTCGCGGGTGCCGACAGTGCCGCGGGCTCTCACCCAGTGACACGCACATTACTCCCACTCCCGGGGGTTGGCGGGTCCTTCAGAGTTCTACATCCTATGCATCCCGGTAAATCCGTTTCGCCCTCACTGGGGATGACTGGGCTGGCTAGGGGCCTCGACCAGCTCGGTGAGAACGCCGGTCAAGTCGGCCGGATGCAAGAACGCGATCGAGGCGCCAAGCGACCCGTGCCGCGGCCGCGAGTCGATCAGCCGTATCCCGGTAGCCTCGAGCTCGGTCAGCGCGGCCTCGATGTCGCTCACCCCGTATCCCACATGGTGAAGGCCTTCGCCGCGGCGGGCCAGGAACTTCCCGACCGGGGTGTCCGGCCCCAGCGGCTCCAGCAGCTGAATGTAGCCGGGGCCCGCTCCCAGCATCGCCTCACGGACCCCTTGCGCCTCATTCACTTCAAAACTCACCACTTTTATCCCAAACGTACGGTGGTATCTCTCCACGGCCTCGTCAAGGTTCCGGCAGGCGACGCCCACATGGTCGATGCGGGTCAGCAGCGGGTACGTCGGTATCGTGGCATTCATGACGGAGCTCCCGGTAATAGTCGGAGCCGCGCGCACCCCAGTCGGGCGCCTGCTCGGTTCCCTGGCTAGCCAGTCTGCCAGCGACCTGGGCGGGATCGCGATCGCGGCTGCCCTGGATCGGGCGGGCGTGCGCCAGGATCAGGTCCAGTACGTGATCATGGGGCATGTCTTGCAGGCTGGGTGCGGTCAGATAACGGCCCGGCAGGCGGCCGTCAAGGCCGGCGTTCCGCTGACGGTGCCAGCGCTCACGGTCAACAAGGTCTGCCTGTCAGGACTGAACTCGATCGTGCTGGCCGCGCAGCTGATCAGGCTCGGCGAGTACGACGTGATCGTGGCCGGCGGGATGGAGTCGATGACCCAGGCGCCGCACCTGCTGCCCAAGTCCCGAGCGGGCTACAAGTACGGCCCGGTCCAGGTGCAGGACTCGATGGCGCTCGACGGCCTGACCGACGCGTTCGACCACGTGTCGATGGGCGAGTCCACCGAGAGCCACATGGCCCGGCTCGGCATCACGCGTCAGCAGCAGGACGAGCTAGCCGCCCGCTCGCACCAGCGCGCCGCCGAGGCGACCAAGAACGGCTTGTTCACGGCCGAGATCGCCGCGGTCGGCGAGGTGACAGAAGACGAGGGCATCCGTCCAGGCACCACGGCGGAGACGCTGGCCAAGCTGCGTCCCGCGTTCCGCGCGGACGGCACGATCACGGCGGGCAACGCGTCGCAGATCTCCGACGGCGCCGCCGCGGTCGTCGTCATGTCAGCGACCGCCGCGCGGGCGGCCGGACTGACCGTCCTCGCCGAGATCGGCGCGCACGGCAGCGTGGCGGGCCCGGACAACTCGCTGCACTCCCAGCCGTCCAACGCGATCAGGCAGGCGCTGTCGAAGGATGGCTTGTCCGTGGCCGACCTCGACCTGATCGAGATCAACGAGGCGTTCGCCGCGGTCGCGATCCAGTCGACGCGCGACCTCGGAGCCGACCAGGACAAGGTCAACGCCAACGGCGGCGCGATCGCGCTCGGGCATCCGATCGGCGCCTCAGGTGCCCGGCTCGCCGTGCATCTGTGCTACGAACTGGCCAGGCGGGGCGGGGGACTCGGCGCGGCGGGCCTATGCGGCGGCGGCGGCCAGGGTGAAGCCCTCATACTAAAGGTCCATGGCTGACCCTAACGGCTCGCGTGCGCTCGCGGGCACGCAGCGAACGCTGGCCCGGCTGCTGTCGAAAGTCGAGGGCGGGCAGAAGGTTACGGACCTGGGCCTAGCCGAGCCAGGTCGCGGCACGGCCAGGGTCATCGGGCTGACCGGGGCCCCCGGCGTGGGCAAGTCCACGGTCACCGGGGCGCTGATCACGCAGTATCGCGCCGCGGGCCGCCGGGTCGGCGTGCTGGCGATCGACCCGAGTTCCCCGTTCACCGGCGGCGCGCTGCTCGGCGACCGGATCCGGATGCAGCGGCACGCCACCGACGAGGGCGTGTTCATCCGGTCCATGGCGAGCCGCGGCCACCTCGGCGGGCTGGCGGCGGCGACACCCCAGGCGGTGCGGGTACTGGACGCGTCCGGGTTCGAGGTGATCATCATCGAGACCGTGGGCGTGGGCCAGGCCGAGGTGGAGATCGCGTCCCAGGCCGACTCGGTGATCGTGCTGCTGGCTCCGGGGATGGGCGACGCGATCCAGGCGGCCAAGGCCGGCATCCTCGAGGTCGGCGATCTGTTCGTGGTGAACAAGGCCGACAAGCCCGACGTGCAGCCGGTGGTGCGCGACCTGCGGAGCATGCTGGCGCTCGGCTCGTGGGGGACGGGCTGGAAGCCGCCGATCCTGACCACGATCGGGTCGGACGGTACGGGCGTGGCCGAGGTCGTCGCCTCGCTCGACGCGCACTGGGAATGGCTGAACACCAGCGGGGAACTGGCCCGCCGGCGGCTGGCCCGGGCCAGGTCCGAGATCGTGGCCCTGGCCATGGGAACGCTGCGGGACCGGCTGTCCGGCCGGGACGTGGACGGCCTGGCGGCGCGGGTGGCGGACGGGGAGCTGAGTCCGTTCGCGGCCGCGGATGAGCTGCTCCATGACTAAGCCGCTGGATCTTCCCTTCGATCCGATCGAGCGCGCCGCGCAGATCTGGGCCCGGCGCTTCGGCGCGTCGCCGTCGATGGCCGCGGTCACCTCGATCATGCGGGCGCAGCAGATCCTGCTCGGCGCGCTCGACGCCCTGCTACGTCCCTACGACCTGACGTTCGCGCGTTATGAGGCACTGGTGCTGCTGTCGTTCAGCCGGGCGGGTGCGCTGCCGCTGCGGGTGATCGGCGAGCGGCTGATGGTGCATCCCACCAGCGTGACGAACACGATCGACCGGCTCGAGCGCCAGGGCCTGGTGGTCCGCCGTCCCAACCCGTCCGACGGCCGCGGTCGGCTGGCGGAGATCACCCCGGCCGGCCGGTCCGTGGTGGAGAGGGCGACCCGCGACCTGATGGCCGCCGAGTTCGGCCTGGCTGGCTACGCCGAGGCCGACCTGGCGGAGATGTTCACGCTGCTGCGGAGCCTGCGCCTGGCGGCGGGTGACTTCAAGCCGTCCCCTGAACCGGAGACGGCTTCCAGGTGAGGCCGCCGTCGGTGGTGAACCAGATGGTGCCATCGGCCGGGTCGGCGGGAAGCGCCATGCCGTGGGTGTCGGTGGTCATGCCGACGAAGCCGAAGCCGGTCGTGGGAGCGGAGCCCGTGAGGGAGGCCTGCCGCCAGGCGCTGCTTCCCGAGGGCAGCACCTCGATGCCCTGACTGGTGCCGAGCACCACGCTGGACGCCGGACTGGCCGCGATCGAGGTCGCCACCCCGGCTGCGGGCGGGACTTGCAGCTGGTGCCAGGACTGGCCGCCGTCGGGCGAGGCGTACACCATCTTGGCCTGTGTGGTGCCACTCTGGGCCTGTGCGCAGGCCAGCAGCAGGTTCTGCGCGGTCACGGCGCCGAGCAGGGCACCCGCTGGCTCGCCGTTGAGCTGGGCCTGTCCGGTAGCACAGGGGATCGTCCCGGCCGGGTGCCACGCCGCACCGGTGGGCGGGCCGGCGTACAGCTTCCCGTCCGGGGCCAGCAGGTAGCCGCGCGCGCCGGTCAGCACCAGGGCCGCCGCCCCGGCAGAGCCGGCGCCGTCCGGCGGCCGCAGGTTGCTGGTCGCGGCACCGACCTTGGTCCAGCGGTTGACCGTCGCTGGCGTGGAGTACAGCGTGAAGCTGGTGCACTGGGCCGCGAAATCCGCGCCGGCCCCCGTGCACGTCGCCTCGATGGCGAACGCGCGATCGCCGACCGTCTCGACGTCAATCACCCGCTGGCCGTGCGTTTTGATCGATGTCCAGGTCAGCCCGCCGTCGTGGGTGGCCCACAGCTCCGGGCCGAACACCCAGCCGTTGACCCCTTCGAGGAACCTGATCTGGCCCACCCCGGTCGCCCCGTCCGGCGGTCCGGTGACGGGGGCGGGCAGGCCGATCCAGGTCTGGCCCGCGTCCTTGGTGCGCGCGATCGAGGTGCAGTACTGGGTGGCGCACTGGCCAGGAATACCCGCCTGGCCGATCGTGAATACGGTGGTCTCGCTCACCGCCGTCACGGAGGAGGGCTGAAAGCTTTGCGGCACCGAGTTGCTAGACGGCGCCGCGACCGGAGCCGTGGTCGTCGTCTGGGGGCCGTTGCGGGTCGTGGTGCCGCTCACGGAATGGGTCACCGGCGACGAGCCGGCCTCCTGCTTGCCGCGCTCGATCGGCAGCTGGACCACCTGCGGCACGGTGACCGCGGCCGCGATGATCACGACGGCCGCCCCGGCGCTGACCGCCAGCCTGCGGTACTTGCGGCGGCGGGCGCGCCGCCGGATGGCTTCGAAGGTTCCTGGCGGCGGCGGCAGCGGTTCGATCCGGTCGTGCAGCCAGGAATCGAGGTCGGCATGGCCGTCGCGGCGGGGCCGGTCGCGATTAGGCATCGCGCTCTCCCAGCGCCGTCTTGAGCTTGGCCCGGGCGGCGAACAGGTCCGCCTTGATCGTGCCCTCCGGCCGGTGCAGGAGCGTCGCGACCTCCCTGATCGCGAAACCCGCGTAGTAGTGCAGCAGGAACGGATCGCGCAGCCTGGCCGGCAGCGACTCGATGAGGTTGCGTACGTCGACGTCCTGCGCGGGGTGGGCGATCGGATCCGCGTCCGCGCCGGCCGTCACACTGCGGATGGCGCGGCGTTCCCGTTCTGTCTTGCGCCAGTGGTCGCGTACCAGGTTGGTCGCGATCATGTACAGGTAGCTCTGCGGGTTGTCCACCCGGGTCCACCGGGACAGCAGCCTGACGAAGGCCTCGGAGGCGATCTCGTGCGCGGTGTCATCGTCATCGACCAGGCGCCGGACCCAGCCGGCCAGCCGTGGATAGTTGCTCCTGAACAGCTCTTCTGCGCCCACGGGGGAGGGGGCATCTCCCGAGCCGTCGGTGATGACGTCACCCTCCGCGCTCAACGGATCTCCCTTGGCGAAGGCCCCCGCGGACACTGGGAACACCGCAACGTCCGGGTCCGGAGCCCTCTTGGCACCCCCGGCGCTCCCGCTGCCCGGCAGGATTATCATGCACGGGCCGGTTGGGCTGGTCTGACGAACAGCCGCCTCCAGAACGCCCGCTTGATACGCCAAGGTGTACCACACTTCCGCTCGCCGATCCCGCCGGCATGCCGGGCTCCGGTTCGTTGTCGAGTTCGCCGCCAATGAGTCGTCGCCGTCGGCACCGGTCCGGGCGCGCCCCCGTGCCCGCCCGGACCGCGGCAACGCACAGGCGTCTCCCGCGTCCTGCGCTTTAAAGAGACGACGGACACGCCCGTTCGGTTGCGTCATTTTCGTAGCAATTTGTTGCCGCCCGCCCCGCCAGGCCCACTCCGCCCCTGCCCGCGCCCGCTGCCTGTGAACTCGCGGTGCGCTTGAACCGCTGCGGTTGAACCGCGCTGGTGCGGCTAAACTCGGAGTGAGATAGTAGGACGTCCTACTAATTGGCTCTTCCGGAGGCAGGATCATGGGCGCTCAGGCCGGTACGGAGACAGAGACCGATCAGGAGATGAGCCGGACCGCGGAGGGCGACTCTGGTCTGGCGGCGGGCAGGCAGCGCTGGCGGGCTCGGTACGAGCAATCAGCGACGCGCGACGCCGATTTCACGACGCTGTCGGGGCTGGAAGTCGAGCCGGTCTACGGGCCGCCTCCCGGGGCCGTGGTCCCGGACATGGAGCGGATCGGCTGGCCCGGCGAGTTCCCGTTCACCCGAGGGCTTTACGCCACCGGCTACCGGGGCAAGCCCTGGACGATCCGCCAGTTTTCCGGGTTCGGCAACGCGCGGCAGACCAATGAGCGGTACAAGATGCTGCTCGGAGCCGGCGGGGCCGGGTTGTCGGTAGCGTTCGACATGCCGACCCTGATGGGCCGTGACTCCGACGACCCGCACGCGCTCGGCGAAGTGGGCCACTGCGGTGTGGCGATCGACTCAGCGGCCGACATGGACGTGCTGTTCGAGGGCATCTCGCTGGCGGACATCACCACCTCGATGACGATTAGCGGCCCCGCGGTGCCGATCTTCTGCATGTACCTGGTCGCGGCGGAGCGGCAGGGAGCCGACCTGTCCAGGCTGGACGGCACCTTGCAGACCGACATCTTCAAGGAATACATCGCGCAGAAGGAGTGGCTGTTCGCGCCCCGTCCGCACCTGCGGCTGATCGGGGATCTGATGGAGTACTGTGCGCGGCACATCCCGCGGTACAAGCCGTTGTCGGTGTCCGGCTACCACATCAGGGAGGCCGGGTCGACCGCGGCGCAGGAGCTGGCGTTCACGCTCGCGGACGGCTTCGGCTACGTGGAACTCGGGCAGTCCCGTGGCCTGGACGTGGACGACTTCGCGCCGGGCCTGTCGTTCTTCTTCGACGCGCACGTCGATTTCTTCGAGGAGATAGCGAAGTTCCGCGCGGCCCGGCGGATCTGGGCCAGGTGGCTGCGCGACACCTATGGCGCGCAGACCGCACGCGCCCAGTGGCTGCGCTTCCACACCCAGACGGCCGGGGTCTCGCTGACCGCGCAGCAACCGGAGAACAACGTGGTGCGGACCGCGATCGAGGCGCTGGCGGCGGTGCTCGGCGGTACCAACTCGCTTCACACCAACGCGCTGGACGAGGTCCTCGCGCTGCCCGGCGAGGCCGCGGCGGAGACCGCGCTGCGCACCCAGCAGGTCATCATGGAGGAATCCGGCGTGCTCAACGTGGCCGACCCGCTCGGCGGCTCCTGGTACGTCGAGGCGCTCACCGACCGGATCGAGGCTGAGGCCGAGGCGATCTTCACCCGGATCAGGGAGATGAGCCCAGACGGCACGATGACCGGCGGCATCCTGCGTGGTATCGAAGACGGCTGGTTCACCAGGGAGATCGCCGAGGCGAGCTTCGTATACCAGCAGAAACTTGAAACGCGCGAGAAGAAGATCGTCGGCGTCAACTCCCACACGGGCACGGTCGCACGGCCGCTGGAGATCCTCAGGATCAGTCCGGAGGTCGAACGCGAGCAGGTCGCCGTGCTGGCGCGCCGCCGGAGCGGACGCGACCAGGCGGCGGTAGACGCGACGCTGAGCGCGCTGGTCGCGGCGGCGCGCACCGATGAGAACCTGATCCCGCCGATGCTGGCGGCCGCCCGCGCGGAAGCCAGCCTAGGCGAGATCTGCGGTGCCCTGCGCGACGAGTGGGGCGCCTACGCCGAGCCCCCGGCGTTCTGACCGGCTACGTCGGCTTGACGACCGGCAGGCCTGCTTCCTTGGCCGCGGCGAGCAGCCGCTCGTCGTAGGCCACGAAAGCAACGAGGTCACGCTTGAGCGCCAGCGCCGACGCGAGGTGGATGGCGTGCGTCATGCCCAGCG
>Ga0126381_100004740_pt1 | contig 14849 bp, 15 predicted proteins | sample PanSoiMetPlot_28_FD_96465 | JGI IMG/M metagenome (GOLD analysis project Ga0126381, IMG submission 96465) | Tropical forest soil microbial communities from Panama - MetaG Plot_28 | ecosystem: Environmental > Terrestrial > Soil > Tropical forest > Bulk soil | place: Panama | collected 2016-02-17
CGCACATGCGGTGCTTGTTCAGGCGGTCTTGCCGGTGTTCTTGGCGGCCGTGGCGGACCCGGTGGGCAGCAGCGGCGCGGTGGCCTTGAGCAGGTCCTCGGCGAACTTCCGCTGGCTGGCCAGCAGCTGCTCGGCGAAGTCGTAGGCAACCGTAACGACATCGTGCGGGGTGGGCAGCTTGTCGGCGAAAGGCAGGTTGACCTCCGGCAGGTCGGGCTTGATCGACTGGACCGCGGAGGCCCACGTCTCGATGGCTTCTACGACTGCCGCCTGGCTCTTGCTGATGGTGTTCAGGATCTCGCTGGTGAGCTCCTGCGCGACGTTGGACTCGGCCACCTTATTCTTCCTCCTCAGGGTTGGCTTCTCGTCTTGCTCAGTATAACTAGCAAGCGTTCGGCGCGTCAAGCGGAGCGCTCCTCCAGCACGGCGCGCACGGATTGCCCATCTGCAACATGCCTCGCGCTAAGACGGCGTCGCGATCACGCTCACCGGTTCGTACCCGCAGGACGCTGTCCACTCCGCACACCCAGATCTTCCCGTCGCCAATCGCGCCGGATTTCACTGCCGTGGCGATCGCCTCGGTTACCGGGCCGGCCAGTTCGTCCGGCGTCAGGACATCGATGCGAAGCTCGGGCTGAACCAGCTCTCGCGGTCCGGCTGGCCTGACTGCGCTCATGTGCCGGTACTCCTGGCCGAACCCGCGGACCTCGGTCGCCGTCAGCCCATGAGCTCCAGCTTGCTCGACAGCACGCGCCACTGCATCGAGTTTGTCCGGCTTTACTACGGCTGTTATCTGCTTCATCGGGTTGTCCCCCACTTTTGCGGCAAGCGGCATCTCCCACCCGGCGGGTCGTCTTGCCCAAGCAGATCAAGCGCATCAGCCAGCACGCCAGGGCCGAAGGTCCGGATCCTTGCTGCGGGCGCAAGCGCCTCGCGGCAAGCCAACCTGGAAGGCCAACGGCCAACGGCCAAGGGCCAACGGCCAAAGGCCAAAGGCCAAGGGCCTAGGTCCTGCGTGCCAGTGACGGCCGGACCTGGCAGTGCCGACGGGAGCCGGGTTGGCTTAGTCGGGGTACGCCAACAGGGTTCCGGCTTGGCAGTTGCGAACGGGGGCGTCATGACGGGAACCGGGATCGTCGTGGGCTACGACGGTTCAGCTGACGCTGAGCAGGCCGTGGCGTGGGCGGCCAGGGAGTCGCAGGCACGCGGTTGCGCGCTGACGGTATGCCTCGCCCAGGAACTGCCGTATCCCCCGTATCCGGCATCGCCAGCCAGTGCCGAGCAGCCTGGCGGCTCCGCACTCCACCGCGGCAAGGAAGCCCTTGCCCGCGGCCTACGGGTCGCCGCGGACCTGATCGGCGGCGATGCAGTGCGCCCGCTGGTAGCGACCGGGTCGCCTGCCGCGATCCTGTGCAAGTGTGCTGCCAGCGCCGAGATGACCGTCCTGGGCGGTCGCGGCCGGGACGGGCTGCCGGGGCTGCCCCTGGGTTCGGTCAGCCTCAAGGTTGCCGCCCATGCTCCGGGGCGCGTCGTCGTGGTGCGTGGGCACTGGCAGCCCGTTCCGGGCCAGATGCCCCGGCCCGTTGTGGTCGGCTCCGACGGTTCGCCCGCGTCGCAGGCCGCCGTACGGCTCGCCTTTGAGGAGGCAGCACTTCGCGATACGTGCCTGGTGGCAGTCTGCGCGCTCGCTGACGGTCCCGGCCAGCTGGGCGGGTCAGGCCGGCTCAAGACCGACTTTCAGCAGATCATGTCGCAGGAGCAGCCAGAGCATCCCGATGTCGTGTTGAACCAGCAGGTATGCGAAGGCACTGCGCGCACGACCCTCCTTCAGGCCGCGCGCGACGCGCAACTGCTCGTGCTGGGGGCACGCGGGCGAGGCGGCATACCTGGTATGCCGCTCGGCTCTGCGAGCGCGACCCTGCTCAGCCATGCGCCCTGTCCAGTGGCGATAGTGCATGCCGATGAGTAGCCGCAGCGAGCCGGGCGAGCCCTTCGCGGCTGCTGCGGAGACGCACACCGCAGCTGTGTACTTTGCCGGCGACCGTGCCTACAAGCTCAAGAAGCCGATCAGGACTGGCTTCCTGGACTTCAGCACGACCACTTCGAGAGCGCAAGCCTGTCATCGGGAGACCGAACTGAACCGCAGGTTCGCGCCCGACGTCTACCTGGGCGTTGGCGAAATCCGGGCGCCGACCGCGGACCCTGCCGAATCGCTGGTGGTGATGCGGCGGATGCCATCTGCGCGCAGGCTGGCAAGCCTGGTCGAGGCCGGCCACCCAGTCGGCGAGCCGCTCCGGCAGGTAGCCAGGCAGCTGGCGGTTCAGCACGCGGCTGCGCGGCGGGGCAGCGAAATAACCCACCAGGGCAGCCGAGATGCCCTGATCGGCCGCTGGCGCGACAACTTTGCCGAAATGCGGCAACTGGCGAAAACCGCAGACGTCGAGCTGGAGATATCCGAGATCGAGCGACTGGCGGAGCGGTTCCTGGCCGGCCGCCAGCCGCTGCTGGCGGACCGGATGCAGGCCGGCCGCATAGTCGACGGTCACGGCGACCTGCTCGCCGAGGACATCTTCTGCCTGGATGACGGCCCGAGGATCCTGGACTGCCTGGAGTTTGACGATCGCCTCCGCTGGCTTGATGGCCTCGATGACGCCGCGTTCCTGGCCATGGACCTCGACCGGCTAGGCCGGCCCGACCTGGCCGAGCAGTTCATCGACTGGTACGCAGAGTTCACCGCCGATCCCGCGCCTGCCTCGCTGCGCCACCACTACGTGGCCTACCGGGCGCTGGTGCGCGCGAAGGTCTGCTGCATCCGGGCCGGGCAGGAGCAGCCGCAGGCGATGAGCACCGCCCGGCAGCTGGCCGATCTCGCGTTGCGCCAACTCATCCAGCTGCGTTGCGAGGTCCCGCCGGAGCTGAACCGGGCCGGCAAGCTGCTCGCGCGCGGTGAGTCGGTGATACTCGACGCGTCCCGGACCTCGGCGGCGCTGGCGGCGCGGCGGCTTCAGGCCAGAGCCGGCGACGCGTCCGACGCCGGGCCGGACGTCGCCGAACGCATGGCGGCCGCAGCGGATCCATGGCCGGACGCGACGCCGATCGACACAAGCGGACGCGGCAGTCGGGACATCACACCGCTGCAGCGTGCCCTGGACGCGATCCGGCCCTACGGTCCCGACCACGCGTGGCGCGCCGCCAGGCCGTACATGCTGCCCGGCTGATCGAGCCGGGACTACCGGCATGGTGGTCGGGACTAACGGCCCTTGGCGCGGGTGCGCGCGAGGCCCGTTACTGAGGGAATGTTCGTCGCTGACAAGGTGATGCTGGAACTCAGCTTTCCGTCTGCGCGAGCCAGGCTCGGGGAACTAGCGCGCGGCAGCTTGCTGATGTCTGCCTCGGATGACGCTTACGGCGCGGAGATCACGGGATTGATGCGCGTGGGACCCTCCGGATTCTCCCGGCTGGTCAGGGTCCAGTTCCGCGATCTGCCAGACCGGGCAAATACCGTTGGGCTAGCGCTGCGCTGGGAGGTAACCGGGCCGGGCGGAGCGCTGTTTCCGGTGCTGGATGCGGACGTCGAGCTGATTCGGGCTGGGCCGCAGAAGACCTGGCTGACGGTCGCCGGAGCATACCGGCCGCCGCTGGGCGCTCTGGGTGAGGCACTGGACCGCGCGATTTTGCACCGGGTAGCGAGCGCGACGATTCGTGGCTTCCTCGGCCGCGTCGCGGGCGCCCTGCTGGACGGGTCCGAGCCCGTCCAGGTGCCAGTCGCCGACGCCGGACCTGCGACCGCGCTGCCGGTAACGGCGCCCGATAGCGCTAACACCACTAGTGGCCGGGACACAGGCCTGACCAGGACAACGGACTAACGGCCCCCGGACGCCGCCGGAGGTCCCTTGCGCCAGCGTGGACAACCTGTTCTAGGCTGGGAGTTTGACTGTTAAGAGACCGTGGCTGAGCGCACAATGACGGGGGATTTTATGGGCGCGACACTCACGGAGGATGACGCTCTCGTGCTGCTGGCGGCGGGCAGCGCGCCGTCGGTTCACAACTCGCAACCCTGGCAATTCTCGCTAGACGGCTCCCACTTGCTGCTGTCCGCCGACCCGGATCGGGCCCTCTGGGTATCGGACCCGACCGCCAGGGCGTTGTATCTCAGTTGCGGCGCCGCGCTGTTCAGCGCCCGGGTCGCCCTCCTCGCGCTGGGCTACCAACCGCGGGTGCGGCTGCTTCCGCATCCGGAGTATCCGTTCAGGGTTCTTGCCGTCATCGACGCCGCCAGCGGTCGCCCGCCCACGCCGGCCGAGCGTGAGTTGTACGAGGCACTATGGCGTCGCCGAACCAACCGCAGGCCGTTCTCTGACAAACCGGTCCCACCAGCAGTGTTCGCGAAACTGCGGCACGCCGCTGCGCAGGAGCGTGCGAGCCTGCGCGTCCTGGATAAGCGGGACGGGACGCGAGTTCTAAACCTGGCGCGTGCCGCGAGCCGGCAACTATCGGCCAACGTCGCACATCAGGCCGAGCTCCGCCAATGGATCGTTAGCAGCCAAGAGGCTGACGTTCCCGCCGACGAGCAACCGTACGGCATTCCCCTTGACGCGCTTCCGCTGCAGCCAGACCGCATCCCGTCACCTGTCCGCGACAGCGATTTCCTCAGCGCCGCACCGGAGGAACGGCCGCGGGCAGCTTACGAGCAATTCCCCCAGGTAGCGGTCCTGTCGACGGAGAACGACGAACCTGAAGACTGGCTGCGGGCCGGCCAGGCGCTCCAGCATGTCCTCCTGGTAGCGACCGCCAGCGGCTTGTCGGCGTCCTTTCTTTACCAGCTGGTCTCCAGGGACGACATGCACGAGGCGGAATCCCCGTGGTGGCCGTGGCCGGAGAACCGGCAGATGATCATCAGATTCGGTTATGGCGAACCTCCGGTCCCCGTTCCTCGGCGGTCGCTCGCCGACATCATGCCGGAATTCCGCGAACTGTGGACATAGTGACAGGCCATTGCGCCTCGCACCGCGCCTTACGACCACCCGGAGGCGTCGACCTGGCGTCGTATTGCGCCGTTGCCGATCAGGTCCCTGACGAAGTCCTGGGCGCCCGCCACCAAGCTGGACCCGCCGGTGTCGAACGCTCGCTTCCTGCTCGGCCTTGGCATCCGGCGACTGGTCTTCCTGGCTTCGCCGCCAGCGGCGGGACCGCCGGGCCGTGTGGCAGGCTAGCCAGACGGCGTCGGAAGGATCGCTATCGTGACCTGCACTCTGCATGTGGCCTGGGACGAGCGGCTGGCCAGCTATGACTTCGGTCCCCAGCATCCGCTGGCGCCGATCCGGGTAAAGCTCACCATGGAGCTTGCCCAGGCGCTCGGAGTGCTGTCCCGTGACGGCGTCACGGTGACTCCGGCCGCGCCAGCGACTGACGCCGAACTGCAGATCATCCACGATCCGCAATACATAGCAGTGGTCAAGAAGGCGGGCACATTGGCAGCCGGCGGCAACGGCGCGGACTTGGACGCTGCGACGCTGCTGACGCACGGGCTAGGCACCGAGGACGATCCGGTGTTTGCCGGCATGCACGAGGCAGCAGCACTGGTGGCAGGCGCGACGCTGGCCGCAGCGCGCGCCGTCGTATCGGGGTCGGCGCAGCACGGCGCCAGCATTGCGGGCGGCCTCCACCACGCGATGCGAGCTAATGCGAGCGGCTTCTGCATCTATAACGACCCGGCGATCGCCATCGCATGGCTGCTCGAGCAGGGCATTGAGCGCATCGCCTATGTCGACATTGACGTCCATCACGGCGACGGCGTGCAGGCAGCGTTCTGGGACGACCCGCGGGTTCTGACAATCAGCCTGCACCAGCATCCTGCGACGCTGTTCCCTGGTACCGGACGGCCGACGGAGACCGGCGGCCCGGCCGCCGATGGATCGGCGGTGAACGTCGCCCTTCCGCCCGGCACCAGGGACGCGGGCTGGCTCCGCGCGCTGCATGCAGTGGTGCCGCCGCTGGTCCGCCAGTTCCGCCCCCAGGTCCTTGTCAGCCAGCATGGGTGCGACACGCACTGGAGTGACCCGCTTGCCAATCTTCAGATCACGGTCGATGCTCAGCGCGCTGCGCATTCCGCCGTGCATCAGCTCGCGCACGAGGTCGCCGATGGCCAGTGGCTCCTGACCGGGGGCGGCGGCTACCAGCTTGTCAAGGTCGTGCCACGGACCTGGACTCACCTGCTCGCTGAGGCATCCGGGTCGCCGATCGATCCGGACACTCCGACTCCGGGCCTATGGCGAGAGTATGTCCAGTGGGTAGCTGCCGAGCCCGCTCCTGAGTTGATGACCGATGGCGCGAGCGCAGACTTCCCCAGGTTTGATGACGGCTATGACCCTGCCGATCCCGTCGATCAGGCGATCATCGCGACGAGGAACGCCGTCTTCCCACTACACGGGCTGTTTCCCTAAGCCAGCCGGGCGCGCAGTTTCCTAGGCCAGCCGGGCTCGCAGCGCCCTCACAGGCCCCCGTTGACGGTGATGTCGCTGCCGGTAACGTACGACGCGGCCGGCGACATCAGCCACGACACCGCGTCCGCGATCTCGCGCGGGTGGCCCATGCGACCTAGCGGGCTACTCGCGCCGACGGCCCGCACGCGCGGCGGGGGCATGTCGGTATCTATGATGCCGGGTGACACACTATTGACCCGGATCCCCTCGGTCGCGACCTCGTGAGACAGGGCGCGGGCGAAGGTGACCATGGCGGCTTTCGTCGCCGCGTAAGGCGCGAATCCGCCCAGCCCCGGCGGCGCCTTGGCGGCACCTGATGCGATAGCGACGATGGACCCGCCGGTGCCGCCGCGCCTGGTCGACATGGCCTGAACCGCATGCTTGGCACACAGCATCGGGCCGATGACGTTGACCTGCATGAGTCGGCTTAGCTCGTCCGCTTCGCGCTCGTCGACGCGAGCCTCCTGGCCGGCTATCCCGGCGTTGTTAACGAGCCCGCCCACTGGCCCCATCTGCTGCCGCGCCTGCTGGAACAGGTCAGCCACTTCGTCCGGGGCTGCCACGTCCGCGCGGACGGCCAGCGCCCGGCCGCCGCGAGCACGGATGGCAGAAACCACGGACTCGGCTCCGCTGGCATTAGCGGCGTAGTTGACGACGACGCCGTAGCCGTCGTCGGCCAGCTTCTCGGCGATCGCGGCGCGATCCCCCGGCTCGCGCCAGTGACGATCACCGCGCCTTCGGCTCGCCCGGCCGTCGTCACCTAGTCGACCCCCGTCGCCGATTCACACCCACGCAAGTTACCCGTGCGGGCCAGGCTGGAAACGCCCACTGATCTTGCCCTCAGCGGGTCAGCACGACTTTCAGCGCGCCGGTGTCGGCTGGGCTAGCGAAGACGTCGTAGGCCTCCTCGAAATCGTGGAACCCGAACCGGTGGGTAACGAGCTTGCTCGCGTCCAGCTGGCCAGTAGCGAGCAGCCGCAAGAGCATCGGCGTCGAGTACGTATCCACCAGCCCGGTGCTGATAGTGATATCCCTGGTCCACTGATCCTCGAGATGCAGCGCGGCCGGCTTGCCGTGCACACCGACATTCGCAACCCTGGCCCCTGGCCGGGTCAGTCTGACCGCTAGCTCGAAGGTCTCCGGCTTACCAACAGCCTCGATGGTGACGTCCGCGCCCAGCCCGTCGGTCAGTGCCTGGATTGCCGGCAACGGATCTGTGATGCCGTTGTTCACAGTCACGTCCGCGCCGAACTGCTTGGCGGCCTCGAGCCGCCGGTCCGCGACGTCGATTGCCACGATGTGGCTGGGACTGAAAAGCCTGGCTCCCATGATCGCCGCAAGGCCCACCGGACCGGAGCCCACGATGGCCACTACGTCGCCAGGGCTGACGCCGGCCCTCAGCACGCCTACCTCGTAGCCGGTTGGCAGGATGTCGGCCAGCATGAGCGCTTGCTCGTCGGTGACGCCGGCGGGTAGCTGGTAAGTAGAGGTGTCAGCGAACGGCACCCGGACGTACTCTGCCTGGGTCCCGTCATAGGTGTGCCCGAGCATCCAGCCGCCGCCGAGGCATTGCCCGTAATGGGATTCCCGGCAGTACCTGCAAGCACCGCAGGCGGAGATGCAGGACACCAGGACGCGGTCGCCCTCTCCTATCGTGCGAACAGCGCTGCCCGCATCATGAACGGTGCCGACCGCCTCGTGCCCGAGTATCCGTCCAGCCCGCACCTCAGGCAGGTCGCCGCCGATGATGTGAAGGTCAGTTCCGCAGATTGTGGTCGCGTCCACCCGGAGGATGACGTCGCCGTCGTCAGTAATCTCCGGGTCCGGCACGCTCTCAACTGCCTTCTGACGGGGGCCGTGGTAGACAACCGCTCGCATTGCCGGTTCTCCTCCTAAGCGTCGCGCTCGCGCCGGATTCGCCGGCCCGTAATCCGGACCGGGGAAATGCGGATAAAGTGCTCTTTTTCTCCGCCTGGCCATGGCTCGATACCGACGGCCTCAGCGGCAGCGCGTTCCTCAGCGGAATCCAGATGGTGGGCTGGCCCCTGGACCAGCACGCACCAACCTTCGCGCGCTTGCATGTCGAATTCGTCCACCTCGAAGGCCACCCGGAACTCAGCATGCGAAATGCCAGTGCGCAGGTCCTCTTGCGTCGCGCTGCCCTGGGAGGTGCGGAACAGGATCGCGCCGTCGTGGACCTTGTAGTTAACCGGAAGCACTGTCAGGTCGTAGCTTCCGGCGAATACGAGCCTGCCAATGCCACCGGGTTCGATAAGCCGACGGCACTCGGCCTCATCCAGGATCTCGAGCATCGCTTCGGACACGGCGCGGTCTCCTCTTTAGCTCTGCGGGTAACTAACGTTGGACATGGCGCTGTCTCCTCGTTCTACCCACTCGAGGTGAGAGTGCCTGAGCGCGTCCGAGCGCTGTAGGGGCGAAAGACCCGGCCAGAGGGGACTCTTGGCGCCGTGGGGCGGGGACCGTGGCCGTGCCCAGGAATTGTCCCTCCCGTCACATCCATAACACCGCGAGCGGCAACGGGATCGATAGGGTCTAACGTCCGCGAAGTGGCGGGGACCTTTCGCCTCGCGACCGGGGCCGATGCCACGAGCGCCGCGGACCTTGGACCCTGTCGGCTGTACGCACCGGCCGTAATGATGCACTGATGGGACCAGCGCCCACGGGGGGAACGATGCCGGAACCGGCAGCATCGGCGCAGGCCTGGCAGATGGCGGCAGCAGGCCTGGGCGAGCTGCACAAAGCACTTAAGGCCGCGGGTTACCGGGTCATAGGTCCGCGGGTGTCCGGCGGCGCCATAATTCTCGGCGACCTCGCCTCCGCCCGCGAGTTGCCCTTCGGCTGGGGGGTGACGCTAGCACCCGGCCGATACCGGCTGCGTCAGCGGCGTTGCAATGCGGCCTTTGGCCACTCGGCTGGACCAGGGTCCTGGAAGGAGTTCCTGCACCCGCCGCGCGAGCTGCTGTGGTCGGCCACGCGAACCGAAGAGGGCACCGGCGTCCAGCCGCAAGCTGAACCCCAGCAGCCAGCGGAGAGGCTCGCCTTCCTGCGGGAAAGGTCACTTCCGGCTGGCACTGAGTAAAAGCCACCGACCTGCACATTGACCGGGTGTACCGCACGGCCGCCGAGCTTTTCCATGATCGCGTTGCCGGCCCGCCGCAGCCGCAGGCCCCGCTCCACGATCTCCCGGTGGTCACTGGCCATCTCGATCGCGCCCGGGTAGCCGAGGAAATCGGGGGGCATGCAGCAGGTAGATATGCAGCGCGTGGCTGGCGATCCATTCACCGCAGTACAGCAGCCTGCGCAGGCGTGCAATCGGGCCGTTAACCCCGGCGGCACTCATGACAGGCACGGGCACCGGGGGCCGAAGGTCCGGTCTGCGAACCAACGCAAGTCCCGCCGGCCGGGGCCGGACGGCTCTGAATAAGGATCTTCCGCAGGCTGCAAGCTCAGCGCAGTCAAGGAAGTCCAATGGCCGGGCCACCAAACCCGGGCGATGCAAGGAGGAACAAGAAATGCGCAGGAGAACTTTCGATGCGCTTGCGACAGCGTCTGGGCTGCTCCTGGCAGTCGTACTCGTGGTCGCCGGCGTACTGCTGACGTGGGGGCACTCATACGCCAACAACCAGGTAACTAGCCAGCTCTCTGCTCAGACGATCGTTTTCCCCACCACAAGCAGCTCTGAGTTCAAGGCCCTGCCGAAGGCTGATGCAGCAGCCATGCGTCACTATGCGGGTCAGCTGATGACCAATGGCGCGCAGGCCGAGACCTACGCCGACCACTTCATCGGCTACCACCTGACCCTGATCGGCAGCGGCAAGACCTATTCGCAGCTCTCCGCGCTGTCGCGCGCCAACCCGAAGAACGCTGCGCTCGCCGGCGAGGTTGACGCCGTGTTCAAGGGCACGACGCTGCGCAGCATGCTGCTTGAGGCATACGGGTTCTGGCAGCTTGGCCAGATCGCCCTGATCGCCGCCATCGCGTCCTTCATCGCAGCGGGCCTCATGCTGATCCTGTCCATCTTCGGGTTCCTGCACCTGCGGCGGGCCGCACCCGAGACTGAGGTCCTCCCAAGGGTCGCGACCCGAGTCGTCACCAACGCCTCCTGATCAGCCAGCGCTCGGCGCGCGCCCGGCCGACCGGCCCCCGTCCGCAGACATCGCGGACGGGGGTCTTTTCGGCGCTGCCGCCGTCGCCACTCTCGCTGCTCGCGGGACCAAGGTCCCGCCGTTCGGTGACCGTCTTCACTGCCTTGAGTGTCCGCGCCAGGTCGAAGCTCCGGGTGCGGCTTTCCGCACCAAACTTCACTTCGGCAAGGAGCTAACGAGATGAGTCCGCACGCACTGGCCGATGCCGCCTCTGTCGTCAACCTTAATCATCCCGGCACCTATCTGAGCGGGTGGATCTTCGACATCTCGGTCGCGAACTTGATCGTGATCGGCGTGATGGTGGTCATCTTCGGCGTCGCTCTGCTAGTCCCGTTCCCGGCACGGCACGCGCGGCAGCTTGCCGATTCCGGCACCGGCACCCTGGCCGGGGCCCCGGACACCGGTGCAACTGACATCAGAGCGGAGGCCGCTCCGGACGACCCGGATGCCGACATGTGGACAGCCAGGGTTCGGCAGCTCGCGCTCCGGCTGCTCCCGCCGGGCAAGCTGCTCCCGGACCGGCAGCCGGCCTACGTCGCCTCGTGGATCTACGTGTTCGGTGTCGCCACGCTGGCCGCGCTCGGCCTGGCGATAGTGTCCGGCTTCGCCCTCGCGCTGGGCGGACCCGACTGGTATCACTTCAACTCCGTCGGCCACTTCTTCAACAGCATGCACCTGTGGAGCGTCGAACTGTTCATGGCCTTCATGGTGATCCACCTCTGGGGGAAGTTCTGGATGGCGGCTTGGCGCGGCCGCCGTGCCATGACCTGGATCACCGGAGTCGTTGCCTTCCTCGCCTCAGTCGTGGAGTGCTTCACTGGCTACCTGTCGCAGTCCAACTTCGACTCACAGTGGATCGCCACCAACGGCAAGGACGCTTTCAATGCCGTGGGCGTGGGCGCCTTCTTCAACGTGATGAACTTCGGCCAGATGCTGATGTGGCACATCGTGCTCATCCCGATTGTGCTGGTCGCCATTGTGGGTGCGCACGTGCTGCTAGTGCGGATCCGCGGCGTCAGCCACCCGCTTCCCGCCAGGCGCGTCAGCTGGCGCGACGGCCAGGCCCGCAAGGCCGCCGCAGCAGCCGACGCGGCACCATGGCGCGGCCCGACCCGGCGCTACGACATCCTGAAGGAAGGCACCATCGCCGCCCTGGTCGCGACCTGCCTCGTGCTCGTGCTGTCCGGGCTGCTCTCCTCGCCTGACGTGCCGCCGCTCAGCATCAAGACCTGGGCGACAGTTGATCAGGTCGGCTTCGTCAACACCGCCGCGACCGAACTCGATGGCAGCAGCGGCTCGGCAGGCTACGGGCAGCCATATAACACGGGCACCGGGTCGGTGCAGCAGGTCGGCCCAGTCAACTGGCAGAAGCTGTTCGGAGTCACTCAGCCGATCGATTCAGCCAAGGTGTTCGTGCTGGACCCACTGGCGGTCGCGGCCAGAACCAATCCGGCGCTGTCCACCGCCCTGGGCACCTACACCAGCGCAACCCCGGCGCAGCAGCTGAACTGGGCAACCGCCTATGACAAGGCGACAGCACCCGGCGGTAAGAAGGCGCCGTTCAAGGGCGGCAACCTGAGCCTGCCAGCGGCTGGCCCGGTGCCGGTGATGATGGCCGCCGAGCTCTCCATGGCCAAGAGCGGTGCGCTCGATAGCGACCTGCTGGCGCAGCGCCAGTTCTACGGGACTGACTTCACCAAGCCATTGCTCTTCATCGCAGACGGTGGCTACTACGCTACGCAGGCCTCGAACATGCACCTCACCGGCGATCAGTGGGGCGTGATGAACGAGACCGGCAGCTACCCAGGGCAGCCATGGCTCTGGCTATTCCAGATGTGGTACCACGTGGCCCCGTTCAACAGCTCGGCAAGCGTCGACATCTGGGCCGTCTACCTAACCGGGTTTGGCACGCTCTTGCTGCTCCTCGTCCCCTTTATCCCCGGCCTACGGGACATCCCGCGGCTGATCCCAGTGCACCGGCTCATCTGGCGCGGCGGCTACGACCAGCCCGCGGCTCCGGCGGTGGGTGCAACGCCGAGCCGGGAAGAGCAGGCGATGTCCTGACACTGGGCGGGGGCGCGCGACGACCAGATCGTCCGGGCTGCTGGACCAGCGGCCCGGACGACCTCCTTTGTCCCTGCCCGCGACTCCGCCTCGCCCAGGCAAAGGTCCCGGCAGGCCAGGCCGTATGCCGCTTCCGGCCGGCCAAGTCGCTCGGCAGGCTTGAGGAATCGAAGATCACGCGGAGGGAGCTTGTCATGTACGCACACGTGGGCGACCGGCTCCTTGTCGAGGGCGACCCGGCTAGGACCGGTTTGATTATCGGCGTGCCACACGGGGATGGCTCGCCTCCGTACATCGTCAAATGGCTGGCGAACGGCCAGACTGCGATGGTGTTCCCAGGCGACTTCGCGCGCATTATCCCGGCTAGTCACCCCGCCGGCACGGGGCTGGGCCGGTTAGCGCCACGGTCAGACACACATCCAGCAGCAGAGGCATTCGCCACGTTCGGTGGCGCCGCGTGCCAGCGCCGACAATTCACTCAACAGGGTCACCCAGCGGGCCCGCATCACCGAACCCATTGGCCTCGACCCACTGCTCTGCCGCCGCCCGAAGCTCGGTAACTCCGCGGTCGGCTAGGACGGCCTGAAGCTCGTCGCTGATGGTGAGTACGAGCTTCTCGCCACCGTCACGTTCGGCCACGACGTGATCTGTTCGCGCCGTCGTAGCCGTGGAGCTTCACGGTTTCAGCAGCCGACATCGGAAGGTGCTGCCCCGGGCCGTCGGGTTGACCGACGACAACTTCGCCACAATCGTCACCGCGGTGGAGGCAGGCCGCGTCGTCTACGACAACGTCCGCAAATTCATCGTCTACATCTTCGCCCACGCCACTCCTGAGGTCGTCCCGTTCCTCGTCTTCGCGCTCACCGGAGGCGCGGTCCCGCTGCCGCTCACGGTGCTGCAGCTGCTGGCCTTCGACGTCGGAACCGAAACGCTGCCATCGCTTGCACTCGGACGCGATCCTGCCGAGCCCGGAATCATGCACCGGCCGCCACGCCTGCGATCAGAAGGCGTGATCCGAGCGCCGATGCTGATCCGAGCCTGGCTATTCCTCGGTCTGATGGTTGCCGGCCTGTCCATCGGGAGTTCTTTTACGTCCTCATCAGCGCAGGCTGGCATCCCGGCGACCCCACCGGCGCGGGGACTGTCCTCCACCATGCCTATCTCCAGGCCACCACGATGACGTTCCTCGGCATGATCTTCGGCCAGATCGGCACCGCGTTCGCAGTGCGGACGCAACGTGCCTCGTTGTGGTCTGTCGGGGTGCTCAGCAACCGCTACCTGCTGGGAGCGGTAGCCGCCGAGCTCGCAATCGCCGCCGTGCTTATCTTCGCTCCGCCGCTGCAGTCGTTGCTTGGCACCGCCGCGCTGCCCGCGCGCGATCTGGTGCTCCTGCTTCCGTACCCGCTGATCGTATGGGGTGCCGACGAACTGCGCCGGTTCCTTATCCGCCGACATGCGTCGCGTGCGGTGCGGAACCATCTGAGTACCTTCGGCCAGTGAGCAGGAGGACTAAGGTCCTGCACTGGCCCGGTTGGCCGCGGCTAGGGTGAAGGTCACGGGCCTGGGGCCACCTCGTTCCCGGCCCTGGCGGGCTTCTTAACCGGGCGAAGGGCGACTGCAGATGGCGGACCGGGCGCAGGACAAGTCAGGCATCAAGGTCTTCCTACTCGATGATCATGAGATCGTCCGCCGCGGGGTCAGGGACATGCTGGAGGCCGAGCCGGGCATCACGGTGATAGGCGAGGCCGGGACAGCGGAGTCCGCGCTGGCCAGGATCCCGGCGCTGCGGCCCGATGTCGCTGTACTCGACGTGCGGCTGCCTGACGGCGACGGCGTCTCGGTATGCCGCGAGATCCGGTCCCGGATGCCCGAGGTCGCCTGCCTGATGCTCACCTCGTTCGGCGACGACGAGGCGCTCTTCGACGCGATCATGGCCGGGGCAGCCGGGTACGTGCTCAAGCAGATCCGGGGCACTGACCTGGTGGGGGCTGTGCGCACGGTCGCGGCCGGCGAGTCGATGCTGGATCCGGAGGCAGCCAGCAAGGTGATGGCCAGGATGCGCGAGCAGGCCAGCCGCAAGGACCCGCTGGCCGGCCTGACCACGCAGGAGCGCAAGATCCTGGAACTGATCGGCGAG
>Ga0126381_100004741_pt1 | contig 14848 bp, 15 predicted proteins | sample PanSoiMetPlot_28_FD_96465 | JGI IMG/M metagenome (GOLD analysis project Ga0126381, IMG submission 96465) | Tropical forest soil microbial communities from Panama - MetaG Plot_28 | ecosystem: Environmental > Terrestrial > Soil > Tropical forest > Bulk soil | place: Panama | collected 2016-02-17
CACTGCGGGTGGGCCCGCGCGCGATGCGGCCGGCGATCTCGTGAAGAGCTGGATTCGCGAGAATACCGCTTGGCATGATGTCGCATGGCGGTCCGACGTCCTGGCGACGCGGGTCTTCGCTTGGATCGCGCACTTCGACGAGATCGTTAGGCGCGATCAAGATCATACGCTGCGCCGAGCGATGCTGACGAGCATCGCTGCTCAATTGCGGCATCTGGCCCGGACCGCAAGTTGGGAAGTCCGCGGCGTCGCGCGGCTGCGTGCGCTCAAGGGCCTGATCGCGGGCCGAGCCGCACTCGGCGCTCCTGCGGCGCGACTTGCCAAGGTGCTGAAAGCACTGGAGCGCGAGGTGCAGGCTCAAATTTTTCCGGATGGCGGCCACCTGTCCCGGAACCCGTCGTTGCAGCTTCAAGTTCTGAAGGATCTGATCGATACACGCGCGGTATTGCGGGCAGCCCAGATAGAAACACCTGCTGCGCTGCAGCACGCGATCGAGCGAATGGCGCCGATGCTGCGTTTTTTCCGTCATGGCGATCGCCGCCTCGCACTATTCAACGATTCGCTCGAAGAGGACGGGGTTCTGATCGACCTGGTTTTGACCCGTTCCGAGACCAAAGGAGGTGCACCAAATCAGGCGCCCCAGACTGGCTTCGATCGGTTGCAGGCCGGCAGAAGCCTCGCGATCATGGATACCGGGAGACCACCACCACGCGGTTTCGACGAGATCGCCCACGCCGGCACCCTGTCCTTTGAGATGAGCCATGAACGTGAACGCATCATCGTCAATTGCGGCACCTATCGCGGACCGAAATTGAGCTGGTCGCGGGTCGCGCGGGCGAGTGCGGCGCACTCTGTGCTGGTAGTGGCTGATACCAACTCGATCGAAATCCGAGAGGATGGCGCCCTCGGCGGTGGCCCGCCGTCGATCGCTCGTGAACGCGCCGAGCACGAAGGCCAGCAATGGATCTCGGCAACTCATGAAGGCTATCGCGATAGGTTCGGCCTGACCTATGCACGACAGCTCTTTCTTGCCGCCAATGGCGAGGATCTGCGCGGCGAGGAGAGGCTAACGGGCCGGCCCGGCGCAGCCTTTACCGTGCGCTTTCACCTACATCCCTCGGTGCAGGCCTCGCTGGCCCAGGAAGGCGTCGCGGTTTTGTTCCGATTGCCGAGTGGGATGTGCTGGCGGCTGCGCGCGGCCGGCGCCGAAATAAGTCTCGGCGAGAGCGTTTATCTTGGCTCGGGTGAAGCGCGAAAGACCCAGCAGGTGGTGTTGAGCGGAACGGTCGGGTCGGAAGGCGCGGCAGTGCGCTGGGCGCTGCGCCGCGAGCCCAAGGAGGGTGTCCGGGACGAGCCCGCCGTCGCGTGGCCACTGGGTAATGGCTGACGCGCTCTTGCCGGCAACGGTGGCTGTTGCGACCGGCTTCTTCTGCTGGCTCGCTACGGGGGCCCTGATCCCAATCCTGCACCGGCGACACATGTTGGATTACCCTAACACGCGATCATCGCATCTCGCGCCGACGCCGCGGGGCGGCGGGATCGCCGTTACCGGTTCCGTATTGGTCGCGTGGATCGCTCTTCAGTCGGCGGGCTTGGTGGCGTCGAGTGTCATCAGCATTGTGATCGGCACCGGTCTCTTGGCGGTCGTCTCCTGGATCGACGACCTGCGCGGCCTTTCCCCGGGGGTGCGCCTGGTCGCGCAGGGCGTCGCAGTGACGATCGGTATCTTGGTGCTGCCCGACGCACTTAGCAGGCCGGCCGTCTGGTCGGGCCCCGTGCTCTATTTCGCCGCGGCAAGCCTAGTATGGGTCTGGTGGATCAATCTGTTCAATTTCATGGATGGGATCGACGGGCTCGCCGTCAGCGAAGCCGCGGCGATCTGCGGCGGGTTGCTGCTCTTCGCCGTTGTCGGCAATGGTGCCGACCCCGCAGCAGCGCTGCTCGCTGCTGGAGTAATTGGCGCCGCAATCGGTTTTCTTGTCTGGAACTGGTCACCCGCTCGGATCTTTCTCGGCGATGTCGGCAGCGTCCCGCTCGGCTATCTTTCAGGGTTTCTGCTGTTGGACGTGGCCAGTCGCGGCCACTGGAAGATAGCGCTGATTCTGCCGCTCTACTTCCTCGCTGACGCTACGATTACTCTCCTCCGCCGGCTGCTAACCGGTGAGCGCGTCTGGGAACCACACCGCCAGCATTTTTACCAGCGGGCGATGCGTAACGGGCTCGGTCACGCCGCGGTGGTCAAGCGCGTGATCGCCGCTGACCTCTTGCTGATTGGGTGCGGTTTGGCGGCGGAAAACGGTCGGACGTTGCTCCCGCTCGCCGCGGCAATCCTCATTGTCGCCGCCCTGTTGGTCGCGCTCGCGGCCGGACGCTGATCCCTCTTGCGTTGGCCCCCGAACTTTCAGGATCTGCTCACGTACTGATGGCCGTGTACCAGCCTCTATGAGGTGGTTGCGTTGGCGGCTTCCCCCCGGCACACTCCGATCACGCCAATCAGTTGCGGATTTCGGATGCGTTACTCATGCACCTTTGGGCTTATATCGGTTCTCCTCGCAAGTCTCGCTGGGGCTTGCACCCCTTATATTCCAGTCGAGGATGCCTTTACCACCAGCGCATTGAAGCCGACGGGCAACATCCCGCCTGAATTCGTTGAGTTCAACAATTACGACCCTGAATTAAACGCCTTGCTGGCTGACCAGGTCTGTGCCACGCCCTATATTCCAATTCAAGAGAAATCGCTAAGGGGCGCGCCAGGGGAGCTGATCGCCGAAACCGGACGCTGCAAACCCTACGTGATCAGCGTTCACAACTTAGGGGAGGTCTTCCTGCCGTAACCTAACGCTACTTCGCCCCTCGCTGAGGAGATTGTCGAAATAGGCGATGGTTCGGGCCAACCCGTCGGCTAGCGGAGTCGTCGGTTGCCAGCCGAGCAGCGCGGCGGCCTGATTGATATCAGGGCTGCGTTGGATGGGATCGTCCACTGGCAGCGGGCAGCGGGTGATGGCAGAGCGTGAGCCGGTCAACGCGATGATTAGGTCGGCAAGTGCCGCGACCGAGGTCTCCTGCGGATTGCCGAGATTGACGGGGCCAGTGACATCGTCGGCGGCCGCCATCAGCCGCAGAAGCCCTTCAATCAGGTCGTCGACAAAGCAGAAGGCGCGCGTTTGTGAGCCGTCGCCATAAATGGTTATCGGCGCTCCCTGCAAGGCCTGAACGATGAAGTTGGAGACAACCCGACCGTCATTTGGGTGCATGCGCGGCCCGTAGGTATTGAAGATGCGGGCGACCTTGATGCGAATTTGGTGCTGGCGGTAATAATCGAAGAACAAAGTCTCGGCGCAGCGCTTGCCCTCGTCGTAGCAGGCGCGCGGCCCGATCGGGTTGACGTTGCCGCGATAGGCTTCGGGTTGCGGATGCACCCCGGGGTCGCCGTAGACCTCTGAGGTTGAGGCTTGGAAGATCTTGGCCTTGAGCCGCTTGGCCAAGCCCAGCATGTTGATCGCTCCGATGACGCTGGTCTTGGTGGTCTGTACGGGGTCGAACTGGTAGTGGATCGGCGAGGCCGGACAAGCGAGGTTGTAGATCTCGTCGACCTCGACAAACAGCGGGTGGGTGATGTCGTGGCGCATCGCCTCGAAACGCGGGTTGCCCAACAGGCGCGCGACGTTGTCCTTACGTCCGGTGAAGTAATTGTCCGCACACAAAACATCGTCGCCCTGGGCGACGAGGCGCTCGCACAGATGAGAGCCCAAAAACCCGGCACCGCCGGTGACAAGAACCCGCTTGGCGACGACACTCATGGCGCTGCCCTTGTCACGCCTGAGTGCAATTCGCGCCGCGCACGCTGGGCGGGGCGGCCGATGCTGAGATAGGAAAACCCCGCGGCGGCCATTTCTTTCGGCTGATAGATATTGCGCAGGTCGATTACCAGCGGACTAGTCAGCAGGTCCCTGACGCGGTCGAGATCGAGCCCGCGGAACTCGTTCCATTCGGTCAGGAGGATTAATGCGTCGGCCCCTTCCATCGCCTGATAGGCATCCCGGCAATAGACGAGCTCGGGCATCAGCCGTTTCGCCTCGGCCATACCCTCGGGGTCGTAGGCCCGGATGCTCGCCCCCCCAGCCAACAGCCGCGGAAGGATTTCAAGGCTTGGAGCATCGCGCATGTCGTCGGTGTTGGGCTTGAAGGTAAGTCCCAAAACCGCCAAGCTCTTGCCAGCGAGGCTGCCACCGCAAGCGGCGGCGATCTTGTCGGCCATCCGGTGTTTGCGGTCTTCGTTGACCCGCAACACCGTCTCAACTATCGCCAGACCAGAGCCGGCCTCGCCGGCAGTGCGCGCCAGGGCACGGCAGTCCTTGGGGAAACACGAGCCGCCAAAGCCCGGTCCGGCATGCAAAAACTTGCGGCCGATGCGGCCGTCGAGCCCGATGCCGCGGGCGACATCCTGGATGTCGGCACCCAAGGCCTCGCAGAGATCGGCAATCTCGTTGATGAAGGTTATTTTGGTGGCGAGAAAGGCGTTGGCCGCGTATTTGATCAATTCGGCCGTGGCGAGGTCGGTGAACAGCATCGGCGTCTCGATCAGATAGAGCGGCCGATAGAGCTGGCGCAGCACCGTGCGCGCCCGCTCGCTGTCGGCGCCGATCACCACCCGGTCAGGGCGCATGAAATCGTCAATCGCCGAGCCCTCGCGCAGAAACTCCGGGTTGGCGGCGACCTCGACCCCGCCCTGGGGCCGGGCGCCGTGCAGTATCGCCGCGACCTGGTATCCTGTGCCGACCGGTACGGTCGACTTGGTCACGACCACAGACGGCTCGCTCAGCGCCCGCCCGATCGCCTCGGCGGCGGCAAAAACATAAGACAAATCGGCATGCCCGTCGCCGCGACGCGATGGCGTGCCAACCGCTATGAACACCGCATCAACACCAGCCACCGCCGCCTCCAAGTCGGTTGTGAATGACAACCGCCCCGCCCCTGCGTTGGCTGCCACCAGTGCTGCCAGCCCGGGCTCGTAAATCGGCATCTCGCCGCGCTGCAAGCCCGCGATCTTCGCCGCATCCTGGTCGACACAGGTCACCGATGCGCCAAACTCCGAAAAACACGCCCCCGAAACCAACCCAACATAGCCGGTTCCGATCATCGCGATCCGCATCCGATCAATTTCCCTCGGAAGCTGCAAGTCAGAGGTAAAGCACCCGTTCGCTTGATAATTTTGTGTGCCGTAGGAGCAACGACCTCTATTGTAATTCATTAGCGCACAAGGCACGGTGACACAAGCCCACGGCATTGTTGGACGCGTCTTCGGGCTGAGCTTATGTTCTCGTGCTTCTATAGTTTTCTTTACCATTCTCAGCTAATGTGCCAGTTACCCGTTCGCCCGCCCTCGAGGGATCGTTAAGGAGTTGCGCTTGACGGCGAACCTGCAGACGACGATCCGGGCGCGAGCCCCGTTGCGGCTCGGACTCGCCGGCGGGGGGACCGATCTTTCTCCGTATTGCGACCAATTTGGCGGCGCAGTTCTCAATACGACGATCGACCGTTTCGCTTATGCGTTCATCAGCCCGCGTGACGACGGCAAGGTGGTCTTCCGCGCCAAGGATCTGGGTCGAGAAGAGGTGCTCGAGGCTGCGCCGCAGCTGCCACGGGCAAGCTTGCTCCTGCACCGCGGGGTCTACGAGCGGTTGATGCGGGACCATAACGCCGGACGGGCGATTTCCGCGACAATCACCACTACTGTCGACGCGCCCATGGGGTCGGGTCTTGGCTCGTCTTCGGCGCTGGTCGTCGCGCTGGTTGACGCGTTTCGGGTGCTCTTCAGCGCGCCACTCGGTCAATACGACGTTGCCCATCTCGCCTTCGAGATCGAACGCCTCGATCTTGGACTGCCCGGTGGTAAGCAGGACCAGTACGCGGCTGCTTTCGGCGGCACTAATTTCATCGAATTTCTTGCTAAAGATCGAGTGATCGTCAATCCGTTGCGGGTCTCCGACAGCGCCAGAAATGAATTCGAGTCGTCGCTTGTGATCTGCTTTTCGGGGCGCTCACGCGATGCGACGGTGATCATCGAGCAACAGACGGCGGGCATCGTAGTTCATAGCCCGCGCGCCATTGCGGCGATGGATCGCTTGAAGGCTGACGCTATCGAAATGAAAAACGCTTTGCTCGCCGGCGATATTTATGCGATGGCCCAAATCCTAGACGATTCCTGGAAGGCCAAGAAAATGACCGCTCCGGGGATTTCCACCGACCGCATCGACCAGCTCTATGATGTCGCTGTCGCGAATGGCGCGCTTGCCGGAAAAGTCTCAGGTGCTGGAGGTGGCGGTTTCGTGATGTTCCTCGTAAATCCAGAGGATCGGCTAGGGCTGCTGGACGCGCTCAATGCCGCCGGCGGTATCGCGGGACCGGTCAAATTCGCGGAACGTGGGTGTGAAACATGGCAGGTGCTGCGGTGACGGCCATCCTGGATTACCTGGTTCGATCTCGGGACACGCTGCAGGCCGCAATCGACGACCCGGCATTCGTGGCCGTGATTCGAGACATCGTCGACGTTTTAACGACTGCGATCGGTGATGGCCGCAAGCTGCTTCTCGCCGGCAATGGCGGCAGCGCGGCCGATGCCCAGCACCTCGCGGGGGAGATGCTGTCTCGGCTCAATTACGATCGCGCTCCCGTTGCCGCGCTCGCCCTCACCACCGATACTTCGGTTCTCACGGCAATCGGCAACGACTATGGCTACGACCGGCTGTTTGAGCGTCAAATTCTTGGTCTCGGGTGCCCCGGAGACGTCTTTATCGCGATTTCGACATCCGGCCGTTCACCGAACATTCTGCGGGCGATCGACGCTGCGCGGGAAGGAGGACTCGTCACCGTCGGCTTCACCGGCAGGAGCGGCGGCGAGATGCGGTCGCGCTGCGATCTGTGCCTGCATGCCCCCTCGGATTCGACGCCGCTGATCCAGCAGATCCACATAATGGCCGGGCACATCATCTGTGGCCTCGTCGAGGAGCGCCTGTTTCCCCGCGGCTGACTTAAGCAACTCTAGCGAGAAGACCGCGGATGGTGCGACAGGCGGTGATCTTGTGCGGCGGTCTGGGGAGCCGGCTTGGTGAATTGGCAGCAGACACGCCAAAGCCGTTATTGCCGGTCGATGGAGATCCCTTTCTCGACGTGCTGTTGTTCGAGCTGGCCCGCCACGGCGTGACGCGGGTGTTGCTGCTGGCCGGGTTTGCAGCACAGCGCATTGCCGACTATTCATCGTCGACCCCACTCAAAACCCGATTTGGCCTGGAGATCGAAGTGTCGGTCGAGCCCCAGCGGGCCGGTACCGGCGGCGCGGTATGGCATGCGCGCGACCGTCTCGACGACCGGTTTTTTCTGCTCAACGGCGATTCGTGGTTCGACATCAATCTGCTTGAACTCGCCAATAGAGCTATAGACGAGCCATCGGTGACCGGCGCAATCGCTGTCAGGCCGCTGTCCGATGCTTCCCGTTATGGGGTGGTCGAGACCGACAATGGTCGACTTATCCGATTTCGCGACCGCCCTGAGCGCCCTGGAAGCGGGCTCGTTAGCGGCGGCGTCTACGTGTTTCAAAGTTCTTTGATCGACTGGCTCGATCGCTGCTGCTCGCTCGAGCAAGACGTTTTCCCGTCTATTGCGCATGCCGAAAAGCTTCTTGCGGTCCCCTTCGACGATTACTTCATCGATATCGGAGTTCCCGACGCGTTTGCTCGCGCGCAACACGAAGTTCCACGCCAGCGTCGACGGCCAGCCGTCTTTCTCGACCGCGACGGCGTGCTCAACCACGATGACGGGTATATCGGTTCATATGCTCGCTTTCGCTGGATCGATCGTGCCAAGGCGGCGATCAAATTGCTCAACGACGCTGGATTCTTTGTGTTTATCGTCACCAATCAGGCTGGGGTCGCGCGCGGGCTCTACGCGGAGAGTGATGTGCGCGCACTCCATACACGGCTCGCGGCGGAGCTCGCATTGTCGGGAGCCCATCTCGACGACATTCGCTATTGCCCGTTTCATCCCGATGCTGTGCTTCCCGAGTATCGCCGCGTAAGCGACTGGCGTAAACCTGCCCCGGGGATGATTGTGGATCTCCTCCGCTGCTGGCCGGTCGATGCCGCATCAAGTTTTCTGATCGGTGACCGAGAAACGGATTGCGCTGCAGCCGCTGCGGCCGGGATCGAAGGCTACCTGTTTCACGGCGGCGACCTCTTCCAATTCACCTCGAACCTGCTAGCGGCTCGGGCTCGCACAAGCTCGGTTTGACGCCGCCACATAGCCGCCGCCGATGGGTCCGCGTTTCCGCCCTGGCTTTGCAGCACGCAAAGGAATAGACTCAACCTGTGCTTGCAGCGTGGTTAATCAATGGTCGCACGGGTGCGGACGGTGGCGTTTCACGGGGTCGAGGTCATTGAGGTCGAGACCCAGGTGACGATCGTCTCCGGCCTGCCGGCCTTCAACGTGGTCGGCTTACCGGACAAGGCGGTCGCCGAGTCGCGCGAACGGGTGCGCGCGGCGCTCGCCGCACTCGGCTTGGCGCTCCCGCCGAAGCGGATCACCGTCAACCTCGCCCCGGCTGATGTAGCCAAGGAAGGCAGCCACTTCGACCTTCCGATCGCCCTGGGCCTTTTGGCAGCGATGGAGGTGCTGCCGGCCGACGAGCTCGTCTCCTACACGGTGCTCGGGGAATTAGCGCTCGACGGGTCGTTGAGCAAGGTCGCCGGGGTGCTGCTCGCGGCACTGGCTGCAGCAACCCGGGGCGGCGGCCTCATCTGCCCTGCGGCGTGCGGTAGCGAGGCCGCTTGGGCGGGTGAAGTCGAAATCATTGCGGCGCCGAATCTATTGGCCATCGTTAACCACGTGAAGGGAACCCAACTCCTGCCTCCGCCCGAGGCGCGCCTAGCCGCCTCACGGTCGGCCGGGCTCGACCTTCGGGATGTAAAGGGACAGGAGAGCGCCAAGCGGGCGCTCGAGGTCGCCGCCGCAGGGGGCCATAATCTGTTGATGGTCGGCCCGCCAGGGGCAGGCAAGTCCATGCTGGCGGCGCGGCTTCCGGGAATCCTGCCGCCACTCGAGCCCGACGAGGCCCTCGAACTCGGCATGATCCAGTCGGTCGCCGGTGGGTTGCGCAGTGGTGAGTTGACGCGCGAGCGACCGTTCCGCGATCCGCATCATTCAGCCTCGCTGCCGGCTCTCGTCGGCGGTGGGCCGCGTGCGCGTCCGGGAGAAATTTCGCTCGCCCATCAAGGCGTCCTGTTTCTCGACGAGCTTCCCGAGTTCAACCGCGGGGCACTCGAAGCGCTCCGCCAGCCGCTGGAGACTGGCCGCGTCAGCGTCGCCCGCGTCCAGAGGCACGTCACGTACCCGGCACGGTTCCAGCTGGTCGCGGCAATGAACCCGTGCCGCTGTGGTCATTTCGCTGAGTCGGCTTGCGGCCGGGCGCCGCGCTGCGCCGAAGATTACCAAGCGCGGCTCTCGGGTCCGCTGCTGGACCGCATCGATCTTCATATCGATGTGCCCGCCGTACCCTCCGGGGACCTCGCATTGCCGTCCCCCGCCGAGGGCAGTGCGGCGGTCGCTCGTCGCGTTGCCGAGGCGCGTGCGAGACAGGCGGCGCGCTATGCCACATTTCCTATCCAGAGGCGCATCCGCACCAACGCTGAAGCGGACGGGGCTTTGCTCGATGAGATCGCGAGCCCCGAGGCAGGTGGCCGCGCACTGTTAGTGCGGGCGGGGGAGCGAATGCGTCTCTCGGCACGTGGCTACCACCGGGTCCTGCGCGTTGCTCGCACTCTGGCCGATCTCGACGGCTCGTCCAGGGTCGGACGGCAGCACGTGGCCGAGGCTCTAAGCTATCGCCGAGTGGCAGCGCCGCTCGATAGCGCACCGCGCTCGTAGCGCGCTCGTTCCATGCACTGCGCGCATAGGACGTCCGCATATCCGGTGGATCATTGTCTGTTACAGATTGTTTGCGTTCTGACACGCTGGAGATTCAATGTGGCGCTGTGTAGCTCGATGAGTTCCAAGGCCAAGCCTGATCTCAAGGTCGTACCTGCGCGTTGCGCCCTTTCGCAAGCGCCCCTTGAGCCGCCCGCCGTGGCGGATCGAATCGCCGCTTTTCTCGACGGAAGAACGCAAGGGGAAGATCTGCTTCACGAACTCTATGACCACATCCTCAAAGAACCCATCCCGTGGAGCATGCGAGCGCTGTTAAAGCGGACCCAACAAAACGACCAGATATCCTAAGGCTGGTCGGGGACGAGGGGGGGCGCGCCGCCGCCGACTTCGTCCCAGATTCTGATTCTGTGCGTCGGCTCGCGGATGAAGACGAGGCTGACGACGATCCCGATCGCAGCGATGGCCATCGGATACAGCAACCCGCTGAGGGCGATGCCGGTGATCGCGGCGATCGAGGCCCCTGCCGCCGGGACCAGCCCGCCAAAGACGCCGTTGCCGACGTGGTAGGGCAGCGACATGGAGGTGTAGCGAATACGCGCTGGAAACAGCTCGACTAGAAACGCCGCGATCGGGCCGTACACCATGGTAACCAGGATCACTAGGTAGAACACCAGGATGGTCAACATCACCGGGTTGTCTTTGAAGGTGCCGAGCCAGGTGAAAATCGGCCAAAAGGTCACTACCGCGAGTGCGAATCCCAAGGTCATGATGTTGCGGCGGCCGATCCTGTCGGACAGCGCGCCGAACGCGACAAAGAACGGAGCGCCCAAGGTCAGCGCGATCATCATGATAATGAACACGGTGACGTAATTGACCTTCAGAACCGCGGTCAAATAGAACAACGCGTAGAATTGACTAGTGTACCAGACAACGCCCTCCGGCGCCGTCGCGCCGAACAAGGCGACCAACATCAGGCCCCAATTCTTGCCGCCGCGCAGGAAGCTGTCGGCGGCCGGGTTGGTCGATGCCTTGCCCTGCTCTTTGAGGCGGGCGAATAGCGGGGATTCCTCGAGCTTGAGCCGAATATAACCCGCCAGCACGACGAGAATAGCGGACAGCAGGAACGGGACGCGCCAGGCCCAATCACCGAATGCTTGGTCGCCGAACGACAGCCGGCAGATCAGGATGACCAGGAGTGCAAGTACGATCCCCATCGTCGCCGTGGTTTGGATCCAGCTCGTATAAAGGCCGCGTTTGCCGTCGGGCGCATGCTCGGCGATATAGGTCGCAGCGCCGCCATATTCGCCGCCCAAGGCCAAACCTTGCAGCACGCGCATCGTGACCAGCAGGATCGGCGCCAGAGCCCCGATCACCGCATAGCCGGGCAGTAGGCCAACGACGAAGGTCGCCGCGCCCATCAATCCCAAGGTCAGCATAAAGGTGAATTTGCGGCCGATCAGATCACCCAGATGGCCAAACACGATTGCTCCGAATGGCCGAACGAGAAAGCCCGTCCAGAACACGAAAAGACTGGCGATGAAAGCAACGGTCGGGTTCAGTTCAGGAGAGAAGAAATGCTTGCTGAAAAAGAGAGCAAGCACGCCATAGAGATAAAAATCGTACCATTCGATCAGTGTGCCGACCGACGAGGCGGCAATGATCCACGGGAGGCTCAGCGTACGCGCCGGGGCGCCTCCACCGATAGTCTGAACGGATACCGTCATCACGCGCCTCTCCGACGTTTACTCCCGCGGGTTGACTACACGCAAACGACAGTAACTTTCAAGCTTGCCGGAAATCGGATTCGTCGGTATCTCGCCGAATATCACTTTCGCGGCAACATGGCACCGAGGTCGCGCCCGCCGACGACGTGCACGTGGAAGTGCTGAACCTCCTGGTGGCCGTCGCGGCCGATATTGGCAAGAATGCGATAGCCGGTTTCAGCCACGCCTCGTTGTCGCGCGACATGTCCCAGGGCGCGGACCAGTGCAACCATTTCCGCCGGCGAAGCCTTTTCGGAAAAATCGTCGAGCGAGACGTATTCCCCTTTGGGGATCACCAGAACGTGCGTCGGCGCACGCGCGGAGATGTCGTTAAAGGCGAGGACGTGCTCGTCCTCGTAGACTTTCTTGCACGGGATCTCGCCGCGCAGGATGCGGGCGAAGACATTGTTGCGGTCGTAGGCCATCAGACCTCCTGTCAAAGGTTGGCCCGCGCACGTTTTTCCTCGATCCCGGATATGCCCTCGCGGCGCACGAGCTCGGCGGCGACATCCTCGGGCGACACCCCGGCGGCCGCCCACAGCACCAGAAGATGGTAGATCAGATCGGCGCTCTCCGCGATAAGCGCCGCGGAGTTCTCTCCGACACCCTCGATGACCGCCTCGACTGCCTCCTCACCGAGCTTTTGCGCGATCTTGGCCCGGCCGCGAGCGAAGAGCCGTGCGGTATAGGAACTCTGCGGATCAGCGTTCCGGCGCGATTGGATGACCTGCCATAGCCGGTCGAGGACCGCACCCAGCTCCTCAGCCACGCTTCAGCACCGCACCGGGATGCCGCAAGCGGCGAGCCGCGCTTTGGCTTCGCCGATCCGGTAGGTGCCGAAATGGAAGATCGAGGCCGCGAGCACGGCAGTGGCGTGTCCGTCGCGAATACCCTCGACAAGGTGGTCGAGTGTGCCGACACCACCCGAGGCGATCACCGGCACGCGCACCGCGTCGGCGACGGCGCGTATCAGAGCGATGTCAAAACCCGCTTTGGTTCCGTCCCGATCCATCGAGGTCAGCAAGATCTCCCCGGCGCCGTGATCGGCGAGCCGGCCCGCCCAGGCGATCGCTTCGATGCCGGTCGGCCGGCGGCCGCCATGGGTGAATACCTCCCACCGCCCGTCGCCGGCTCGCTTGGCGTCGATAGCAGCGACAATGCACTGGCTACCGAATTTCTGCGCCGCCTCGCGCACGAATTCGGGCCTAGCGACCGCTGCCGTGTTGATCGACACCTTGTCGGCCCCAGCGAGCAGCAGGCGGCGGATATCCTCAACTGTGCGCACGCCGCCGCCGACGGTCAGCGGCATAAAGCATTCTTCGGCGGTGCGGCGAACCACGTCGTACAGCGTGTCGCGGTCTTCGGCGCTGGCAGTGATGTCGAGAAAGCACAGCTCATCGGCGCCTTCGCGATCATAGAATTTCGCCTGCGCCACTGAGTCGCCGGCATCGACGAGGTCGATGAAGTTGACACCCTTGACGACCCGCCCGTCCTTGACGTCGAGACAGGGGATGACCCGCATCTTCAGCACTATGGCGGCTCCGAGAGGAGGTGCAACGCCGCGGCAGGGTCGATCCGCCCATCATAAAGCGCGCGCCCGCAAATGACCCCCACAATGCCGTCAGCCTCCCGCGCTTTGAGGGCCGCGATGTCGTCGAGCGAAGACACTCCTCCCGAAACGACGACCGGAACCCGGATTTGCCGCGCGACCGTGGCTACCGCGTTCGCATCGACCCCGACGAGCGTTCCGTCGCGCGCAATGTCGGTATAGACGATCGCCGCTACGCCGCAATCCTCGAAGCCGCGTGCTAGCTCGACAACACCGATCCCGGTCGTCTCGGACCAGCCTTTAATAGCGACCCGTCCAGCTCGCGCGTCGATGCCGACGACGATCCTGCCCGGATGATCGGCAGCGGCCTCTTGTACAAGCTCAGGCTCACGCAACGCCGCAGTCCCGAGCACGACACGATCGACGCCGAGCGCTAGCCAATGCTCGATCGCCCCGCGGTCGCGAATCCCGCCCCCAAGCTGCATTCGCAGACCGACGGCATTGCGGATCGCCGCCACCGCTGCACCGTTCAGCGAGCGGCCAGCGACCGCGCCGTCGAGGTCGACGACGTGCAGCCAGGAGAAGCCGGCGTCGGCGAATTGCCAAGCCTGCGCTGCTGGATCGCAGTTGAAGACAGTGGCGGTTGTCATATCGCCGCGGACGAGGCGGACGCAAACGCCGTCCTTGAGGTCGATCGCCGGGAACAGAATCACGGTCCCGCCGCTTGGTCTTCGAGAAGCTTGTAATAATAGTGTCCCGGCACGATCCGCCCTTCGACCCGCGCGTAGACCGGATGGGTGCCCCAGCGGATATAGCCCAGACTCTCGTAGAGGCGAATCGCGGCACGCTGCGTATCGCGGAGATCGAGGTTTAGAACCGCCAAGCCGATCTCGCGGGCAAGGCTCTCGATCTCGATCAGGATTTTACGGCCGATGCCGCGACGGCGCGCCCAGGGCGCAACGAAGGCGCTGGTCAAGGTCCCGGCAAAGGCCTGCGCCTCGTTGTTGCGCGGCGCCCGGCTGAGTTGCGCCGAGCCGGCGATGATGCCGTCGAGACGACCGGCAACGAGCCGGCGGTCCGGGATCAGCAGCACGCCTTTCCAGTAATTCTCCAGCACCTGCCGTGGTGGAGGCTTCAGCCAGCCGAACCCGCCGCCCTCGGTGATGGCGCTCTCCGTCGCCTCGCAAAGATCGTCGAGATCGGTGCCGAAATACCGGGTCACCCGTTCGACCGAGATCGTTGCCGCGGAAATTCGCCCATCGCTCATGGACGCCATCGCAAGAAGTTTGCGATCAACCGTAACCCGGCTTCCTGGCTCTTTTCGGGATGAAATTGCGTCCCCACGAGGTTATCGCGCCCGATCATCGCCGTCAGCGGGCCGCCGTAGTCGGTCACGGCAACGAGGTCGACCGGTACGGCCGGGCGGAAATGGTAGCTGTGGACAAAATAGGCGTGCGCACCCGCCCCGAGCCCCGCGAGCAGCGGATGGCTCGCCCGCGGCTCGATCTCGTTCCACCCCATGTGCGGGATCTTGAGCGTGGCATCGCGCGGCTCGATCGCCACCACATCTCCGGCGATCCAGCCAAGGCCTTCGACCGTCTCGAACTCGCGCCCGCGG
>Ga0126381_100004742_pt1 | contig 14846 bp, 10 predicted proteins | sample PanSoiMetPlot_28_FD_96465 | JGI IMG/M metagenome (GOLD analysis project Ga0126381, IMG submission 96465) | Tropical forest soil microbial communities from Panama - MetaG Plot_28 | ecosystem: Environmental > Terrestrial > Soil > Tropical forest > Bulk soil | place: Panama | collected 2016-02-17
CGATACAATCCCCACCGCCATTCCTGCGATGGCAGCCGTGAGCTGCTGCCAAAGGCTTATAAAGGTCTCCGAGGCGAAGACCACGAAGTTGTCGTCCTGATTGGGCCGCAAGTGCCGGTACGCGCGGAGCAGCGCGCGGCACTCATCCTGCGACTGCTGTAGGTGCTCCTGGTCGATGGCTTTGGCCACCAGCCGAATGCCGTTGCGGTTGCCGTATGTCTTGAAATAGCTTTCGATCGGCACCATCACGAAACCGTCCTGCGAGTTTCCAAACACGCTGCCTAGCGCCTTGGCCACGCCGATCACCTGGTACGGCTGCCCCTCGATCGAGATCGTCTTCCCGATCGGGTCCTGGCCTTCGAAGAACTTCGTGTACAGGTCGTTGCCGATGAACGCCACGGGCGCGTGCCGCCGGACCTCGTCATACGTAACGCTGCGCCCCATTCCCACCTGCACATTATTAATGGGCGGAATATTGTCCGTGATCCCGTCCATGTCCACGTCTTCCATGGTCGTGCCTTTGAATGAGACACGGGCACGGCGCGACGCCATCATGCCCACGTCCTTCAACATCGTGGCGTTCGATTTGACGAAGTCGTACTCATCGGGCCGGATCTGCGGATTCCGCTTATCCATCTCGAAGAACTTCTTGGGGTCCCACGGCCCGAACCAGGCCATGCGCACGATCCGAAAGCCATCCGAGCCCATGTTCGTCACCTTCTCGGCCACGTACACGTTCATACCGTGGATCAGCGCGGTTACGGCAATCAAAGTGGTCGTGGCGAGAATGATCCCGAGCAGCGTCAGGAAACTGCGCAGCTTATTCTTGCGCAGCGAGTCAATGGCGATCCGCGTCGCTTCCCAGAACGACGCACTCAGCTTGAACTTGTGTCCGTGGGGCACTCTATAGAGACGGGAGGTTTCGCGGGATTGTTCCTTTTTAGCGCTAATTTCCTGAAACGACGTGAGAAAATTGCTGCTAATAGGTCCGCAATCTGGCACTCGGCTTGCAACGATAGCCGTGGAGCACGTTATGAGAAATACGATCGCCATGGCAGTGCGAGGAACGGCCATCCTGGCCTTAACGGCCGCGATTTCATCGGCCCAGCAGGACCCGCAGCAATACCCGAACCAGTATCCCCAGCAGCCTCAGTATCCGGCTCAGGGCGGCCAATATCCACCACAAGGTGGCCAGTATCCACCGCAGGGCCAGCCGCCGCAAGGCCAGTATCCGCCGCAGGGACAGTACCCGCCCCAAGGACAATACCCGCCGCAGTACGTCTCTCCGCAGCAGGTCGATAGCATCGTGCAGCGCATCGCGCTGTACCCCGATCCGCTGCTCGCGCAGATAATGACCGCGTCGACTTTCTGGGACCAGATCCCGCAGGCCGCTGGATACGCAAATCAGCATTCGTATCTACGCGGACAGCAGCTCGCCCAGGCCATTCAGGACGATCAACTTCCGTGGGACCCGAGTGTGCTGGCGCTCATCCCGTTCCCGCAAGTGTTGAATATGATGGCGAGCGATCCCGGCTGGACGCAGGCGCTTGGCAACGCAGTCCTCGGCAACCGCCCGATGGTAATGGATTCCGTACAGCGCATGCGCCAGGAGGCGCTCGACTACGGCTACCTGCAGAGCAACCAATATGTGCAGGTGGTCGCCACGCCCGGCGCTATCCAGATTATGCCGGTGAATCCGGAAGTGGTTTACGTCCCGGCCTATAATCCCGGCGTTGTGTTTGTTCGCCACCGGCCCGGCTTCGTGGGAGCGGCCATCAGCTTCGGTCCTGGCATCACTATCGGAACTGCGTTCGCGCCCTTCGGCTGGGCACATCCATACCTCGGCTGGCGCGAACACAGCATCATCATCAACAATCACCCATGGGTGCGCACCTGGAACAACCGCACCACCTATGTACATCCGTATGAAGGCTGGCGCCGTCCCCAGGGCGGACGCGTCGAGCGCCATGACTCGCACGAGCGTCATGACGACCGCGACCACCGCGGGCACGACCGCTGAGGTTTTAAACGCTAGTGCATCCTTTGTGGGGCAGGCCTTTCAGCCTGCGGACCGGATTTCATCCGGTCCACCGGCCGCAGGCCGGCGTTACCGTCCAACCACCAGCACGTGAAAGCTGTCAGGTAGCGCTTGCGGACCGCGTCCGCCGCGGCCGCCTTGGGCAGCGGGCGCAGCCTGCTCCGTTGGCGGCGGATACTCGGCGGCAAGCAGATATACCTTGTGCGTCTTGTCGTCGACGGTCATCGTACGGGCGCCTCGTTCGGTGGTGACTGTGTCCACCGCTTCCCATTTGCCGCCGACTTTTTTCACGATCGTCAACGTGGCGTCCCGCCCGTTCGAGCTGAACGCCAGCCCCGTCCCCGGATCGTAGCCGGCCGCATCAGGGCCCGCGCCGATCGGCGCCGTGCCGAGCACCTTCATGCTGGCATAATCCGTGATCGCCATCGTCTTGGTGTCGCCGCAGACCGAAAACAGCACCTTGTCCTTGGTGTCGATCGCCAGGCCCGACGGTCCTTTGCATCCTGGCTCGATCGTGACGCGGCGCGTGACCTCCGTCCCAGCCGCATCGATCTCGATCACTTCGCTCGATCCCTCCAGGTTGGCGTACATCTTGCCGTTGCCGTCGGCCGCGCAGTATTCCGGGGCATCGCCGATGGGGAACGTCTTGATGATCGCGTTCGTGTTGCTATCGATGGCGGTGGCGCTGTTGCCCGTGTGGTCAAAAGTGAAGACGCGCTTCGTCTTCGGCTCATAGCAGATGGCGTCGGGGTTGCGCCCGGTCTCTCCGGTCTCGCCTGTCTGCTTGAGCGTCTTCAGGTCGAAGACGGTCACCTTGTTCGCGCTGCCGTTGCTGATGAAGCCCTTGTTGATCTCCGGCGCGACGGCGATCCCATGAACACCCTGCTGCCCGCCGATCGAGCCGATCACCTTGTTGTCTTTTGTATCGACCACTTCGACGCTTGTTCCGTGCGACACGTAGAGTCGATGGTTGGCGCCGTCGGCCACCACGTAGTCCCAGCGGCCCGCGCCGCCGATTTTGATCTTGTCCAGAATCTTGTAGCCTTCCGCCGCGAACGCTATAGCGCTCACTGCCAGTGCGATGCACGCGAGTTTCTTCATACGAATGCTCCTTACGCAAGTGGGACAGGCCTCCTGGCCTGTCCTTTCCTTTATTCGTTCCCGCCGCCCAAATAAAACCGCACGGCCGGGGTTACTACCAGTGACAGAATCATGGACGCCAGAATGCCGCCGATCACCGCGATGGCCAGTGGCTGTAGCATCTGCGAGCCGGCGCCGAACCCGAACGCCAGCGGAAGCATGCCCGCCACGGTGGCGAGCGCGGTCATCATGATTGGGCGCAGCCGTCGCTCGCCGGCCTGCATCATGCTCTCCTCCGCAGGGACTCCGGATGCGCGGAATCGCTGGTCGGCGTCGAGCAGCAAAATTCCGTTCTTGGCCACGATGCCCACCACCATAATCAGTCCCATGAAGGACGACAGGTTGAATGTGGTTCCGGTGATCAGCAGCGCGACGAACACGCCCGAGGTCGAGAGCAGCGCCGAGCACAGCACGGCGACCGGTGCGGCGAAGTTGCCGAATTCGAACAGCAGCACGATGAATACCAGCAGAATCGCCAGAATCAGCACAACCACCAGCTCTTTGAACGACCGCTGCTGTTCTTCGAACTGGCCGCCGTAGGAAACGCGGATGCTGGGAGGAATCTGCAGCTCGTTGACCGCCTGCTGCACTTTGGCCATCCCTTCTCCCAGGTTCATGCCTTCAAAACGGGCCGTCACCTGGATGTTCCGCTGAAGGTTCTCGCGGCGGATCTCGTTCTGTCCGGGGATCTGCTGGATGGTAGCGAGCGATCCGATCGTGCCGACCTTTCCCGTTCCGCTCACCAGCGGTGTGTTGCGGATGGCGTCGAAATCGACGCGGGTGCTCTCCGGGAAGCGCACGCGGATGGTGTAGGCGCGGTCGTTGCTCACGACGGGCGTGGTCGCGGGCTCGCCTTGCAGGATGGCGCTGGCATCCAGCTCGACCTCCTGCGGCGAAAAGCCGGCGCGCCCTGCCACTACCGGGTCGACGTTGAACGTTGTGGCTGGGCCGCTAATGGTGTTCTCGATTCCGTCGAGGACGTCTACCACCCCGGTTATCTTCTTGATCTTGTCGCCCACTTTGGGCCCCCACTCGGCGAGCAGCGCCGGGTCCTGCGAGAAGAGCTTGATGACGCACGGTTCGGGGGCGCTGGTGAGATCGCCGATCATGTCCTGCAGCGTCTGGACGAACTCGACGTCGAGCACAGGCTCGGCCTTCTTGATCTTGGCGCGCACATCGGCGATCACCTCTTGCACACCTCGGTCGCGCTTGGACTTCAGCTTCACCGAGAAATCGCCGGTGTTGGCCTCGGTCACGGCCGCGAGGCCGAGCTGAAGGCCAGTGCGCCGCGACGTGCTCTCCACTTCGGGCTCGGTGCGGATGATCTGCTCCACGTGCGAGAGCACGCGGTTCGTTTCCTGGAGCGATGAACCCGCCGGCATGATGTAGTCGAGAATGAAGCCGCCCTCGTCCATTTCGGGCAGCAGGTCGCTTCCCAGCTTCGTGTAGCAGAAGTACGATGCGCCGATCAGGATTACCGCGAACAGCCCAACCATGATGCGGTGCTCCAGAGTGAAGCGTAGCACCCGCTCGTACGAGCGCATCAGGCGTGGCGGGACTTCATGGTGTTCCTCGGGATTGCGGGTTGACCGCCTGCGGATGAGGTAGTGGCTGAGGGTCGGGGTCCAGGTAAGTGCCAGCGCCAGCGACGTGAGCAGCGCGACGCCTACCGTGACCGCCAGCGCGCGGAAGAAGACGCCTTCCACGCCGGTAATCGAGATCAATGGCAGGAACACGACGATAGGCGTCAGGGTCGAGCCGAGCAGCGGAACCCGCAGCTCGCGGATGGCGCTGCGGATCGCTTCCGTGCGCGACTGGCCGCGATCGCGGTGCATCACGATGTTCTCCACCACCACGATCGCATCGTCGATCACCAGGCCGACCGCCGCTGCCAGTCCGCCCAGCGTCATCAGGTTGAAACTCATGCCGAGAGCGCGCATCGCGATGAAGGTGAGGGCGATGGTGGCCGGAATGACCAGCCCGGCGACCAGCGACGTGCCCCAATCGCGCAGGAACAGCACCATGATCAATGAGGCCAGAATCAGGCCGATCAGAATGGCGTCCCGCACACTCTTAATCGAAGCGGTGACGATTTCCGATTGGTCGTAAAATGGCTGCATCTGCACGCCGGCCGGGAGAGTCTTGCGAATCGCGTCGACCTCTTTGTGCACCGCGTCGGCCACCACAACGGTGTTCGAATCCGGCTGCCGGAAAATATTGAGCAGCACCGCCGGCTTGTTGTTCGCGTTGACGATGGTGTAGACCGGCATCACGGAAGGCTGCACCGACCCGAGATCGCCGATGTGGAGGGGCGCGCCTGTGGGCGTCGTCTTCACCACAATGTTCGCGATTTCGCCCACCGTGCGCGTCTGCCCGCTTACCAGGCTGAGCACGAGCTGGTGATGCGTCTCGATCAAGCCTGGCGAATCGATCATATTACTGCGGGCGATCGCGTCCAGAATATTGGGCACCGTCGTCTGCGTCTGGATCAGCTTGGTGGGGTCCGGCTGCACTTCGAATTCGGGCACCTGCCCGCCCTGCACCACGATCGTCGATACGCCGTTCGTACGGTTCAGCCGCGGCTTAAGGTCATACGTCGCCATCTCCCAGATACGGGTCTGCGGCACGGTATCCGAAGTGAGGCTATATCCCATGATTGGGAACGCCGCAAAGGTGAGCCGGTTAGTAGTGATCTTCGCAGTGCTTGGCAGCGAGGACTGCACGCGCGCCACGGCTGCGTTCACCAGCTCCAGCGTGCGATACATGTCCATGTTCCAGTTAAAGAAAAGATCGACTTCCGCCGAGCCGCGGCTGGTGATGGACCACAGGTGATCGAGCCCGGGGACCGCGTTCACCGCTTCCTCCAGCGGCCGCGTGATCGTCACCAGCATCTGGTCGATCGGAAACACGCCGTTATCCACGCCGATCACGATGCGCGGGAAGTTCGTTTCGGGAAAAACGGAAACCGGCACGCCAAGCGCGAGATAGATGCCGACCGCGATCAGCGTGAGGATCACGAACACGATCGGCTTACCGTGGCGCGCCGTCCAATGTTCGGGTTCGGCCTCGGTGACCGGCGGCGGAGGAGGTGTTGCAACGTCGCTCATGGGCTCGGCTCAGTCCTTCTTTGGATTGGCATCAGCGCCGCCGGTATCGGGCTTTTCGTCCTCGTCCTTCTCGCCCGGCTTCACCACGCGTACCTTGGATTTGTCGTCCACGCCGACGCCGCCTACTGTAACTACCTGGTCGCCGGGTGAGACGCCGCTCAGGATCTGTGTCTTGTCTCCTTCGCGTACTCCAATCTCGACCTTCTTCTGATGTACGATGCTGTCCGCCCCGAGCACCAGCACAGCCGTAGCGCCGCCTTCCCCGGGAAGGATCGCGGACGAGGGCACGATTGCCACGTTCTTCAAGGTTTCCGTCACGATGCTCACGTTAACGCTCGCCCCGGGCTTCAGCCGCTCGCCGGGATTATTAACCTCCACCCAAACCTGCACCGTGGTGCTCGATGGATCGGTGGCGGGGCTGACCACCGTGACCTTACCGGCGACGGTGAGATCGGATTCCGTGAGCTTGATGGTGGCGGGTTGACCCACCCTGATCTGCGCAGCCTGCGCCTGGGGAACGTTCGCCCGCGCCACCACGCGCGTGATATCGACGATGGTCAGCAGCGGTGTTCCGGGCTGCGCCATGTCGCCAGGGTAGACCGGACGGTCGGAGACTACACCTGAAATGAGCGCTCGAATTTCGGAGTAGGACACCTGCGCCTGTGCGGAACGCAGTTGCCCCTCGGCGGCGGTCACGGCGGCTTTGGCGGCGTTCACCTGTGCCTGCTTGCCGACGGATTGCAAGGTCCGCAGATGCTCATTCGCCGTTTCGAGCAGGGCCTTGGACTGCGCGAACGCGACCGCCGCGTCGTCCACTGATTTGCGCGGCAGCGCACCTTCTTTGAAAAGCTGCTGACGGCTTTCCAGCACCTTCCGGGCCGCGTCGAACTGCTCCTGGTCGGACTGCACGTCGGTCTGAGCCTTCACGATGGCTTCGGGGACCGACGCCCCGGCGGTGCTCGCGAGGTTCGCTTGCGCCTGTTCCAGGTTGCCTCGGCTCGACGTCTCGGCGGCAACCAGGTCGCGATTCTCCAGAACGGCGAGCAGTTGACCGGTGCGGACGTGGTCGCCGCGATTCACCAGGAACCGCTGCACCGGCGCCTGGATCTTCGGCATCACATTCGAGAAGGTATACGGGTACAGCGCGGCAGCGGCTACCACGATGCGGTGCACGCTGCCCATTTCGACCGGCGCCACCTGCACAGGAGCCGGCGCGGCCGCCGCCTCACCCTCCTCTTTCTTGGAGCAGCCGGCGCCCACCAGCAGGCACGCAGCCAGCGGTAACAGCAATCTCTTGCACATGAACTAAAACACCCCCGTGAGGGTTTGAAGGTTGGCCAGCGCCAGACGGAACCGCACCAGGCCGTCATCGTACGCGTTGCGCGCCTGAGTCAATGTCGACTGCGCGTCCACTACTTCCAGCACCGTGACGTCGCCCGCCTGATAGCGCAACAGGGTAAGCCGCAAACTCTCGGCCGACTGTTGCTCGGAGCGCCGCAGCGAATCCACCTGCGCTGCCGCTACCTGCGCCTCCGCGTAGAACGATTGCAACTCGGCGAGCAGTTGTCGCTGCGTAAAGCTCAGATCGTATTGTGCCTGCTGAAGCTGCAGCTCGGCCTGGCGCACTCTGCTGCGCGCTGCACCCCACGTCCAGATGGGCACATTCAACTGCGCCTGCGCCACCGAGCCCAGCAGGTTTTGTCCCTCGTGGTTGTGAATCGCGAACTGATTGGCGTTGATGCCGAAGAAGTAGTCAAACGAAAGCGTGGGAAACATGGCCCAGCGCGCCGATGAAATCGCGGACTGCTGCTGTTGGACCGTGGCTTGCGCGGCCCGGATGTCCGGATTGTTGGTCCCAGCCAACCGCTGCACCTCCGGGAATGGCGGCAGCGGCTGCCGCGTCTCGAGATCGTCGACGACGGTGAAATCCTGGCGAAAATCGGAGAAGAGCAGCACGGCGAAAGCGTAGCGCGCTTTGTCGTAGTTGAGCAGTGCGTCCTGCAGATCGCGCTGCCGCTGCTCGAGCTGGATCTGCGCCTTGATGACATCGGCGTGCGCCGCCTCGCCGCCCTGCTCGAGCTTCATCGTGATGTCGGTGAAATCCTGCGCTTCCTTCAGCGCCTGGCGTGCATTGGCGATCTTGCGTTCCGCCACCGCCATCGCATAGAAGTTCTGGGCGACCGTGGCGAACAGCCCGCGCATCGCAACGTCCGCCTTCGCTCGTGCGACTGCTTCGGCCGCCAGCGCGCCGCGGTAGTCTGCGCGTTTCGCCGGCGCCCAGATATCGCCGTGAACCAGTGCCTGGTCGTTGTAGACACGGGGGCCGTCGTTGGATACGAAGATGCCGCTGGGAGTACCGTTCGGCTGCGTGTAGATGAACTGGCTCAAGCCGTTCACCGTTGGAAACAGGGCCGCCCGTGCCTGTACGGCATTTTCACGCGCCAACAGCGCGGCGATATTGGCCTGCAGGAACTGCTGCCCGTACTGCCGCGCGCGAAGGAGCGCATCCCGCAGAGTGAGATTCAGTACCGGCGCGGTGGCCGGGATACCGGGCTGTGGAGCAGTGGCTGTCTGTGCGAGGCAAGCCGAAGAGAGGCACAAGGCTGCGAACCAACAAGAGTGCCGCATCGGAAATTACAGTGTAGATGAACGTAGATGAACAGACGATGAACGGGGCTGCGCTCTCACGGAAGCGTCTCTAACGGCACGGCGAAGCCATAAAATTGAGAATGGGGGTGGCCCCCTGAAAAGCGCGACGAGAAGTGACGCGGAACAGCTGCGGGCCAGATCGGACAGGCTCCGCCTGGACTTCCTCCGAACAGAACTGGAGTTGTGCCTGACGTTCGTTCAGATTGCTGCAGGGGAACAACAGCGCGGAAGACCCGAGGATGCCAAACGCAACCTCGATCATGCAGAACTGGGCTATTCGACAGTCCTGCAGTTCATGTCCAATCCAATCCACTCCAAGGGCTTCAGCGACTCCGAATTGCAAGAGCTATCGGAGGGTATGGCACGACTCCGCCTTGCGCTCGATGGCGTGAAACAGGGGTGAACACCGGCCGTTGGCATCGCCGCTAACTCGGCGTAAAATCAATATCGGGTAATCAGTATTTCGTCGTACGCCGAGGGTGTTGGCTATGGCGGCTGCCACTAAATCCGCGGCATTAACGCCGGCCGGTTCTCATCCGAACAACCATCCTGAGCTTCAGCGGCTGCTGGCCGAATCCGCGCAGCTTCAGACCGAGGGACAATCTCTGCGGGCCAAAGCCAAACGTCTTCGACTGGATTGCGTCAAGGCTCGGCTCGAACTGGCCGAGAGCCTTGCTAGGTTTGCTGATGCGAATCGCGGTAGCGCAAGAATGGCAACCCTTTTTCGCAACAAGGCTCTCGAAACTTATGCGAACATTCGAGAGTCGATATCGCATCCTGGCTGGACCGGAATGGAACGGCAGGCGCTGGAAGGCAGATTGGCGAGACTGCGCTCTCTGCTCGTCGATCTCCGATTCTGCGAACCCGACGCCGTGGTTCAGTGCAGGCCGGCAGAAGGCCAGTCCTCTAAGACTCTCGCTGCGACGCATTCGAACGGAAAAGTCACCGGAAATGAATGCACCGCCGACCCGCTCACCCGCCGTGAGTTGGATGTGCTGAAATGCCTTGCCGAGGGACACAGCACGAAGGAAATAGCCGCAATGCTGGGGATCTCGTTCAAGACGGCAGCTTGCCATCGCTATCGAATAATGGAAAAGGTCGGAATGCACAATACGGCCATGCTGGTCCGCTTTGCAATTCGTATCGGACTTGTTCGCCCTTGACGTATCCTGTGGCGCAATACCGATGCCTACCTGGAAATCACGCCTGATTAGCGCGGTAGCGTTATGGTGAATGTGGTTCCCTCGCCTGGTTCGCTCGCAAGATCGACTGCGCCATGGTGCGACTCGGCGATCCACTTCACAATTGCCAGTCCGAGTCCGAATCCGCCGTCCTCGCGAGAGCGGCCCTTGTCGGCTCGATAGAAGCGGTCGAAGACGTGTGTGGCGGCTTCGGGCGCGATGCCGTAGCCGGTATCCGATACCGCCACGCGCAGTTGCGGGCCGTCCGCGTCCAGCGATGCCGTCACTTTGCCGCCCTGCGGTGTATAGCGGATGGCGTTATCGAGCAGGTTGACCAGCAGGCGGCGCAGCAGCCCGTGATCGCCGCGGAACGGCACGTCCTCGCCCGCGCGGCATTCCAGCGCGATCGATCGCGCCGATGCTAGCGGCTGCACGGAGCGGCAGCATTCCGCCAGCAGGTCATTGAAGTAGAACTCCTCGATCCGCAGCTTCACGTGTCCAGCGTCGGCGCGCGCGAGGTTCAGCAGGTCATCGACCAGCCGCGACAGGCGCCGCGCCTCGTCCAGCACGATCGCGAGCGATGCCTGGTACTCGGCCGGCGAGCGGTCGTGCGAAAGCGCGACCTCGGCCTCGCCGCGGATGATCGCAAGCGGCGTGCGGAGTTCGTGCGAGGCGTCGGCCACGAACCGCCGCATGCTCTCGAACGACTGGTCCAGCCGACCTAGTAACTCATTGAACGACGCCGAGAGCATCTCGATCTCTTCCGTGGCATGACCGATTTCGAGGCGCTTATGCAAGCTGCTGCCGCTGATCTGGCGAGCCTGTTCGGCCATCCAGCCCACCGGCGCGAGGCCGCGCGAAGCCAGCAGGTAGCCGCCCAAGGCTGCCAGTCCCAACAGCAACGGCATAGCGATCCAGAGCACGCCCCGTATTTCGGAAAGCGACGCCGCCACGGAGTCAAGGTTGGCGATCGCCAGCACCATGACCGTGTGTCCGCGTGCGGTCGTGTTGAGCGCGGCGGCGCGCTCGCCATTCTTGCCCAATTCGGGCAGGCTGATCACAGTGCCGTCCGGAGCGGCTGCGCGAGCGTGAATGGCATCCAGTTCGCGCTGGTAGATCGGACCGGTGGACGAGAGGATCTGTCCGCCCGACAGGATGGCGATACGGTTCTCCGTCTTCAGGTTGATCGTCACCCCTTGCGCCGCTTTGAATAGATCGCCTTGCTCCTCCTCCATCTCGTCGCCGAACATGGCAGCGGCCGTCCTGGCCTGCGACTGCAGCGTTTCGTCCACGCGGCTTAGCAGCGCGTGCGAGAGAAATCCGTACAGAAAGATGCCGAACGCCACAAACAAAAGCGAGAAGAACGCCACGTACCAGGCGGTGATACGGAAGCGCAGGCTTCTAATCATCGCCGGCCTCCGGGCGCGCGCTCAGAATGTACCCTTCGCCGCGGCGCGTGTGAATCAGACGTCGGTCCTGGCCGCTATCCAGCTTGGCGCGCAGCCGCTTCACATAGACGTCGATCACGTTCGACATCGGGTCGAAACTCTCGTCCCATACGTGCTCAGCGATCTGCTCGCGGCCCACAACGCGATTCTCGTTCATCGCCAGGTACTCGAGCAATGCGTATTCTTTGGCGGTGAGGCTCACCGACCGGCCGCCGCGCGCGGCGGTGTGGCTGCCGGTATCCACTGTCAGGTTGTCGATTTGGACGGTTCGCGGCCGCACCTGCGCCGGCCGGCGCAGCAGCGCCCGCAGACGCGCCAGCAGCTCCTTGAAGTCGAAAGGCTTGGTGAGGTAGTCGTCGGCGCCGGAATCGAGACCTGCCACACGGTCGTCCACCGCATCCAGCGCGGTCAGCATCAGGATGGGAATCGCCAGGCCTTTGGCCCGCAGGGCACGGCACACTTCGTAGCCATCGTGGCCAGGGAGCAGTACGTCGAGGATCACCAGGTCGTAGCTGTTGATGGAGGCGTTGTAGAGCGCCTGCTCGCCGTCATGCGCGATATCGACGGCGTACGACCGCTCGCGCAGGCCCTTGGCGATAAATCCCGCCATGCGCGCTTCGTCTTCCACCAGCAGAATCCGCATCGGTACCGCCGGCGGTTCGCCCGAAGGGCGCCTTGCCGCCGGTGTCTTTTCACTCCTCAAACCGCAAACACGCCCGGCCCAGGTAGATCTCGTCGCCCGACCTCAGCCGCTCGCCCCGCCGGTTGCCGGCCGGCACTTCGATCTGTCGCCCGTCCCGGAACACGCGCGTGCCGAACTCGCTGCCATCGTCGCACACCCGGTACGTGCCGTCTTCCAGCTTGATGTGCGCGTGCTTGCGCGAGACGGTGGAGTTCGCCTCGTCGGCGCCATCCGCGAACACGATATCGTTGCGGCGAATCACGCGCTCTTCCGTGTCGGTCAATTCCGCCATGCGGCCGATGTTGGTCCGCGTTTTCGTGAGTTGATACTCCCCGCGGTCGGCCTTGCCCTTCACGGGGACCAGGCGCGCCGCAGCGCGCTCCGCCGCTTGCTTCACCGCGGCTGCCGCGGCCCCGTACTCGATTGTGAAAGCCTTGTCGCCTTCCGCGGCCGTTTTGACCTCCACTGCAAAGCCGCGGGGAACGTCGCACCCGGCGCCTTCCAGTGCTTCCTTGAGATCGGCTTCCAGCCTGCCGCCTTCGCTGAACGCTGCTTCGTAAAGAGCGCGCCGGTCGGCCTCTGCCGAAACAAGTGTGACGGTCACGCGGCTAAATGGGAAAAGCCGCCGGCCGCGCGCCACCGTCTGGACCTTGCCCTCGATCTCCTCCAGGATGGCGCGGTGCACCAGCAGCAGCTCATCGGACTGCGCCGGTCCGAAGACGCGCTCCGTCCACTTGCGGAAACCGCGCTCAATGGTCTTTTCGATGTCGGAAAACAGTCTCACTGAATCAGCCCCAGCTTCACCGCGGAGTTCACGATCTCCTGTGCCGCGGGAGCGGCGGCCGTGCCGCCGTACACTCCATTTTCCACCAGGACAGAGAAGGCGATCTTGCGCGCCGCGCCGCCGTATGGCGCGAACCCGATAAACCAAGCGTGCGAGGGCGCATCGGCGAGTTCGGCCGTCCCGGTCTTGCCCGCGATAGGCGAAGCCGCTCCGGCCACGCGCCGGCCAGTTCCCGACGTCACCACTTCGCGCATGAACTTCGCCAGCGTCTGCGCTACCGGGGGTGAAAGCACGTCTTGCGGCGCGCTGGTACGCGTGTTAGTCTCATCCGTAATCCAGCGGCCCTGTGGCATGGCCCCATTCGCCGCGATCGTGGCTGCGACCCGCGCCATCTGGAACGGCGACGCCACCACCTGCCCCTGGCCATACGCGGCCTGCGGCAGTAATTTCTTCAGCTCCTTGGGCGTGGCGGGCGAAGCAACCGAGATGCCGAGCAAGTTCGCCGTAGCCAGCAGTGGGTCCGCCCCGACGTCGTAATCGCCCAACTGCGCGAAATACGCGTTGCACGAGACAACGATGCCGCGCTCCATGTCGAGGGTCCCGTGGGGCTCCCGGTCCTGCACGTCATCGCGGATGGGCCGCTTCGAGCCCTTAATATAATTGCCGACGCGTCCGTCTGGCAGCCGGACGCACTGATAAGTCTTGTGCGCAAGCTGCGGGTCCTTGCGCAGCGCCGCCATCGCGGTGACCACTTTGAACGTCGAGCCCGGCGGGTACAAACCGTACCGCGCACGATCCAGATACGGATTCGCCTCATCGGTACCGCCGGCGGTTCGCCCGAAGGGCGCCTTGCCGCCGGCGTCCGTCAGATCCGGCGCCGGCAGACTAACCGCCGCCAGCAGGTCGCCCGAGGCCGGATCGAGCACCACCGCCGCGCCCTTGTTCACATTCGCCTGCTGAAGCTGCTTCTTCAGAATCTCCGCCACGCGCACCTGCAGCCGAGCATCGATCGCCATATGCACGTCGCGCGGGCGATCGAGCACGCGGCGCACTGCCGGGTTCTGCGGGTCATAGCGATGACGCACCAGGGGAACCAGCTCGCGGTAATCGTAACGGAACACGCGCTCCTTCACTCCGGTCTTCGGATTCTTGATCTCGACTAGCGTGGGTCGCTCGTCATAGCCGCGCAGTCGCCGCGAGGAGTCGCGCTCCACGAACGACGTATTGGTGGCGCCCCAGCGGAGGCGCGTCCGCAGATCGCCGAGCAGGTCGAACGTCAGCCCACCGAACGGATAGTGCCGCGATTCGTTGCGCGGACACGCGCGGTCGAGATCGATTCCGAGCTGCTGGTATTCGGCGCGATGCTTCTCCAATTCCTGCCAGTCGCTCGTGGCCAGCGGCAGGCCGTTGCGGTCGTAAATCGAGCCGATCGGAATTGCGCGCATCACCGCCTGGAAGCGCGGGTTGTACTGATATCGCCGGGCGCCGTCGGCCTGCACCACCAGCGTGCCTTCGCCCATGATGGCAGCCGACCGCGCCACCTGCACATAGCCGGCCTTTGCCAGCACCACCGTACCGGCCACGGCGAATACAACGCCCGCGGCCACGATTTGCTTGAGAAACGGTGATGCTTCCTTCGCCGGCGCCCGCCGCGATATCGCGAGCAGAATTCCGATTACGACGAAGTTCGTCAGCAGCGCGGTTCGGCCATAACTGAGGAACGGCGTCACGACTCCCGAGAGCGGCAGCACTCCGAGTGCGCCGCCCGCAATCAGCAGGATCTGCAGCGCCGTGGCCGCGGCCAGCCCCGCGCCGAG
>Ga0126381_100004743_pt1 | contig 14846 bp, 6 predicted proteins | sample PanSoiMetPlot_28_FD_96465 | JGI IMG/M metagenome (GOLD analysis project Ga0126381, IMG submission 96465) | Tropical forest soil microbial communities from Panama - MetaG Plot_28 | ecosystem: Environmental > Terrestrial > Soil > Tropical forest > Bulk soil | place: Panama | collected 2016-02-17
CCGCGGCCGACCTGCCCGTCCGGGGCTACGACCTGATCACCTTCTTCGACTCCCTGCACGACATCGGCGATCCGCGCGGCGCGCTCCGGCGGGCCCGGGACGCCGTCGCGCCGGGCGGAGCGGTGCTCCTGTTCGAGCCGCTGGGTGCCGACGACGTCCAGGACAACCTCAACCCGAACGGGCGCATGTTCTACGCCGTCTCCACGCTCGCCTGTACGCCGAACGCGGTGTCCCAGAAGACGGCCACCTCCTCGGAGCCGCTGGGCGCGCAGGCGGGCGAGAAACGGCTGCGGGCCCTGGCCGCCGAAGCCGGGTTCGGCCGTGTCCGCAGGCTGGACGTCCCGGCCCCGATGAACTTGGTGTTGGAGCTGCGGCCCTGAACAGCCATGATGGGCTGCATGAGTCCAGCCGGCCGCCTCCTCGGGCGAGAGCTGGCCCTGGCCGCCGCGGGCTCCGTGCTCGACGACGCGCTCAGCGGCTCCGGGCAGTTCCTGATGATCAGCGGCGAGGCCGGCATCGGCAAGACGGCGATGCTGGCCTCGCTGACCGAGCGGGCCGGGCCGGGTCCCCTCGTCTTGCGCGGGTTCTGCTGGGAGGGCGACGGGGCGCCGCCGTACTGGCCGTGGTCTCAGGTCCTGCGGGCCAGCGGCCTGCCGGTGGCCGAGCTCGGCGAAGCGGGCTGGCTGGTGCAGCCCGCCTCCGGGACGGCGGAACCGATGAGCGCCGCCGCCGCGGCTGACGCGCAGTTCCGGCTGTTCGAAGCGGTGTCCCGGTGCCTGAGCGGCCTGGCCGCCCGCCAGCCGGTGCTGGTGGTCCTCGACGACCTGCACTGGGCGGACGAGCCGTCGCTGCGGCTGCTGGGATTCCTGGCCCGCGCCCTCGCCACGGAGGCCGTGCTGCTGCTCGGGGCGTACCGGGACACCGAGGCATCCCGGGAACTGCGCGAGCTCGCCGGCACGGCGCAGCAACTCGCCCTGCACGGCCTCGCGCCCGCCGAGGTCGAGGCGATGGCCCGCGAGCTGGCCGAGGCGATGTCCGTGCCCGGGCCGTCATCCCAGGTGGCTTCCGAGCTATGGCAGCGCAGCGGCGGCAACCCGTTCCTGGTCCGCGAACTGACCCGGCTGCTGGCCGCCCAGGGCTCGTGGGACGAGCCCACCCAGCTCCCGGCCAGCGTCACCGAGACACTGCGGCGCAGGCTGGCCCGGCTGTCCACCGACTGCGTCCGGCTGCTGGAACGGGCGGCCGTCGCCGGGCGCGACATCGATCTCAGCCTGCTGGCGCCGGGCCCGGCGGCGGCCGGCCACTGGGCGGCGGCCGATCAGGATGCCGCCCGGGTCCTGCTGGACGAGGCCCGCCGCGCCGGCGTCATCACCGGCACCTCCGAGCCGCGGTTCACCCACGACCTGTACCGCGAAACCATCCTGGATGGCCTCGGCGCGGAGGCCAGGACCGAGATCAACCTGTCGGTCGGCCGGGCGCTGCAAGCACGGTCGGGCCCCGCGGCGCGGGTCGCGGCGCATCTGCTGGCGGCCGGCCCGCAGGCCCAGCCGGGCGCTCTGGAGTACTCGCTCCTCGCGGCCCAGGAGGCCACCGCGCGCCTCGGCCATGAAGATGCCTGCGCCCACTACCTGCGGGCCCTGCGGCTGACCGGGGCGGCCCACGGCCCGGCCGGCGGGCGCACCGAGATCCTGATGGAGCTGGGCGCCGCGCACGACCGGGCGGGCCAGCCCGACCGGGCCAGGCAGCGTTTCCTGGAGGCCGCCGACGCCAGCCGGGCCGCCGGGGACGCGGTCGGGCTCGCGACGGCGGCGCTGGGCCTGCAGGCGCTCGGGCACCGGTCAGGCGCGCGGAACGCCGAGCTCCTCGGCCTGCTCCGCGAGGCATCGCAGCGGCTGGAGGCGGCAGGCGGCCCGCTGGGCCTGCGGTCCCGGGTGCAGGCGGCGCTGGCCCGCGTGATCCGCCACGGATCGGGCCGCCTGCCCGGTCCCGAGGTCGCCGAGACCGCGCGCCGCGCCGTGGAGCTGGCCACCGCCGCGGACGACCCCAGCGCGCTGGCCACCGCGAAGCTCGCCATGCACGACGTCATGTGGGTGCCGGGCACCGCCGCCGCCCGGCTGCCCGTGATCGCCGAGATGCTCGACGCGGCCCGGGCCTGCGGCGACGACGACCTGGTGGCCGAGGCTCACCTGCTGCGCGCCGCGGCCCTGCTGGAGCTCGGAGACCCGGCCGGCCGCGACGAGCTGCACACCTACATAACCCTGGCCGGGCGGCTGGGTCACGCCCGCGGCCGCTGGGGGGCGCTGACCCGGCAGGCCACGTTCGCCCAGCTGGCGGGCCGGGCCGAGGAGGCCGCACGGCTCGGCGAGCAGGCGCTGGAGCTCGGGCTGGCCATCGGCGAGCAGGACGCCGGGGGCTGCTTCTGCACCTCCCGCTGGGCGATGGTCGCCCTCGGCGTGCCCGAGCCAGAAGAAATGTACATGTACGCCGACGACCCGCTCTGGCCGATGTTTCCGCTGTTCAGGGCCTGGGCACCCGCGGTCCGCGGGCAGGTCGCCGAAGCTGCGGCGGCGCTCGGTGACTTCAGCGTGCTGGACGTCACCATGTGGACCGGGCTGGAGGGGATCGCGGTGGCCGCCGTGGTCTTCGCGGCCGTCGGCAGCGACGCCCAGCGGACCTGGGCGTACGAGCAGCTTCGCCCGTACGCCGGGATCCACGTGGTCATCGGCGGCTGCGCGTCGTATCACGCGGCCGTCGACCACCACCTCGGCGCGCTGGCCGCCGCGCTGGGGGACACCGCGGCCGCCGAGGCGCACTTCCGCGCGGCCCTGGCCATGCACGAAAGGCTGGGCGCCGCCGGCTGGGCCCGCATGTCGGAACAGGCGCTGGCCAGGCTCCGGCCGGCGCCCGCCGGACCGCCGGCGAACGAGTTCCGGCGCGCGGACGGCGTGCGGACACTCTGCTTTCACGGCCAGCAGGTCCGGGTCCCGGACTCGAAGGGCCTGGGCGACCTCGCGGTCCTGATCGGCGCCCGCGGGGCCGACGTGCACGTCCTGACCCTGGTCGGGCACGAGCTCCCGCGCCTGGGCGCCGACCCGGTGCTCGACGGGCAGGCCAAGGCGGCGTACAAGGCGCGGCTGGATGACCTGGCCGTCCAGATCGACGACGCCGACGCCGCGGGCCGCGCCGAAACGGCCGAGAAGCTGCGCTCCGAACGCGACGCCCTCATCCGCGAGCTGGCCGCGGCCGCCGGGCTGGGCGGCCGGGACCGCAGGCTCGGCGATGAAACCGAGCGCGCGCGCAAGACCGTCAGCGCGCGGGTGCGCGACGCGCTGACCAAGATCGACCGCGTGCACCCCGAGCTCGCCGCGCACCTGCGCGGCGCCCTGCGCATGGGAACCGTCTGTTCCTACACGCCAGCGGAGCCCACCACGTGGGAGGTGAGCTAGCGGCGCCAGCCACCCGGGCTGTGAACGGCGGCCTCGGCTATGATCATCCGGTGCGTAAGTGCCCCGGACGGGCGTACCGGAAGGAACCGGGCGGGTGACACCGGGCGATATCCCGGCCCTGCTGCGGCGGGGTGCCGGGGCCGTGGCCGCCGGGCGCGTGGCCCTCGGCCTGGCCGCCCTGGCCCGGCCTTCGCTGCCCGCCCGCCCGTGGGTGGGCGCGGCCGCGGATGACCTGGCCGCGGAGGTGTTCGGGCGTGCCCTGGGCGCACGTGACCTCGCTCTGGGGCTCGGCGCGCTGACGGCGCTGCAGCGCCAGGCCGCCGAGCCCGGATCGGCCTGCGCGTGGGTCGCCGCTGGCGCCCTGTCCGACGCCCTCGACGCGGCTATCACCGTGTCATCGTGGCGCGAGCTGCCGCGCGCAGGCCGGTGGCTGATTGTCACCGCGGCCGGCGGCGCGGCCCTGGCCGGCGCGGCCGGGGCGCTGGCCCTGCGGCCAGACAGCCGCGGTTGTTCCCGGCCCGAGAGCTGATCTTGGCGGTGGCGCTGGTTCCGCCAATATGTCCGCCGGGTGACCAGACAGGCTTCGAAAGCCCTGGTAGCGTCCGCGCTCGGAAGCAGGGCGAAACAAGCGCATAGGAGGGGTGTTTGATGCGATTGCGCCATCGACACGCGGTAGTGGCCGGCGGGGTTGCGGGCGCGGCCGCGCTGGCGGGGCTGGTGATTGCCAGTACGCCAATTGCGTCCGCGCAGCGGCTCGGGGAGGCCGCGACCACTCAGCCGGCTACGCCATCAGCGACGCTCATCGGCCCGCGCCCGCCGTTGGGGCGTCCGAAGCCGTCGGGGCTGGCGCCGGATCTGCATCCTGCGGCCGCCGCGGGCGCGGCGTCACCCTGGACGCCGCTGAAGAACGCACCGCCGTTCGGGACGCCCGGCACGATGCTGCTGGAGAGCGACGGGACGGTGCTGGTTCACAATGAGCCGGACAACGACACCATCGCTGCCACGAGCGACTGGTGGAAGCTCACGCCGGATTCGCACGGCAGCTATGTCAACGGGACGTGGAGCCAGATCGCATCGATGCCGGCCGGGTACGCGCCGCTGTATTTCGCGTCGGCGGTCCTGCCCGACGGACGCATGATCGTCGAGGGCGGCGAATACAACGTGGAAAACGCGGTGTGGACGAACCAGGGCGCGATCTACAACCCGGTGACCAACACCTGGGCGTCGGTCGCGCCGCCGCCGGGCTGGACGAACATCGGGGACGCCGCGAGCAATGTCCTGGCCGACGGCACCTTCATGCTCCAGCAGGCGTGTCAGACCTGCCTCACGAACCCCGAACTCAGCGTCGATGACGCGTTGCTCGACGCGAAGACCCTGACGTGGAAGGTCATCCCGGCGACGGGCAAGAACGATCCCAACGACGAAGAGGGCTGGACCCTGGAGCCGAGCGGCCAGCTGCTGACCGTCGATGCCTGGGCGCCGGGCCAGACCCAGCTCTTCAACCCGGGCAGCCAGACCTGGTCGTTCGCGGGAAGCACGGCGGCCGACGGCAATCCCCTGAACCCGTGGCCGGTCGTCGAGATCGGGCCGCAGGTCGAGATGCCCGGCGGCAACACGTTCGTGGTCGGGGCCGGCACCAGCCAGCAGGAGCCGCCCACGCCGTGCACCGACGACGCGCCGACGCAGACCGCGCTGTACGACTACCAGGCCGCCACGTGGACCGCGGGGCCGGAGATCCCGGCCATCGGCGGCCAGGAGATGGGCAGCACGGACGGACCGGGATCGGTCCTGCCGGACGGGGACGTGCTGTTCGACGTGAGCGCGTGCGTGTACAACGCGCCGACTCACTTCTTCGTCTACAACGCGGGCCCGAACACGCTGACCCAGGTCCCGGACGTGCCCAACGCTCCGAACGACACCTCGTTCGCCACGCGGATGCTGGCGCTGCCGAACGGGCAGGTGCTGTTCAACGACGGCACCACCGACATGGAGGTCTACACGGCCGGCGGCTCGCCGAAGGGGTCGTGGCGGCCTTCGATCACATCGCTGAGCTCCACGACGCTGGCCGCGGGGGGCACCTACACCCTGTCCGGCAAGCAGCTCGCCGGGCTGGACCAGGGAGCCACCTACGGTGACGACGTCCAGAGCAACACCAACTTCCCCCTGGTACGGATCACCAACTCCGCTACCGGCGTGGTGACCTACGCCCGGACCAGCGGCTGGACCTCGGTATCGGTCAATCCCGGCACCAGCTCCTCGACCAAGTTCACCCTCCCGCCGGGCACGCCGGCGGGCAAGAGCACGCTGGTCGTGGTGGCCAACGGGATCGCATCATCGTCCACGACGGTGACGATCTCGTAACGCGAACGGAGCGGTCGCTGCGCGCGAAGCGCGCGCTGTGGTCCAGGCCCGCCCCGGGCATCCGGGGCGGGCCTGGCGCTCGTCCTCGGCAAAGGGCCAGGTCAGGTGCGCATCAGCCCTCGCCGTGCTTCACTGTCACAGGGGGGATGCGCGGCATGATCGACTACCGGATTCTCGGGCCGCTCGAAGTCAGCGCCGATGGCCGAGTGATCGAAATCGGCGGCCCGAAGCTGCGTGTCCTGCTGGTCATCTTGCTGCTCCGGGCGAACCAGTCCGTCCCGCGTGACGTGCTGGCCCACGAGCTGTGGGGCGAGAAGCCTCCGGCCGGCGCACAGGGCAGCCTCGACGTGTATGTCTCGCGGCTGCGCAAGGCGCTCGGCCCCTACGCCAACGGATCTGTCCTGGTGACCCGGCCGGGCGCCTACAGCTTGGTGGTCGGGGAAGGGCAGCTGGATGCGCGCAGGTTCGAGCGGCTCGTCGACCAGGGCCGGGCCGCGCTGGCCCGGAACGCGCCCGACCAGGCGGCGGCCAGGCTTCGCGCTGCGCTGAAGCTCTGGCGCGGGCCGGCGCTGGCCGACCTGGCCGACGGGCCAGGCCCGCGGATCGAGGCCTTCCGGCTCGAGGAGCTGAAGCTCAGCGCCACCGAGGATCGCATCGAGTCAGACCTGGCCCTGGGCCGTCACGCCGATGTGGTAGGCGAACTGGAGGCGCTGGTGGCCGCGCACCCGCTGCGCGAGCGCCCGCAGGGGCAGCTGATGATCGCGCTGTACCGGTGCGGCCGGCAGGCCGAGGCGCTGGAGGCCTACCAGGCCGCGCGCCGGAAGCTGGTCGAGGAGCTCGGCCTGGAGCCGGGCCCGGCCCTGCAGCGGGTCGAGCGCGCGATCCTGCAGCAGGACGCGTCGCTCGACCTGCCCGGCCGGGCAGCAACGGCTCCGGCCTTCGCGCCGGCGCCACCGGCCGGGTCACCCCGCGCCGCCGGCGTGAACCGCAGGAAGGGGCTGCTGGCCGTCGCCGGGGCACTGACCGTGGCCATCGCGGTGCTCGTGGCCGGGGCGACCCGCGGGTCCGCCCAGCTCGCCGCGGGCCCGAACACGGTGGGTGTGATCGATGACGCAGGCGGCGACCTCAGCGCGGTCGTCACCGGAGTCGGGCGGCCGAGCGGGGTCGCCTACGGAGCCGGCGCCGTCTGGATCACCGACAGCGCGGACGACCTGCTGCTCCGGGCCGACTCGGCCGGGCAGGTCACCGACTCCATCCAGGTCGGCCACGGGCCGGCCGGGGTGACGGTCGGCGATGGCCTGGTCTGGGTGGCCAACGAGCTCGACGGCACCGTCTCGGAGGTCAATCCTGGCGCCGGACGGCAGGTGGGGGCGCCCATCGAGGTCGGGACCGGCCCGCATGCGATCGCGTTCGGCTACGGATCGGTCTGGGTGGCCAACGTGACCGACGACACGCTGTCCCGGATCAACGCGGCCACCGGCGAGGTGACCAGGACCATTCCCCTGGCCAGCACGCCGACCGCCATCGCCACCGGCGACGGCGCGGTCTGGGTGATCAGCCAGGACGCGGGGGAGCTGCTGGGCATCGATCCGGCTGACAACCGGCCGTCGCGGGCGGTCGCCATCGCGGGCAGCCCAGGCGGCCTGGCCGTCGGCGCGGGCCGCGTCTGGGTCGCCGACGCGGGCGGCACGGTATCGAGCTTCGACCCGCGGACCGGCCGGGTGCGAGCGATCAAGGTGGGCGGCGCGCCGACGGGCGTGGCGTACGCCGGCGGCGCCGTCTGGGTGGCGGGCAGCCTGAGCGGCACGGTATCCAGGATCGACCCGCGGACCGGCACGACACGGCTCGTCCGGGTCGGGAACGAACCGACGAACCTCGCCGCCGCCGGAACCCACGTCTGGGCCACGGTGCTCCCGTCCCTCGCCAGCCACCGCGGCGGCACGCTCACCGTCATCGGCCCGCCGCCGGTCGCGGACCACCCCGTCCCGCCGACCGACCCCGCCGTCGCGGATGACCTCGACACCTGGCAGATGCTGAGCCTGACCAACGACGGACTCGTCGGCTACCGCCGGGTCACGGGCCTGGCCGGCGATGAGCTCGTGCCCGACCTCGCGACCGCGCTGCCCCGGCCGACCGACGGCGGCCGGACCTACACGTTCCGGCTCCGCGCCGGCGTCAGGTACTCCACCGGGGCGCTGGTTCGGCCGGAGGACTTCCGCCGCGCCATCGAGCGGGTTCTCATGGTCGACAAGCGAGCGAACCAGTCCGTCCCGCCTACCTACGCGGGGATCGCCGGGGCCGCCGAGTGCGAGCGCGATTCCGGCCCGTGTCACCTCACGAGCGGGATCGCCACCGATGACGCCGCCGGCACGGTCACCTTCCACCTCATCGGGCCCGACCCCGAGTTCCTCTACAAGCTGGCGTTCCCCTGGGCGTACGCGGTCCCGGGCGGCACGCCCGACCGTCCGATCAGCGCCGCGCAACTGCCCGCCACCGGCCCGTACCTGACGAAGTCCCTGGTGCCGGGGCACAGCTGGACCCTGGTCCGGAACCCGCGGTTCCGCGAGTGGTCGGCCCAGGCGCAGCCGGGCGGCTACCCGGACCGGATCGTCCTGCGGCTCGACGTCCCGCCCGGCCAGGCCGTCGCTGATGTCGAGCACGGCCAGGCCAGCGTGGTGCTGTCTCCCCCGCCCGGCAGCATCGGCCAGCTCGAGACGCGCTACACCAGCCTGCTGCACAGCGGCCCGCTCACGGCCACGATCGCGCTCACGCTCAACACCCGCGTCGCGCCGTTTGACAAGCTGGCCGCGCGGCAGGCGGTCAACGACGCCATCGACAGGAACACGGTGATCGCGCTCAACGGCGGGTCGTTCACGGCCCAGCCCACCTGCCAGGTCCTGCCGCCGACCATGCCCGGCTACCACGCGTACTGCCCGTACACGATCCAGCCGGGCCCGGGCGGCGCGTGGACGGCGCCCGACTTCGCGCGGGCCGAGCAGCTGGCCCGGGCTTCCGGGACCCTGGGGGACCGGGTGACCGTGCTGTACGGCGACGAGGACGGGTTCCCCACCCTGGCGACCGCCCGGTACGTGGTGTCCGTCCTCGACCAGCTCGGGTACCGGGCATCGCTGCGAGTGGTCAGCTCGGATGCGTACTGCAGCGTCCTGGGCGATTCCCGCGACCGGGTGCAGGCCGGGTTCTTCACCTGGTACCAGGACTATCCCGCGCCATCGGACTTCATCGAACCGCTGCTATCCTGCGGCTCGTTCATCCCGGGCAACCCGGACAACCTCAACGCCGCGGAATTCTGCGATCCGCGGATCGACGCCCAGGCCGGGCAGGCCCTGACGCTCGAGCCAGGCGACCCCGCCGCGGCCGCGCGTCGCTGGGCGGTCATCGACCGCGGGCTCGCCGACGAGGCGCCGTGGGTTCCCCTGTACAACCCGCTCGACCTGACCGTCCTGTCCGCACGGGTGGGCAACTACCAGTTCCACCCCTACTGGGACCTGCTCATCGACCAGCTCTGGGTCCGCTGACCCGGTTGCCCGGTCCGGGACCGCCGTTCCCGGCTGCCGGTCTCGCGTGCGCAGCCGCCTCATCAGCCGAAGTGCCGACCGGGACTGTCAGGTTTCTGTAAGGCCGCCGCGCCACCATCGGGACCGCGCGAGCCGACATTGGGGGAGGCGGGACATGACCAAGGCGCAGCGGGCGCGGCTGATCAAGGGGCATCCGGCGGGGCTGACCAAGGGCAATCCCTGGAGGGACAACGCCGGTAGGTCGGGCCGGCCCTATCGCCGGCGGCCAGGTCCCGCGTTGATCGCGGCGCTGGCCGTGGCCGGCGGCCTGATGCTGTCCTTGGTGACGGCGGGCGGCGCGGCCGCTTCTGGTTCCGGCGCGGCGGCTCCGGGCGTGGCTGCGGCCGGCCCGGGGGCGTTCGCCGCGCGTGCGGCGCTGGCGTCGCGGTTCGGGGGGCTGCTCCGCGGGTCCGCCCGGCCGTCGGGCGCGCGGCAGGCCGCGCTGGAGCCTCCCGTTGGCGCGGCGGCGGCCGGGGCTAGCCGCGGGCACGGGTTTGTCGTGCTGGGCGGCAGCCCCGGGGTTCCGGTCGCGAACCCGCGGACGCACACGGTCTACGTGCCGATCCAGTGCACGAACAGGACCTGCGCGACACCAGCCCACGTAGTGGACGTGATCAGCACCGCGAGGTGCAACGTGAAGGTGCTGTCGGGTTGCCGGGTGGTGGCCCGGGCCAGGGCGGGCACCAGCCCGCTGGCGGCCGCGGTCGACGCCCGGACCGACACCGTTTACGTGGTGAACGGGATCAGTAACACGCTCTCGGTGCTGAACGGCGCCCGATGCAACGCGCAGGTGACCAGCGGCTGTGCCCGGCCAGTGGCCACGGTCAAGGTCGGGCAGTTCCCGGTCGCGGGGGTCGTTAACCCCGTGACGCGCACCTTGTACGTGGCCAACCTGGCCGGCGGGAGCGTGTCAGTGATCAACGTGGCCGCGTGCAACGCCAGGACGACGCGGGGGTGCGGGCGGCCCGCCCGGACGGTCCCGGTCAGGGCCGGGCCGGACTGGGTCGACGTGGACCTGGCGACCGACACCGTGTACACGGCGAACAGCGGCACCGCGGACCCCTCGACCGGTGACACCGTGTCGGTGATCAACGGAGCGGCGTGCAACGGGCACACCGGCCGCGGCTGCCGGGTCGTGGCCACCGTCACGGTGGGCGTCGCCCCGTTCGGGGTCGCCGTCGACCAGGCCAGCGACACCATTTACACTGCGAACTTCGCCAATGAAGCTCTCGACGGGTCGGTGTCGGTGATCAACGGCGCCCGGTGCAATGGGAAGATCACCTCGGGCTGCCGCCGCATCCCGCCTGCCGTGCCCACCGGCATGGGGGCGGCCTTCGTGGCCGTCGACCGGGCACTGCACACCGTGTTCGCCGTCAACGCGGGCGATGACACGCTGTCGGCGATCGACACCCGCACCTGCGGGGCCGTGAGGACCTCTGGCTGCGGCGCCCGGCCACCGAACGAGCAGGCCGCACCCGTGCAGAATCCCGGATTCGTGTCCGGCCCGGGCGCCTTCGCCCTCGTCCCCGGCACCGGTACCGCATACGTCGTCGACCCCGGCGGCCCGAACATGCTGTCGGTCACCGGCATCGGGCGCTGTAACGCCGTCAGCACCTCCGGCTGCCGCGCCGAGGCGCCGGCCGCGCCGGAGAACGAGTTCCTGATGTCAGCGGACCCGGCCACGAACACCATTTATGCCGGCAACAGCACCAAGCCTCAGATCGACGTGATCAACGGCGCGACCTGCAACGCGACGCTCCTGTCCGGGTGCAGCCCGGTCGCGACGATCCCGGTGCCCGACCCGCAGGCCAACGTCGGGGCGATTGATGAGGCGACCCACACGCTCTACGCCGCGGACGAGGCGTCGGCCGGCACCGTCATGGTGATCAACACCGCGACCTGCAACGCCGGCGTCACCTCCGGCTGCGCGCAGCACCCGCCGATGGTCAAGACCGGTGCCTTCCCGAGCCCGCCGGTCTTCAATCCCGCCACTCACACCGTGTACGCCTCCTACGGCATGACCGGAAACAGGGTTGCCGTTATCGACGCCGCGACCTGTAATGCCGTCGACACCTCCGGCTGCGGGCAGGTCCCGGCGGTGGTCAAGGTCGGCGCGGGCACGTTCGTCATAGCCGTCAGCACCGCGACCGATACCGTCTACGGCCCGAACTCGGGGGCCGGGGCCAAGAGCGACACCGTATCGGTGATCAACGGAGCGACCTGCAATGGCACCACCCACGTCGGCTGCGGGCACCTGGCGGCCACCATTAAGGTCGGGCTCATCCCGAACGCGGTCGCCGTCAACGACCGCACCCACACCGTGTACGTGACCAACAACGCCTTCGGCGACTCCCCCGGCACCGTGTCGGTCATCAACACCGCCACCTGCAACGGCACCGACACCGCCGGCTGCGGCGGGCCGTTCCCGGCCGCGGCCACCGGCATCTCGCCGGTGTTCATCGTGGCGGACACCCGCACCGACACGTTGTACGTAACCGACTTCTCCAGCGCCTCGGTCACCGTCCTGGACGGATCACGGTGCAGCGCCGAGACCACCGCCGGCTGCCGCAGGGCCGGCCGCACCCAGGCGGTCGGTTCCAGCCCCGAAGGCATGGCCGTCAACCCGCGCACCGGCGTCGTTTACGTCGGCAACGTCTACCGGGCCGGATCCCTGTCCGTCTTCGCCGCCCGCCGCCCTTGACGGGTGGCCGGGTCGGGCGGTGAAGACAGCGGCGACTCCTGACCGGCACAGGACCGGATCAGCGCCGTGGAAAGCTACCGTGCACCGGCTCGTAACCACCGAAGCTGGTGTCGAGCACGCCTTCGCCACCGGTCAGGCCGGGTAGCTGCTCCTGAAGGCTGCGAACCTGCGCCGAGGGCAGCATGGCCGTGACCACAGACAACTCGGCATCGAGCAGCGGCGTCTGGGTGGCGGCACCCAGCCGGGCCAGGGCCGACAGCACGTCGCCCATCCTCGGCGCGGGCAACTCCAGGCGGACGCGCGCCATGGGCTGGCAGACGACCGTGCCCGCCTGCCGCAGGGCCTCCATCAGGACCAGCGGCGTCAGCTTGCGGAAATCAGCGGCCGTCGTCCGCGTCGTGGGCAGCACCCGCTTGCCGAGCCCGTCACCGACGTAGTAGTTGCATTCGTTCATCGTGACCGCGCAGTCGGTGACCTGCCATCCGTAGACGCCCTTCTCGCACGCTTGCCGGATGTACTGCGTCATGGCGTCGGTGAAGTGGCCGGCGGTCTTGTAGATATACAGCGGAATGAGGCGCGGATCGAAGTCGAGCCGGAACCTGATCCCAGAGCCGGCCGGCCCGGGTTCGACGCGCAGCCCGACCGTGGCCGAATAGGGGTGGCTGTCGGACTGGAGGACCTCCAGGGCGCTCGCGCGGCCGAGGGGCCGCTCGATGTAGATCATCGTCGTCTCCCGGAACATGGCGGCGATGTGGAAATCATCGGCGAGCGTGGCCTGGATCACCTCTTTCTGGACGGCCCCGTAGAGCGACACGTAGATCTCCTGCCGCTCGTCATCTTGTCGCAGGTTGATGAGCGGATCCTGTTCGGCCAGCTGGCCGAGTGCGACGCGCAGCCGGTTCCCGTCGCCGGGATCGCACGGCACGACCGCGGACTCCAGGGTCGGGGGAGGGAACTGGAGACTGGCATCACTGCTGGCCAGGTCGCCAATCCGGTCCCCGATCCGGGCCTCGGCCAGACCCCAGAGCTTGCCGATCTGACCCGCGCGGACCGCTGGGCGCTGCACGGCTGGCCCTCGCTCGAAAACCGCGACCGCGGTCACCTTGCCGTCCAGGCCGGATCCGAACCGGAGCCGGTCGCGCACGTGCACGGTTCCCGAGAACATGCGGACGTAGGCGATCTTCTCCGCGCTGCTGCCGCGTTCGATCTTGAAGATGCTGCCGGACAGGAGCCCGTCAGGGTCACCGTCCGAGGCCGGCAATAGCTCGGCGATACCCGCCATCAACGGCGCGACGCCCGCTCCGGTGATCGCCGAGCCGAAGAAGACCGGATAGACCTGCCCGCGCCTGGTCTGCTCCGCCAGTTCCGCGCGGAGCTGGTCATACCGAACCCCCGCCTCGTCCTGCACGTACGCGGCCAGCAGTCCGTCGTTGTGCTCGGCCAGCAGCTCAGTCAGGCCGGCGGTGAACTCAGCGTCGTCCGCTCCGGACACGGTGACGCTGGCATCGTGCGTCCCGGGGTCCGTCACGCAGCCCACGGCGAAGGCCGTGACCCTGAGGCGGCTGACGATGTCCCGCAGCACGCCCTCGGGGTTGGCCCCAGGCCGGTCGATCTTGTTCACGAACAGCAGGGCCGGTATCCCCAGGCGCTGCAGCGAGCGCATCAGGATCCGGGTCTGCGCCTGCACGCCCTCGACGGCCGACAGGACAAGCACGACTCCGTCGAGCACGTTCAGCACGCGGTCCACCTCGGCGATGAAGTCCGGGTGGCCCGGCGTGTCGATCAGGTTGACGGTGACGTCCCCGACCGGGAAGGACGTCACCGCGGACTTGATCGTGATCCCGCGCCGCCGTTCCAGCGGCAGCGAATCGGTCTGGGTGGTACCAGCATCGACCGCGCCGAGCTGGTCAATGACGCCCGAGTCGTAGAGAAGCCGCTCGGTAAGAGTCGTCTTACCCGCGTCTACATGCGCCAGGATCCCCAGGTTGAGCGTTTTCTGCGACACGCGCCACATCCCATGCATAGGTCCCAAAGGCCAGCTCGATGGACGTGAACGCCTGGCGCATCTACCCTCCCTGGTTGATCGGCGCGGTACTTCCTGACGTGAATCATAGAGCCATCAGCCGCCGGACCGGCAACGTGTTATCTGCCCAGCGCGGGCGCCGGGTCTGCTTCCGGCTCGGATCCGGCCTCGGCCTCCGGCTCGCTCTCAGCTTCCGGCTCGGGCCCAGCCTGAGCCTCCGGCCCGGTGTTGGCGGCCGGCTCGCCGGTTTCCGCGCCGGCCGGAGGCATCGCCGGCGCGGGGCTGAACCCGGACGCCGAGCCGCCGTTGGGCCCGGACCCGACCCCGACGGGCTGCTGCTCGCGGGTCGGCGGGGCCCACGTGGATCCCTCGTCGCTGGCCGGATCATCGTGGCCGGGCTCGGAGTCGATCGCGAGATCCACCGTGGGGTCGGCCGCCGGCCCGGCCGGGGCCGTGCCGGGCGCCGCGGCCTCAGCCGGCTCCTGCGGGGCGGCGGGTTCCTGCGGGGCGGAGGGTTCCTGCGGGGCGGAGAGCTCCTGCGGAGCGGAGGATCCGTCCGGGGCGAGGGGCGCCTTCGGGCCGAACAGGGCGTCGAGCCCGGAGGCCACCTCGACCTGGCCTGACGGCTCCAGGAGACCTTCCTCCTCGCCGGCCCGCGCCCGGCGCAGCCGGGCCTGCCGCAGCATGCACAGCAGCAGGCCGAACCCGATCAGGACCAGCGCCCACGGGATGATCGCCAC
>Ga0126381_100004744_pt1 | contig 14846 bp, 10 predicted proteins | sample PanSoiMetPlot_28_FD_96465 | JGI IMG/M metagenome (GOLD analysis project Ga0126381, IMG submission 96465) | Tropical forest soil microbial communities from Panama - MetaG Plot_28 | ecosystem: Environmental > Terrestrial > Soil > Tropical forest > Bulk soil | place: Panama | collected 2016-02-17
CTACGCATGTTCCCGGCCGATGTCGCGAGGCCGTAGTTGACGGCATTGACGACCGTGCCGAAGTTGGAAATATTCACGTGGTTAAAGACGTTATTCGCGTCCACACGGGCCTCAAGTCTCCGGCGCTCGCCCAAATTGATGTTCCGCGAAAGAGACATGTTCATCACGAAAGAGGGAGGTCCGGGAATTGTGTTGCGGCCGGCATTACCGAAGAATCCGGCAGGAGGAACGGTGAACGCCAAGAGGTTGAAGTAGCCTGAACCCGCGTCGACGGCCGCACCTGTCGAATCCGCGCGGCCGCTGCCCACGGAACCGGTTCCGCCGGTATCCGAAACATTGCCCAGCACGCGCGCGGTAAGGGGCGTGCCGGATTGCGCGCTATAGGCTCCGGAGAGGATCCAATCCTTGAAAGCCTTTTGCAGTACAGGCATATTCTGGAACATCCCATTGCGCCCGCCGACCGGGGAGTTCAACTGGTAATTCACGCTGAGAACGTGGCGGCGATCAAAGCTGGATAGCCCGCGTTCGGCCGAAAGGTCCAGCGCGTTCTGCGCGACAGTGTTCCCTGCCCCGCCGAACGTCGAAGAATCGTCGATCGACTTAGCGAATGTGTACTGCAGGTTCCAGGAGAAATTGTTCCGCATGCGGCGATTCACCCGGACCATGGCGCTGTGCAGGATGGAGTTGCCTTCCGCCGCGTCGTACGTAAAGCCCGTCGCATTGCCGATCTGGCGCCGCTGTTCTGCAGTCAAGGGCGAACCCGGCGCAGCGCGATTAGGAATCGTCTGGATATCGAGCCGCGTTCCTTTCGTTCCGTTGTACGCTGTCTCGATCACGAACGTGCGCACGGACCTCTGGAGCGATACGTTCCACGATTGCGCATAAGGATCGCGATAATTTGGGTCTACGGCGAACGTGTTGAGAATCGTCGCGCCCGCCGGCGTCACAGTGAGCCCGTTCGCCAGCGTGAGCAAGCTTCCAACGCCGGTAACCACCGTGGTCGAGTTTGCAAACGGGGGCTGGGCCGCGAGTCGCGAGCCGAATTGGTTATAGATGCCTTGGTTGTAGTAGATTCCGTACCCGATACGCACAACCATATTGCTGTTCGCACGCGGCTTCCAGGCAAGCGCAGCGCGAGGGCCGAGGTTGTTACGGTCCGGACGGATGAGGGAATCGGGTAATGGACCGCTATACGGTCCAACACCGCCCGCCACGACCTGAGACACCGCCGTGAATCCGGGGGCGATGTCGAGATTTGCGAGCCGGTTGTATTTTTCACTCACGGGCGAGAAGTATTCGTAGCGTAAGCCGAGATTGAAGGAGAGATTTGAGGACAAGCGGAAATCGTCCTGCCCGAAGAAGCTGTAGCCGTAGCTTCGGAAATACTGGTTGGAAGCGCCGTAACGAACCGAGTTCGATTGCGGCAGGCCGGTCAGAAAATCCGCAAGATCCCATCCCGTGCCCGCGAGAGGCTGACCGTTAGCGTCGAATCCGCTGGTGGCGAGGCCGCTAAAGGTGAAGGTGCCGCGGCCGTTCGAGTCCGTGATGGTGTTGGTCTGATATTTCCGGAAGTCGGCCCCAACCTGGAAATTGTGCTTGCCTTTATGGAAGGAGTAGTTGTCGGAAATCGTGTAAGTATTGACAGCCGAAGTCGACGGACTGCCGTCGGTCAGCGAGCCGTAATTGGTGAAGTTCACCGTGGGCGGCCCGTAATTCGCCGGATTGCTCGACGCACCATTGATTCCGAGTTCACGGGCGACATCCGGCCCATAGGCGAAGAACGGGAGCGCCGTGTTCACGTTGCGGTTGAATCCGGCGGTCAGGTTATTGAAAGACCGCGCGCCGAAATTGTGGGCCCATTGGAGGCTCGTGTTAATGCCATGACCCTTGCTCGAATCGGTGAAACCGTACAGTTGCGTGGTGTCGCTGTCCCGGCTTTGCCAGTTCAACGTATAGTTCAAACGGTTCTTGGGGTTAAGCGTGTAATTGAACCGCGTGTTCAGGCTTTGCGAATTGGAAGGAATCGCCGTGTTGATCCGGTAGTTCTGAATCGCGCTGGCCTGATTGGGAAGAGGAATGTACTGCAGAAGGCCAAGCGCGATCGGATCAATGCGCGTCGTAGGAATGACGTTGTTCGGGAACGGCTGACGAGTTAAGGGATCATAGATGATCGAGCTGATCCCGGAGAAATCACCCGCGCGCTGGGCTGCAGTCGGGACCGTTGAAGTTTGGTCGAATGGGTTGCGCAGCAGGTTGCCCGTGTAATTGATGAAGAAGTTGGCTTTGCTCGACCAGTCGAACAAATGCGGAATCATCACAGGGCCGCCGATGTTGATCCCGAAGCGATTCTGCGCGTACGAAGCCTTATCTACCTGCTGCCCGTTGAGTGAGAACGGGCGCGCATCGAGCGCGGAATTGCGAAACGTGTAAAATGCCTGTCCTTGAATTCCCTGATTGCGGTTGCGACGTTGACGGTTGCCGATGAATGCGTTATTGCCGCCAGGACCACCTCGTCCGCCTCGGCCTTGTCCGTTGCCGCCTCGGCCGCCGCCGCCGCGAAAACCTCCGCCTCCCCCTCCACCACCTCTACCTCCGCCGAAGCCTCCGCCGCCAAAACCTCCGCCAGGTCCTCCACCGCCGCCAGGGCCTCCAAAGCCGTTGTTGTTACCGCCGCCTTGGCCGTTATCCCCATTATTCGCAAAATTTGCGCCCTGACCTCCAGGACCACCGGGGCCTCCAGGACCACCGAAATCAGGCCGGAAATCGTTGGGCCCAGTTTGCACGCCTTGGCTAAGTGTGCCGTTGACTAGGAACGATTCGTTGGAGCTATCGGTCCCCACTTGCGGAGCAGCCTCCGCGACGAAATCAGGGGGAGGCTCTGTCCCAAGTGGCTGTTCCGTTTGCGTAGCGTCTGCGTTCTGACCTTGCCCACCTCGTCCGGGTCCGCCGCGTCCCTGACCGAACTGCTGCCGCGGCGGGCGCAGGTCGAGGGTCATATCGATCTTCGTGGGAGTCGAGCCGATCTGTACCTGTTTGGTCGCGTTATTGAAGCCAAACATATTGACTTCGATGGTCCAGGTACCGGGAGTCATGCGGTCGAACTGGAACTCGCCGTTCTCGCCCGTGATCGTCGAAAGGGCAAGCTCGCCTTGGGTCGCTCGCACGGCGGCGCCCGGAATCGGCTGGCCTTCAGACTTCACCACGCCCGATTGGGCCCAGGCCGTTGCGGCCGCGCCGAGCCCCACGGCCCAGCAGATTAAGCATGTTCTCAAAGAACGCATTGTATATTCTCTATGGCGGGAGGCAAACTTAATAAGTTACAGTAGCCCAGTCCGTCATCCACTGGAAAGACGAGACTTTTATCCATTTGTTGACAATCTGGTAAAGGCCATTTCATGTGGTAGCGTAGTAGGCGCTTTGAGAATCAACTTAGACACGCTTCGCACCGAAATCGGGGAACACCTGGCGGCGCAGAAGCTCGTTGTATTCCACAGTTTCCCTCGATCCGGCGAACTCTTGCCCGCAGTTTATTGGGATACCGGGACTCATCCTGATTATCGCGAATTTATTACCGCAGCCGAGGCCGCAGGAGCCAAGGTTATTACCTTTTTCGTCCGCGAGTTCTCGCAGGATCTGGTCGAAGACGCCTGGGAGCGCATGGAAGAAGCCGAGTTGGAGCGCGAAGAACGCCGCGCCATTGAGATGCGCCTTCGGGAGTGTTCGGGATTTACAGGATTCACTTGCCAGATTGAACTATCCTTCGACGCGGGCCCTCGCGTTTATATTTTTGATCTCCGAACGGATTGGTTCGAGGACATCAGCGACTTATTGGATCGCATCGATGAGGCCAGAAGAGATCCGCAGGATGACCCCGGCCCCACCGGCCCGTACTTCTCGAAGAATTAGCTTCCAAAACATTTTAAGATGGAATTGTCGTGGAGTGTGATGTAGTGCAGGCTGGCAGCCTGCGGCGGATTGGCATTCCGCCTCCTAACGGCGTATCACGCGCTGCCGGCAGGCGGATTATCAATCCGCCGCAGGCTACCAGCCTGCACTACATGGCCTGAACATATCTCAAATGCGCTGGATTCTTTCCACAACTGACAGCCTCGCGAAACTCGGCCCCGCCGCCCGCGTACTTTGGTCCCGCGGCTATCGCACTCCGGACGAAGTCCGCCGCTTCCTCAATCCAGCAGTCGCCGATCTTCACGATCCGCTCCACATGCGCGACATGTCGTCCGCTGCTGACCGATTGGAGCGCGCGATCAAGAGCAAAGAATCGATCCTGCTTTACGGCGACTATGACGTTGACGGCACCACCTCCGTAGTGCTCCTCAAGAAAACCATCGAACTATTGGGCGGGAACGCCAGTTTTCATGTGCCGCACCGCTTACGCGACGGCTATGGCATGCGCAGCGAAGTAGTGGAAGACGCTGCGAAATCGGGAGTGACTCTCATCGTCAGCGTGGACACGGGCATTCGCGCAAACGAAGTCGTGCGCCTCGCGCGGAGCCTCGCGATCGACGTCATCGTCACAGATCATCATCTGCCGGAGACCGAACTTCCTCCCGCTGTTGCAGTCTTGAATCCGAACCGGCCTGATTGCGAATACCCTGAGAAGAATCTCTGCGGAGCAGGTGTGGCGCTGAAACTTGCCGAAGCACTGATTGCTCGTAGCGGGTGGGACCAAACGAAACGCGAACGCCTGATCGATTCGTTTTTAAAGATGACGGCAATCGCCACGGTCGCCGACGTCGTCTCGCTGACAGGCGAAAATCGCATCATCGTAAAGCGCGGACTCGAAGGACTGAACCGCGTCTCGAACCATGGCCTTCGGGCGCTCTTCGAAGTTTCGGGCATCAAGGAAGGTGAAGCTCCGAACGCTGGCCAAATCGCATTCCGGGTTGCTCCTCGCATTAACGCTGCGGGACGTATGGATAGCGCAACGGACGTGATCGAGATGTTCCTTACCTCCGATGCCGCGCGTGCTAAGGAACTCGCTTCGAAACTCCACGAGCTCAATGCAGACCGGCAGCAAACCGAAGCCGAAATGGTGAAGGCTATCTTCGATCAATGCGTTGAACAACCGGTGATGGATTCGGACGCCGCGCTCGTTTTTGCGGGTGAAGGCTGGCATCGCGGCGTGGTCGGGATCGTGGCGAGCCGAGTCGTTGAACGCTTCCACCGCCCCGCATTTGTTCTGGGAATTGAAAACGGAATCGTGCAAGGCTCCGGCAGAAGCATTCAAGTGTTCCATCTGCTCGAAGCGCTGGAGTCCATGCCAGAGCTGTTTACGAAGTTCGGAGGCCACCGGCAAGCCGCGGGCGTGACTCTCCCCGCGGATCGTTTGGACGAATTCCGCGAACGCCTCCGGGTCTATGCAGCCAAGCGTCTCACTCCCGCCGATTTCGAGCGGGAGCTTCCGATCGACACCACAATCGAGTTCGACGAGATTGAGGACCAAGCTGTGGAGGACATCCTGAATCTCGCCCCATTCGGACTCGGAAACGCTGCGCCTGTATTTGCGGCGCTCGGCGTAGAGGTGGCTTTCCCTCCCGATGTAAGGAAGGAAAAACATCTCTTCCTGCGCTTGAAGCAGAAAGGCCGCATCGTCCGTTTCAAGGCCTGGAACTTCGGCGATCGGCTGGACCTCTTCACTCCCGGCGCAAAGATCGACGTCGCTTTCTGCTTCGAAGAGGACACCTACTCTGCTGAGCGTGGTTACGCACCGTGGCAGGCCGTAATCAAAGATGCGCGCGCACATGCGGGCACTTCTTCCGCCGGCTTGCCGCTGGCCGCCGGCTCGAGTGTCGCGTAAGAACGTTGGCGCTCGCGAAGTGTGGCGCGTAGTTCAGCATCATACCCGCAAGCCGCCGAGAATCATTTCACCCCGCCAAGAATCTCTATCGATAAACCCGGGCAAGTCACTTGTGGGTAGGATCCAAAAGGGGGATTTCGATTGGCCCCTCATCGAGGCCGACAATGCGAATTACTTGTCTCTGATTCGACTTCGGCGTCTCGGGCGCAGGCTCCGGCGTTCCGGGCGTTCCAACCACGGGCGACACCCGAACTGCCTCGGGCGCCGTATCGCGCAAGCTTGCGCGTAGCTCTTCCGGCGTTGCGGCGAGTCGCAGCGTAACTTGATCTCCCTCGTTTTGGATCTGAATTCCTCTTCCCAAGCCACTGAGCTTGCGAATTTGCTCGCGTAAATGTTTCGCTGTTACGAGCGCCTCCTCGTTGGAGTTTGTTAGTAGCGTCGCATTCATCATCAGGCCCTCACGAGCTGTCAGGTACCCATCGAACCCGCGCGCCTTCATGGTCAACGGCACGAATCGGTTTGCCAGGTCATCTGGAAGCCGATCCGCCACAATCCACAGATCCGTGTCGTGCGAAAACTGCGCGGCTCGGGCAAGCAACGGAGAATACTTCCTCTTCGATGCTTCCGTTTCCTGTCCGCGATCGATACCCGCCGCAATCGTTTCTTGCGAGCCGATCAGCAACAGCTGTTTGTTAATCTGCGCGACACTCAATGCGCCACTGTCCTTCGCGATCCATGCATTGACCCCCTTGTAGGTGACGGGAGAAAACCCGAGCCTTCCTGCCTGCGCATCAAATATTGCCGGGGGGCATTGCCCATAGACCATCGCCAAGAGGCCAGGCGCTGAGATCAGAATTTGATCCGCGTCGTCAATGCAGCCGAGTCTAGGAAATGCCAATCCGTCCGGCCCCAGTTCCGCTTGGAACGCAGCCCCGAAAGTGGAGGCTCTAAGGTTCTTCCAATCCGCCCCAACAATGGTCCTCGCCTCTACGGAGGCGTAGGTCCACCAGCTTGGGTGGGACTGAGAAAGTCCCAAAATCGGTAGCATTAAGAAGCCGAAAAAGTGTCGCATCACGATCTAACAATCGGCTGCAATCGGTAGATAATTTAGGACCTTGCAAGTCTTACCGGTCGCCGGAAAAATGTAGGTTAAGTCTTTTTTATTGATTTTAATAGACTTTGGTACTGGTACTATAATTGCTCAGATTCCAGCATGCAAAGCTGCGATTACGCGCAAGCGTACAACTCCGGCTACGCGGTGACGAGACGGTTCTTACTGTCACGAGGAGCATCACCGCCCGACGCCGAAGAAATTGCTCAAGCAGCCTGGGCGCGGGGATGGGAACATCGGAATCAATTGCGCGACCCAGGTTCGGTTGGCTACTGGGTGAATACAATTGCGAATAACATGTTCCGCGCCAGGTTTCGTTCCAAGGCGCAATCTCCTATCGACGGCGTTGAGGCGCCATACCAGATGAACATGGAGGAGATCGAAGTGCGCCGGATGCTTGGGCGTTGCTCGTCGCGAGATCGTGATCTCCTGGAAAGAAGCCTCGCGGGCTATTCTTCAGAAGAGATCGCGAAAGAAACTGGGATCACATCGACAGGAATTCGGGTTCGCATGCTGCGTATCCGGCAAAGCCTGAGGGGGTTGCTGGCCGGAGCGACTTAGCACGAGAGATTACAAAGCAGAGGAAGACATGAAAAGGCGCGAGGCCAAAAACCTCGCGCCTTTCGTTTATTGCACTGCAGCCATTGCCAGGGGATTCATCATTAACACCAACGAATCCTCCTCTTCCGGCTTCGGCGAAATAACGGGCATCTTGGCGAGCATGTTCTGGCACCGCTGGATTGCGCCTTCAAACGATTCGCTCGGGCAATTCGAATCGAAGCGCAGGATTTCCATTTCGCATTTGTAGTTCGGATCGAAATAAGTGGCCTCTCCCAGATGCCCACACAATAGAGAGGAGCCGCCCAGGCGGCGCAGAATTGAGGAGGATGCATGGCGCGTCGTGACGGTGCTAATTCCGAGGGCGCCCCCCAGACATCGCGCGAGCGCGTAAATCGTCACAACCATGCGAACTGCTTCCGTCGAACACCGCAGCTTTTCGGCAACCGCCCATCCACCCATCTCCACATAGCCGAATCCCAACTCTCGCGCACGCTCCAGTTCGTTCTCAACGGCGCGCTCAAATACCGGTCGCGTTGTCCGGTCCTGACCAAGAGGCGAACGGCTTACTCCAAGCTGTGAAAACTCTACGGAACTCAAATGGGGCAGATACCGGGTGCAGGCTACCACATGCCCCATCTCATCCAATGACAGCAAATGAAAGCTGCGAGAATCGGCAGGCTGCCTATGCAGCCCGTCTTGGAGTTGCCATGGTTCAATCGCGTTATCCGCGAGATAAACTTCCCCGCGAAGTTTCTGCGCCTGGCGCAACAGCCGGTCATGCTCCCTCGGATCGCGCCGGACGGAGCCGAAGGGCCGCGAAGCGTGCACATGCTGCTTGGGCGCTAACAGTACAAAGCGCCTTTGATCTGGAAAGTTAGATGCGGTGAATAGATTCATCGTTTTTATCTCTCACTTTTATCGATCTCTCTTTTAACCTGCTCCCGTTTAACCTCGCCGAAACGAAATCTTTATTACGGTCAAGTGTTTACGACGTTGAGCGGTCTGGTTTATGAATGGACATCGACGGTGCTTTTTCTAGGCTGCACCTTAGTCACACTGCAAACGTACAAATAATTTCACGTAGATGAATTGTCGCCTGTATAGCGTCCCGGGGATAAAATCTGATGGGGATCGAGCGCGTTCTTTAATATGCCGACAAAACGGTTGTATTCGGGCGCTCCATTCATCTGTTCCATCCCCTGAATCCCCAGACGATAGGAGTAGTAGCCCCGCGAGCCAAGCGTGCGGAGCAGAAGCTGATAACATTCCATGGCTCGATCGTCTTCGCCTGCTATCATCCGATCGTAAGCCAGCGTGATCACGCAACTGGCGCTGCGCTCGGTCAGCAATGTAATGCTGAGCATGGGCTCATAGCCTTTGGAAAGCAGTACGTCGTAAGCGATTTTTGCGACTTCACGCGTGTGTCCGCCGTCCAGGGGCGTTACAGGCCCGCACCAGAGCAACCCGCATTCCCCCGCATCCAAATTCAAGTCCGGCGATATAGCGGGCCGGCGCCAATAGCAGCTCTTAAGAGCGTGCGTGGTCGGAATGCCTTTCGTGAGGCCGTATACGGGGCGAACCAAATCAAGAGCTCCACTCAAGTCCCAGCCAGTCAGCGCGCCCAACTGCTTCGAGAATTGGCCGGCGATTTTCAACATGAAATCGTCGAGGAATTGAATCTTCGAAGCTTTGCCGCGAAGCGCACGCTTCAGAAGCTTTCGAGCTTCGCGAACCTGTCCGCGTGAGCCATACAACGCGCCTGAGCCGTTCCAGGCCCCGCAGCTCAATTCCTTCCGATAGGCCTTCATCCTCTCGGGCGGGAGCGGTGTAGATCCGTTCATGTCCTCGAAGGGATAGCGCCGCATGGAAGACATGACTTTGTAGTCATTCGCGATATGAATGGCACTTCGCAACGTTCCATCCATGCGCAGTGGCCGCAACGCATTGACGAGCTCCGCGAGAGCATCGTCATCGTCCATGCGGAAATAGAAGGCCTGAAAATACTCCGGCGCCGGCATCAGCCAGATGGTCATGCGCGTGATGATGCCGAGGTTCGATTGCGAGAACAGTCCGTCGAGCATCGGACCCGCGCCCCACCGATAGCATTCCGCGGCTTTCGCATCCGGGAATTTCGCAAAGCCGGTTTCCAGACATTCTCCTGAGGGCAGTACTACTTCATAGGCACAGGAATTCGCGAAATGGTCGCCGTAAGGAGTGTGTCCAAATCCACGCTCCGCGGTATTTCCGATGAGGCTCGATTCCGGACTGGAGCCCGTCGCGTCCATCCACAGCCTCGACTTGCGCTCCTGAAGGAATTGATAAAGCTGCGCCTGCGTAACGCCAGGTTCTACAGTGACGTAAGCCAGTTCTTCACTGAAGTCGACGATACGGTTCATGCGCCTCAACTCCATTAGCGCGCAGCCGTCAGTATCGGGAGCCTTTGAGCCGTAACCCCAATTCAATCCACTGCTCACCGGATACAGAGGGATGCGATACCGGTTCGCGATTCTTACACACGCCTGAACCTCGCTGCGGTTCGCGGGACGAAGAATGACTGGGATTGTGTTGCGGGTTTGGAAAGTGGAGGTTTCAGCGTCCTGAAGAGCGCGTGGGGCCGTGATAACGTGTTCGCCGCCTATTGCATCGATCCACGCGGCAATAGCGGATTCAGTGTTTTCTTGGACGCGTCCGGAGACTTCTAAAACTGAGCGCAAACCTACTCCTATACACGGGCGCCTCCGAACGCGCTGCCGCGTAAGATTGTAATCGTTAACTGATAAAAAGTGCTGATGTTCCACAAGAACGCACTGTTACGCGTTCTTCGACATTTCTTGTGGAAAACAGTCCTACTTACGGTAGTGTCGCTTTCTACTGAAATTTCTTAGGCTGATTACTGAGAAAATTCTTCCAGAATTGGAATCGTCCCGCGAGTAAATGTCATCAACCGTCGGATGTGCGAAATGTCAAAATCATGTTATCTCCGCGCGGAAAAAAGAATCCAAATAGCGCAAAGAACATCAGATCTGGGGATTGTGTGACCACAGAAGGCTTCGGAGGCTCCACCGCGGCATCTAGCACGCCGCCCGCTTTCTCGATGTATCCCCACATAAAGCGCGAGTTCACTGTGGGATAAAGACTGTCGTAGAAAGATCGCCTATACACGTGCGCCACCACGCATCCCGTTTGTTTCCCGAGTTCCTTCAGAGCATTTTCCGAGAGAATGTGCCGGTGATAGGGAACGTGCAGCGAAGGATCCCCTGCGCGATGAATAGAAACATTTTCAGCATTGGGCGTTCCGATAGCCAGCAGCCCGCCCGGACGCACCAAAGCGGCCAACTCTCTGAAAAACGCTCGGGGATCCTCGCTGTGCTCTATTACATCGTAAGAAACGACGGCATCATACTGTCGCTCCAATGTCGCTCGGTCCGCATATTGGGCGACAAAGGGATCAAAGCCTGAAGTGTTGCGAAAATCCTGTGATTTTAAGAAGTTGACGAAGAGACCTGCCCCGCATCCGTAATCAAGGATCTTGCTCTCCGGCCTCAATCCGAGGTCCTTGAGCAATCGAAGCCTGTTGCGATATCCGATGCGCTCATGAAAGGTAAGCTTTTGTTGTTTGAGCGGATAACGCGCGTAGTAAAGATCCAGGTCCGCGTCTTCCGCGCAGTGTAGAGATCCGCAACTTCTGCAGCGCCACAGGGTGTACTGGGAGTCCTGGAACTCACGTACATTGCAGGGCGTTTTCGCTACATCCACAGCACTATCAAGAGTCCCCGGCCGGTCGCAGATATTGCAGGTAGTGCAGGTGGCCATCCCTTGTAGCTTACACGGTGATTCGCGGAGGGACGGGCAATTCTCCGTGTGCGCGAAGTCTTCGAACTCCGCTCATCGACACTAAATGTCTTCGATTGGCAATCGGCCGCATGCTGCCGGTCCGCCCTTGATGAGGTTCAATTACAGTTAGTTTTTGGTCATCGAGAGAGCGCTTACGACTACTTCGGTATTGTGTGCGAAGCGCAGGCCGTAGACTCCGTCTAGCGACTTAAGTTTGCCGGGGGCTACAAGCGCTGCTTTGTCGTAGGTGGCGACTACCGTACCGTTAATGGAGCAGCTTACTTTGTCGTCTTTCACGGAGACCGCGATTTCCTGGGTCACTGGCTGGTCCCGGCCCGGGGCTTTGTGAACAGCCGCGTTCGATTCGCCTCCGCCGTTCATTTGGAAGGCTTGCGGCCCGAAGCCTCTCACGATGAAACTACCATTTCCATAGGCGGCGCAATACAGGTAGCTCTGTTGGGGTGTGCCCATGTCATTCCCCGCGATTACGATTCCGTAGGGGTGCGGGTGGCTGTTCAAGTTCATGTACTTCGGCTCTAGGAACGTCGCTTTGACCGTGTAGTTGCCCGTCGCTTTATTCGCAGGATTCCAGTAAGCGAGAGCGGGTCCGGTGGTGATGTGCATTTTGCCATCTTCCGGGGCGAGCTTGGCGTTGTTGATGTTTTGACCGAAGCGTTCTTCGTTCGCGTCGATTTTGCCGGTCCAGCCGGGAACGGTAATGCCGCCACCTTGCACTGTGCGGGATGCGTCTTGCGCGTGAAGTGCGGAGGCGATGATGACGAGCGCGGGGAGGAAGAGGCGGTTGGTCATGACGTTCTTATTATAGGAATTCGGAGTCGACAGGAGTAGGCTGAGAATACATGGCTCTCAAGAAAAAGGCGCCTGCGAAGAAGGTTGCCGCTAAGAAAGTTGCTCTTAAAAAACCGGCCTCAAAGAAAAACGTAGCGGCCAAAAAGACTTCGGCTCCTAAGAAGAAAACAGTCGTTAAGAACGGGCCGGCCAGGAAACCGGCAGCGGGTCCGGACACGCGCCGTCCCGGCAAAAAGGACGCATTGGATCTCAGTGCATTTCCTAGGGAATCGATCGTTGAGTATACGAAGGGCTTGTGTTTGGCTTGTGCCCTCGATGTGCTTACCCGACACGTGGGATTGAGTGCGGAGAGGGCGTCCGCCGAGATTCGGAAGCATACGCCTACGATTGAGGAGCTGGCGCAGGGGGTGACGGTACGGCCTTATTTGTCGTGGCCTTCGGAGAGTTGTCCCAACTGTGGTGCTCCAGCAAAATGGCATGCTCCGCTCGCGGTGGTGAGTATTGAGGGCGGAAAGACTACGGAGGCGGCGCGGCGCGCGTTGGTAAAGAAGATCGGAAATAGCGCGAATTTCGCGGTTATTGAAGAGAAGTCGACGGAAAGGGACGCGCTTTATCACTGGCTGGCGAATACGGGGTCGACGTTGGATCTGGACTCGCCGGAGTGGCTGCTGGAGGCGACTCGCCATTGGCTAGGGCGAAGGCTGCCTAAGGAAGACTGGGCGACGATATTCGCGCCCATTCGTTTTGTGCGCAGGTCGCGGCGGTTGGAGGAAGGGTTTGAGGTCGAAGGGCCCCGATTGTTTCTATCGCCTGCCCTGTTTGACGAGGTGTTGTTCGTTCAGTATTTGCTGAGCCGATCACATAAGGCGGGCGGCCTGACTTTCGAGGGGCGGATGACTTTGATGGACCTGTTCCAACGGCTGCGGGGGGGCGGGTATTTGCGGCACATGAATGTTGCGGCGGGGAATCCTTCGGATGCGCTGGAGCAGCTTGTGGAGTTATTGGGGGGCGAGGGGCGCGTGAAGTTCTATTACGTGGTGGATCGGCGAGCGCTGCTTGAGAGGCTCGGCGAATTGAAGGGAGCGCGAGTGCCGAAGCCCGTAATGAATGGATGAGGCCGGTTGGTTAGACCGGCCTTTCTAATATGGATTGGGGCGGGTCTGGAGACCCGCCGTCTCAGAGCTAAAAGAGGAGCTTCAGGGCTAGCTGAATCTGGCGGGCCGAGGTTGTGCCGTCGGGTTGGGTGATGGTGCTCAACGACTGGCCGAAGGTTCCGGGAGTAGAAAGCGTATCTCCGGCGCTCCCAGGATTGCTGAACTGGATGCGGTTGAGGACGTTGAAGGTCTCCGCGCGGAACTGAAGAGTCACCCGTTCCTTGATCTTCGTGTTCTTGATCAAGCTCACGTCCGTATTGAAGTAGCGCGGGCCGGTGAAGGTGTTTCTTCCGAGATTGCCGGGACGGCCGAAGGGCTGTACGGCAAACGCAGTGATTGGAGGACCGAACTGATTGCGCGGGGCGTTGGGCGGAATCGACGGATCGCCAACGATATCGGGCCGGTTGGTCAGGCCGGTATATTCCGAATCCCGCGAGCTATAGATATCGAAGGGGTGGCCGCTCTGGAACGTAGAGAGGCCAGCGAGCTCCCATCCACCCGCCAGCGCGCCCAAAATGCCGTGCGACAGGTGCGTGTGCCCGGGGCCGAACGGAAAATCGTAAAGGTAATTTACGATCAGGCGGTGGCGAAGATCATAATCGGACGTTCCGCGTTCCTCTTTCAAATTGAAAGAATTTCGCGCGATGTTGCGGTTGCCGCCAGGAGCTACCAGCGGATCGGCGGCATCGTCAATGGCGTGCGACCAAGTGTATGAAGCCTGGAAGTCGAGGCCATACCCGAAGCGTTTGCGGAACGTGGTTTGCAGACCGTTGTAGGTGGCGTTGCCTACGCTGATCAATTCAATGGGTTCCTGGAACGCCAAGTTGCCCGTGACGGTGGGGATTCCGACCAGGGAACCGAAGCGAAGGATTCCGCCAGAAGTGGTCTTGGACAGACTGCCATTCGCCTGGGCAGCAGCTACCAAGGCAGGCTGCGGCGGGTTGGCGTCGATGGAACGGACCATGCGATGCGTACCGGACCCGACGTAGTTTACCTCGAGAGTCATACCGCGGCCGAGGTCGCGCTGAATGCCAGCGTTCCAGGCTTGGGTATAAGGCGTGCGGAGATTTTTATTGATGATCAAAACGCCGGAAAGCAAGGTCTCGTCGGGAACCGAAGGTGAAGGAGCCGGCTGGGTGACCGGCGGATTCACGGAACTCAGTGTGACGGGGTTTCCAACTCCATTTGAAAAGTCCAGGTTCGGATAGTTTTGGATACCGGCGACGAACGGCGGATTGCCCTTAAGGTTCGTAAACAGGTTTCCAAAGACGCGGTCGTGGAAGACGCCGTAACCCATGCGGAAAGATGTTTTTCCTGTCTTGAAGGGATCCCAAGCCAAGCCGAGGCGAGGCTCCCAGTTATTCCAGTCATCGCTATACATCTGGCGGCCGGTTCCGGGGCCAACGGTCTGGAACGTAATTGGGGGCTTGGCGGAAGCCTGCTGATTCAGGAGATTCGAAAGGTTGCCGTTGCGCTCAAAGGGAACGCCATCGAACTCATAGCGCAGACCGAGGTTCAAAGTAAGATTGGGCCGGACCTTCCAGGAGTCCTGGATAAA
>Ga0126381_100004745_pt1 | contig 14845 bp, 13 predicted proteins | sample PanSoiMetPlot_28_FD_96465 | JGI IMG/M metagenome (GOLD analysis project Ga0126381, IMG submission 96465) | Tropical forest soil microbial communities from Panama - MetaG Plot_28 | ecosystem: Environmental > Terrestrial > Soil > Tropical forest > Bulk soil | place: Panama | collected 2016-02-17
CTGCGACCGCATCATGATGGCGTCCGTCAGGCCGCGCAGCATCATGATCCCGGCGAGTAACACGTACATCACGCCGATGCGTTTGTGATCGCAGCTGGTAATCCATTCGCGCCAAAGATACGGCCCGTAACCCTTGTAGAGGAGTAACACGACGAGGGCGCCAACAGCACCGAAGGCCCCGAAGCCCGCGATAAGGGGGATCGGATGTCCCCATGGAATGGCGTCCAAGGTGAGTTTGCCAAACATGCTAGAACCCTCCTTTGGTAGTGGGTCCGGGACCAGGCGGCAGCGCCTGCATTACGATCTTGTCGAACAGACCTGGCTCTACGGATGAGTAGGTGAAAGGAGCGATCTTCATGCTCTGGACGGAGAGATCCTTGTAGGCCTGCGAGCTCAGCGTCGGGCCGCCGTTTCCGGCTTCCTTGGCCCACGCGTCGAAATCCGCCATCGGCACCGCCTCGGTGTTGAAATGCATGTCGGCAAAGCCATTGCCGCTGAACATTGCAGAGAGGCCCATGAACGTGCCGGGTCGATCAGCCTGCAAATTGAGCTGAGTCGCCATGCCGTTCATCGTGTAGATCATGCTGCCGAGCTGTGGCACGAAAAAGGCGTTCATCACGCTCGCCGAAGTCAGGGTGAAGTGGATCGGAACGCCGGCGGGAATGACCAGACGGTTCACGCTGGCGACGTTTTGGTCCGGATAGATGAACAGCCATTTCCAGTCGAGCGATACGACCTGGACTTCAAGCGGCTCCTCTCCCGACAGCGGCTTCGCCGGATCGAGATCGTGCGAGCCGATCCACGATACGCTTCCGAGGAGCATGATCGTGAGCAGGGGAACGGACCAGGTGAGAAGTTCGAGCTTGCCTGACTCGACGAAGCTCGGATCGTACTTAGCCCGCGTGTTGGACGATCGGTACCACCATCCAAAGATGAGCGCTGCGAGGATCGTAGGCACCACAATCGGAAGCATGATGATGAGGGAGCCGGTCAGGAGCGACGTCGTCCCCTCGGCGACAATTCCTTTGGGATGGAGAACGATCAGCTGCTGGCAGCCTGCCAGCGCGAGCAAGGAGAGCATGGCACCGCAGCGCAGAGCGAGGGGCGCCGAGGGTCGACCTTTGTACCAGAGGCGTGGTCTCGACGCCTTGCGCGCGAACGACTGGAGCAGATTAGTCATCTTGCGGCTCCTCGAAGCAGTGCGAACTGGAAGCGTGACAGGAAGACGGGATCGAATGCAATGCCTTCGCTTCTCACTGGCGCGCAGTGGCGCCCTCGAGCCCCAGCACGACGATTTGGTTTAACCGGCTTCACGGCCCACGCGATCATCGAAACCCGCGCCGCTACGGCCACCTTCTGCGCACCGACCGCGGTATAGGTGATTACGCTACTGCCGACTGCGCGTTAGAATCCTCCCCTCCTCCGTCACGGCTCAAATGCAAAGATCTTCTTCCAATCGTCCTTCATGCTGATCACGATCCAGCCGTCCTTCTTTGCTTCGTCGTAGAGCGCCTGGGTGAATGTGCCGACTCGGGTGTTGGGCAGCCCTCGCGCAGGCCCGTAGGCATACTCGCGCTTGGCGTCGTCGTGCAGCACGAGCATCGCCAGGCGCATACCATTACCCGCCTTGGTGTATTCCAGCATTTGTCGGTCGCCGGTAGAGTTGCCGAATGCTGCGTACGGCCGGCGGCCGATCATCAGATGGATACCTTCCGGCTTGCCTGCGTCGTTGTCGTTGAGCAGGAGTTTCGGCTCCTTGGTCAGGAACGGCTTGCCGTCCTTGCCGTATCCGTACTTCACGCCGGCGGCGGTCCCGACGACTTGCTCCGGCGGTATCCCATACGTCTGCTCGGCGTAGACGCGAACGAAATCGATTCCGCCACCAGTGACGATGTAAGTCCTGTAGCCGTTGGCGCGCAGATACTTGAGCACCTCCTGCATCGGCAGGTACGTGAGCGCGGTGTAGGGGCGCTTCCAGCGGTGATCCTTCGCTTCGGCAAGCCACTTCTTCACCTCTGCCTGGAACTGCTCCACGGGCATACCGGTCAGCGTTGCGAAAGCGATTTTCTCGAGATCTTTCAGCGGCAACTTGGAGATCGCTTCGAGATTGCCCGACATCACCGTCTTGAACGGCTCGACGTTCGCCAACTCCGGCTTGGCCTTCACTGCGGCGGGCACGCGATCGAAGCAATACACCAACTGCGAATAAATCGGATGCTCGACCCACAAGGTCCCATCCTGGTCAAACGTCGCGATGCGCTCCTCCGGCGGCGCGAAGTTCGCGTTACCTTGTGTCGTGGTCGCCTGCACGAAGTCGATAATCGCTTTTTTCGCAGCTCCGTCGTTCCATGATGGGAGAGGATCGTCCTGCGCGAGCGCGTGCGCGCCAAAGGCGAGCGCCGCCGCCAGCAAGACAGCGCGAGGGAAGTGCGAGTGGCGAAGGAATCTCACGGTTTCTCCAGTCGACGAGTGCGCGCCGCGACGCGTGCGGCAGATGCTACTTCGGGAACATGAGCTGCACCTGCGCCCGAATCTGCCAATTCGGCCCGAAGTCGGGCTTGACCACGTTGTAGTACGCGCTGATCTGCGTATTCACCGGCAGCTTGCCGAAATGGAAGATCTGGCCGATGCCGCCGCCGATCGGTACCGTCCACTGCTGTCCGGCGGAGGCTTTCCAATCGGCGGTAAGGATCGGCGAGCTCGTGAGGTACAGACCTGGGTGGTCCTTGAAGTTGTAGTTGATGAACGGCTGCAGGAGAAAATTGTCGTACGACCCGCCGGCACCGGTGCCAACCGACCAGACGTTGTTCACCAGGAAGCCGTAAACCCAGGGATCGCCCTTGTCGAGATGCAGCATGACGAACGACGGCCCGAGGCCCCAGCGGTAGGACCCCAGTGCCGAATTCGAGGTGGTCGGAATCTGGATGATCGGGCCAGCGCCCCAGATCAACCCACCCTTGGGATCAGCGGGAGACAAGAACGCGGAGAAGTCCGTCGGCCCGATGCCGTTGGTGCGCGAATCGCCTTCAAAAAGCGCCGGCTGCGAAACCACGGGGACGATGGTCCGCGTAATGATGTTCCACTCCGGCGAAACCTCGATCGGGATCACCGGCTGGATGTTGAGAATGTTCTGAGTTTTCTTGAGCGGTCCGAAGTTGAGGTTCGAGTTGTTCTGGAACGGGAGGCTGATCAGATTGCCGACGGGGTTCTGTGCCAGCTTCGCAAGCTCTTCGGCGCTTAGTTCCGCGCTTGTCGCTGCAATCGGCAGCGTTCCAAGCTCGAAAGCGACGAGCGCAAGCATTAACGACGGGTATTGCATTTTGCTGTCCTTTCGCGCTTATTGCCGCTCAGTATTGTCAGTACGGCCGTGCCGGCCCGATCTGCGGGGCACGCACTGGCTTGGCCATGCCGAAGAAGACCGTCACTCCCTGACCGCCGCATCGCGTTGACAGCGCTTCCTTGGCGTTGCTGAAGCAGCTGTCGATGTCCTGCCAGTTGTTCATTACCCACACGTCGCCCGAAGGCGAGATAGCGAGGTCTGTCTGCATCTGTAACCCGCCACCCACGTAGCCGCCGGGCGGCGAGATCTGGTCTCCGGTCTTGAAGCCGGGCGGGCAGTTCTCGGTGCGCACGCCGCAGAGCTGCGTAATCGGGCTATTGGGCATCGCGAAATTGGAAATCCAGACGTTGTCATTACCATCGACAACCACCGCCCAGGGTCCGGGCAGGCCACCGCCCGTGAACGGCGAGCCTGGATATTGCGTGCCATCCGGCCGTAGCAGAGTGACACTGCCGTCCCTGCCGTTCTGCTTGGACATGGTCCTTACCATGTAATCCGTGGCCGACTCCAGCCCTTCGAGCTTCAGGTGCGCCGCCATGTCGACCAGGTGGGCCATGCCCAACAGCCGATCACCGAACCGGTTGGTGACCCATACGTTGCCCTGGCTGTCGATGTTGAGACCGCTGTTGACGATTCCGGTCTTGAAATTTTCGGTTTTGCTCGGATCCGCCGCAGGGAAGCGCGTCACTTTATCGCTGGCGTTCGAAACCCAGATCCGATCCTGCTGATCGATGGCGAGGTGAAATGGCCCGAGGAACGACTTGCACGGCTCGGCGCTGTCGCCTTCGCAGACGATCCGACCCTTGGTCCAGTCACCCTTCGGAAAATAGAGGAGCTGGCGCTTCGAGACGCCGAGCGCCCACACGTCGCCGCTTGGCGTGGCGATGATGCCCTGCATCAGTCCGAGCTGCCCATCGAAGGTGATGCCCTCCGGCGGTGTCAGCGGCGCGCCGTTATTGTCGAATACCGCAATCGACTTGCCCCCATAGGTAGAAAACCAGGCATTGTCATTGGCGTCGACCGCCGCGCCGAACGAGCCGCCTTGCATGCCGCCGCCGGCAAACCCGGTGATGTTCGGTGACAACGGCTTGCCGTTGGGATCGAACTTGGTGGCATTGCCCTGCCACAACGAATCCTGCCCCTGCCAGCCAACGGTGAAGTTGTCGCCGGTCCAAAGGTTCCCTTCGCTGTCGAACATCGCCCCGCCGCCCGCGCGGTAGCCGCCGCCGTCGAATTTCAGCGGCAGGACCCACGCACTCGGCGAGAAATTGAGATACGGCATGTAAGGCACCGCGCGCATCGTCTTGCCCTGCAGGACCGGGTAGAACTCGCCGAGCAGCGCGAACAGCCGATCGGGCTGGTACCACGGATAGCGGGCGATCGACTGCGCCGCCGTCAAAGTGTCCGTCGGCGCATTGCCTCTTGGCGGCGTAGCGGCGGCGAACAGCTTTGCGCATGCATCAGCGATCACGCGCGTCGCGCAAGCGGCGAGCACGTCCGCCAAGGTGGCGAAGTTCGCCATCGTCGGCGTCTGGCCGCTGTTGAGGGAATCCTGAATCGCCGTACCCCATCCACCGGTTTGCACATCGACGAAGCTAGGCACGTTGCCAGCAGCGATCTTGAGCCCAAGCGCGTGACCTTTGATCGTCGTGCCATCGATGAACTGGTTATGCGTCCACACCGTCGCGACCGTCGTCATCTCGTTGATCGTCACTCTCGCCGGCGGTTGGGTGCCTACCGATGCGATCAATGCGATGGCCTGGTTATCGCCGCTCGACGGGTTCGCCGTTGGCCTGCCACCCTTCGCGGCGAGGTATAGGATCGATCCACTGGGCGCAGATGCCGCACTGATCGAAAATCGTCCGTCGGCGCCGGTCCGTGCTTGGCCCAATTGCTGCGGGTTGCCTGCGCTCGCCGCAAAAAGCGTGACCGTAGAATTGACGATCGGCGCGCCGCCGCCGAGCACTTGGCCGGCGATGTCCGCGGCAGCCGCTGTTGTGCAAAACACGGTGCTTACGAGGGCTGGAACCGCCGCTGCAAACATCGCTTTCGCTTCACCGCTAAGGATGCGGCTGTTGTCGATCACGCGCATTGCATTGTCCTTAGGATTGCGGTCACTTCGCTTGAACCAAGTCGACTGCCGTGACGGCCGCGGCGGGATTTCCACCGAGCAGCAAGCTCTTGACGCTCAATGGCTGCAGCGCGACGCCCCCTCTTCGAGCCGAAAAATAGAGCGACCTGTTCATTTCGCCGTCGCCAGCTCAACCTCGGTGACGCCGGCGGCCAGGTTGGCTCCGTTGTACCCTTGTACGCTGACTGGCTGCAGTGCAAAGCCCTTGTTAGAGCCTCCGACCAGAACGTTCGCCCCGAGCCCGACAGCCCAGGCCGCGTCGGCCGTCGCTCCGACGTAGTTGCCTGCCAGCGAACCGGGAGTGAACTTATCGCTGGTCGAAACGACCGCCCAGAGAATCACTGAGTTCGCCTGGTAGCCTACGTCCACCCCGTAGGTCTTGATCTTGCCGGTAAGGTGGACGGGCTGCGCCCCTTTCTCCGAGCTGCTGAAGACGCACTTGAGATCACGCGTAGCGCCGAACACCAATCCCCAGCCGCTTGCCTCGTTGCAGCGGAGCATGCCTACCGTTGCTCCTTTCTTTTCCTGTGCAGTGGCGAAAGGAGCGGCGCTCGCCAACACTGCACATATCAATGCGATAGCGATCAGACGTCCCATGATGATTCCTTCCTTCTGCGATCATGATTAGCAAATCGCTGAATGCGACAAACGGCTGAATGCCACATCGCGCTCCTTTTGGCACTCCCTGCATTTATTTACCTGGCGCAATCTGTTCCTTGAGCCTTTGCGTCGTCTCCTGCGCCTCCGTTACGAGCTTATAGGAGACGTAGTACTTGTAGATGTTGCGAACGTAGGTGGTCGTCTCCATCCCGATTTTCTCGGCAGTGACGACTTCGACGTTGTTGAACCACCGATCGGGGTCGAGCCCCCTCTTCTTCGCCTCCATGCGCATTCGGGCGATGCTGGCCGGGCCGGCGTTATAGCTTGCGAACGCGAACAGAGTGCGCTCCTGGCCGGTGAAATTCGCATCCTCGAAGTTTTCGGTCATGAGCTAATCCAGGTATTTCGTGCCCGCATGAATATTCGCCTCGGTCGTATGAATATCGCCGACCTTGAGCGTCTCGCCGGTCGCCGGCATGAGCTGCATCACCCCGACCGCGCCGACCGAGCTCTTCTTATTCTGGTCGAGCGTCGATTCCTGGTACTCCTTGGTAGCTGTGGTTTGGGCCGCCGAGACCATGCCCGCGAAGAGACAGAGCGCCACGAATGCAGCGTGAATCGGCAATCGCGAAATTCGGATCGTCACCGAAGGCACCTCTCAGGTTGCCGTGCCGACGACGGGCACGTCACCCTTCTTCGCTGCCGTCCGGCCGCGCAGCCAGAATGCAATCAGCGGAAAGAGCAAGACGGACAGCATGCCGGCACCCACGAGCGCCGCCGCGTTCTCCGAGTGCATCTTTCCGGTGGCAACGCCGATGGTCGTGATCGCAACCACCAGCGGCAGCTCTGTCGCGCACAGGAGCGCCAGTCCAAGGCGCTCACCAAGCGGGAGATCTTTGCGATAGAGAAACAGCGCCGGCAGCCCGCGCACCACCAGGAACAGTGCGAGGAACAATGGGACGCGCAGAATCGCCGCGGGTTTGGCGAGCAGCGCTGCAAGATCGAAGCGAATGCCGCTGACCACGAAGAAGATCGGGATGAAAAAGCCGAAGCCCAGTCCGTCGATCTTGTGCGCCAAGGCTTCGCGCTGGTCGCCGCGCACGGCGAGCGATACCACGATGCCTGCGGTCACCGCTCCGAGCACCGTGTCGAGCCCCAGGTCGCGCGACAGCAGCACCAGCACGGCGAGTATCAACACCACGGTGCGGAGCGGGAGCTGTGCGCTCGTATGCATCAGCCGCCGGCAGAGTTCGATCAAGCGCGGCACCTGGGCCTTGGACGCCACCCAAGCGGCCGCAACGGCAAGCGTGGCGAAAAACGCGATGAGCCCGCCCGTCTTTGCCAGGCTTTCGGTCTGGAGCAGCAATGCCATCAAAATGATGGGCCCGAATTCGCCAATCGCTCCTGCGGCGACGACATTGCGTCCGAAGGCTGTCTCTAACTCGCCCGCGTCGCGCAGCATTGGCAACAGCGTCCCGACCGCGGTGGTCGCCATGGCGAGCGCGACGATCGCGGCGGGGCTTACGAGCGCGCTCAATTCCAGCAACTGGCCAATGGCGAGTGCGAGCGCGACCGAGATGAACCACCCCGTAGTGGCGAGCCACGCGGGTCGGCCGCGGATGCCCTTGAAATCGATCTCGAATCCCGCGCCGAAGAACAGGACCAACAAGCCGATCGTCGCGAACACGTTGATCAGGTGGCCGATGCGCACCCAACCCAGGACGAACGGTCCGATCACGATGCCCAGCACGATCTCCAGCACGACGCTCGGCAGACGCACTCGCTTGGCAAGCCAGTTCGCGATCATGGGCGCCAGAACCGCGGCGCCCAGAATCACGACGAGAGCGTTTCGTTCCTCTTCGGTCATCGCAGCCCGAGCTAGGCGTTATCACCGCCTCCCGCGCCCGCCACCGCGGAACCCACCACTTTCGTGGCCCATTTCTTCTCCGCGGCCGCGGAATCCACTCCCGAAGCTGTGATCGCCGCCGCCAAAGGACGAAGCGTCCGAGCGTTGCTCGCCTTTGTTTCGAGCTTCCTGCTCAGACTGCATCGATTTTGCGGAGTCGTCGCTCACGCTGCTCCAGCCTCCGCCGCTGTCGTGCTTTTCCCAGCCGCTGCCCGTGTTCTTGTAGACGTTGCCGTTCACGTCGGCGTAGTGATCGTTGCCGACCGTGGCGGCGCGCGCTTCGTTCCCGCCCGCGCCTTGTACGTTGGCGCGCGCGACGTTGGTCGATTGACCTGTATATGCATTGCCCACGGTGCCCTTCGCAGCCGAAGCAGACACACCTGTAGTCGGGTTGTATGTCGCTGCGCGCGTTCCGCTCGCGTAGTTGCCCGTGTAAACATTGCCGACCGTGCCTCGCTGACCGGCCGAGATTCGCCCGGTCTGCGAGTTGTACGAGTGCCCGGCTTGCCCCGCCCACGCGTTGCCGGTCCATGCGTTGTAGCCGGCGGACGAATGCGTGACAGCGGTGGTGTTACCCCACTGGTGATACACATTGCCAGAATTGGCGGCCCAGCCGCCCGGCCCCCAAGCGCCGTAAGCGCCGCTGCCGGTCCATGCAGCACCGTAGTAACCACCCCAATAAGGTGCTGCGCCCCAGCCCCAGGCGCCGGTGCCCCACGCAGCGCCGTACGCCCACCCCATGCCGAAGCCGATCGCCCAGCCAGTCCAAGGCGTCCATGCCGGCGCCGCTGCGTAACCGTAGGTCACCGGGGTGCCATACCACACGGTAGTACCAATGTACGGCGTGTACACGTAGCCCGTGCCGTAAACGATCGTCCCACCGGCGACATACGTTCCCATGTAGCCCGGAAGATAGCCAACCGTCACCGTCGTCGGCGTCACGTCATATATCCTCACGTAGGTCGCGTAATAGACCGGCGAGCTGGGCGGAATCGCGTAGATTTCAGCCGGCACCGTGATCGCCACCGTCCACGGCCCTTGCAGTGTCGGCGCCGTGAACCAGACTGCCTTCTGCAGCGCGAACCAGGCGCCGCTCGGTGCCTGGATCAAGGGTGTCGGTGAATTCGAGACGTACTTGAGCGACGTGCTCTCGATGGGCTGCACGTCGGGCGGACCTGGCAATTGTGGCGTAAACGTCGCCTTGGCGCGATCGACCTGCGCCGTTTGCGGAATCTGCGTGGCGATCAGCGCTTCCTTCGCCTGTACCGTGCCGGGGATCGAAGCCTTGACGTTCTCCTTGGGACTGTCATTGGGGATCTGCGCGAACGCCGCCGGAAGGTCCTTGGCGGCAACATAGGTCCAGGCTCCGTTCAGCCCGCGCGACGTGAACCAGCGTCCGCTTACGAGGACATAGTTCTGCTGCGTATTTGTGTCGACGAAGACGTTCGCATCGGTGTTCTTGAGGTAGAGCAGCGATCCGGTTCCCTCTAGCGCTGCCCAGTCGGGTACGCCATCGGTGACGATGAGCTCGGTCGGCTTGGTTGCAACGATGACCCCCGGCGCACCCGACGCAAGCGATGGATTCTTGCCGGTCTTCTCGTCCGGCGGCCCTTCCATCAAATCGACCGCGCCGCTCTTGCCCAAGTCGGCAGCTGCCTTGGCGACGCCCGGTGGAACCGCAGTCGCCGTCGTCCACGGCCCGGCGAGCCCTGGGGCCTTGAGGAAACCGTCGAAGAGGTGGAAGTAGATCGTGCCCGTGTTGTCGCGCAGCAATAGAGGCCGCGTGTTGAGGATGCGTTGATAGGGCGTTCCGGCGACCGGACGCCACGCGGGATCGCCGTCGATCAAAACCAGTACCGCGGGTGTCGGCGAGAACACGAACTGCGGAACGGGGTTCTCCACTGGCACGGACTTCGCCTGATTCTGCGCATTGAGCACAGCCAGCCCCGCCTCCATGCGGTCGAGCGAGATGGTGAAGGGCCCTTTGATAAAGAGCGCTTGAAACGCCTGCTGATAACTCCCAGCCGAACTCGCCGCCGAGGGAAAGCTCGCGCTCTGCACCGTCGTGTCGGTGAAGTAGACGGTGCGTGCAAGACGGTCGACCTTCGTTATCGCCGTTACGTTAAGAACGCCGAATACCGGGTTCTGGCTCCCTGGAGGCAGGACGGAAACGGCCGCGTGGGCCGCCAGATTGTAGCTATCCCAGCTATCGAGCTGAGGCTGGAAAACCGTATACGTCGCGCCGTCGAGTTGCGCCGTCTTCGGCCATTGGTCACCAACCGCGGCCGGAGCCTGACCGGTAGGGGGTCCGGAAGGAGCTTGGCCAAAAGCGTCGCTGACGAGCTCGAACGCCAGCATGCAAACCACTGCGATCAATCTGTTCATGAATTAAGTTCCTGGGTTTCTGCGGAAAATTCTTCCTTGCGCTTCCCGCAAGCGACGCGCCCACGAATCCGATTTCCAAGCGGGCAACGCCGCCGCTAGCACTGCACTATCGCATCCACCGAGCGGCAGCCTGTTCGGGCGTCCCCTCTTAGTGCTCCAGTTGCACTTCGATTTTGCCGGCACGAACGGCGGCCTTCAGCGCCGCATGGTCGCTTTCGGCCTGATCCGCATAGGCGAGAGCGAATTTCCCCATTGCTTCGTCGAAATCAGCCTGCTTCCCGAGGTAACCTCCGATTGCCCACGGATCGCCGGCCTTGGCGTGCGCGCGCGCCAGAACCCAACCGCATGCCTTGGCATAGATCGCGAGCATCTCGGCGTCATAGGTCTCGACCAGCGGGCTCAGCTTCACGTCGCGCAGCTGGCGCAGGTAGAAGTGCCGACCCTTAGGCCCGGTGACCCACCCCAAGAACATGTCCGAGGCCGGCTGCATCAGCCGTTGCCCAATCACAACGCGCTGACCGTGATGAGAGAAGGCGCTCTTACCGGCAAAGGCTTCGAGCACCGATGCGTTGGCTTCCTTGACTTGGAGGAAAAACGGGCGATCGGCGATCGACTTGAACAAAGCTACCATGCACAGCGTCCCGACGCTGCCGATGCCCACCACCTTGACCGCGCCATCCATGAGGCGGTACCGGTCGACCAGAACTCGCCGATCCTCCGGCAGCGTTTCCCGGTACTTCTTCAGGACATCCCTTAACATGTCTTGGTAGCCCGCGGCCCGCGAGCCCTCCTCGTGGAAGATCGTCGGCGGGGTATCACGGATGCGAACTTCCTCGCCCGCGCCCTCGACCAGCTTCGGGTACACCAGCTCGGCACTGCTGCTCGACGTCGCCTTGGCGATCCGTTTGCGTAGCGCCGCCTTGCGGGCTTCGGGCATCATCGCGATCATCGCGCTGTCATCGAGCCTGGCGTACCAGATCTCCAGCACGTCCATGTCGGAAAATGCGCGCATCTGCCGGCGGTAGCTGCGAGCACAGGCGATCGCCGCATCGCGACCCACGCTGTCAGAGAGCCCGTTGGAGCGTGCTGCGAGCACGAAGGATGCGACGAGTCGCTTGACGTCCCACTCCCACGGAGCGGGCAGCGTCTCATCGAGGTCGTTGATGTCGAAGATCAAGCGGCGTTCCGGAGTAGCGAAGCCACCGAAATTCATGAGGTGACAGTCACCGCAAGCCTGGACATAAATGCCGGTGCTCGGCGTGTGGGCCAAATCGTTCGCCATGACCGCTGCGGATCCGCGGTAGAACGTGAACGGCGACTGCAGCATCCGGCCATAACGCAGCGGGACGAGCTGGGGTTGGCGGGTCGCGTCCGCAGCGTGCAGGATGTCTATCGGGCTCGCGCGGGCGGCGTGCGGCCGCCAGGTGCCATGCGCATCGCGAGCAACGCGTTCGCGCAGCCGCTTGCCCATGGCCGATCGCTCCGCAGCGTCCATCCGCGAGGGAAGCTCGCGCCGCGAAGCACTCGTTTTCTTCAATGGTGGTTTTCGCGACCGAGGCATGGCATCGCCTCCTGGAGTAGCTGGTGCGGTCAACCCGCGATCAGAAAGCCGGTAACGGCAGCGGCCCGAAGAATAATCGCAGCACCTTTTCCCTGCCGATTACGCGCACCAGCTCGCGCCCCGTGCAGTACATCAGGATCAGTACTAAAAGGATGATCTGGGTCGCCCAGAAATGCGGCCACACGATCTCCGCGAGCAGCTTCGCGTTGCCGGCGGCGATGCCGCCCGCTTCACGGCTGAAATCAATGAGGCGCTCCGCGTAGTGGATTACCGCCGAGACCAGCAGATAGATCGCTGTCTTCCATATCACGTTATAGATGAGCGGCTTGTCCGGATAGCGATTGATCGGCGGCAGCATGTCCGCAATCAAAACTGCCTTGCCAAGGATCAGCGCTGCGACCGCGATGGACATGGTGGACAAAGGCTGAAACTGCGTCCCTTTCGCAATCAGGATACGGACGACCGAGACGATGTGCAACGCCACGAAGAAGAAGATCGTCGGGGGCAGCACCTTGAAAAATTCTTCCTTGAGCTTTTCTAGCACCTTGTGCATCGCATTCCCTCGGATGTCACAGCGCGGGCCACCTCGCAACAAGTGGTGGCCCGCGACATACACATCGGTCTAACCACTCGACGTCAGCCACCACCGCTTTTGACCTGTGGCTTCTTGTTCAGATCCAACGCGGGCACCGGGTTATCCGGGCGCTCTTCATCGCATGGCTCTAATAAATCGTCTGAGTTACATTCCCGCAGCGCGCATGAAGCCCGACTGCATCCACTCGTGCATCGTTTGCAGATCTTCGTCCGACGCTTTGAGATTCGCATGCGCCTTCTTGACCGCGGCGACGAACTCTGCGTTCGACTTGCCTTTGTACTTGGCCGCCGCCTCCTTGAGCGGTGGGCCGACCTTATTTTTATCTATATCGTGGCAGTTGAAGCAGCCATTTTTCTGCGCCAGTGACGCGCCGTCCTTCGCGGTTGCGGGCGCAGTTGCGGTTTGGGCATTCGCGGCTCCAGCCGCAATCAGCGAGGCGAGCATCAACGCCATCGACTGCACGAAGAATTTGCTCATTTGTCGTTCTCCTCGAATTTCGATTAGGGAGCGCTGGCGCCAGAAGACATTATTGTTTAATGACTCCGGAGATGCTCTCTTGCGCGCTGGCCCGCTCCGCCGCATTCATCTCGCTCAGCCGTTTCTGCTGTGCAGCCTTTTTCGCGGCCGCCTTCTCGTCGGGCGTCATCTTGTCCCACTTCGCCTTCGCAGCCTCGCGTTCAGCTTTCATCTGCGCGGTTTCTTCCCTGCTCATCCTCTGCAGGTCGTCGTCGGCGCCGAACACTTCCATCTGGTTCAAGTCCGAAAGCTTCTTGCCGCGAGCGGACTTGGTTATGGCTGCCTTCTCTTCCGGCGTCATCGCGTCCCATTTCGCCTTCGCTGCATCCCGCTGGGCGCGGAACTTGGCCGTTTCCTCCGGCGTCATTACCTTCACATCCATGCCGTTGTAGAGAGTCTTGTCGGACGGCGTCAGGTTTACCTGCCCAGATGCCATCGTTGCTGCCAATGCCGTGACTGTTGCGATAGTTCCGATAAGCAATTTAGTCATGATCTAACCTCCTAATGTGACCGCCTTGTCGCAGCGAGCCGCACCGGCGGTCTTCTGCTACGATTAATCGCGTCCAGCACTATCAACAAAATGCGACAAAGCGGACGCTCTGCAACCGAGCGCCCGCCTTGCTCGCCTGCTTGCCTATTCTCCGGAGTGCTGCTTGATCATCGCCTCGATCTTCTTCTTCACGGCGTCGAGATTAAAGGAAGCGGGATCCTGCATCGGCGGATAGTCGATTGCAGTCTCCGCGAGCTTCGCGACAAACCCCTGGACCAAGACGAAGCGCCAGAACTCCCGAGCATAGAAGTCATTGATGTATCCGCCGGCGCCCTCATTCATCGATTGGCCGCGAGTCATCGGTGTCCGCTCGAAGGGATCCTGGCGAATGTTGACCATTACGGGCATGTCCGTGGTGGTCTTCTCGCCGGGCCAGCCCCAGGGCTGCTGATAGAACGTGAATTTGAAATCGTCAATCCGAACGGCGCCTAGGGTCGGGCCGCCGAAATAGAACAGCTCGTGGCGCTTGGATGGTCCGGCGCCAGTCAGCAGGTCCATCTGGTTGTAACCGTCGAGATGGTTCTTGTAGGTTCGGCCGCCGAGGTTCACGCCCTTCAGCAATTGATCGGTGATGTTGGGGTTGCCTGCCGCGGCCATCAGCGTCGGGAACCAATCGAGGCCGGAGAACATACCGTTCTCGACGGTGCCGGGCTTAACCTTGCCCGGCCAGCGGATCATGCAAGGCACGCGAAAGCCACCTTCGCCGACGGTGCCCTTGGTGTTCTTGAACGGCGTCATGCCGCCATCGGGCCACGTGAAGACTTCAGCGCCGTTGTCCGTCGTGAAGATAACGATGGTGTTGTCGGCCACGCCGATGTCGTCGAGATGCTTCAGGAGCGCGCCGACGCTGTCGTCGAGCTGCGCCATGCCGGCTTCTTCGAGCCCGTAGTTGGTCTGGCTGTTCTGCATCGAGCTGTACTTCTTCGACAGGAACGTCCAGACGTGCATGCGCGTCGTGTTGTGCCAGACGAAGAACGGCTTGCCGGCTTGCTTTGCCTTGTCCATGAAGTCGTTCGACGCCTTGACCAGCACCTCGTCGAAGGTCGTCATGTCGTACTTTGCCTTCAGGAACGGGATGTCGTGCATGTTCGGCACGTTCGACATGTCCGGGAACGGCGGCAACGGGCCCTCGTCGATTACCCTCTGCTTGCCGACCTTGCCCCAGCGCGGCACCACCGTCCCATCGTCGGTGTCCGTCGCATAGCTGTGGATCACGCTGCGCGGGCCATACGTGTTGTAGTACTTCTCGTCGACCGGAAAC
>Ga0126381_100004746_pt1 | contig 14844 bp, 19 predicted proteins | sample PanSoiMetPlot_28_FD_96465 | JGI IMG/M metagenome (GOLD analysis project Ga0126381, IMG submission 96465) | Tropical forest soil microbial communities from Panama - MetaG Plot_28 | ecosystem: Environmental > Terrestrial > Soil > Tropical forest > Bulk soil | place: Panama | collected 2016-02-17
ACCGTGGCGACAAGGGCATTCGCCAGACCCCGGCAGACAACACACTGCCATAATAAAGGTAGCGCCCATCCGGCGATTCCGAAGCGTCATAGGTACCTCCGCGTGTAAGCTGAACCGGATTTCCCCCGGCCGCGGGAATTTCCCAGATCTGCCGGGTACCCTTGACAGTGGTATAAAACAGGACCCGCTTGCCATCACGGGACCAGGACGGGACTTGCGCGCCGCCAGGCATCGCAACCAGCCGCCTGGGAGGTCCCCCGCTGGTGTTAACCAGCCAGATCTCTCCTTTACCGGATGCCCCGGAATCGAACGCGATTTCGCGGCTGTCCGGAGACCACGCGGGATGGAACGGCAAGAGCGTCTCCGCTCCGCACTCGCGCAACCCGCTACCATCCGCGTTTCCCATCCAGAGGTTCCAATGTCCTGAACGATTGGACACGAACGCGATGAACTTCCCGTCCGGCGAGTACGCCGGATCCATCTCCTCGCGAATAGAGGCGAACAATTTTTCGGCAGGGCGCGAATTCTTCTGACTGTTCCCGCCGAGTGGCAAGCGCCAGATGTTGGCATCCAGATTCTGTAACACATACGCCAGCCGGGCGCCGTTTGGCGCAATCGTAATCTGGTCAGACTGGCCTTCCAGAACGAAAGGCGCAAGCGCGTCGTGGCCATCAACCCTGACCTCCCGCAGTTCGCCTGTGCTCATCGGTCCGCCCCCGTAGATGATCGTCCGGCTATCGGGTTTCCACGCAAAACTGGTAATGGGAACCGGACTCGTAATCAGGAGTTTTGGTTTTCCACCGGGTTGCGGAACAGCCCAAAGCGCGTATGTGGCGCCTTCCTCCCAGCGGAGAAAAGCCAGCCACCTGCCATCTGGAGAAAAAGCTGGGGAAACATCCTGGGCTGCATCCGGCCCTTCCGTAAGCGCCTTCGCCGGGCCGCCGGAGAGCGGGAACCGGTACAGCCGAAGCGCAAAGGCTGCTTTCAATCGGTTCGAAGCCACGATGGCATCGCTATCGGGCGCCCACGTGAGGTATTTGCGAGCTGACGGGCGCCAACCGGGAAGGTTCGCGACCACTCGTTCTGAGCCGCCGCGCGCTTGGATGACGATCGCCTGCATCGTCGCGGCGTCTATCGTTCGGAGAAACGCGATGTTCGCTCCGTCACGCGACCAGACGGGGTTCGTATCATCCTGTGGACTCGAGGTCAGAATCTGCGGTGGTTCCGCCCCACCGCTACCCTGAGTCATTCCCGCCACCCTGCGGGTCACAATGTGGTGAATTCCGGGCGATCCCGAATCGGAGGCGTAGACGACATAGGTTCCGTCCGGAGAAAAGGCGGGCGCCGTTTCGGAAGCCGGCTCGCTGTCAAGAGGCAGGCTCTGCAGCAGGACAGGCTTACCGCCGGCTCCGCGCGTCGGCAGCGCAATCCAGACCGCGCCACTGACGGCGCACGCGGCAACAGCGGCGGCGATCCAAACATTCCGTCGAAGCAACGTGTGCGGCTCGGTGATCGCCTCGAGCTGCAATGCAACTTCCGAGGCCGTCGGTCGGTCGGCCGGCGACTTGCTGAGCATTGCATGCACCAGGTGATCGAGTTCACGAGGAATACCTTCCTCTTGAGCTGGCAAAGAAGGCGTAGCCATGCTTTGGATCAATCGTGTTGTGGCTCCTGGACTATCGGCTCGAAAGGGATTCGTTCCCGCTGCAAGCTCAAACAGGACGATGCCGAGGGAAAAAATATCGCATGCCGCTGTGATGGGCTGCTGCAGAAGCTCTTCAGGCGACATGTATCCAAGAGTACCCGCTACTGATTCGTCCTCACTCCGATCCATCCCGGCCTGGCGGGCGAGTCCGAAGTCGAGAACCTTTACTAATCCGTCCGGCCGGAGCATCAGGTTCTCTGGCTTGATGTCGCGGTGAACGATGTCCCGGGCGTGCGCGGCTTCGAGGGCGTGAGCAATCTGCGCTCCCCAGCGAGCCACTTTGGCTACTGGCTGCGGCGTGCCGCATAGATAGCGGAACGGGGTGCCTGTGACCAGTTCCATCGCGATGCCCACCATCGGACCGGAGCGAATCACGTCGTGCACGGTGACGATGTTCGGGTGGTTCAGCGCAGAGGCGGCCTGCGCCTCGCGGATAAACATCTCCGAGGCGAAACCGCTCGCCTTTTCTGATATGACCTTCAGGGCGACTTCGCGATTCAGGTCCGGGTCGCGGGCGGAATAGACCGTGCCCATCCCTCCGCGACCGACCAAACCAGTTACAACCAACCGGCCGAACACGGCGTCTTGGGGCAGACCGATGGAGAACGAAGAGGCAGGGCCGGTGGTAAAAGGGGCTTCAGGGAAGTCGTCCGACTCGGCGGTTGATTCCATCTCCTCTAGCATCGCCAGCACTTTCCCGGCGATTTCCGCATCCGGAGCGGCAGCCTGGACATACTTCTGGCGCTCGGCCGCGTCAAGAGGGGCGGCCATCTCGTAGATCGAGTGCATTAGTAGCCAGCGTTCATCTGTCACGTCACGTTCCCGGCGATCCCGCGAAGGCTTCCTCGAGCCAGTTTCGGGCAAAACTCCAGTGTCGGGCTACAGTCGCTGTGCCGCAGCCCATTTCCCGAGCGATCTCTTCGCGCGTCAGACCTTCAAAGACCCTCAGTTCCACAACGCGGCGGAGGTCGGGATTGATTGCACCCAGCCGATTCAACGCCTCGTCGATCTCGACCAGGGAGTGCTCGGCGGGTAAGTGTGTGTCGGACAGGTCAGGAAGCTCCACCTTCTCCACACGCTTCGAAAGCGGACGGGCATGATGAATCAGCAGCTGTTTGATGAGATAAGCCGACAGGCCCAGAAAGGCCGCATTCTCGTCCTCCCCGCCACCGCTTGCCGGGCGAAGTGCTTTGATTTTGATGAGCTCGAGATAGAGCTGGTGCACTACCGCGGTGGGCTGGAGCGTGTGACCGGGTCGCTCGACGCGCATGCGGGCCGCGGCAATCCGCCGGAGTTCAGGGTAAAAAAGCTCGACAAGCCGACCCGCAGCTTCCTGGTCGCCGCTGCGAAAGCGCGCCATCAGCCCAGCTACGGTGTCGGACTGGAGTGGGGTCACATTGGGACCCAGTTTACCGCTCGCGGGAAAAAACTCAAGAAGGAATGATACAGACTGCTGGTCTCCTCTCCCATTACCGAATGAAGAGTCATTCAGGTTCGCTCACTCTTCCAAGAAAAGGAAGGAAACGATGTCAGTCACACTCATTCAAGTTACTGAAGAAGGCCTGGAGAAACCTTTGGAACAGGCGAGCATCAATAATCAACTCGACGCCCTGCACGTTGACGATGCAAGCAGGCTTTCGCAAACGAAAACATCTAGCGGTTGCCGAAACACCGGTGTCCATCACGTTGGCTTGCATGTCAAAGACCCTGCGGCATCCGCCGAATTCTTCAGAGACATCTTCGGCATGCAACTCATGGGCGGTACCGGCTCTGATCACCCGATCGGAGCCACCGCATTCCTGAGCAGCCGTCCCGATCAAGAGCACCACGAAATAGCCTTGTTCGCGAACCCCGTGTATGCTCACACCGCCTTCAAAGTCTCGTCCCTCGACGAACTACGAGCCATGTACGAGCGCGTTGTGGCGAGGGGAATCCCCATCCGTTTCACCGCCAACCATGGTTGCTCGTTCGCCATCTACTTTGGCGACCTTGACGGCAACATGATCGAAGTCTACTGGCCCACTGGCGATATGAGTTTTCTCGACTCGCCGACAGTGGAGCCCATCGACTTCGCTCAGTCCAACGAAGCGCTGCTTGAAAAGCTGCCGTCCAAATATCGCCAGCCTGCACAGCCCGCTAGTGCATCGGCAATCGTGTCGCGACGGGGCCAAGCGAAATATGTTCCTGCCGAAACCGGCCCAGCTTATTGGGGCCCCGGAGATCAGATTACGTTTCTCATCACGGGGGAGGAAACAGGCGGCGCCTTCTTCTTGGCAGAGGTATCCGTCCCGCCGGGAGGAGGTCCGGGGCTGCACATCCACCATCGCGAGGATGAGTCGTTCCACATACTGCAAGGGACACTGACCGTTCAGGTGGGCGGGAAGACGATCGTCGCGTCCCCTAACGATTTCGTCTTTCTCCCGCGCGGCGTCGAACACTGCTTCAAGAACACGGGCAGCAATGATGCGAAGTTCCTTGTTTTGGTCACGCCAGCGGGCCTGGAGAACTTCTTTGCAGAAGCGTTCTATCCCACCCCGGATCGTTCTGCAGCACCCCCGCTTGTCACCGACGCGCTGTTGGCTCGGCTCGTCTCAGCTGCTCCCAAGTACGGCTTGGAGTTTGTTCCGCCGGCAAAGAAGTAGCTAGTCCGCACAGGTTCCCAGGTCTTGCTTCTAAGATCTGGGACGCATTTCACTTTGTTGACCTCAGGTTATTTCTGATTTACCGGCTCTACGGAAACCACCGTATTTTTGAGAGAAGATCCCTCAAATCTCCGTATGCCAGACCATGCGATCAACGCAGGAAGCACCTCGTTTCTGTGACACTCGTGAAACTGTACGGAGCAGCCATTTCCCGCTTTGCCATTTAGCTACGCTCGCACCATCCACTTCCCCGAGGAGCTTGAAGAAAGTCATGAACAAACTAGCAATTCTTGAACAGAGGACCGATGCAGAGATTGCTTTGGCAATCCATTACCTTGATCCGGAATGCGCTGCTAAGAGAGCTGCACAAGACAACGGAACAATTCTCGGGATTTCGGTCACCTTTCTGGCATTTCTAGCAGGTGCATTGACCTATATCTGCCTTTACGTGCGCAAGCTTTGAACACGCAAAGTTCCAAAGAGCTGCAAGTCGACTCTCGGGGAGGTTGAAGTGATTTCGGGGTTGTTCCCGAATGACCGGCAACTCGGAAGTTACCCGAACCTGTCTACTATGGGTACACCCTCAGTTGACACCTCCTGCTTTACACTTCTGCCGCCAGAATATGTCAAATATAAGTAGGTTATTTTATAGTTGACATATGTCTCTCAACGGTCTAGATTCATATTTGACACTTCAGGAGGCAAGTATGGTGGCAGCAAGGCGTGGCGGGAAGCGGATCGGTTACATCAGGGTGAGCAGCGTGGACCAGAACACGATCCGTCAGCTCGATGGAGTCCAGCTCGACAAGACTTTCACCGATAAAGCCAGCGGCAAGGACACGAATCGCCCACAGCTCAAGGCTGCTCTTGACTACCTTCGCGATGGCGACGTCCTGGTGGTCCACTCGATGGATCGGCTGGCAAGGAACATCACTGATCTCCTGCACACTGTGGAGGCGTTGAATGACCGTGGCGTTGTGATCGAGTTCGCGAAGGAAGGTCTCAATTTCACTGGTGATGACTCCGCCATGTCTAAGCTGATGCTCACCATCATGGGAGGCGTGGCTGAGTTCGAGCGTGCCATGATCCGTGAACGGCAGATGGAAGGCATCGCCAAGGCAAAGCAAGCTGGCAAGTACCGTGGCCGTCAGTCAACTATGACGTCAGCTCAGGCGCAGGCAATCCGTGAGCGAGTGGCTGCTGGTTGCAACAAGGCTGCTCTGGCGCGAGAGTACGGTGTGACGAGGCAGACCATTTACAACGTCTTGGATGCCTAGATCGCTGCCAAGCGGTCCATGCGGAGGATTCTGATGCTATCCTTGCCCGTCGTGATCATTGAGTGCAACTGAGGTTTGAAAGCGGAGACCGTTATGCAAGAGGAACAAACGGTGAACTTCCAGCCGATGTACGAAGGCTTTTCGACATGGTACTCAAATCTGTTTTTTATTTATCTGCTCGTTGTTCTTGTGGTGATCCTTGTTCGCGTTGTGACAGTCGGCTGGAACCTGCGAAAGCTCAGAAAGGTTCAACGGGCGGAAGGAGTTGATCTCTCTGACATTACCCTGCGTTGGAGCAGGTGCTACGCGAAAGCGCATTCATTCAGAGGGCTTGCAATATTTACTTTCCTCCTGTCGCTGCTCAATTTCACTTGGTTGTCGTCGGACATTTTCGGGACGGTGAGAACGGCGAAGACACCGGGGCTGGCGTACATTCTGCAAGCAGAGTCGGATGCACTTAAAACATTCTCTTTCGGGATTCTCTTCTGCGTTGTTCTGTACCTGTGCGCTGTGTTTGGTGAACACATTCTGAATGCCAGCGGCGAATTACTTCCACCAAGTCTGGCCGGAAGGATAAGTGATAGAACTTAGCGCGTCATCAATCCCCTCCAGGTAGCGCAGAAACAGTCCCTTTCTACGTCCGTACTTGGCAGGTTCCGCTGCTACGCTGGATTGATAATCCTTGAACATGCCGATGAGGGTTTCGAGTCCTATCAAGTGGCATCCGTGAATATTGACTTCGTCAGGGTCGCCTGAGTTCAACGATTCTTTGAAAACACCCTCGCGTGCATAGAGTCGGGAAAGACTCGACTCAGGGTCCCATGTGGACAAGTAAATCTTGGGTCTGTCTTCCAGAAGAGTTTGATGAAATTCCTCTGCCTCGGCACTTCGGCAGTCATGCATTTGACGAAGAACAGCCGGATCACCCAACTCTTTTCCGTCCGCGAAAAGCGCGGCGGTGATGTGTATGCATTCTGGCCGTTCGAATCCCATTCGTTGCGTTTTGCCTGGTTCCAGCGGCTTGGTCAAGGTCAAAGCTGCATCACTTCCCCCGGAGCGATTACGCGAGCATTCATCGACCCAGTGGTACGCAACGAGACCTTCGCTATAGAGGTTCTTGATTCCAATTTCGGGCGAGTCAACCCACTTCAGGTAAGTTTCCATACCCGGCCAAATCTGTTGCGCCGGGGATGAGGCTGAAAACAAGAACCCCGACAAAGCCAAGGCGTTGAGTATACGAGACAGGCAAGGACTGTCCATGAAAAGCTCCGCTGACCATGTGCATATCGGATGAACTTAGGGGTTATACCTCGACGATATGCGTCATACCTGAACAGCAAGTTGGACCGCAGCGTGTAGCATAGCGCAACGTCCTCTGCGCGAGTGTGATGACCCGTTCCCTGGTTAAAAATTTTGATCATTTGCGGAGCTTGTTCGGTGGTATGATTTTTGTAAGTCGTTCACAATGTGTAGGTTGTGGAACCTGTGGCGCAGTTGGGAGCGCGCTTCCATGGCATGGAAGAGGTCATCGGTTCGATCCCGATCAGGTCCACCAATCCATTCAATAATTTAGACAGGACGAGCGGTCGCAGACGAGCGATTTGTGTCACGGTTTGTGTCACAACCTGCCGTGGACTCGCTGTCCGCTACCGGAACATGGAACGTTTGGCATCAATACTCCTTGCCACACACCGGGAAGCATAGGGCATTTGCCTACGACAATTGCTTCCAGACGTATCCATTGGGAGGCAAATAGCGGTTCAAACTAGCCCTTTGAAGTCGCTCCTCAAAAGCACGTTCTGCTGCCTCCTGTGCTGATGTTCTACTCGGCACAGCACCCTGCCAAAATACCTGACCATCCGGGACGCGCACTGACCATCGCCAAGCAGCGGAGTCTGCGGTTTCTACCCGCAGTTCAATTGCTCTGCTATGAATCCAAATAGGACAGAGGAACGTCATACGGGGATGTTGCTCCTTGGTTTCTGTGGATTGTTTCCGATTGCTCTTTTCCTGCTCACTCAGAACTCATCGTTCTTCCGTCCAATAGTCGTTCGGAAGGACCGAAAATCGACAGCCTCTCGATTTTTATCGATGATCCTGTTCTCGTCTGGACCGTTAGACTCGTTGCCCTCCACTGGGAAAGTATATGGGGCATTTGACTTGTGCGGGAGGTTGGGACTCCTAGCGTTGGCCGCGCCAGTTTACGCGGAGCGAACGCGCCCTCCGGGGATCCCCCAGCACCCAAGACCGAGAGGGTTGGTTAGGGACGTGATGAGATGGCCCAGACCTCCGCGGCAACATCTTCTGGAACGCCTCAAACTTTAGTGTCAGGTATACAAATTTGCACTTGCAGGATAATTCAGAACTCGGCTAGTGTGCGTGTATTCCAACAAGTCTTGGAGTCTGACACGGCGCAGCGCAGTCGCCGAGGAGGAACAATGGGGCCATTAGATTCCAGTGACAGCAGTGAGGAAGAGCAGGACATTTCCGTGAGACGCAGGTTCAAACTCTCGCACGAAGAGAGAATCGAGAGACTGAGCGCAGTACGGCGTACCAAGGCAGCAAAACGTGCTGCCCGTAAAGCGGAGCGGATCGCCCTGACTTTGCAAAGCACGTTGGAGCAATGGATCGACGACTCCGACACAATCAGGGCGAGGGGGATGGGGATCAGGTTGAGCTGACGTACTAGTGAGGTCGCGAAAAGATCTGGACCGCCCTCGCGAGAGCCGCACTGTACGATTTTGATCGCTACGCTCTTACGGGCGCGTACTGGTAGACAGTCTCGCGGCTGATTCCAAACTCTCTCGCAAGCGACGCACGGGTCTCCCCGGCCTTTACACGCGATCTGAGCGTTTTGACCTGCTCAGGGTTCAAAGAGGGTTTGCGGCCCTTGTTTACGCCCTTCAGCTTCGCCAGAGCGATGCCTCACGCTGTCTTTCTTTGATCAATGCCCGTTCAAACTCCGCGAATGCGCCATCACGGACAGCAGCAGCTTCGACATGGCGTTGATCAACTGTGCGTAGACCAGACAAACAGTACAAACGCCAAAAAAACAGCGAGCCCCACAGCAATTGCCAACACCCAGTCGGCCACATCCCTCCGTTGTAGAAACAAGATGGGCATGAAAAGTCCTCGTTCGGGGGGAGTACCCACATTTTGTTGCGCAAGGAGAGGATTGAGATGCCTATCGGTCGATATACAGAACCAGCCTATAACTTCCGATTTTGATTGCTGACCCTAGCAGCTCTCTGCCCAAGACCTTCCTCATGTTCAAGGATGGCGATCTGACGCAAACACCCGGCCACCTAGCAAAGCCCCTGCATGCTGCGCTGCCGCCAAACTTCCCTCCGCTGCTCGGCGTTCTCTCATACTGCATTGCCGAAGAACCGCCCGCAATCCCGAAAAGCCTCGTTAAGATTAAGCTCCGCGCAGCGTAGCCCACTCGTTGACGCCCCTTCTTCAGGGGCGCACAGACAGGATGAAGAGTGCTAGCCCGATGAACACAGCGATTCCGATCACAGCTGCCAGTACCCAGTCAACCAAATCCCTCTGCGGAGCGCGAGCGCGATACACAATCGGCATGGTCATGAATCCTCAAAGGGGAGTGCGACCTTTTGTAGTGATTCGGTGTGCGGTGACCGCTTCAGCCTCCTGCGTTGCTCTTTGTAATAGCGCAACCGCCCCGGCTCGCAGACGTGTGCCGTTTCCATCCGCTTCAGATCGTCCTCCGTCGCGGAAGTCCCGACCGTTGCGTAGCAACGCATGCAAATGGAATCGGTCGTTCCATCGTGATTGATGCGATGTGGATACATACCGCGACTCTCAACCAAGGCTTTGGTATGTGTTTCACGCTAGCACCGCAACCCCGGGGTCTGTAACTAGTGAAAACCCGGGCTTCATCGTGCGCAGACGAATCTGTGCGGGGAGCACGAACCTTGATGAATCGTCGAACTAAAGGGATTTTTATAAGCCGGGAATCGCGTTCGATGCTCCCGTGGCGGGCAACATTGCAATGAAGTTCAGCCTGTGGAAAATTCGGGAAAATTCTGATGATTTTTGCACACAATCAGCCCGCGTTTGCTCGAAGTCCTCGTATCAAGCAAACGCGGGCCGCGTGCGGATCGCATGGGGGTGGGAGGAGGATTCTCAGGCGACCAAATTCCGGCCTGTCACTAGGGTTACCCTGACCGTCGGATAGTTTTCGATTTCAGCCAGTCAGTCGCGGAAGTGTTCCTCTGAGATCCCTGGCAACGACATTTTGGGTGCTTGATCTTATTGGGTATACATCTCTCGCAGTAGTGCCGGTCAGCGCCCCCTTCCTCAAATTCGACAAGAACCTGACCGAAGAACCTTCCAGAAAGCACAATGCGTTCGTGACACGCGTCGCAGAACAAGCCGTTGTCCTGAATCACAGGCGTAAGCTCCACCGTGAGAAATTGAGGTGCCGGTCAGCGCCTCCTTCCACAAGTTCGAGAAGAACCTAGCGGAGCGATTCAGAAAGGGACAATCTGGTCATCGCGGGACAACCCAGCGTTTTGAATCACAAGCGGAGCACCACATGGGGAATTGCATCTGCGATAATTCAAGCCCGTGACAGTCAGATCAATTTTTGCGTAATCGACCTCTCTATTGGAAGGCGAGCTGCTGGCCTGCGTTGCCTAACTGGGTAGGCACCATTGAATTCAGACTCGACAGTCTATCCCAAAGAAGATTGCCTCATGGAAGAGGATACTTGGGCCGGCACGACAAAGCAGTCTTCGCCAGGCTGGAAGCCCATCCAGATCGGATGAGCGGACAAACGCAGACCCCATGAAGTGCCGGAAGACCCCCATTGCAGCAACAATCGGAGACCCTGCCACGCATTCGCTGTCAGCGCCTGAGAGAAGAGGACCGCCACCAACGACGGTCCTCTCTGTTTGTGCAACGCGTACAACTACTAAGGAGCTTGAATATTGGTTACGTGAATCGTGTTCTTTCCTTCGTCGAACGTTCCGGTAACCTTCACTTGCTTGCCCTCGTACTTCTTCGCATTCTCCTGATCATCGAGGAAGTGTCCAGATCGTTTGCCATCAGGCGTTTGGCCTGTGACCAGGGCATACTCTCCGCTTGCGAGTTTCTGAATCGTGCCCGTGAATGTCTTGCTTTCCTGTGCTTGTTGCTGTTGCCCCTGCTTCGGGGCGCTGTCGCTACTTTGGGCAGCCAAGCCCGGGGTGAAAGCGCAGAGGACAATCGCCAGAGCCAGTGCGAGCGCCTCTCCAGGATGATTGTTTTTCATTAATCTTCCTCCTCTATTTACGGTTTACTTGCGAAATAGGGCGATTCGCCCTCCAGTGAAGGCAAGGTGGTTGAAGATACTTCACCCTCAGAAGCATAGATTCCAAAGCGGGTTGCTCGCGCTCTTCTCAGTTCGTCCGGCGCGGATCTCGGGTTAGATCCCGAGGCGTTTCAGCGTCCTGCCGCCGATTCTTGCCCTGCCCGCCCCTGCACGGCCCGCAGACTCCGTGCTGCCTATCGCTCCGGGCATAGAAAGTCAAGGTGCGATTCGCTAGTCGCGGAGCGTAACTTCCGTGTTGCCGACAAACCGCGCGTTACTCAACACGAGCCCGTTTGCCATTACTTATCGGCGTTGGCTGGGCCTATTACCGATTGGCTACGTGGTTGTGCAGAAAGACTACGAAACCACGGAAGTAAGGGTTCGACGCGAGGGTCGCGGGCTGTTGCCAACCGCCGCCCTCCAGTAGGCCGATACGAAACGGGATCCTCAGCCTATTGAGCCGGATGAGGTATTGTTCGTAGCCGGGGATGACGTGGCGTCCCTGATAGATCTGCAGCACGATCTCATCGACTGCGCCTGCCAGTGCGTCGAGTCCCTGCGGATCGCCGCGGCTGCTCCAGTCGAGCAAGCCGGTAATGCCAAGCTTACAGTCCCCAGGCAGGCGCCTACGCAGGTCTTTGAGGAATGCTGCGTACTCTTCGAGATGTTGCGTATGTGCGTCGAAGTCGATTTGGAGGCCTGCGATCCGGTTGCCTGCCTGACGCCAGCGTGCGAGATCGGTCAGCACCTGTGCGTAGAGAGTTGGGGACCAGTCCAGCGTTTCGACACGCACCACCATCCAGACATCAGTGTTCTGCACGTGGGGCAATGCTGGGCGCTGCGAGATGAGCGCGGTCTTGCCGGGCCTAACCTCTGCATCGAGCAGATAGACAGTGTGGGCGTGCGCGAGTGCGGGTTGCGTTGCGACTCCCGCCCAGAGCCAGAAAGCGTCGTAGCGGTTTGCGTCGACCACCACCGGCTGCGCGTAGAAGATCCTGGCGATGCCGAACCACAGCAGCAACGCAAGCCAGCGATAGGCTCTACCAGTAGTACTGAAGCGCATTTGCCCACCGTGTGCCAGCGTAGTTGTGCTTGAGGGCCATAAACCACGCCTTGCGCTGTGACTGTGGCACATCTTTGCCGCCGCAGTCGTTGCCGCCTGAAGGCGCGTAGCAGTTCACGGCACGAAACAGAGCGTAGGCTTTGTCGTTCCTGCTGGACTTTGGATTCGCAAGAACCGCAGTGTATGTGTTCATGCGCACGAAGTTGCCACCAGGAAAGAGTGATGGGGTGTCACCAAGCTCATCGACCGTAGACCGGGGCGTTCCCAGGTAGGTAACCGAAGAATTGAGACGCACGAAGTCAGCGACACAGAGCCGGGCCGTCGGGTTATCCGCATTCTGCACCAACTGCTCCTCACTCGCGCGCAAACCCGGGCAGCCGAAGTGGGCGTCGGTTTTGTCATGAAGATAGATGCCGAGCGGAATAGCTGAGGGCTGATAGTCGCCCGGTACGAAATAGCTATCGATGTTGCCATCGAGCATGTAGGAGCCATCGGTCGGCGCATTCGATGGCACCAGCGCAAGGTCCTTCAGGAAATCCGTGGCATCGTTGCGCGTCGCTTCTTTATAAAGCAGGATGAATAGCGCGATGTCGCGTTCACGCTGTGGTGCACCGGTGTTCTTTGCCTGGATGCGCAGCAGGCTGGGGTCGGCGATGTTGGCGAGGAGCACCTCGCGCAGATAGGGATAGTGCACAGGTGAGTTAGGCGCAAAGACGTTGTTGAGCTCGCCTGCACGCTCCTCGTGATAGGCAACCGCAAGCTCCAGCGCAGGGCGCTCGTAAGGAGCCTTCGCGCCGGGCAACATCTGCATCCAGAAACTCAACGCGTTGCGGTCCTTCAACGCTTCGAGTGCCATGCCGCGCAACATCTGGCGGCTGAACTGCAGGTAGCTGAAGGAACTTTGTCGCGCTGCGTCAGGAATCATGCGCAGCACTTCGGCAGGCTTCTTCTCTACATAGAAGGTATGCACTGCGAGCAAGTATTCGAATAGAGGCATCTGCGACGCGAAGTACGGTTTTTGCTGCTGTAGTGTAGAAAGCGAGATCGGGTTGCCGTGGCTCACTTCGCCATTTGATCCGGCGCCCGTCGCCTCTGGGGTGCGCATTGCCTGAAGATCAAGCATCGCTAACAGCAGCGGGTTCTGCGTGCCCTTCAAAAGTGCGTCTTCCGAAGCGCGGTCCCGCGGAGTATCCGGGGGCGTAGCGATCTTGTTGTCGATCTCTTGCGCGAGCTCGACGTCGCTGATGTTGCGGTCTTCCGGAGACAGCAGCATCAGGGCACCATATTCATCTTCGAGTTTGCCGGTATCCTGCGCCAGCCAGTATCCGCGGCGCTTCAGCCCCCGTGCCGAGCGCGCGTAAACGCCCTTCGGATACTGCTGCAGGTATTTGTCGAGTGCTGCCTCAGCCGCTGTAACCGTCCTGGCATCGGCGCACCAGTCTTTGCTGAAAGAGCCATATTCGTCGAACGCTCCATCCTGTGCGCGGTCGATGAGAGCGCGACCGACCATGTAAGTCGCAGTCTCGCGCACCCATGCCGGCTGCGCGTTCGTGAGCGAGGCAAAGGTTACGGCCGCCTTGGCATAGTTGGACTGCCAGAACTCTGCAGCGCCCCCAAGATACGCCGCGTAGGCTTTGGCCGAAGCCGTATTCGTCACCCTCTCAGCGCCGGCGAACGTGCTCGCCGCGGCATCGGCGGCGCGATTGCTCTTGCGCACAGCCAGAAGAACATCACGCTCCTCCGGCTTCAGCGCGCGATCCGCCTGCACTGCGAGGGTAAAAGAATCGCCTGAGGGAGGCGTAGCAGGGGATGTCGCGGAATCATTCTTAAGCATGGCCTTGTCTGCCTGGGATCCGAGCCTGTCCGCAAGATTCTCCCACAGGAATAAGGGCGCATCGGAACGGGCCGGTGTACTTGTCTTCAGCACAGCACCCGGCTTTGCTGATCTCAGATCAGCCATTATCAGCAGGAGATTGACGCGCGTATCGTTCGATGGCGACAGAAATGCCATGTTGCTGCATCCCTCATAGTTGTGATGCGCCAGCCGCCAAATCGTAGAACATCCAAAGTCTCCGCTGGCCAGCGCCTGCCTAGTGAGGCCGATCCAAGCCAACAAGACAATCATTCGAATACACTTCATTCGTGTTTCCCCGATGCGTTTTGATGCGTAAGTCAATACTAGCCGGTGGGTGCCCGTGACGCTGTGACGGATCGAGGCGCTGTCGAATCCTGCAGAAATTGGGGTGAGGGCGGAGCGCCCTGCAGGGCAATTGTGGGCGGTTAACCGGCAATGCAGTATGGGAGAACGCCGAGCATCATCGGAGGGAAAGTTTGTCTTCAGCGCCAGGTCATTTCGCGATCAGGTAGAGCGAGTAGGCAACGAAGACGAGGATATTTGTGACAAAGCCAACTTGCGTGGCCACGCCTGGGCTCATTTCCCCACCAGCTACCCATTTCGCCAGACTCCGGCGCGTTATCAATCCAATCACGACCGGAATCGCCAAGACGAACGGCAGAGCGTAGAAGACGAAGGGGTCCCTAGCATTCACGAGCCTGGGAGCTATCCCCAGCTCGCAAATTATGAGCATCATTGAAGCGCCAACAAGCACAACTACAGAGATGCGGCGCAGTCCTGGACGATCCCGCATTGGCGTCAAGTGGAGAGGCAGACGAGGACCACGAACCCAGCAACCGTGAAGAGTCCGATACAGGCGACGAGTGCAATTTCACCTGAACTCTGACGTGGCCTAGTCGGCACTCAACAAGTCTTCTACGACGGAATCCAATGACCAAGATTACGAAAGGTAAACGTCAGACACGTTCAGAAGCCGTTGGCGGCTCCG